>Ga0129308_1002839_pt1 | contig 13657 bp, 10 predicted proteins | sample L827metagenome_FD_94440 | JGI IMG/M metagenome (GOLD analysis project Ga0129308, IMG submission 94440) | Ring-tailed lemur group fecal microbial communities from Wisconsin, USA - L827 metagenome | ecosystem: Host-associated > Mammals > Digestive system > Large intestine > Fecal | place: USA...
GCCGCCACTTGGAAGGTCGTGCAGCGCTGGTCGTACCTGTTCTATGCCTGCACGTACATCCACGTGATGCTCATGGTCGTGCCCTCCGCCGTGTACGGATCGGGCCAGGCCGTATTCACCGCGTTTGTGTACACCGCGATTTTCGGCAGCTACGCCGTGCTGCGCGTAAAGAGGGCGCTGGCGGAGAAGAGCGAAACCACGCCCGCCGCAAAGCCCGAGGTAGCCGGGGCATAAAGCTACACGACGCACAGCCTGACCCATGAAACCCCCGAGCCGTTATTCACTTTCTGGAATAGCGACTCGGGGGTTGTTTTGTTGCGCGGAATCGAGTTGAGGGCTCGCAGGTTAATGGCATCCGCGCAACGCCGTCGTGTAACTACTCGCTCTAAGCGGCCTCCTCACCCTGTCGCACCTCGTCGTCGAGAGCCGCCAAGCCACGCTTGATGTAGGAGTTTGCAAACCGCACCAGGCCACGGTAGAAGTCGGTGCGCGCCTTGTGGTCGACGTCGCCGGCAAAGCGAGGCATCCAGTTTGCAAGATGGTCGCGCACGAAGTCCCGCTGCGCACGGCAAAGCTCATCTTGCTGCGAGGCGTCGCCGTGCTCGATTGCCTGCGCCTGCTTTGCCGCAAGGTATGACACAAACTCCAGCTCAAGAGCCACATGGTCCTCGCAGTCGCTCCATGCCTCATTCTTCGTAAGGCCAAAGCGGTGGTACCACGCCAGAGCCTCGTCGCGCGCCTCCTGCATAAGCAGGCCATCGCGGCTCGTGTATACCGACTCAAAGGGATACGCCGAACTCTTCTTGGTGGAACCTGCCCCGCAGAACGTATGGGCGTAATCCCGGGCAAGATCGAGCGTCGATGCGTCGGATGAGGCCAGGTAATTGCGCATCATCCCCAGGCCATGGGCAAAAGCCTCGTCGTCGGTCTCAAAGACATCCGACTTCTGAAGCGCCTCGAGCAGTGCGCCGTCGACCTCTTTTCTGAATAGGCGGGCAAGAAGCGCGTACACCTCGCCCCTCTGCCTGGTGGTCTCAACCTGCTGCATCGAAACTTCGTCCATGGTCTGTCCCCTCCCCCGGCGTTGCCTACGAACGCCAGGTCATCTTGTTGAGAATGTACACGTTCGCCGGCTCGTTGCCCTCGCCGGATAGCTTGTAGGCGCGCTCGCCCGCCGCCGCAACCAGCTGCGCGACCTCCGAGGTCGGATCGTCGATGTCGCCAAAGTGGAGGGCGTTGCCCGTGCAGGCGGCCACGCACTCGGGCAGCTCGCCCTTGTCGGTGAGGTCCTTGCACATCGTGCACTTGAGCGCGACGTTCGTCTCCTCGTCGACATAACGCGCATCGTAAGGGCACGCGTTCACGCACAGACCGCACCCGATGCAGCTTGCGCCGTCAACCTGCACCGTTCCATCTGCGTCCCTATACGAAGCACCAGTGGGGCAGACCTCGACGCAGGGGGCGTTGAGGCAGTGCTGGCACTTCATGGGCAGGAAGTACATCTCCATGTTGGGGAAGACGTCGCCCTCGTGGATGGGGTTGGGCCCTATGCGGTCGATCCATGTGAAGCGCTTGCCCAGAGCAGGCGCATGCTGCACCTTGCAAGCAACGGCGCACGCCAAGCAGTTCACGCACTTGTTGCACTCGGTCACAATGACGTTTTGCATTTAGAACGCCTCCCTCTCCTCGTCGGTCATGGGTTTCCACTCCTGCAGGCGCGGGTCGTCACCCGAGGTGATGATCTCGATGCCAGTCTCGGGATCGCACGGGATAATGTGGCCGCCCGGGCAGTTGTCCTCGGTGCACTTGTAGACCTTCACGAGGTAGGCGCGCAGCGTGCTCGTGCCCAGATGCGGGTCCTGCGCATACTGGTCTACCAGGACGTTGATGTTGGACAGGTCCCAGCCGTGCTTGGGGGCGGGCAGCTCCGGATACCACCAGCCGTGGTCGGCCTCAATGACGCGCGGGTCGATGCCTGCGAACAGGTCGGCCGTCTCGCGGATCTTGCCGCGACGAGACTCGATCCAGCACCAATCGCCCTGCTCGATGCCCAGCTCGGCCGCCGTGTCGGGGTGGATCTGGAACTTGGGCACGGGATACTGCTCGCGCAGGTACGGCTGCTGGCGCCCCTCGGAGTGGAAGAAAAGCGGGTTGCGGCGACCCGTGGTCATGATGAGCGGGTACTCCTCATAGACGTCGGGGGTCTGGTAGGGGCTCTCATAGGGCTCGCGCACCGTGGGCAGGGCAGCCAGATAGTCGTCCTCGCGACCGACCTCGCGATCGATGCCGCGCGTGTCCGCCGGGTAGGACTCCAGGATGGTGCTCCACAGCTCGAACTTGCCGGTAGGCGTGGGGAAGCCAGTGGGGCCCGGCTTGCCCGTGGTGTTGAAGTCGGGGCTCTCGGGGTCGAAGTACCCCTGAGGAGCGCGCAGCCAGCCCCACATATAGCGGCGATAGTACCCGAAGGGGCTCATCTTCTTGAGCGACCACTGGCCGTGCTCCTGGAACTTGTCGCAGAAGTCCTGGTAGGAGTCAAACTCCAGAGGCGCGCCGTTGAGTCCCAGCTCGGTGGGACCGCCTGCCTGCATCACGTGGCCGTCCATGAAGTCCATGGGCTTCATGGTGATGACCGACATGTCGAGGGCCTGCTCGTCAGTGGGCCACTGCGTGTCGCCAAACTGGGCGAGGAAGGGCGTGTGCGACTTGTCCTCGGGCCACCAGGGATTGCCGAGCTTGGGCGTGAGCTTGTTGATGAGCGTCATGGAGTCCCACTTGGCCTCGGCCAGGGGTTCCACGATCTTCACCATGGCGCCGAAGCCGCCCTCGCCGTTCTGCGAGGCGCGCACGCAGGCGTTCTCAAGGAAGTGGCGGGCAGGCAGGATGACGTCGGCGAGCTCTACCGTGGGCGTGAACCACAGCTCCCAGGCCAGGTAGAAGTCGAGCGTCTTGAACGCCTCCCAGTTTGCCACGGCGTTGCCCGAATGGAAGTGGCTGCCCGTGCAGCTGATCATGCCGCGGATGGGGTAGGGCTTGCCGGTCATGATCATGTCGGTGGCGCTCGCCTGGTCGTGATAGATGGCCGCGTTGCCCACCTGGTTGGACCAAGGGATGAGCGGGAAACGGCCGCCGCCGGGCGTGAGGTCGTCGCCCACGGCGCCTGCGCACATGCCCGCAACCTCAGGCGTGCAGGCATTGTCGACAAAAGGCGTATGGTACTGGAAATACGTGTTGTACAGGAAGTACATGAGGTCGGAGCCGCGGTTGCCGCCGAACGTGTCGATGTTGTTCGTGATGCCCGACAGGCACAGGATGGTGCGGCAGGTCTCGGCCGAGTTGCCCGTGTGCTCGATGGGCAGGTTGTACTGGATGCCGCCCATGCCGGGCTCCTGCGAGTAGGCAAGAGCCGTCTCGCGAATGAGGTCGGCGTCGAGCCAGCAGTGCTCGGCGGCGCGCTCGGGCGTCCAATAGGAGACGCGCTCGGAGAACTTCTCCCACACGGGGTGGACCTTGACGCGGCGGCCGTCCTTAAGCGTCACCTCGAACTCGCCCTCAAGCGCGGGGTCGAGGTCCAACTTTGCCGGGAAGCCCGGGTCATGCGTCTCAAGGGCGCCGCAGTCCTCGTAGCGGGGGTCGTCGGGGCTCATGTAGCTGGGGTGCAGGACCTCGCAGTCCTTTTCGGGGTCGGGAAGCGTCGTCTCGTCCTCGCCGTCCCACAGGCCGCTGGGGGCATGGAAGTACGTGAGTTCGCCCTTGTTGAGGTTCCACACAGCGAACTTCTGTGGGTCGCCGCCCTCCACCACGTCGCTCTCCTTGAGCAGGCGCGTGCGAATCTCAAGCGGGTAGGCGCCGGGCATCTCGTACTTGTTCGTCCAGGTGAAGCCCGTGGGCTCCATGTCGTCCACCACGAGCATGGGGCCGTTGGTCCAACGCTTGATGAACAGCTCGTCGTAGCGCTTTTCGGTGATGATGACGTTCATGAGCGCCTGGGCGAGCGCGTCATCGGTGCCGGGGCGCAGGTGCAGCTGGTAGTCGCACTCCTTGCCGAGGTTCTGCAGGCGCGGACCCACGCAGATGGACACCTGGGAGTTGAACTTCATCTCCGTGGCCACCTTGCCGGCGGTGTCGTAGTTGGAGACCTCCTGGTTGGTGCCCCACTGGAAGAAGCACTTGGCGCCGTCGTTCACGGCAACCCAGTGCGGCGAGGGATAGGCGATCATGGCGCCGGTGGCGATGCGCGGGCCCTTGCAGATCTGGCCGGCAGTGGAACCCACGTTGGACATGCCCACAACGCTCGGGAAGCTCTCGATGCCATAGGTGGTGGTACGGCCGGTTCCATGAAGAATCTTCATGGAATGCCAGCCCATGTTGTTCGGGTCGTCGATGACCTTGTGGATGCCCTCCACGGCAAGGTCGATTGCCTCGTCCCAGGAGATGCGCACCCAGCCGGGGTCCTCGCCCTTGGGGTTGGTGCGCTTCATGGGATACTTCACGCGGTCGGGATGATACAGCGCCTCCATGGCGTCGCGGCCCTTGGAGCAGCAGTTGCCGTGCGACGAAATGGCGCTGTTGTCGCCCTCGATCTTCACGACGCGGCCGTTCTTCACGCTGACCCAGATGGGGCACTCCATCTTGCCGCACGCGCGGCAATGGCTGCGAATGCGCTTGACCTCTTCGGGATCGGCCGCGAGCTCCTCGGCGCTGGCCTCGCCCAGACCAACAAGCGTGCCAGGTGCTGCCGCTGCGGCAAGCGTTGCGGCAATCCCCACCTTGGCAAACGTTCGGCGTGTCATGGTCTTTTGTATCATATCGCCTTCCCTTTCCCCTCGGTATGCATCGCGGTGTGCGACATATACGTTCTACGCGCTTGGGGTTGCATGAGGCGAACGACATTTTCGAAATGGTGTGATTCCAAAGCAACGCACGTTCTATTCTTATATAGAATCACACCTGTATGATGCAAGAGGCTAAGCCGACCATTATTGTGTTGAGAGCATTCAGGAAATTTTGACGCCAGGTGCCGTCGCCCTGATATGCGATGCTGGATTCCCGGGATGTCAGAATCCCGGGAAAGAAGCGGGCCTGCCCGCAGAGGGGGATGTGGGATGTCGATAGCGCGTTTCGAAGAGTTTCTTGTTTTGGCCGGCCACCTGAACTACACCCAGGCAGCCAAGCGCCTCAACATCACCCAATCGTCTCTGAGCAAACACATCCTCGCCCTCGAGAAGGAATTCGGCGTCACGCTCATCAACCGCGACAAGCAGCAGATCGAGCTCACACGCGAGGGTCGCATCTTCTGCGAGGAAGCGACGCGGATCATCGACACCTATCGCTGCGCCCAGCGACGTCTGCACGAGACCCACCGCGAAATCTGTGTTGCCGGAGCAATCAAGGATTCGGCAATCCGCGCACTTATAGCCCGTGCGATCGACGAGATGCGCGAGGGCGAGCCCATGGGCATCTGCACTCGAGAATGCCCCTCCTCTACATTGCGCCAGGAGCTTGAGCAAAATCGCGTCGATGTGGGAATCGAGGTGGCCGATCCCTTTGAAGGGCCCGCATACGGCATTTGCAGCGAGCCCCTCGCCTCTGTGCCCCTCATTGCTGTGACCAAAATCGACACGGCTCTGGCACAACGCGAAACGGTGAGCATCCAAGACCTGGCGCATGAGCACATCATGCACCCCACGGGAAGCTCCGACATGCAGCGCGGTGCCAATGCCATCGAGGCCATCTTCCAGGCCCATGGCGTCACCATGGGCAAGCGGATTTTCTTCGCGACGTCATGGAGCGATTTTCCCGCCGCCCAGCTCGAAAGCAACGTCTTTGTCATGCCGCGGTCGCTCTTCAGCAAGCAACTGTTCGGCCATGCGCTTGCTGGGTGTGCCGGCATCCCCATTTCCGATGCCGACGCCCGTTTCCCCTACCAGGTATCCTGGCGGGCAGACGAGAAGAATCCCGCTGTAGCGCGCTGCGTGGAAGCTCTCAAAAATGCGGCGGCACGCATAGAGGAGAGGGACTAGAGGGACCTGCGGCTATTCCCTGGCAACTGCACTTCTCGACTCGCCACGACAGTTCGCCAATCTTCATTTCCGGAAAGGAAGAACGCAAGGTAAGGGAGCGGCCCCTGAGCCCGTGAAGGCCTGGAGACATTATGACCAGGTCTGGACAACTGAAGGCTAACCGTGTCCTTCACCTACATCCGGAACGTCGGACATCCCTGGGCCATACGCTGCCACGACCTCAGGGCGGGGTCTTCGAGCGTTACGACCACGTCCCGGATGCGCGGGCGCACGACAACCTGTGGCGGGCCGTCGTCGACAAGTACCACGACTTCGAGAGAGTCACCGAGGCCGAGACGCTCGCCGCCATGGTCTGCCATGTCGAGGAGCTAGTCTTAACCCGAATCCCAACAAAAAGAGGCTGATGACTTTTGCCCATCAGCCCCTCGGCAAGCCATAAGAGAATCTCTGTTCGTCCCTAACCGCTCACGCTAATCTTTCCATGCTCTTCAAGCCAGTCGAACATGTAGTCTACGACATCATTCTCACATTGAAATGCGAAGTCAAACGTAAACGATGCCCAATCACCATCTTTCGCCTCTGGGAAGAACCTCCTTAAGGCTCTCGTCTCAGCCCAATCAAGCTCTTTCTCGATTTCCTTTTGATCTTTGCGACTGAGCATATTGAACGCATCCTCCTCAATGCCATGAAGAAGGAGGGTGCCGTAGAGATGAGCGCGGGTATCGACACCCTGCTGTTTGTAGGGCTTGTACGGATGCATGTCAGGCGCAAGTGCCGTTTCAAGCCAGTGCTGCCTAATCTCCCCATCATCCATGATGCTGAAATTGAGCGTTTGGCAATACTTGCCTGCAAGGTAATCGGGATGCACATCGAGGGCTCTTGCGCACACATCGAGAAGCTCGGGGGTCATTTCTCCGTTGTTGACACCATCTCTGATTTGTGTGCTGCTCCATTGGGTCAGTTTGGCAAGCCTGTTCATGCTGACGCCACGTTGGGCGCATACCCACTTGAACCAGGAGCCATCAATCAGTTGCTTCCTCTTCTTGCGATTTGCCACCTTCGCCCCCTAGTGCGCGGATTAAGCCATAATCCGAGCTTCCCAAACGATCTAAATACGGATACACTTCAAGTCGCAGAGACATGCACGATTAATCTTGCATGTAATGACCTGCAGTTTAGCATACAAGTGAAGGGACGCCATCATGGAAGGCAGCATTACTGGAACCATCGAAGCCAAGGCAGATACGAGCATTAGAGCCTCCCAGGGTGAGGCGGCCTCCAAGAGAGGCCAACTGAAGAAGACGGTCCTCGGGCTGGCTGCTGGCACTGCGGCTGTAGTCGCAGCCGTCGGCGTCGTCTTTTTCCTGGGCCGAAGGTCCGATTATGTGCACGTGTCGCCATCGGCATCAAAGCACATCAGCTCCTCCATGGCAGGGACAGTAAATCAGACATCTAGGGCAACCGAAGCGCTCCCTACTAGCGCGGCGACGGAGGTCTGCAGGGAGATTGCGGTCGACTGGTTCTACCGTAATCTGCCCGCAAATAAAAAAGCCTCAACTAGGGCTTTGGAGTATGCCGAGCGCCTTGGAGTTGAGCTTGCTGAAGGGCAGACCATCGTAAGGCCTCAGACCAGGGTCTATAGGCACGCGGCATAGAGCAGGAGGTCATCATGGTCATCTACATCACCAGGGAATGGAAAGGCTACGGCAAGCAGAACTACTACTGGAACGAGTACCACCGCGAGGGCGACACCGTGGTCAAATACAAGTGCAACCGTCGCAAGTTCTTCGACGGGGATGAGAACAACTGGGAGGAGAGCAAGCACGAGGAAGACTCTTGGTCGATCGATGACCCGAGCATGCCGGAGTGGCTGCACAACTATCTCTAAGCCCAAACTTGGCAGGCGATTCAAGGCCGGCCACTCGACGTGAGCTGAACGGCGGGCCTTCCCTCACCCAGAGAATAGAAGTGTTTGGTAAAAAACCAGCGCGTTTAATCCCGCTCCAAGATAGGGGAAGATCTCCCGACCTGTAGTCGCATCCAAGGAGGTCGCCTTGAAGGTCGAGGAGTCGGTCGAGATGTGGTGCGAGCGCGCCAGGGCGCTCGTCGAGAGCGGGATGCCCGCCAACGCCTGGTGCGAGGAGATTGCCCCGCCTCGGGGAGCCGCAGGCGATCTCGGCCGAACAGGTGGAGAGGTTCCTTCCTTGGTCCCCCGACGTCCCCGACCGTTGCCGCGTCAAAAACCAGGGCGCGGCAACGGTCGGCTTTGTCAGCGCGTCCAATAATTACCAAACACGAATAGAACGACGAGGCGGTCTTCAACAGGAACCCGTTCCGAAGGAAGAGGAGGGACTGCCATGCTGGTCGCAGCCCACGACGCCTTCATGGCGATGCACTACGCGCTCGAGCAGCGACCGACGAGTACCCTGCCCGGGGACTCACGAGCCTCGTGCAGGGCTGCGACCCCTTCGTGTGGAAAGACCGCCTCTCCGCCGACCCGACGGTCTGGACAGAGTTCTCGGGAGCTGTTGTTCCAAGCTTTACGTGTGACACACCGATGACGGCCGAAGCAGCTCACGCCTTCTGCCGTGACTGACACTCGCCGAGCAGGCGTTCCGCCATGAGTTCTACTCCAGCCCCTTGGTCGAGGCTTTCGACTCCGTGGCAACGTCTGCATGACTGGGAGGCCGCGCTCGCGGACGTTAAAAACAACAGCTGATTGACAGAAAAAGGCGACCTAGTGCTCAAACAGCCCGCACCCTGAAACCTTGCGGTCCAGGGTGCGGGCATATCGCAAGCAGGCGATTTGAGAGGATTACTCGACAACATCCAGGTAAAGGCAGTGTTTCCCCTCAATCTCGCAAGCTGGTTCACCGTCCACCTCGGTATAGGTGAGTATGCCTTTGGAAACGATTCGCACCTTAGCCTCATATCGCTTACCAAACAAGTCAACCCAGGCGGTTTCGTCGAAAACGAGCGCCGATTCGCCCAGTTCGTCAACCTCTCTGAGTCTTTCCTCGTTTACGCCGGCCGCCTTAAAGGACAAAACACCCTTCAGCTCCTTGCCTTGCATGTCTAGTTTTTGATTGAAGCAGACCAAGGCATCGAAGAACTCCTCTGTCTTAAACGAATCATCGACAACGGGATTTGCACCAAAAAACTGACAAACGCGATAGAGGGCCTCGAAGAACGCAGCCTGGTTGCCCCACGTATCTCGAACATCTAAGTCCTTGAATGTGCAGTAGGATGCATCCTCCGGATCGTCGTTTGGGTTGCACAAGCCGAGCCTGCCCGTCTCCGCAAGCTTTGCGAGGAAACAGGCGCCCTTTCTCGCAGTTTTTACAGTACAACCTTCATAGCGCGGCCTGATGTTGACATGGAACTTGGTCGGCATTTCGTGCGGGTTAAAGCAGACTGGGAATTCAAGCTCTATGGCTATCGGGCAACCCTGCTGTTCCTCATTAGAGCGAACGCCAACTTCCACCCCGCATTTCACCGTTTTGAGGGTGACAAAAATTGGAGTCTGCCACTCTTCGGCATCGCCGGGATATAGAAGAATCGAAGCAGGTCGTTGGTCAGGAAGGGAGCATGCCACGATAGAGTCACAACCGCCTGGAACATCCGGAAACACGACGAGCGGGTTGAGCGAAACGTCATCAGGCGAAAGCGTAAAAGGCGTTCCGTCGCGATAAAGCGCTCTAAGAGCCTCATAGCCCCTCTTCGTCTTCGACTCAACCCGAAAGAGCGGGACCTCTTCGTCAACACCAGGACGAAGCTCATAGACGGTCATCAGGTTGCGCCCATCAGTGGTAACCGTGGCTTTGAGCCGATCATCGATGATTATGTTGTTAAGAAGGCGCGCGTCTTTATGAATCAGCTCAAGAGGGTTGCTGCCGTTGGCGAGATAAGCTGCTTCTAGTTGATCCTGAATGTCTGGATAGTATCTTTTGCGTACTTTGGGTGTCTCTATGAGTTTGGCTCTTATCTCAGAACCGAATACATATTCAATCTCAACACCGGGGTGTTCTTCTCTAAGCGTTTCGAGCGCACGCGTTGCGGCGGGCGTCGGGTCGGCTGAACACATCAGAACCCACCGAAAGCCCCGCCTCTTTGAAAAAGCTGCTTCCAGAGATTTTTTAATCTGCCTGACCTGATCTGACCCAAAGGTCTTTCGGAAGTATTTGAACTGGTAAATCACGCTAGGGGCGTCAAAGGACCCAACGTAAGCATCGATTCCCTCGTCACCGCCATGGCCGTCAACGGTCTTAACCATGCGGTTCCGCTCATATATCAGCTCGAAGCAAAGCTGCTCCCATCTGTCTGGGTCCAACGAGCTGAAATCAAATTCGTCCTTCAGTTCCGTGGCCCCTCGCTCTCCCAAATCGCCCTCATCGTGCCCCCGTCAATCCTCTCGCCCCGCAGGTACGCGTCGAACACTTCGCGCGCAGGCAGCGCCCACATGTCAACGTAGTTGCTAAACGGCGGCTCCACCTCTCCCATGACATTAGTGAACGACACCCGCGCTATCTTGCGCAACCCGTCGCCGTCGCTCGGTACCAGGAAGGCGTTTACCACACGACTGAAACCGTGAGCCAGAATGAAATCCTTGTATGCCGACTGGTACAGGAACTGCTTGGTCACCGACTCGAGTCCCGGCTGTGCCTTCATCTTGCCGCTAATGCTTGGCACATAGTACTTCGCATCGTAGATACAGAACACGTTCTCGCCGCCGTCCGCCGCCGCGAACGTGACCGTGTCAGGAATCAGCGTGGCCACGTCGCCGCATCCGGCATAGCCGTACTCGCGGCACCGCTCCCACTTGGGACGCGGGATGATGCCCAATAGCGTCTCGCTTCTACGACCCACCCATACGCCGCAGAGCTCAAGGCCCAGCTCGCCGAGCCTGACACCCAGCTCGTCACCGAAGGCAACCTTGCAGGCGTCCTCCCACAGTTGGAAGAAGCACGTCGACCCCAACGTCCGTATATCTTCGCGCTCAGCCGCGCTTTCACGGCACAGCAGGTAGCGCTCGAGCAAGCAAAGCACGGCCGCCTTCCAGTCGACAAACTGCGTGTCGCGTTCGCGCGAAAGTCTCCATTCGAGCGTCCCGGCATCCCCAAAATCGTCCACACTCTCGTCGGAGAGCCACACCTCGTCAAGCAAAAGCAGCTCGGACACGCCAGCCCCTGCCAACTCGCGCGAGCATTCGGTCAGCACAGCGCGGTGCAGCCGTGTTATGAAGTCCGACTCGTCACGCAGGGTCCTACGCGTCTCGTACTCCACGTAAATGGGGCGGTCGTTGTTAATTATGGGAAGGTGTCTCCCAATGGTCCGGCCCCAGTCAATGCTTCCGGCGCCGTTCATCTTGCGGCCCTCAACGAAGTTCGAGTACACACCGTACTCGGCGTATAACTCAAGCAAAGCGAGCATTACCGGGAGCATGTCATCGACGAGCTCGCCGTCCTCGGAAAGACCCGCAACGCTCGTTCTGGCAGAGTCGCGCCGCAGAACGCGCAGCATCTGCTGCAGCTCGGCTTCGTCAGGCCTGCGATCGCGGAAGTACTTCGGGTACGCAATGACCACCAAATCGCCGACCAGCGCAATGCCGACGAAGACGAACTGGTATAGCTCATCGGACGCCGCGGTCTCGGCGTCGGGGTCATCGTCGCCCGCCTCGCCCGGGCGGCACCGCATGATGCCGCGCATCATCAGCTCCCCCACGATGGCCCGAGCGCGCGATGCATCCATTTTGAATTCGCGGGTCAGCCCTGAGAGCGAATAGGGCTTCAGCTCGCGGACATAGGCCCTGCGCATGGCGGCTACTCCCCGGCGCTATCGGCGTCTTGGCCATCGCCGTCGAAAACCAAGCGGCCATCGAAACCAGCGCCGAAGATTTCCACACCCACCGCATCGAACGCATCGCACAGCTTGGCGTAGGTGTTCAGCCCCTTGGCGAACATCTTCGAGCGCTTGGTCTTGCCCACATCCTCGTAGAGGTACAGCAGAACCTTGTCCTTGAACACGCCGGGGAAACGCTCCGGCGTGAGAGAGGCCGGGGCGATGAAGAATGGCCCCAGGAGCTTGTCCTCGTTGATCTTCAGGTGGTCGCCTGCCATGAACTCGTTTATGGCGCGGCGCAGCTTGTTCCACACGATGCTCTGGCCACCGCATGGTACCTCAATCTCGCTCAGCAGCATGCCGCCCACCTCGGCGTTCTCTCCGTCGTCGATTCCCATGTAACGGAAGTCCCAGCGTCGCTTGAACGCGGTGTCCATCGGGAACACGCCCTGATCGGCGCTGTTCATGGTCGCCCATATGTACATGTTCGGCGGCAGCGAAAGGCGCCACGCTTCGTTTGCCAAGCGCCCCTGCTCGCTCATGAGTTTGGCGGGGTCGTGGATGCACCCGCTGTTGGCGTACTCGGCCAGGCGAAGCCCAAGATAGTCCCGCATCTCCCTCGGCACCGCAATTTCGTACTCGCTGCGGCCTGATGCGTCGCGGTCGAGCAGCTGGAACACGTCGCCGAACACGGCGGCGGAGCTGGCGCGGTTTATCTCCTCGACGATGAGCAGATAGTTCTCGCCGGGGTTCTGCACGGCCTTGACGTAGGTCTCCAAGAATGGCCCGGGCACGAACTCATAAGAGATATACGACTCCTGTTTGCTGACCGACTTGTCGTCATCCTTGTACCTAGTAACCGGTTTGAAGCACCCGACGAACTGCGAGTACGTGTAGTCAGGGTAGAACGTCACGCGCACGATATTGCCCACCGCAAACGAGTCCTTGGCGAGCCTGTTCAGCTGATACGACTTACCTGTGCCGGGAGCTCCGAAGAAGATGAGGTTGCGGGGCTCATTGACCAACGATTTACCGTTTTTCTCAAGGACGTTACTTTCCGAACAATTAGTCATTTCCATCAAAAGAGGAAGTGGATCCGATATCCCCGAGTATTGTTCAGGCCAGTAGGCTGCCATCAAAGACATGAGTTCTTGGATCTTCAAACTGTACTTATCGTAGGAAAAATGGTCTTCACCGAGAAGCAATCGTCTAAATGACTGAGCTATCTCGGCAATATCATCAGGGAGAGATGACGAGCGATCCGCGACACGAATGATGTCTCTAGAGCGACGCTCGTAGTCAAGCAAAAAGAAGGTCGAATCTCCAAGTACATTTTTTCCATCGGATACGCCCTTCTTTTTAGAGGAACCACCTTCAAATACATAATCCCTTGGGATAAAGCGGACAATATTACTACCGACAGTTTCTACATCAAGCCACATAGATCGAAGCCAGTAGTTGTCCACTGTTAGCAAAGACCTGCTTAGCGACTCGGCCATGTTTCTACCACATGTTTTCGGCAACATGAGCAAAGCAGGAAAAAGAAGGCTAGGTCGCGTCTTGTTTTCAAGCGCGAGTTTCATATTTGAATTACCATCACTACGTGGTACGACGTTCATTTGAGCGGTCGTATCGAGGCCGAGTAACAAGTCGTACGGCTCCGTCATTATCGTGGTAAAGACGATATGAGAGAGCCATTGGGGGAGCCCCCCTCCTCGTGCCTCTCGTCTGATGGATTTCGCGGGCTGGGGCTGCCACAATGGGCTCGTCGTATCCGCCCCTGCGGTGCCCGACACCGC
>Ga0129308_1002840_pt1 | contig 13652 bp, 14 predicted proteins | sample L827metagenome_FD_94440 | JGI IMG/M metagenome (GOLD analysis project Ga0129308, IMG submission 94440) | Ring-tailed lemur group fecal microbial communities from Wisconsin, USA - L827 metagenome | ecosystem: Host-associated > Mammals > Digestive system > Large intestine > Fecal | place: USA...
AACATTAGAATGTTGTAGTGGAGATTTAGCTGATTTAAAAGTTAAGTCTTGTGATGTAGAAGCATGGTCACCAAGACAAAAGAAATATTTTGAAGTAGGTTCATGTTCAACATTAGGAGATGCTCAAGCTAGACGTTTAGGAATTAGAACTAAAGGTAAAAATGGTACTTATTATGTTGATACATTAAATAATACAGTATTGGCTTCTACAAGAGCATTAATTGCTTTTATTGAAAATAACTATAATGAAGATGGATCAATCAATATTCCAGAAGCATTAAGGCCTTATATGGGTGGTAAAGAAATTATTAAATAGTGATAAACTTAATAATGAGTAATTAAAAATAAGAGATTTTAAAAACTATGATATTTTGAAAATAGTTTAAAAAATCTCTTTTTTATTTATATTACAAATTTAGCTGATTGAAATATATGAGTGTAAGATATAAAGAATAGTAACTTGGATTTAATAATTGGATCCAAAGAAAATAATACTCTTTTTTTCCATACTTATATGATAAAATAAAAAAGTAGAGAGAAGGGATAAAATGATAGAAATTAAAAATATTTATTTACAAATTGGTAATCAATTGTTATTAGATAATGAAGAAATGAAGATCAATGAAGGATATATTCATGTTATTATGGGAGAAAGTGGATCAGGAAAAACTACACTTCTTTATGAAATCTCTTTATTATCTCATATATCTCACTCTAGTTATGATTGGAATAATTTAAGAATTGATAGTCTAAATGATGATAAGAGAGCTGAACTTAGAAGAAATAATATAGGTTATATATTACAAGATCTTGAATTGATTAGTGAAGATTTATCTTTAAAAGATAATATTGATTGTATGTTTTCTTTAACTGGACAAGATTATGATGAAGAGAGAGTTAAAGAGTATATGGAAAAGATGAAGCTTCATATTTCTTTAGATCAAAGAGTTGAAGAAATGTCAAGAGGTGAAAGACAAAGATTTGCTTTAGTTCTTGCATTGATAAAAGATGTAGATTTAATTATATGTGATGAACCGACATCAGCTTTAGATAAAGAAAACACTGTTGAATTAATGGAACATCTTCAAGTGATTGCTAGAGATTATCATAAGATGATTGTTATTGCTACTCATGATAGTTATGTAGGAGATAAGGCAGATGTATTGTATCGAATAGAAAATAAACATCTTATAAAAGAAATAAGAAGTGATATAAAAGAACATGATCATCAATTAAAAAAACACTCAAATATAAAACAGCAATTTTTTAAAGTTTATAAAAAAAGTCATAAGAAAGTATCACAATTAATAATGAAAATTGTTTATGTAATTATGATATTAGTATTATGCATAGTTCCTCTCATTCTTGATTCTTTATTAGATAAACAAAAAGAATTATATAATACATATGCCAGCAATGAAATTATAGTTGTTAATACAAAAGAAAGATTACCTTATTCAAGATATAATCAATCTAGTGAAATCTTTAATGAAGATACAATTAATATGTTAAAAGAAATAGAACATATCAACGGTTTAAATTATTATTGGGAACTTAATGGAATATTAAGTGAAGGAGATCATACAGCTGATGTTTTGATTGTTCCAAAGAAAAATATTGATAATATTGTTATATCATCAAATCTAGCATCGAAATTCAAAAAATTGAATATATATTCTGTATTAGTATTAGAAAATAAAGAATATGAGATAGAAATAAATACTGATAAATATAATATTAAAGATTATCCACCAATGGATAATGTAGATAAAGAAGTTATTTATATGCCATTTTCTATGATGAAAGATATATTAGCACAAAAGGGAATTACAACGAGCAGTAGCGTAAGTGTTGAATGTGATAAAATAGATAATATAGAAGATACTATAGCCCAAATACAAAGATGGATAACAACTTCAACAGTATCATCAAGTGGAACAAAATATAAAGAGCAAATAGAAAACTTACAAATGTTACAACAGTTTATAAGTGTTCTTAGAGTCGTTATGATAGTGGGAATTATTGCTATTGCATATATTATTCAAACAATGGAAAATAAGGCTAGAGAAAATGAAATAAGTAATTTAAGAATTAATGGTATGAATAAGAATACTTTTTATACATTATATTATTATGAGAATTATGTGGTCATTGCTTCAACAATACTTTTATGTTTCGTAGGATATATTGTCATTGTTATGATGTTTGATTTAACATTATCATTTATAAATGTATTGATGATATTAATGGAAAGTATAATTTATATTATATTAACAAGAATAATACCACTGTTTATATCAGTACAACAGATATTTAGTAAAGATATTTCATCAATACTTAGAGATAGTATGTAATATTTAAGAAAAATGGATTTAAGATTTAGTAATCTTAAGTCTTTTTTCATTATGTATATAATTTTATTTGTATTTGACTTGTTGTTTTTTGCATCTTGCTTTTAAACATTGGATTTTATGAATTGTATTAAGTATGATGTAATAGGAGGTCGTTATGAAATATTATATAAAAGAAGATAGAAAATATGAAGAAACAGAAATAGAGATAAGATGTTCTAAGTATAATAAAGAAGTTGATAATTTAATTAGATATATAAAGAGTTATCAATCTAATATTATAGTAAAGAAGGATAATATGAATTATTCTATTGTTGTTAATGATATTTATTATATTGAGTCAGTTGATAATAAGACATTTATTTATACAGATAACGATTGTTATGAAGTTAATTATCCATTGTATGAGTTAGAAGAAATGTTAAAGAATAATAAGTGTATTAGGATCAGTAAATCAATGATATTAAATATTCATTATTTAAAAAGTGTTAAAGCTTTATTTAATGGTAAATATGAAGCTATGTTGATCAATAATGAGAAGTTAGTTATTAGCAGGAGATATGTTTCATCTTTTAAGAAAGAATTTGGTTTATAGGAGGTAAGTATGAATAGATTAAAGAATATGTTTTTAACTGTTTGTTGTTCTTTTTCTTTAGTAATTATTATTAACTGTTTATTTTCTACTTTATTTGTTAAAGGTAATCAAATATTTTTGAAAGATATATATATGGTTTTGTTAACGTGTATAGTGGTTAGTTTTGTTATTAATTATATTAAATTTATTGAAAATGTATTTTCTAGTTATATAGCGATGATGATTATTGTATACATTATGCAATATTTATTTTATGGCAATATAGTTTTTACTTTTATTAATATTTTAACTACTGTTATAATCATGAGTTTTATCTTTTTTATTATTTATCTAGCAATCTATTATGTTAATGATAAAGATGCTAAAAAAATTAATTCAATGATTAATAAAAGAAACTCATAGTTGCTGTCAAGTCAACGAAAGTTGGTAGAAGCAACCGCAGGATTTATTTAAAGTTATAAGTGGGAGGTGAAAAAATTGAATGTTATTGAAGTTAAGAATTTAACTAAGCGATATAATCATTTAATTGCATTAGATGATTTTTGTTTAAAGGTTAAGGAAGGTGAGATATTAGGACTCTTAGGTCCAAATGGAAGTGGAAAGTCTACTTGTATAAATACAATATTGTCTTTATTAAAATATGATCAGGGAAGTATTAAAATATTTAATCAGGATATGACTCCAAATCGATATGATTTAAAGGCAAATATTGGTGTTGTATTTCAAGAAATTGCTGTTTTTGATGAATTAACAGTTAAAGAAAATATTGATTATTTTTGTGGATTATATATTAAAGATAAGAAAAAAAGAGAAAGTTATGTTAATGATGCTGTTAAATTGGTGGGATTACAGGAATTTTTAAAATTTAAACCTCAAGAATTGAGTGGAGGATTGCTTAGAAGATTAAATATAGCTTGTGGAATTGCCCATAAACCAAAACTTATATTTTTAGATGAGCCAACAGTTGCAGTTGATCCTCAAAGTCGTAATCATATTTTAGAAGGAATAAAAATTTTGAATGAAAAGGGAGCAACTATTATTTATACATCGCATTATATGGAAGAAGTTGAAAGTTTATGTCATAGAATTGTTATTATGGATAAGGGAAAAGTTATAGCAAGTGGTACTAATGATGAATTGAAAAATTCTATTAAGCTAAGTGAACGTATTGGTATTGTATTAGATAATATTAATGATAATTTGATTAATTATTTTAATTGTTTAGAAAGTGTTATTAAGGTAGAAGTTAGAGATAATATTATTTATATTTCTTATAAGTCAAAGGGAAATAATATAGGTCAGGTTATGGATTATTTAAATCAACATCATATAAAATATGATCGTTTATATAGTGAAAGACCTACATTAAATGATGTGTTTTTAGAACTTACTGGAAAAGAGTTAAGAGATTGAAACATTTATTTGTATATAATTTAAAAATATTATTAAGAAATAAAATGATGTTGTTTTGGACTTTATTATTTCCTCTTATTTTAGCTACCTTATTTAATTTAGCATTTTCTCATTTGTTAGATGAGGAACAATTTATAAATGCTAAAGTTGCAGTTGTTGAAATTAATGAAAATAGAGATTTTAATAATGTATTAGATGAATTGTCTAAAGATAGTCAAAATCAGTTGTTAGATATTCAATATACAACTTTAGATAAAGCAAAAGAATTATTGAATAATGATAGTATTGATGGATATTTAGTTATTGATAAAGATATAGAATTAACAATCAATAAAAATGGAATTGCTCAAACAATTATAGAAACAGTCGTTGATCATTATTATTCTACATTAAATACTTATCATAATATTTATGAATTAAATCCACAAAGTATTGTAAATGATATTTTTAAAGATGCTAATAGAGATTATTTTAAAGAAGAAAATGTTAATCATTCAGATTTAACTGTTGTTTATTTTTATACTTTAATAGGAATGAATTGTTTATTTGGAGGTTTTTCTTCTATTACTCTTTCTACAAAAATGGAAGGAAATTTATCAAGACAAGGAACAAGAATAGCAATATCACCTTTACCAAAGTATAAGATATTTTTATCAACCTCTTTAGCTATCTTTGTTGTTCATTATGCTAAGATGTTAGTTTTATTGGCTTATTTGATATTTGGATTAAATGTATCGTTTGGTCATCAATTATCATATATCATGTTATTGATGGCAATAGGAAGTATTGTTGGGATTTCATTAGGAAATTGTATTTGTTGTTTACTTAAAACAAGTGAAGATACAAAAGTATCAGTTGGCTCTTTTATTTCAATATTGTGTTCTTTCTTTGCTGGAATGATGATTATTGATATGAAGTATTTAGTATTAGAATATTTTCCTTTAGCTGCTTATATTAATCCAGTGAGTTTAATTACTGATGCTTTATATTCACTATATTATTATACAACTTATGATCGTTATTTTTTTAATATTTTATGTTTATTGCTGATTGCATTTGTCTTATCTTTTATTTCTATTATTGGTATGAGGAGAAAACAATATGATAGTATTTAAAAATTATTTAAGAATAGCAAAGACATATATTCATATTATTGTTATTTATTCAGTCATATTTATAGGGATTTCTGTTATTTTTTCATTAAATAATAGTCAAAATAATACAAATTATATAAAAGAAAATGTTAATATTGCATTTATTGATAATGATCATACTCAGTTTACGTCTTGTTTTAAAGATTATATTAATGATAATGCAACAATTATCGATATTGATAATGATGAAGAAAGTTTAAAAGATGCTTTATTTTTTAGAAAAGTTGATTATATTATGATAATACCTAAATCTTTTACAAATGATTTTATTGAAGGAAAAGATGTTTCTATTCAAACAATGCAAGTTCCTGATGCGTATAATGCAATATATTCTAAAAATTTAATGAATAAATACTTAAATACAGCACATATTTATTTAAGGGCTGGTATTCGTATTGATGTTTTATCACAGAAAGTTAAAGAAGACCTAAGTATTAAAACAAAAGTTCATATGAATGATCCTGTTGATAATACTGATTTAAATTCTGTTGCTTCGTTTTATAATTTTTCTAATTATGCTTTACTTGCTATAATCATTGTTGTTGTTTCTATGATTATGGTATCTTTTCATAAAATAAATATAAGAAAGAGAAATCTTGTTTCTGCACTTAATTATAAGTATCTTCATTTTCAATTATTATTAGGTAATGTTGTTGTATCATTGCTTATATGGTTTATTTATGTGTTTATGAGTTTTATTTTATATTCTCATGTTATGTTTTCTATTCATGGTTTATTATATATATTAAATTCTTTATGTTTATTAATGTTTATTTTAACTTTCAGTTTCTTTGTAACTAAATTAACTGATAATAGAGAATTGATTAGTGGTATTTCCAATGTAGTGAGTTTAGGTTGTAGTTTCTTAGGTGGTGCTTTTGTTCCTCAAGAATATCTAGGTCATTTTGTCTTAAATATTGCTCATATAACACCATCTTACTGGTTTATTAAAAATAATAATATGATTGCATCATTATGTGAATTCAATTTTGATACTTTGTTGCCAATTATATCATGTATGATTATTGTGTTATTATTTTCATTATTCTTTTATATTTTATCAGTTGTGTTTAATAAAATGAGATCAAATGCAATCTAATTCATAGTATAGTTAAAGTTATAGAAATTAAATCTTGAATAAATATTTTTATATGCTATAATCATAGTTGCCATTACAATAGTTGGCTTTGAACCATGTCAGGACCGGAAGGTAGCAGCATTAAGAAGTACCAGCTATGTGTAGTGGTTTTTATTTTAATTTTAATGAATGGAATATTTTTGACATTGTTAGATATGTATGTAATAATTAAGTATATATTGGGGGATAATTCATGAGAAGTGATATAGAATATATGAAATTAGCTTATAACGAAGCACTCAAAGCTTTAAAAAAAGATGAGGTTCCTATCGGTGCTATTCTTGTTAAGAATGATGAAGTCGTTGCTAAAGCACATAATTTGAAAGAAACTTCTCAATTAGTAACAAGACACGCTGAAATAGAAGTTATAGAGTTAGCTGAAAAGAAATTTAATAATTGGCATTTAGATGATTGTACATTGTATACGACATTAGAACCATGTTTAATGTGCAGTGGTGCTATTATTCAAAGTAGAATAAAGAGAGTTGTTTATGGTGCTAGTGAAAAGCGATGGAGTAGTTTGTCTAATTTGTTGAAAACAGAAAATTTAAATCATTATCCTCTTATCACAGCTCATGTTTATGAAAAAGAATGTTCAATGCTTATTTCAAATTACTTTAAACAAAAAAGATTAATTCAAACAAAATAATTTTATGATGAATAATATTATTTTATATATAATTATTAAAAAAGCTATTCATATTTAATTTATATTTTTTTAATAAGATATAATTAATTGGAGGAAAACATTATGGATATTGTTCAATTAGAAGATAAACTGCCATATCGTGATTTTATAATAAGAATTTTTAAATGGTTAGTTATCGGTTTAGGATTAACTTTTATTAGTTCATTATTATTTTATTTTTCAGGAATTTCTTATTATTTAGGAATGATTATTTTATTAGTTCCAGTTATTGAAATTATTATGGTTTTATTTTTAGCAAAAAATATTGAAAATTTATCATATTCTAAATCAAAAAAATGGTTTTATGCTTATTCAATTATAAATGGTATAACATTTTCAATATTATGTGATTTTGTAGCACCAGGAGCATTTATTCTTGCTTCAGCAATGACAATTGCTTATTTTGGATTGTTGTATGCTATTTCAGCTAATACAACCTATGATTTTACAAATATTGGAAAAATGTGTTTATTAGCATTAATTCCTTTATGTATTGGTTTTTTGATATGTATATTTTTGAATTTATCAGCACTCTATATGATATTGATAACAGTAGATCTTATTATTTTTACTGGTATTACATTATATGATTTTAAAAGAATAAATGCTTCTTATGAAAAAGCAACATTTGAAACTCAAGATGTTCTTATCTTGGATTGTGCTTTCAACTTATATTTAGATTTTGTTAATATTTTCTATGATATATTGATGTTATTAGATGATTTTAGTTGATATATTGACTCTTATTAAAGAAAAATATATACTTTAATAAGAGTTTTTTTGTGAGGTAAATTTATGATTTATTTATTACTTGCGATAATTAGCAGTGCACTTGTTTCAATTATTATGCGTTTAAGTGAAAATAGTACAAAAAATAATATTGCTATGCTTTCTATTAATTATCTTATGTGTTTAATACTTGCTGGATTTTATACGGGATTTTCAAATTTATATGTATTGTCTGAAGGAATGAACCAATCGATTATGTTGGGATTATTAAATGGCATATTGTATTTATCAAGTTTCATATTATTACAAAGAAATATTAATAAAAATGGTGTTATTTTATCTTCATTGTTTATGAAGTTAGGTATTCTTATTCCGATGCTTATTTCAATAGTATTCTTTCATGAATTTCCTTCTTTGATTCAATCACTTGGTTTTTTAATAGCACTTGCTTCAATCATATTTATGAACTTTCAAAAAGATCAAACAAATATAAATTTTAAATGGGGATTGATATTATTACTTTTTGTTAATGGTATTACTGATGCAATGGCAAAAATCTTTGATGAAGTAGGTAATTCATTATTGTCTGAACAATTTCTTTTTTATACATTTTTATTTGCATTTGTAATATCTATGATATTAGCTATTAAAAAGAAAAGCGATTTGAATAAAAATGTTTTGTTTTATGGTTTGATTTTAGGAATACCAAATTACTTTTCAGCAAGATTTTTACTTCAATCTCTGCAAACAGTTCCTGCTGTTATTGTATATCCAACATTCAGTGTTGGCACTATTATTTCAGTTACAATTGCAGGTATGATTTTATTTCAAGAAAAATTATTTAAATATCAAAAAGTAGCTATGATAGGAATTTTAATTGCTTTAGTTCTTTTAAATATATAGATGCCTTCAGGTATCTTTTTTTCTTCTTTACAAGCATAATTTATGTTATAATTGGAAAGGAGTTGATTTTATGGCATATAAGACATTATACAGAGTATATCGTCCTCAACGTTTTGATGATGTTGCTGGACAAGAACATATTATTACAACATTAAAACACGCAGTAAAAGAAAATAGAATTGCTCATGCTTATTTATTCTGTGGACCAAGAGGTACAGGAAAAACATCTATTGCTAAATTATTAGCAAAAGCAGTTAACTGTACAGGTGAAACTAAACCTTGTGGTCAATGCGATAATTGTAAGGCTATTGAGAATAATAATCATCCTGATGTCATAGAAATAGATGCTGCTAGTAATAATGGTGTTGATGAAGTTAGAAATTTAATAGAAAAAGTAAAATTTGCTCCTAGTCAAGGTAAATATAAGGTTTATATTATAGATGAGGTTCATATGATGTCCTCAGGTGCTTTTAATGCTTTACTTAAAACTTTAGAAGAACCACCAGAACACGTTATATTTGTTCTCGCAACTACTGAACCACATAAAATTTTACCTACGATCATTTCAAGATGTCAGAGATTTGATTTTACCAAATTATCATTGAATGATATTGTAAAACGAATGAAAATTGTTTTACAACATGAACAATGTAAAGTAGATGATGAAGCTGTTGAAATGATTGCTAAACTTGCTGATGGTGGAATGAGAGATGCTTTATCAATTTTGGAACAATGTTTAGCCTATAATGATAAACATTTAACAGTTAAAGATGTTTATCACATTTATGGTATTGTTTCTATTGAAAATAAGATAGAATTTATAAAAGTATTATTGTCTAAAGATATGGTTAAAGCGCTTTCTTTATTAGAAAAAATGAACCAAAGTGGTATTGATATTAAACGCTTAACATTAGATATAGTTGATATTTTGAAAGACGTTATTATTTATAAAAACACTAAAAATATTGATATATTGTTTGTGTTATCTTCTTATGATTTGGAAAAAATTGTACCATATATTAGCAGTGAAGAGGCTTTTCATTTTATTGATATTTTAATGGAAGCTAGTGAGAAATATGCTAAAGTTATCAATCCTTCAATTTATTTTGAATTAGCAATACTTAAAATTTGTAATCATGTTAAAGAAAAAGAAGCTTCTCAAAAAATTGAAGTGATAGAACCGGTAGAAGAAGATGTCATGACGGTTGACAATTTGCAAGAAGAAGCTATTACAGAGCCAGAAATCAATGAAGATGAACCAATATTAAATGAGGAAATTATTGATGATATTCCAACTTTTGAATTTGAAAAACAAGAAGAAGTGGAAGAAACTGATGATGATATTTTAGTAAGTTTAGATGATATTATGAATATTTTAGTTCAAGCAAGAAGAGAAATTCTTCAAGATATTCAAGAAAAATGGCCAGTTATTAAAAGGTATCTCGCTAATTTGAATACAGCTAAAAGTGCATCAATGTTATGTGATGGATCACCTGTTGCAGCGTGTAAGGGTGGTTTGATTATATCATTTGAATATATGCCTGCTGTTAATGCTGTTAATTATTATAAAAACTATAAGCAATTAAGTCTTTTTATAAAGGAACTTCTTGGTGAAGAATTTAAATTTATCGCTGTAGAACAAGAAAAATGGTTGAAAATAAGAAGTCATTTTATAGAATTGAAGAAAAAAAATCAGTTGCCTAAACCTCATGAAATCACTTTACAACACATTGATAATTATGACTTAGATCATATAGAATTAAATGAAGCACAACGATTTGCTGTTGATTTATTTGGTGATATTGTTGAATTTAAGGAGGAAGAATAAATGAATTTTAATCAATTAGTTAGACAAGCACAACAAATGCAAAGAAAAGTTAATAAATTAAAGAAAGAATTTGAAGAAAAAGTATTTGATTTTTCTAGTCAACAAGATTTAATTACTGGAAAAATCAACGGAAAATTAGAGATAGTTGAATTAAATATTTCTGAACAATTGTTAGAAAAAGAAAATAAAGAGATGTTACAAGATTTATTAGCTGTAACAATTAATGAAAACATTAAGAAAATAGAAAAGGAAAAAGATGATACATTAAATGGTGCAACAAATGGTGTAGATGTATCAGCATTCTTATAATGGAATATCCATCAAGTTTTGAACAATTAGTTGAATGTTTTAAAATGCTCCCTGGTATTGGAAATAAAGGTGCTGAAAGAATGGTTTATGCTATATTAAACATGGATAAAAGTCAAGTTGAACAGTTTTCTAAAGCATTAGTAGAATTTAAAAATAATATTCATTATTGTAAAAAATGTGGACATATTTGTGATGATGAAATTTGTGATATATGTAATGATCAAACAAGAGATCAATCAACAATATGTGTTGTAGAAAGTCCAAAAGATGTATTTGCAATGGAAAAATTAAAAGAATATCATGGATTATATCATGTATTACATGGAACTATATCTATTATGGACGGTAAGACTATTGAAGATCTTAATATATATCCTTTATTTGATAGACTTGATGAAAGCATAAAAGAAGTAATCATTGCTACCAACCCAACCAGAGAGGGAGAAACAACAGCTCTTTTTCTAGCAAAATTATTAGCAAAAGAAAATATCAACACAACAAGAATTGCAAATGGCTTACCAATAGGAAGTAATATTGATTACGCAGATGAGTTGACTTTGCTTAAATCCTTAGAAGGAAGAAAGAAGATTTAATAGTTATGAATGGTAAAAAATAACTCTTTATATCTTCTCTTTTTTTTTATATAATATATTAGAAATGAGGTGTTTTACTATGGCTGGTTTATTTATAACTTTTGAAGGTGGAGAAGGTAGTGGAAAAACAACGATTGCTAAAATGATTAAAGATCATTTAGAAAAAGAAGGATACAAAGTTGTTCTAACAAGAGAACCAGGTGGTGTTGATATTGCAGAACAAATAAGAGATGTTATCCATAATGTAGATAATGTTAAAATGGATATGAAAACAGAAGCACTTCTATATGCTGCAAGTAGACGTCAACATTTAGTTGAAAAAGTTATACCTGCATTAAATAATGATGAAATAGTCATTTGTGATCGTTTTATCGATAGTTCATTAGTATATCAGGGTGTAGCTAGGGGTATAGGAATAGATGAAGTTTACAATATGAATTTATTTGCTACTGATGATATATTACCTCGAAGAACAATTTTTTTTGATATTAAACCAGAACAAGGACTTGAAAGAGTTTATTCAAATAAAAATCGAGAAATTAATAGACTTGATTTAGAAAGTTTAGATTTTCATCAAAGAGTCTATGATGGATATTTATTATTATGTGATAAGTATAAAGATAGAATTACAAAAATTGATGCTAGTCTAGATATTGATAGTGTATTTAATCAAGTTTTAGAAAAAATCAAGGAATTACTATGATAAATGAAAAAATTTTAAAACAGAGTCAACCTATTTTATATAAAATATTACAAAAAAGTTTTATTAATCAAACAATACCTCATGCTTTTTTGTTAGTTGGATATAATAGTTATGATGCAGCTCATTTCATTGCTAAAGCATTGGTATGTGATGAAAAATTATTAGCTTGTAATGAATGTATAGATTGTCAAAAAATAGAAAAACATATATATAGCGATTTTATTTTTATAAGTAGTAAAAATGAAAGTATAAAAAAATCTCATATAGAATATGTTCAAAATCAATTTTCTAAATCAGCGATTGAAGGAAAAAATCGTATTTATATGTTAGAAAATATTGAGAATGCTACTACAGAAGCTATGAATAGTTTACTAAAAACATTAGAAGAACCTAGCGAAGGAGTTTACGCAATATTGACCTGTGAAAATATAAATCGTGTTTTACCTACAATTCAGTCAAGATGTCAAGTTATTCAATTATTACCTGACTCTTCAACTGTTTTAAAACAACAATTATTAGAACATGATATATATGAAGAAGATGTTAATATTATGATTCAATTATTTCATTCTTATCAAGAATGTGAAAATTATTATAAATCCGATGTTTTCAGAAATCTAAAAGAAGAAGTTTTACATTTTATCGAAGATATTTATTTTCATAAAGAAAACTTAATGATTAATGTTCAAACTCATCTTTTAAAAAAATATAAAGATAAAGATACTATTCGTTTGTTTCTAAATATGTTAGTATTAGGAATGAGAGATTTGTTTCACGTGAAACATTCTATGGATATTGTTTATAAATCTTTTTTAGATTTATTTAATAAAATTAATGATACTGATGAAAATATTATTAGAATTATCGAATTAATATTAGATACAGAGTATCTATTGAATACAAATGCGAATGTAATGTTATTAATGGATAGCATGATATATAGAATATAGAGAGGAAAAATTATGGAAGAAAGATTAGCGTGTGTACGTTTTAACAGTGCAGGAAAATCATATTATTTTTCTACAGATATGGACATAAAAAAAGGTGAAAAAGTTGTTGTTGAAACTGTTAGAGGACTTGAACTTGGAGAATTGGTTTCAGACTTAAAAGATTTATCAGAGTTTAAATTGGAAACTGAATTAAAACCAATAAAAAGAAGAGCAAATAGAGCTGATATTGATATTTATGCTTTTAATCAAACGAAAGCTGAGAAATCATTAGAAATATGTAAAGAAATAGTAAGTCATT
>Ga0129308_1002841_pt1 | contig 13650 bp, 15 predicted proteins | sample L827metagenome_FD_94440 | JGI IMG/M metagenome (GOLD analysis project Ga0129308, IMG submission 94440) | Ring-tailed lemur group fecal microbial communities from Wisconsin, USA - L827 metagenome | ecosystem: Host-associated > Mammals > Digestive system > Large intestine > Fecal | place: USA...
CCGGCAGGGCCATCAGGCTTTTCAGCAGCGCATTGACCCGCTCGCCGTCCAGCTCGCCGCGGACCTGCCCAAAGTGAACGCCCCACAGGAAGGACGCCACAAGCTGGGTGGAGAACGCCTTGGTCGTGGCGACGGCGATTTCGGGACCGGCCATGGTGTAAAACACGTAGTCCGCCTCCCGGGCGATGGAGGAGCCGACGACGTTGACGATGCCCAGAACCTTGTTGCCATGGCTGTGGGCCTCCCGCAGCGCGGCCAGACTGTCGGCCGTCTCGCCGGACTGGCTGATGATAACCACCAGCGTCTTTGGCGACAGGATGGGCCGCCGGTAGCGGAACTCCGAGGCCAGGTCCACGTCCACGGGAATCCGCGCCAGGTCCTCGATGGCATACTTCGCCACCATGCCCACATGGTAGGCCGAGCCGCAGGCCACGATGCAGAGGCGGTCCGTATCCCGGATCGTCTCCTCCGGAATGCCGTAGGCCGACATATCGAGACGGTACCGGCCGTTTTCCTCCCGGACGCAGGTGCCCAGCGTGTCCAGAACGGCCCGCGGCTCCTCATGAATCTCCTTAATCATGAAGTGCTCATAGCCGTCCTTCTCCGCGGCCGCCGCGTCCCAGTCGATGTGGACAAGCTCCTTGTGGATTTCCTCCTGGTCCATATTGTAGAACTTGATGTCGTTCTCGGTCAGGCGGGCGATCTCCATGTTGTCGATATAGTAGACATCCCGGGTGTATTTCAGGATGGCGGGCACGTCGGAGGCAATCAGCGTGCCGGTGTCGCTGCGGCCGACGATCAGCGGGCTCTCCTTGCGGACGGCAAAGACCGTATCCGGCACGTCGGCAAACAGAATTCCCAGCGCATAGGCGCCGCGGGCGCGGGTCATCGTCTTTACAATGGCCTCCAGCGGGTCCGTGCGGCCGTTTTCCTGATAATAGTATTCCATCAGCACCGCCACGGTCTCCGTGTCGGTCTGAGACTGGAAGCTGTAGCCCCGCTTCTCAAGGAACTCCTTGATCTCGGCGTAGTTCTCGATGATGCCGTTGTGGACCACGGCGATGCTCTTGTCCTTTGTGCACTGGGGATGGGCGTTGGGCGTCGAGGGCTCGCCATGGGTGGCCCAGCGGGTGTGACCGATGCCGCAGGTGCCCGGCACCGCACGGCCGGAGTCCGTCATGTCGTCCAGCACCTGCAGGCGGCCCTTGGTCTTGACCACCTCGATCTTCGACTGAAGCGAGACGGCAAGGCCGGCAGAGTCATAGCCCCGGTACTCCAGCTTGCTGAGGCCGTCCAGCAGAATGGGCGCGGCCTGTTCCTGTCCTACATATCCAACGATTCCACACATAAATGCGTTCCTCCTTCGATTTTCCCCGCAGGGAAATACACGGTTCGGCGGTGATTGCTACATCGTTCATTGGGTAAGGGTTTGCAGTTGTTCCAGAGAAATGGGCGTCGCGCCCAGGCGGCACAGCGTCTCCGCCCCGGCGGAGCCGTCCTGCGGGACAAAGAGCGGGGACCAGCCATGCCGCAGATTGCGCACGGAGCCGTCCCAGGTTCCGCCCTGGCCGTCCCGCACCTGCGCCACAAAGGTCCAGCGTCCGGCGGCGTGAATCAGCCGGTTCCGGCGCAGAGCCCGCCCGGCGCTGAAGCCGACGCCCGGCCCCTCCTCGCTGACATAGAGGACCTGCGCGCGCGGCCGGTAGTCCAGCAGCCGGTCCGCCACCACGGACAGCACCGTTCCGCCCGCCGCAAGGCAGGCATCCTGGGCCGTCCGGTCGGCGCCTCTGGCATTGCCGGAGACCAGTACATACCCCGACTCAGCGGCCATGCGGCCGACGGCCTCGGCATACCGCCGCCCCAAAGGCGTCAGGTCCCGGGAGCCGACCAGCGCAATGGCGTCCCGCTGTAAAATCCCGGGGTCTCCCAGCAGAAACAGCACCGGCGGCGCATCGTCGCCCAGCCGCTCCCGCAGCCGCCGGGGATAGGTCTCCCCCAGCCAGGTGCAGGCGGTGATGCCGGTCCTTCTCTGCGCTTCCAGCACGTCCCGCCGGTCCAGCAGCATCAGGATCCGGTCCGCCTCGCCCCCGGAGCAGCCGATGGCCTCCAGGTCCGCCCGGCAGAGCTCCCGGTCGCCGTCCTCGGGCCGGCGGTGGGCCAGCACACGCTGCCGCAGAGTCCGGAACTGGGCCAGGGTCAGCGGCTGGACATCGTCTTCCAGGCGGCAGCACAGCAGCAGGAGCCCCTGCTCCGCCGCAGTCAACGGAACCGCCGGCGGGGCGTCACCGGCTTCGGTTTGACCTCCTCGGGGATCAGGTTGCCGTCGCCGTCGAAGGTCATGGGCTTGATTTCAAAATGGGAGTACTTGGCAATCTCATCCAGCTTTGCCTTCTCGGGGAAATTGCCGATGATGGAGAAGGCCACGCCCTTTTTTCTGGCCCGGCCCGTGCGGCCGATCCGGTGAATATAGTATTCGTTCTCCTCCGGCACGTCGTAGTTGATGACGCAGTCCACATCGTCGACGTCGATGCCCCGGGAGGCCACGTCGGTGGCGATGAGGACGGGCAGCCTGCCCTGCTTGAAGGTCGCCATGGTCTTCTCGCGGGTGACCTGCCGGATGTCGCCGTGGATACAGTCGGCATCCACACCGGCCCGCCGCAGATCGTCGCAGAGGCGCTGGCACATATGCTTGGTGTTGCAGAAGAGGATCACGCGCTCCCAGCCCATGGTGCGCAGCAGATGGAGCGTCGCCTCCTCCTTCGCCAGCGCCGGCACCACAATCGAATACTGGTCGATGTCCGGCCGGCTCTCCGCCTGGGGCTGGACTGTGATCTCCACCTCGTCGCGCTGGTACATCCAGCTCACCGTCATGACCTCCTGGGAGATCGTGGCCGAAAAGAGGCCCAGGTTCCGGCGGTTTTTGATCTTGTCGATAATTCTGGTGACATCCTTGAAGAAGCCCATATCCAGCATCCGGTCGGCCTCGTCGAGAATGACGGTCCGGACCTTGTCGAACCGCAGAGTATGGCGGTTATAGTGGTCCATCAGGCGGCCCGGCGTGGCGACCACGATCTGCGGAAACCGCTTGAGCGCCTTGAGCTGGACGTCGATCTTCTGGCCGCCGTAGAGAACGGCGACGCGGATATTCTTGTAGTAGGCGAGCAGGCCCCGCAGCTCGTCGCAGATCTGGATCGCCAGCTCCCGGGTGGGAGCCAGAATCAGCGCCTGCACGTCGTCGCTCTCGGCGTCGATGTGCTCAATGATCGGGATGCCAAAGGCAAAGGTCTTGCCGGTGCCGGTGGGCGCCTTGGCAATCACGTCCTTCCATTCCATCAGCGGCGGAATGGCCTCCTCCTGGATTCTCGTGGGATATCCATAGCCCTTTTTTTCCAGCGCTTTGAGCACCCCGTCCGACAGGCCCAGGTCCTGAAATGTCTTTTGTTCACTCATATTGCATGTTCCTTTCCACGGTCTAATTATTATAACATCGAAAGATAGTGATTGCAACTTGAGAAATTCCCGTGTTATAATGATAAAAACGGATCGAAAGGGGACCTGCCCATGAGCATGGCTGACCATATCTATATCGAAACCGTCCGGGATATTCTCCAAAACGGCGTCAGCGACGAGGACCTGGAGGTCCGGCCTCGCTGGGAGGACGGCGCACCTGCCCACACAATCAAGAAATTCGGCGTTGTGAACCGGTATGACCTGAAAAAAGAATTTCCGGTGATGACCCTGCGGCGGACCTACTATAAGTCCTGCATCGACGAGCTGCTCTGGATCTGGCAGAAGAAGTCCAACCGGGTCTCCGAACTGGGAAGTCACGTCTGGGACCAGTGGGCCCGGCCCGACGGCACCATCGGCAAGGCCTACGGCTATCAGCTCGGCGTCAAATACCAATACCCCGAGGGCGAGTTCGACCAGGTGGACCGGGTGCTCTACGATCTCAGGCACAACCCCGCCAGCCGCCGCATCCTCACAAGCCTCTACAATTTTCAGGACCTCCACGAGATGGCCCTCTATCCCTGCGCCTACTCGATGACCTTCAACGTCTCCGGGAACACGCTCAACGCGATTCTCAACCAGCGCAGCCAGGATATGCTCACGGCCAACAACTGGAACGTCGTCCAGTATGCCGCCCTGGTCCACATGATGGCCCGGGCCAGCGGCCTGGAGGCCGGCGAGCTGGTCCACGTCATTGCCGACTGCCACATCTACGACCGCCACATCCCGCTGGTGGAGAAGATGATCGCCCAGGAGCCCTACGAGGCCCCGCAGCTCTGGATCGACCCGGATATCACCGACTTCTACGCCTTCACCAAGGACAGCTTCCGTCTCGACGGCTATCGCTATCACGACTTCCCCTGGAAAATCCCCGTGGCGGTCTGAGGGAGGCACAGCTATGAACGCCATTGTCAACGTCACCGAAAACTGGGGCATCGGCCAGGACAACCGCCTGCTGATCTCCATCTCCGCCGATCTCAAACGCTTCCGGCAGCTCACCACCGGACGGACCGTCGTCCTCGGCCGCAAGACCCTGGAGACCTTCCCCGGCGGCCGTCCTCTTCGCGGACGGCGCAATCTGATTCTCTCCGGCAATCCGTCCCTCTATGTGAACGGGGCCACCGTCGTCCATTCCATGGCCGAGCTCCGGGACGCCATTCTGCCCGGAGAGCCGCTCTCCGTCATCGGCGGAGCCAGCGTCTACGAGCTGCTGCTGCCCTACTGCGATACGGTTTATGTCACGAAAACGCTGATCGCACCGCCTGCGGACCGGTTTTTTCCAAATCTGGACGCGCTGCCGGACTGGGAGCTGGCGAAGGCCTCCGAAATTTTTGAGGAAACCGGCGTCCGGTTCCAATACCTTGATTATACGAACCGCAATCCCCTGCCTCTGTAAACAACAGCTCCCGGCGGAATCTCCGCCGGGAGCCTTTCTATGTTATTCCTCATAATAAGGGTCTTCCAGCCATTTGGCCGGATTTTCCTCGATGTAGCAGAGGATGTCCAGAAAATCCGCCTCGCAGCGGACGACGTGTTCATAATACCCCCGCTGCCAGACCGTTCCGGCCCGTTTTCCCTGCCGCTCCCACATCTTTCTCCATTCGTTGGCCACGATGGATTTGTACGCGCCAACCACCCGTCCCACCGTAGGGGCGACCCTTGCGGTCGCCCGGGCTTCCGGAAGCACCAGCACAAAATGGATGTGATTCGGCATGATGACATAGCCGGCAAACGCCACATCATAGAGATCGGCAACACGGGAAAAGGCGGCTTCCGCCAATTTCCCCAGCGGCAAAAGGTCGATGCGCGGGCGACCGCAAGGGTCGCCCCTACAAATTTTACTCAAAGTCTGCATCCGTCCTGCCGTGCAGACCGTTACAAAGCAAGCGCCACACTGGCTATCGTCGTAGCCGGAAAGGCGGGGATGTCTCCGCGTTTCATTCATACAGCGCCAGGAATTCCTCGAGGCAGAGGTCGTGGTCCATGATATAGACCGCGGCCTCTTTGCCCACATAGCGGAAGTGCCACGGCTCGTAGATAATACCCGTTACGTCCTCCTTGTCCTTGGGGTAGCGGACGATAAAGCCATACTCCTGGCAGTGCTCCTGCATCCACTGGTATAAGGCCGTGTTTTCCAGGTCGTGGGTCTTCAGCTCATAGTACTGGTCGGTGATGTCGCACGCCAGACCAGTCTGGTGTTCGCTGGTGCCCGGCGGCGCAACGATGGCGGCCGCGGCCTCTTGATCGCCGCCGTACTGCTCCACCTTCCGGTTATAGAGGTAGGACTGCTCGTTGTAGTCCCGGTAGGCCGAGCTGAGATAGACCGACAGCCCCTCGGCCCGGGCGGCGGCAATGAAGTCCGTCAGCGGCCCGGCGATGCGCTCGTCGACCTGCATGCCCTCCACCTCGCTGAGCTGCGGGGCATATTCCCCGATGCTGTGCTCCGCGTTGGCCAGAAGCAGCTCCCAGCCGTCCAGGTCCACCTCCGGCAGCGCCGGTTCCTCCGGAGCCACCGGCTCCTCCGGCGCCGCTTCGCCCACAGACGGCATTGTCTCCGGGGCAGGGTGGCTCTCCGCCTCCACGATCCGGATATTCGGCTCCGTCTCCGGCGGGTCCACCAGCTCGGACAGCGAGGCCCCGGCCGCTTCTTCCTTTGCCGCGCAGCCGCTCAGCGCCAACAGCAGCGCCAGCAGCAGGCATAGCTTTCTCATCGTCACGCGCCTCCCCGCAAGGCACGGCGCAGGGCGGCAATGTGCTCCGGCGTGGTGCCGCAGCAGCCGCCAACCACGGCCGCGCCGGCTTCAATCAGCTTTTTCATGCTTCTTCCAAAGTCCTCTGGTCCCATGGGATAGACCGCGACGCCCCTGTCATCGATGACAGGCATGCCCGCGTTCGGCTTGGCGACGACCGGAATCGCGACCTGCTCATGCAGATTGCGCACAATATTTTCAAGCTGATCGGGACCGGAGGAGCAGTTGACGCCCACGGCGTCCGCGCCCAGGGCCTCCAGCGTCTGGGCCGCCTCCAGCACGGAGCCGCCAAAGTACAGCATGCCGTCCGCCGTGACGGAGAAGCTGCAAAGCACCGGCAGATCGCAGAGCGCCCGGGCCGCCTCCAGCGCCGCCGACGTCTCGGGCAGGCCCATCATCGTCTCGATGGCAATGGCGTCCACCCCGGCCTCCACCAGCGCCTCAATTTGCTCCCGATAGTTTTCGAGCATCTCCTCATAGGGGATTTCCGGCCTTGCGACCGTCGTCACATCTCCGGCGACATAGACGTCGCCGGCGGCCTCGCGCGAAATCGCCACCAGCCGCCGGTTCAGCTCCGCCACCGGCTCCTTCTGGTACACACGGCTGGCCGTAAAGGTGGGCGCGTACACCATCTGCGAACCCGCGGCGATATAGCGCCGCTGCAGCGCCTGCAAAACCTCCGGGTGCTCCAAAATCCAGTGCTCCGCAGAGACGCCCCGGGGCATGCCCGCGGCCATCAGGTTGCTGCCCGTTGCGCCGTCCAGGATCAGGCCCTGCTCTGCCAGGGCGCGAAATTCTTCCCGCTTCATAATTTCCTCTCTCAAATAGCGCAACAGGGCGGATGATCCGCCCTGTTTGACTGTATACTTCTCCGATCAGGTCGTGGGCTGGTTGGCAGCCTCGATGATCTTCAGGAACTTTTCCGGCACCAGAGATGCGCCGCCGATCAGGCCGCCGTCGATATCGGGCTGGGCCAGCAGGTCATAGGCGTTCTTGTCGTTCATGGAACCGCCGTACAGGATGGAGGTCGCACGGGCGATCTTGGAGCCGTACAGCTTGCGGATCACGCTGCGGATGTTCTCGCAGACCTCCTCCGCCTGCTCGGGGCTGGCGGTGCGGCCTGTGCCGATGGCCCAGATGGGCTCATAGGCGATGACGACCTTGCGGATGCGCGTCTCATCCACGCCGGCCAGAGCGGCCTTGATCTGCATGGTGATCCATTCGTCGGTGATGCCCAGCTCGCGCTGCTCGAGGCTTTCGCCGCAGCAGAGAATCGGAATCAGGCCGGCTTCCAGCGCGGCCAGGACCTTCTCGTTGACGTCCTTGTCAGTCTCGCCCATGGCGCGGCGCTCGGAGTGGCCGATGATCACATACTTGCAGCCGGCGTCCACCAGCATGTTGGTGGCAATTTCGCCGGTATACGCGCCGGAGGCATTCTGGTTGCAGTTCTCAGCGCCGATGCCAACGCGAGTCTCGCGCATGGCGCGGACGGCGGTGGGGATGCAGACGGCGGGAACGCACAGCGCGATATCGCACCAGCGGCCCTTGGGCAGCATGGCCTTGAATGCGGTCATAAATTCCTTGGTCTCGCTGGGGGTCTTGTTCATTTTCCAGTTGCCGGCAATGACGGTTTTCCTGTATTTTCTGTTCATAGTGAAAAATCCTCTCTATATTCATGATCGGTCCCGATCGTTTTATCAGATCCAATTTCGCGTTTAGGCGGGTCGCTCGTCCTTACTTGTCCTCCAGACAGGCAATGCCGGGCTCGTCAGAATCGGTGCTCCCATCGCTCCTTTTGGCCCTCTGGCCCAAAACTCGCCCGGGACACCGTTCTTCCTCTCCCCACAAAAGCCTTCGCTTTTGCGGGGCCCCCGAATTGCCCGTCCTTACTTGTCCTCCAGACAAGCAATGCCGGGCAATTCAAGACCCTCCAGGAACTCCAGGGAGGCGCCGCCGCCGGTGGAGATGTGGGTGATCTTGTCGGCATAGCCGAGCTGCTCGCAGGCCGCAGCGGAGTCGCCGCCGCCGACAATCGTGATGGCCTCGGAGTCGGCCAGCGCCTGGGCCACGGCAATCGTGCCCTTGGCCAGAGTGGGGTTCTCAAACACGCCCATGGGGCCGTTCCAGACGACGGTCTTGGCGGTCTTCACGGCGTTGTAGAACAGTTGACGGGTCTCCTCACCGATGTCCAGTCCCTGCATATCGTCCGGGATCTGGTCGGAGGGAACGGTCTTGACGTCGACCGGGCCGTCGATGGGGTCCGGGAAGGAGGCAGCCACGACGGTGTCCACGGGCAGCAGCAGCTTGACGCCCTTCGCCTCGGCCTTTTCCATCATTTCCTTGCAGTAGGCGATCTTCTCGCTGTCGAGCAGGGAGCCGCCGACGCTGTAGCCCTTGGCGGCCAGGAAGGTGTAGGCCATACCGCCGCCGATGACGAGGGTATCGACCTTTTCCAGCAGGTTGTTGATGACGTTCAGCTTATCCGAGACCTTGGCGCCGCCGAGGATGGCGACGAAGGGGCGCTCCGGATCCGTCAGGGCCTTGCCCATGACGCTGATTTCCTTCTCAATCAGGTAGCCGCAGACGGCGGGCAGATAGTCGGCCACGCCGGCGGTAGAGGAATGGGCGCGGTGGGCAGTGCCGAAGGCGTCGTTGACGAAGATGTCGGCCAGGGCCGCCAGTTCCCGGCTCAGCTCCGGGTCGTTCTTGGTCTCGCCCTTGATATAGCGGGTGTTCTCCAGCAGCAGGACCTGTCCTTCCTCCAGGGCGGCGGCCTTCGCCTTGGCGTCCTCACCGACGACGTCGGCAGCCATGATTACATTCTGGCCCAGCAGCTCGCTGAGGCGGGCAGCCACAGGTTTCAGGCTCAGCTCGGGCTTCCATTCCCCCTTGGGCTTGCCCATATGGGAGCAGAGGATGACCTTTGCGCCATGGCTGACAAGATACTGAATGGTGGGCAGCGCGGCGACGATCCGCTTGTCGCTGGTGATGACGCCGTTTTTCATCGGAACATTGAAATCACAGCGGCAGAGCACACGCTTGCCCCTGACTTCAACATCCTCCACGGATTTCTTATTATAGTTCATGTGGTGTTTCCTCCTGTTTGAGCATGGTTCCATATCCCTGCATGTCCGGAAAATCCAACTGGCGCAGGGCTTCATAGACGGTAATGGCGACAGAATTGGAGAGGTTCAGGCTTCTCAGTGTCGGCCGCATCGGGATCCGAAGGCAGGCGTCATAGTGGCTGTTCAGGAAATCCTCCGGCAAGCCCTTGGTTTCCTTGCCGAAAAACAGATAGCAGTCGTCATGGAATTCCGCCTCTGTATAGGACCGGGGCGCCTTGGTGCTGAGGCACCACATCTCCTTCACATCATTTTTTGAGAAGAAGTCCCCGAGATTTTCATAAACGCGAACATCCAGCAGATGCCAATAGTCCAGTCCGGCACGCTTGAGAGACCGGTCGGAGATGTCGAAGCCCAGGGGCTTGATGAGATGCAGCTTGCAGCCGGTCACGGCACAGGTTCTCGCGATATTGCCGGTGTTCATCGGGATCTCCGGCTCCACAAGCACAACGTTCAGCATATCCTCCAGGCATCCCAAAAGTTTGGGCTTCCGTCCGTTCCTTCCAATTTGGTTCCGCTATATTCTATGACATTCCTTCGAAAAATTCAACATTTTTATCGAGGATTTCCTGAAAAAATCCCACAAAAAACTGTGAAAAACTCTTCTTCATAGGATTCCACAATTTTCTCCGCTTCTTCCCGGTTTGTTTTAATAAATTTCCCCAATCCCCGCCGCTTCTGGTCAGCGCCTTTCTGATGTTCCAATCCTTCGGCGCGCCGCGGTACACGCTGGCAAACGGCCGCGGGAAAAAAAAGTTTCCAGGCTGCGACCATTTCCTTTGATTTTACGAGTAGTAGGGTGAAAACACCTGGAAAGGAGGAAGCAAATGGAGGACCGCGAAATCGTCAGTCTCTTCCGTCTGCGCTCCGAGCGCGCGCTCAAGGAGACCGCCGCCAAATACGCCGCCTACTGCCAGTCCATCGCGCAGGGCATTCTCCGGGACGAAGCGGATGCGCAGGAGTGCGTCAACGACGCCTACCTGCGGCTCTGGAACAGCATTCCGCCCAACTGCCCGGCCATGCTCTCGACCTACCTCGGCAAAATCGTGCGCCGCGTGGCTATCGACATGCTGCGGCGGCGTCAGGCGGAGCGCCGCGGCGGCGGTGAGCTGCCGCTGGTGCTGGATGAGCTAGCGGAATGTGTCCCGTCGGCCCGGAGCGTCGAGCAGACGGTGGAGGACGCCGCCCTGGCTGCGGCAGTCAAGGATTTCCTCGGCAGGCTGCCGGAGGCGGAGCGTCGCGTGTTCCTGTGCCGCTATTGGTACCTGGATTCCATCTCCACCATCAGCCAACAGTTCCACTACTCCGAGAGCAAGGTGAAGTCCATGCTCGCAAGAACGCGAAAGAAACTGCTCACACAACTTCAACGGGAGGGATTTTGTCATGACAAATAACGAATTACTGGATGCCATCGGTCCGGCCGGCAGCGAATGGGCCCAGGACGCCAAAGCGCCGCGACGCCACCGCCATCTTCCGCTGGTCATCGCCGCCGCTGCCGCCGTCTTTGTGCTCTTCTGCGGCTTCACCTTCGGCCCGCAAATTGTCGCCATGCTGGGCGGCGGCTCCGTCTCCATCTACAGCGAGGAAAATTTTACCAGCGTCCAAATGGAGAACGACAGCGCCGACGTACCGCCGGCTGAGGTCCGGGACGGCCGCATTTTCTTCACGCTGGCCGAGCCGGCCCTGGACATCACGGACCAGTGCTCGGAAACCGAATACTATACCTGGGAGACCACGGATTCCGACGGCGTGCGCCATGTGCTGATCGTCGGCGGAACGCCGGAGACCATGGGCTGGGCGGAGTTTCTCTTCGTCCCCAACGACAACTGCCTCATCATCACGCAGGCGAATTTTGCCGAGGAGACAGAGCCTCAGTGGTATACAAACGCCCGGCAGGTCTTCTGCCCATAACGCATTCCCTGTCATTCTGAGCGAAGCAAAAAATCGATAACATAACAGCGCGGGAGACCTTCATTCGGTCTCCCGCGCTGTCATCTTGATTATCAAGGAAATGCCTCTAACACGTGTCCTGCAGAATCCAGCAGGGAAATAGCCTTGCACTCCACCGGAGCAATGTACAAAAAGGGATACTGCGCATCTACCTCTATATATTCAATAACCTCGCCACACTGAACTGCAATTCGCGCAACGCCCTCCGTGTTCATGGAGATCAGCACCAAGCGCTCTGTTCCCCGACAGCGGACACGCTGTATCTGCGTCCGGCCCGGCGTTCCATCGATCGATACAACACTGCCACCGGTATAGAAAAAATACCCAATTCCATTTGTATGCTTCGTGTACACGGCAAACCGGCATGACGCGCCGGCTTTGTCATAGAAGCAGACCGCAAAAATCCCGTCCTCTTCCGCAGACATGACCGCCCAGCTGTCAGGAGCGCCTCTCTTCTCCCGTTCCCGCTTTACAATCCAGCATTCAGGAATCCCGATTTCAATAATGGAAAAAGACAACAGAAGCAGCACAGCTACGCCCACGGCACAAACCGCATATAAGAGAATTCTCTTCTGCTTCATAAAGCAGCAACCTACACTATGTGTTAATATGGCATACTGGTAAATGTACACATAATACTCCAGTGACCACTTGATCCTGTCAAGCCAAAAGAGGGCATTGAACCGGCAGTGAAGGATATGCTGCCTGCCAAAGAAGAATAGGTGTGAATATACTTAAATACAACAGAAGTAGTATTTCCATTGCCCGTTAGTGTAGCCTTTCGAATCGTAATATTCGTATTAATATTTGACACGTACATAGTATCCGCATAAGTAGGCCGCTCTAAAACAGACCAACAATACCCAGCATTCGGCCTAGCATCTGCAGCAGTTACAGTCCAAGAACCACCACTATTCAAAACCGCTGAACTAGAAGGCTGATAGTAATCATAGCTGCCTCCCCATGTATAACATAAATAATCATCATAGCCACTTGGTGATTCGCTGTCTGTTAATCCATATCCGCTCCACGATGCACTTCCCCACAAATTATACGCCTTTGCATAACCAGCATAGCTCTGAGTTGACATAATGCATTGAATTGTCAGCTTCCCTTTACTTTGCTTCGCAGTGCTTGATGCGTGAGGTTCAGCCAAAATAGGGACATATACATCTTCCAAATCTGTAAATTCATCGGCACCAACTTCATCTACCTCTTTTTTAGACAAAAGCCGGCTATCCAAAATTTCAATTTTAGTCTTTCCATTTTCACTTTCTACGATTCGATATGTCTCTTCAACAAAAATTGTTGATTCACAGATAGCAGCAATTTCAATTTCTCCGCTTTCCAAAGCGCGTAACATTGCAGGATCGTTTATTATAACTGTTGTGGTACAATTTGCAGCTGTTTTTTCATTTTTATGAGATAACGAAATTTCTATTTCGTCTTCTTGGTATATAACATTCTGGACATCTTTTTGAGTAAATATCTCAGTTATAATATATGCGTCAGGAAATTCTTGGGACGAAACGATTGGTGATGATTCGACATTTGCTGCTGATATTGGCATTAGAAGGGATAACGATGTAGCTATTGTAATAATTACCGCAAGAAATAACGCCGTAACCTTTTTTAACATATGAAACCTCCTAACCGTAAACATATCTCATATCTAACCCCATCGCAATAATATACATTCTCCTTAATTTGCATCCTCCTTTCGGCAGTGTCCATTATATATGATTACTGTTTTTTCATTTTACATTTACCTGTGAGATATGTCAACAATTCAAGGATATCTTGCAACGAAACATTCCATTTTTGCAAGCTTCATATACACGGCAAACCGGCATGACGCGCCGGCTTTGTCATAGAAGCAGACCGCAAAAATCCCGTCCTCTTCTGCGGACATGACCGCCCAGTTGTCAGGAACGCCTCTCTTCTCTCTTTTCCGCTACACACCTAGAGAACAGCCAGTGGCATGTTTTTAACCAAAGCAAAGCCCACCATACACACTGTATGGTGGGCTCTGTGTTGGCATTACCTATTTTCCCGGCCAGTCACCCGGCAAGTATCGTCGGCGCAGATGAGCTTAACTTCTGTGTTCGGGATGGGAACAGGTGGACCCTCATCGCAATCAACACCAACTATTCAGGCTATACCCTGAAAACCGAACATTGAGGGGGAAGATGAAAGAACAAGAAGGATGGATGAGTCTGCTGTTTCAATTGTAGGTCAAGCCCTCGGCTTATTAGTATCGGTCAGCTGAACGTGTTGCCACGCTTACACCTCCGACCTATCAACGACATAGTCTACGTCGA
>Ga0129308_1002842_pt1 | contig 13648 bp, 15 predicted proteins | sample L827metagenome_FD_94440 | JGI IMG/M metagenome (GOLD analysis project Ga0129308, IMG submission 94440) | Ring-tailed lemur group fecal microbial communities from Wisconsin, USA - L827 metagenome | ecosystem: Host-associated > Mammals > Digestive system > Large intestine > Fecal | place: USA...
GGCACGGATTCCGATGGTGGACCCGAGGGAACACCATCCACCTGAACTTCCACTATTTTTTTGCGGGTATCCTTGTACCATTTATAAAAAAGGTTGTAAGGAACGTTATTCTTTGAACAGAATGACTGAAGAGACATCCCATGAGGAACGGCCTCTGTTTGGTACTGAAAATAAAATCTTTCAAGATCTTCACTGCTATACATAATTGTTGAATGTTGATTTCCAACAAAGATATAGATAGCATTTTTAAGCCCTAATTTGAGGGCTTACGTCATTCATTTAACAAATGCTTTATATGGGTTATGTAATCCAGCTCTGATAAGTACTTTCCTCACAAAACGCAATAAATTGCGAGAGACATAGCTTATGTATTCATTAAAAATATTGGGTACATAACGTGTCCTGAGTGCAATATCCAATAATGATGCATTCTTTAAATAGGAAAGTAGATATTTGCTACCAGATATTTGCTCCTTAAACAAAGCGAAATGTTTTTCTATATCTGCCGATAAATCCACTTTCAACTTATTTGTCTCTTTATCGAAATATAATTGATAGAGTTGGATATTCTTGCCGTCCCATTCCACAATCAACTCATGCTGTACTTCAGGTTGTCTGTAAACCAATTTTTTATTCCCATAAAAAGTTTGGGGTAAAATAAAATTTCCAAGTGAATAAACTATAGGAACGCCTTTGTATATTTCAACTGGCTGAATAACGTGAGGGTGATGCCCTACTACAATATTTGCGCCTGCATCCACGCAGTCATGCGCGAACTTTCTGTCTGCGGGTTCCGGATAATAGAATTTCTCCACTCCCCAATGTGGATAAATCACAATGAGTGCATCAGGGTCGTGTCTTCTTATTCTGCGAATGTCACTTAAAACTCTACTTGGATTCATGAGATTCAAGCTATGTTCATTGGAAAAAGTGGCTAACGTTATGATGTGAAGATTACGTCCATTGAATTTTATTTTTAGCAGGTCATGGTTTTTTAATCCCCAACTGTCTATGTCATTTGATTTTAGAAGTTCTACAGTCTCATTTATGTCTTGTTTGTAGTCCAATATGTGATTATTGCATAAAGACACATATTTTATGTTCAGCTTCTTGATTATATCAAGAACTTGAGGGGAGCTGTATAACGAATATTTATCTGTCCATTTAGGGGCTTCTACTGCTGATTTATTGAGCAATATAGCTCCTTCCAGATTTGCTATTCCAACTGAACGTTCAAATAAAGAACAGATGTCACTATAATCAACATCTACATCGAAAGGGCAGACTAAGTCTCCACAAAATATAATCTTATCCATTGTCAATTTTGAGAATCCGTTTGTATAAAGCAACGAGTTTAGGAATTTCAATATCAATATTATGGCAAGTGCGAATATGCGTGGATGCTTTTTCACTCATCCTTTCCCACAATTCCATATTTATCTTCTTTATCTCTGTAGCATATTCAGCACCGGTAGCGTTTTTATCCAAGACAATACCGCAGTCAGCGATTACCTCCGCATTAAAACCCTGATTGGAAGCAAGAGGTACAAGCCCATTTGCCATTGATTCAATAAGGGAGTTCGATTGCCCCTCACCAATATGTCTGGTAGGGAATACAAAGAAATGCATTTTACCCATTTCTTCTTTCAACTGCGAAGGGGTAAGCAATCCTAAATATGTGATGTTTTTATTTTCTACGATGTTTAAATCAAAATCCTTATCAATATTCCCTGCCAAATACAAATGATAATGTGTATCAAGATAGTTCATCATGTCCAATAAAACATCTATACCCTTACTCATTGTGATACGCCCAAAGTAGAAGATGCTAAACTTATCATGTGATCTTGTCTGGATTGGAAGATTGTCGCATATTGTCAGATTAGGGAAATAGATGGCTTTCGCATCTATACCCATCACTTCCTTTATGTCTCTTATGTATGATGAGCTTTCTACCGTTATGCAATCGGCTGATGACAGCATTGCTCGCAGTCTTTTTTGTTTCCCTTTTCCCTTGGTTTGATAATAGTACAGCAATGACCCCGCCCTTACATCAACCAATACAGGAATTCTACATGTCCGAGCTATTTTCAATAAAAAGAGAGATGGGCACAACAGCTTGCCATACAAGGGGGTTGCGTGTATCAAAACATTCTTTCTCCCTATATATTTTGCTAATATGAATGGCTTGAAATACAGACTTATATAAGCCAATTTCCCGAGTTTACCCCATTTACGGTTAATGATGGGATTGGAAAATTCTTCAACATCAATCCTCAGTTGTCTCAGCTTATCTATGTTCTTTCTGTTAGCTGCTTCAAAACCACCCAGTGCCGGTTTACCGGATTCAGCAATGGGTCCGAAATATAAAATCTTCATAACTCAAAAATATTTTTACTGCCATAAAGACAAATAAAGCATATATGAAAGTCTTGGGCTTATTCTTTATCAGAAGCTAAAATCAAAACTGCATAACAGCCTTATGTGTTTGCCCTCCCCATCGGTCGGTACCGAAAGCATGGGGGTAACCGAAAGGTTCCCATAAGCGAACCTCAACCCCAGCTTACACCGTTCCTCCTTCATCCGATACTCAGGGACGGTGGAATATTGCACTAAAAACGTGATGCCTTTATAGAGGTGAATGTCAGTACCTGCGGTAAAGCAAGTGAGATAGTCTAAGGCACTGTCATAATGAGGGTTCACTACACCGGTCAGCCCCCAGCCATCGAGCAAACGCCAATGCACATCAACCGCCATACCAAGGTTGTAGAAATCTCCATTATAAGAGGTACCATAATAGGGGATGGCCTTGATATTCCAGTTACCCCACTGCTGCTTATAACTCAACAAGAATCGTACATACTGTGTACTGAATTTTTGTGAAAACACGCTATGTTCGAGCGTGACGTTCCATTGCTCTTTCCATGTGTAGCCGATGTGCACATATTGGTTGTCGCGCAGACCCACTCCCACTTGGGCGTACAGGCACGAGGCAACCACCGACACAGCCGCCAATGCTACCACCCTGGTCATTCCGTTTCTTCTCATAGCAATACCTTTTTCAGTTCACCGGAAATCAATGCATATCCCCATTCGTTCAGGTGGGTCCCATCGTAGAAGTATTGCTCGTTCAGTCTCCCACCTTCCAGGAAAAGGTCGAATACATCTATGTAGACAACGTTGTCCAACCGTTCGGTCACACCTTCCCTGATTTTCTTGTTCAGCAAACGCACTTTCTCATAGCCATCAGACTCAAATGCCAAACGTGGCAATATTGAATACAGGTAGATACGCTTCGCCTCCATGTTTTGCAGCATCCGCAGGTAACGCTCCACATAGGCCTCCGTATCATCCACCGAAACCACATCGTTGCCCCCGATTATCAACACAACATTTTCTCCCTTGAACTGCTTGCCCTGCGACTCCACATAATCGATTCCGGCACCGGATAGCCCTGCGTTGTACGTCACCTTTGTGGGGAAGAACCTGCGTACATCCCACTTCTCAACCAAGGAGGAACCTGTAAAAAAGACGGCTTCGTCCGTATCACTGCTACAGGCAGAGAACGCGAGTGGCAGAATCACGGCCAACAGCAGGACGCCGATGGAGCGGCTTTCAGGAATCCGTTCAGTCACAGGACGAAGCTGCCCGTTCGTCCACCAGATAAGGTTTTGTACCTTCTTTCCAACTTTCATTCTTGAAAATATCATAGTCCAGATTCTTTGTCCATCCTATTATCCTGGCAGGATTACCCGCCACTATTGCACCCCGAGGGACACTCTTCGTGACCACGGCATTGGGCGCAATGATAACTTCGTCTTCCACGACTACAGGACCTTGGATAACAGCACCTGGGCCTACATACACCCTGTCTTTAAGCACCGGCACACATTTGTACGGTCCTTGCCCCACGATAGACACATTGTTGCCAATCTTGCAACAGTCACCTATCACGACATTCGAATTGATGAGCACACCGAAACCTCCATGATTAAAGAAAGTCCCTTTCCCAATCTTCACCTTATAGCTGACAGCACTGCTATAGAACAAGAAGGCTATCAGCTGCATCACTTTAGGGAGCAAGGGGATTTTATGGGTGTTCATCCAATGCCCTGCCCTGTTGATGTCTGCCAAATTTATCATATCCTTATTACCTATATTAGATTCTATCTGAGACGTAAAATCTCTTTCCACTCATAACCATCCCTATTGTCGAACGTCTGCTGGAAGAAGCGGCCGACACATCGTGTAATATATGCCAGCATCAGGATAATAGCCAACAAGACCAATATATTCAGAGGGAACAATGGCAGCAAATCATCGGTGTTTCCACCAAAAGGCAAACACCGTTCTTCTCCTGTCAATATGGGCATTTGCACCAGGTATATTTCGAGGCAAAGCCCGCCGATGGTCATGCCCATGAAATTCCAGCATCTTCCCTGAAAAAATCTTTGCATGATTTCAGTATTGGCCAATCTATAGAAATAGTAGATGATACCTATTAGAGGCAATACGGTCAGAACCTGTAGATGAGCGACCCATACATATCTGTTCCCGGCAATCTGGATGCCATAGAAGAGTAAAGTGCAAAAGAGCAATACAGATATTATTTGTAGCATATTTTTACCCCCCCCAATTACAGTTTGAGGCTGTTCTTTGCTCCTTAGCCCTATGATGGCCCCTAAAAGCATGGACAGAAAATAACAGAACCATTTGATGGTACTGCCTTTGTACATCCACACCATTTCCTTATGCTCAAACAGAAAGATATACCACAAAACGATAAAGAGACCAACCGCCATAAAAACTGCATTCAGATGGCAGGAAAACAGCTTGCGCACCATGTATAGCACGATATAGCTAAGCATGATACAACTGACAAACTGTCCTCCTCCACTCAGAATCACATGCAGCATATTGCTGGTAGAGGCAAAGCATATGGATGTAACTAAGGCAAAGCCAAATACGGAAGGATATATACGCCGTATTCTTCGTTTATACCAGGCATCAAAACGTCCCATCCTGCCCAAGAAAAGTGTAAAACCGCTACAAAAGAAGAACAAGGCATCACCGATGGCACCTCCTGTAGAGAGTGCCCCATAATCGGCATAAACCTTTTCCATGTGCGAATTGGTGATAAGCAGGACAGCGAAAAATTTTAATATGTCAATACTGAGGTTTCGTGAACGTTCCATACAAAATAAATTACTATCTATCAAGATAAACATTCATTCTTGAATCCTAAATTAATGTAATCCCCACAGACTCTAATGCTCGCTGGCAACTGTGTCCATCGGTCACAGGATTTCCATAGTCGTTAATCTCTTTCCGCTGTTGCTTATAATTATCAATACCTGATACTAGATTATCAACAAACAAGTAAAAATCTTCCATCGTATACAACTTGGCTCCAGGTTTAAACTTTTCCGGGTCATCCATAATAAATCCACGCCCATCAGCATATTCCTCTATATCATCTTCAGTGAACCCGATGGGGCGATCAAGTATCAAATAATCCCAATATATGCTGGAGTAGTCGGTTATAAGGGCATCACTTTGTTTCATAAGAGGATACAACGACATTCCACGATCCAAAAACTCTTGATGACTAAGCAGTACGAAATGATCAAGGTCTGTCAAGTCATAGTTGTCAAGACTTTGCAATGGATGCAGTTTGATAATGACCTTTGTATGTTTTTCCCTAAGACGTTCATTCACTTCATGGAAGCTATCGGCATGAATAAGAGGAACAAGTGTGTCATCATGCTCTACTTGTTTTTTTCCGCCATAAACTTCATGCTTCCGTTTACGGTAAGTAGGTGTCCACAATATCAGTTTTTTATACTCCCCGAAGTCGTAATTGGGAGATGGCTTAAACAAATCATCCGTACGCGGATGCCCACAACGTATCATCTTTTCTATCGGTACGTGGAACACTTCTGAATAAATAGAATCGAAATGAGGCGATGCAGAAAGAAAAGCTGTAAAATAGGGATTGTCTGCCTTTCTACCTACCTGATCTTCAGCATCTCTTTTTATTGGAGAACCATGCCACATCTGAACGACTTGCTGATTCTTTACAGGCTTTATAAACAGCCAATTTGCACGATAAAACACATACTTGGATGTTAAAAAGTGAAAAACGCTGCTCACCTTTCCTACAAATTTAACATTATAAAAATTTTGTGTATTGAGTTTTTTATAATCACGCACTGAATATACTATTCGATATTTCTTGTTATAACCTCTCTCTATCAAAAAATCGAACAAAGCACCAGTATTGCAACCCTTGGTACCTTTAACATCGTAAATCAAGATTTTATTCATTTTAGGCTTTATCAGCCTGTTTATAAAACAGAATTGAGAAACGATGATTAACTTCAACTTATATTTTAGTTTCAAAAACATTTCTGTGAAAATTGGTATTTCTATAAAACAGACTACAAAAATGATTCTATCGTCCAAAGAAAAGTATCATGAATATTTACTTGAGGTTGCCAACCTATACGATTTAACTCCGAGGAATCCAATATGCCTATCTTATAAGGCAAATAAGACAATGAGGACTTAACACTGCTGTCAAACTTGACATGTACAGGATGGGGAACCAAACTGGCGATTAGTTTGGCAAGTTCATAAATACTCAGTTTGTTATTAGCATTAGCGATATTATAATGATGCTTATCACCCTTTGTCAATGCCAAAAACATACCACCAATGGCATCTGCCGTGTAAGTATAAGTCCTTACTACACGACCATTGCTATGCAATAAAATATCTTTTCCTTTAAGAGCTGTGTCAATGAATTCAGCAAATCCTCTCCCATCGTTCAATGATATGCCAGCACCTATTGTATGGCTCATCCTGACAATTGTATAATCAATGCCATATTGTAATTGGTAGGATGCAAGCATGGTTTCGCATAGTCGCTTTGCCTCAGGATAGCAAGCTCTTGCCTTGTCATGATATAGAGGTCCCATATCCGTCTCCTTAATCATGTCATTCCCTTTCCAGTCACCATACACCTCTACTGTAGATATATAGAGTACTTTCTTTGTGTCATGTTTCCGGGCAAATTCAAGTATGTTATGTGTTCCGTTCACATGTCCCCATAACGTGTCAACCGGTGCAACATAATCCGAAGGGCTTGCTTGTCCTGCCGTATGAAAAATATAATCTACATGATTACTGTATTCAAACGGCGTATTGATATCTTGATAGAATATATTTAACGCAGGATTTTTTATAACATCTCCAAAAACAGAGTGAACTTTTTCCGGTTTACGTGCTAATGCTAATACCGAAACATTTAATTCAAATCTCTTATTTGCTTCCAAAATAGAGTATATAAGGTAAATACCAAGCCTGCCTGTCGCTCCTGTTACCAATACTCTTGAATTACGTAATTGCGACCATTCTATTGGGTTACTGAAAACAATACCCAAATCTCTCTGTAGGTTCATCATAATCCTAATATCTTTTTATTTTCTTCTAATTCTACTATTGCTTTGAAATAATAATAGTCTACAGGGGTAGTTATCTTTATGTTCGATCCGTCCTTCTCCTTGACCATATAGACTTTGTTGCCCATAAAGGCATACATCATCGCCATATCCAAGATAGGCATATCACTTTCTGTTTGACTACTTTTACACATAATCTCTTGCAGGACATCCATCCTGAAACTTTGAGGCGATGTGAGAGAATAGGAAATGTCTCTTTGTTGAAAATGGGTAAATTCAGCATTCTCACCATTAGCAACAACAACTGTTTCGATAGCCGGTTTCACAGTCATAACACATCCATATATTTTAGCCTGTTCTATATTCTTTTCTATGGTGTCAAGAGAAACCAAAGGTCTTACGCTGTCATGGATTAATACAACATCGTCTAAAGCGATATCTTTACCTAAGCCTGCTATACCATTGTTTACACTGTCTTGCCTATCTTTCCCACCTTCTACAATCTTCACGTTTTTACTTATGCTATACTTTTCTACAAGTAACTTCATATAATCCATCCAGTTTCTATGACAAACTACCACCATGTCATCTACCCAAGGAGATAGACTGAACTTTTCCAATGTATAAATAATGATAGGTTTGCCGTACAACGACAAGAATTGTTTTGGTACACCATTGGTGTTCATTCGCATACCGACACCACCAGCCAACATAATTACATGATTCATAAATATCGTTTTTTAATGATTTATCTGTACCTCATACAACCCACCCTCTTGACCACAATACACCAATAAATTACCTTTATAGAAATCACAATCTTCGGGTTCATTCTCTGTTATATACATAAGATTTATTTTATCCTCTAGGACTCGAGTTCTAAGATTTACAATAATCACTTCCCGCTTTGCATCTTCCCGATTATCGACACCATTACGTCCCGTAGGCAGATAGAGATAATCCCCCTGAATTGATGCGCCCTGTAACAAGTTGGGAAATGAAATTCCAAAACTTTCTACAACATCTTCATCTGTAAGTGCTATTAATGCCCCGTCAGAAAGTTTCGGTAATCTATACTTTGTAATAACATGCGGATAATCTACTCCTTTTTCCTTCCAACTAAAATCAGTAATACTGTATAGTGCCCTATTTTTTCTGTCAACCACCCAGTCATGAACTATTTTATTTATTCCCAACCTGTTCACATATATGGTTTGAACAAGAATAGAACTCGTATCTGTTATGCTTTCTACAAAGCATTTATAAGGAGCATTACATTGTGAGATGTAAATGACAGGAAATTTGCTACCTTTTTTCTTTTCCACACCAAATGAAACACTATTACAATGATTTTTGCCAGAACTCTCCAGATTGAATTCCCTCTCTACTTTTTTTGTTTCGATATTATATATTCTGCAGATACCTGTATTGTTAAACAAGAAAGCATACTTTTCATAAATAGCCATGCCTTGGGCTGACTGATCTTTATATGTACCTACAACACTATATGATTGCGCACAATTAGCTAAACAAAAAGAAGAGAAGAAGAAGAAAAGAAATACTCTTGCTGTTCCTTTATAACCATTTCCAACCATGACAGCTGTAAATAAATTTATAGTGAATGAGTTCAAAAAGAGCATTCAGGGTTCTTCCTATAAATGTTTTTTTCCTTTTTCCATGGCGAATAATCTCTTCTAAAAACAGACGTTGATTTCCCGTAAGGTCATTGACACGTCCCAATATTTGAATCGCAGCATAACTTCTATCTTTCAGATATTTTCCACGAAGTATCTTTCTAAGCCATGTACCCAACTTAGGCCTCCTTTGAATCCTCCCCCCAGTTACATTTCTACTATGCTGACGATAACGAGATATAGGTTTCTCAAAGTAATTCATTCCTCCATAAAAACATGAAAGTTCCGAAAACCATACATCGTGAAACAATACCTCCTGCGGTATTGGCAAAGCCACATCAAAGAAAGCCCTTTTGATAAGCATTCCTGCCCCTTGAAAAGGACTTCTGAAATAGAAAATTGAATATGCTTTTTTCAAATCATTTTCTGGAACAAAATCAAGAGACTCCTGATAACTAAGGGTCATATTTAAAGATCGATTGTTTGAATCCACCAATAAAGAATCACCACAAGCAACCATTTTATTGCCCAAATGGTTTAGTAGTTGCTCCAAGTGGTCAGGCATCCATATATCATCCTGATCACAAAGAGCAATATAATCGCCTTTTGTAAGACTTATTGCCTTAGTGAAATTTTCTTTAAATCCTATATTGTTCACATTTCGAAAGATTCTGATACGATTGTCTTTCTTAGCGTAATCATTTAATATTTTCCACGTTAAGTCCGTAGAACAATCATCACATACGACGAGTTCGAAATGATGAATTGTTTGCGAAAGAATTGAATCTATTTGCTCGCAAAGATACTTCTCTCCATTATAAGAAGCCATGGCTATAGAAATCATTTGGCAATAAATTTATGCGGTTTATTATTTAAAATAGACATTACAAAAAATAGTAAAAAAGTATACATTATACTCCTCTGCAATCCGTATGCTCTATATATGTTTGCAGCAAAACCTATTGAGTATATATGTAATATAAAGACAAGTATTAAAAGATTCTGAAAAGGCATACAGCGATAGCGACATATAAGTCTTTTGGAAACAATAGAAAGAACTAAACAGGCAATGAATCCACCTATAATTCCAAGATCGGAAACAAAATCACCTACATAAGTATAGAAAACCTCAACCCGTCTACCGTTTTTGCTTAAATATACCACATCCCGATCTTCGTAAGTGATGTAAGTTTTCAATCCCAATTTGTCCTTCAAATAATTAAAATTCACATCACCTTTTGTGTTATGTTTGCCATCCCACATTTCCGTATTAAACCTGACAGGTCCCTCCGATACGTAAAATATAATTCCTCCGACAAGTCCTACAGACTCCATTTTTGTACTTTTTTCTGAGATTTTCTCGTGTCGTGAAGATGATATTAATACAAAAACGACAACTAATGGCACTGTTATCATTACAGCTATCTTAGCTAATTTTTTAAGTTTATCTTTGGGCAATAATTGTTTAAATAGTATAAATGTCAGAAAATAAATAAGCAATTGTGAAACCACTCCTCCTCTTCCCCCACAATTAATCCAATATAGAATATAATTTATCATGCAAGCAAACAATCCTATTATCAGTACCCTATTTTTTGTTTTTCCAGCGAGGTAATAAAAAAAAGCCACTGATGTGAAAATTTTAAAATGAGATGACCACCCCATTAATAATGAGCCTATTCCTGAATACAAATCCAATGTACCTTCGCGCATACCATCATACAACTCAGAATAATCATTTTGAGAAGTGAAAAGCAGAAAAATATTCTCTACCAAAGGCTCTACATTTAGTATAATAGCTAATATAGAAAGGTATTTAATAACCTTTCTATTCCCAAAATCATCTATTTTTACAATGTCTTTTTGTGTTAAAAAAGGGTATATTGACAATAGAATCATTAGGTATAAATAAATGCAAGGAATGAGTTGAATCTCATAATTCATAAATCCCAAATCGCGTAATGTAGTATAGTAAAAAAAAGCCGCAAAATGAGATATGGTCATAATTAATAATATGACAATGCCCGTATTCATTGTTCTAATTTTGTTCAACCAATAAACAAAAGTTATTAAATATAACAAAGCATCAATAATAATGTAAACTTGACTTCTATCCATTAAAACCTACTTTTTATATTCTTCCAACAATTATATACAAGATTCATAACTTCACTACTAGGTATCATAAAAGCATGGCTAAATACTACATATACCACCGTGAATAATCCCGAAAAGAATAGGGAAATCCAATGGTCAATAAATAGATAGGATACCCACAATATCACTGCCAACGGAATATTTAGTCCCGCAAGTTTTAAAAATTGTATTAAAGGAAATTTCATTTTTATATATCGAGTTACGAAATGCTGCGCACAGAGCAAGACAATGATTTCAGACGAGACCCAAACCAATGCAGCGCCTGTGCTTTCATACCGTGGTACCAAAAACAAATTGAGTAAAATTCCCGTGAAAGCACCCACTATGGAATTCTTGAATATAGCCCTATCTTTCTTCAAAGGCATCAATGTCTGAATGACCAATATCTGTTCGTAACCTATTATCAATATTAGAGGCATCATGATGCGCATTGGCATTATCGCACCTTCATAATTAGGACCAGAAATAATCAGAATGATTTCCGGAGTATATATAATTGCAAAAATTATCAAGGGTATAGAGAAAGAGAACAAGACATTACATGCTTTTGTCAGCAAAAGTTTAAATTTATCATTTTCTCCTTCAGCAAGTAGAGCACTCATTTTAGGTAGCATAACTCCTGTAAATGCCGAAAAGACAGCTATCAGAATGTTATACAATTTAGATGCTGTTGTATAATATCCAACTTCGGTTTCACCGGATACGAATCCCAACCATGTGACATTTAGCGATATGTACATAGAATTTAAAAGAGTATAAAGGCCCAAAATAAAAAATGATTTAGCATATTTGAATACCTTGACATCCTTAAATCTAAAAGAAACATATTTTTGAGAATATACCAGATTCACGACAGAATTCAGAACAATCATCAAGACAGTCAACAGATAGTAAATCTGATAATCATCTCTTTCCTGTACAAAAATGAAAATAGAAATTACATATAAAATCTTTATCAATATCGTTCTGTAAGTAATATATTTAAACTCTTCCAATCCTTTATACAACCATTCTATAAGCATATAGTTTAACAACAGCTTTAAGGCACCGACAGCAACCAAATGCCAATACGTGCGAATTTGCTCAAAGGCCAAAGTGACAACTGCAAGTAAGGCAAGTGCCACAATCGTAGTTATGGAATTTAACCAAAATAGACCACTGAATGTTTGACTTAGTTCTTCCTTGTTTTTTTTGCATTTGGCGACTTCTCTAATGCCAACAATATTGATTCCCATCATAGAAACCAATATGAAATAATGTATTACAGAATCTACAAAGTTGACAATACCAATGTTTGTAACCCCTAATACTCTCGACACATACGGGAAAGTAAGCAGTGGAAAAATATAGTTTGCCGTTGTAAGTATGCTACTATAGAAGAAATTCCTCTTTATGCTCGACATAATGTTTAATCGTAAGTTTTCATTTTTGAGCCCTAATTTGAGTGCTTACAAGCGATTCATACGGCGTGCTTGCTACTTATTAAGTAGTTGCGCCTATATGTCAGCGTCCAATTTTGACGCCCCTTCTTTTCAGGCGGTACGTCTAAAATAAGATTAAAATTCGGTTGATATTTAGATTTTGTTAGCACTTATACCGATGATTGAGGGCATAAATTTTCCGTAGGCATGGTTGCCTGCGGTTATCTCGGTAACGAACTTTTCACTAAACTACCCACCACCGAAACGACGGAAATGGAACCTGATATTTGTTTACATTAAGACTGGGAATGACATAATAAAGGTTTATTTCATCATTCTTGTTTACAATATAACCGCCTACTGTTACTTCTATTTCAGGATTGCCTTTCATATATTCTTTAATTACAGGAACAGCCATTAGAACTGTGACTACGGCTGCTGTAAATGACCAAAATTTGTAGGAAAGCAGTTTTGAAAATGCCTTTCTCATCATTCGATACATATTCATTATTCAGATTAATAATTCATTCACCGGCATTGCCACCCCGTTCAAACATCCCGATGTCCTTTCCATAAGTTTTATTCCGTCTCTCTAAACAATAGTCCGTGGTGTGGGGCAGGGGTATGTTATTAAGCATATGACCTTTTTTACTGGTTATGATTCACTACAATTTTTAATTCGTTGTGTGAAACTAGGCGTTTACAACAAAGGGACTATTCAAAGTCACAAATTTACAAACAGGACTGGTAGATCACCCTTTATGGCAGTTTCACTACTACCTTGTTTCCGGATACCTTTGTTCCTGTGACATCGCCTTTCATGCTGATTTCTATATCAGAGTATTGCGGCTCAATCATCATTGTGCCGTCAATGGCAATGACACCCCACTGGCTGTAATTCTTCTCCACGGCGCAATACCTGCCTATGGGAGGCCTGACATTGCGGTATATCGGAGGAATGGTGATACGCTCA
>Ga0129308_1002843_pt1 | contig 13646 bp, 16 predicted proteins | sample L827metagenome_FD_94440 | JGI IMG/M metagenome (GOLD analysis project Ga0129308, IMG submission 94440) | Ring-tailed lemur group fecal microbial communities from Wisconsin, USA - L827 metagenome | ecosystem: Host-associated > Mammals > Digestive system > Large intestine > Fecal | place: USA...
AAACCCCGCCCAGCCCCGACAGGACGCTGCCGGGGCTGGGCGGGGTCGTGTGCTGCCCCACGCCCGAAAGCGCCACACAGGGGCGCACAGGCGGGACACGGGGGGATTGTCCGCGCAGGTCTATAGGGTCTGCTCCTTTTTCACCATTTTCCCATCGAGCTGCTCGAAGCAGCATTCCGTGTAAGAGAGGCCGCTTTCCTTTACCACATGGTCGAGGGCAGAAAACATCTGCCCCTCGTCGAGGCTGGCGTCCTCCTCCAAGCTGTCATAGCAGATCCATTCGGGTGATCCGGGATCGTCCTTGACAAAAACATCATAGCCCAGACGCAGTTGTCCGCTGACTTGAAATAGCACTGCATCGATTTTGACATACCCAGCGGTCAGCGAGGCGACGGTACGGTCGGTAAAATCCGCAGGCGCTTCCTCTTCCAGCCGTGCCACCTCATCCTCGCTCATCCACTTGTCATATCGATACCCACTGCCCAGCAGACGTTTTCGTTCCATCCACTGCATATTTCACACCGCCTTTCTCACAGATGCATCCCATCGGAAAAACCGAATGGGTCGGATAGTTCCGAGTCATCCATATCTTCTTCTGCGTCCTCAAATGCTTCGCCGTCAGTCTCCACATCAAACAGGCTCTTCTGATAGCTCTGACGAATGCCATCGGCAAAATACTGCTTTGCGCTGTTCAGAACTGCCTGTTCTAAGACAGCGACATCCAGGCTGCAGTCCTCATACCCCTCGCGCACCGTTTGGTAGTACCGGGGGGATGGAATACCGTACTCCGCTTTCAGATCCATGATGTAGACCATTCCGACGATCTCTTTGCCGTCCATCTGCACAGGGATATCCTGCTTGAAGTAATGGGAGGGGTATCCCTCGTACCGATCCAGCGCCCGTTCATCCCAAGGCTGCAGCTCCCAAACCGCCACCGGAACAGAGGAGCCCTCCTTGGGGGAGATGGTGGCGAAAGCACTCATCGGGCGGCCTTTGAACTGCAGCTGGTAATTTTCCACCGTCCCGGTACCGCACAGCTTTGCGGTAGGGCACCGGTGTTTCATCTGCAGGATATTCAGATTGCTGCCGTATGCGATATAAAGCCGTTTGTCCATTTCCTATTCCTCCTTTCACATGCTCATTGTCATTGCCGGCGCTTCCTCCGGATCGTGTTCTTCCACAGGCTCGGATTCGGCGGCCCGCTGTGCTGCCAGCCGTTCCTTCTGCGCCTGTGCCTGCGCCGGATCCCGCCAAGCGATATTGCCCTCCAGATGGTTCAGCAGATGCAGCCGCGCGGTTTTGAATTCGTCACCGATCATCCCCAGCCGGAGCAGCCACGTTCGGAAGGTATACTTCTCGTTGCTGCTGTGCGTCCGTGTCGGCTGCGCGCGCTTCTGTTCCAGCGCCTGATGGCTGATGGCGAGACAGAACTGGATGTAAGCCTTGACCTTCCCTGCGTGGAGGGTAGAATTGAACAGCCGGAATTCAATGGTGCCCTTTGAGAACACGCTGTGCAGGTTGAGGGCGTGATATCTGGTATCGTTGTAATGATAACTTCGCCCGCTGGGTCCGTTATACCAGAGCCTTTCCAGTTCCTGCATGGAGTGGGGACGCTTCCGGTTCACATCGTCGAGGAACCGGGTATCCGCTTTTTTGCAGTATCTCTCCCGGGACACATCTACCTGAAGCGCCTTGTAGAGAAGATCCTCCTTTGCGGCCATAATGTTGACGAGGTTGTGCAGGGTCGCCGCGGTGTGGGCAGAGGCGTCCACATGGATATGGATACCGCAGGAGTCGTTGACCTTTGCGCCCGCTTCCCGCAGCTTGCGGACGAGCTCCTGAATGGTTTCGATGTCCTCATAGACGCAGATGGGCGATACCATTTCTACCGCATAGATTTTGCCGGCCGGACTGCCGCTGCGGTTTTCACAGTGGATAGAGGAATCGCTGACCAGCTTCCACTGCGGTTCTGCTCATCCCTCACCACATAGGTATCGTAACCCCCGCCTACATGGGACGCCGTGGTATGAAAATAACCGGCCATCACCTTGGCGGCCGCCGCCCTTGTGATGCCGGTCATCTCAATTTCGATTCCAAATCGTTGGGTTCTCAGCAGTCATCACCTCATTCCTGTGACCTTTCCTCCGTTTCAGCCGGCATCGCCGGTGCGCCGGTGCTTTTGGCAGGACGCTTGGGGCGCTCCCTTGCGGGAGCCGCTTTGCGCTCCAGATACTCCCGCACCGCCTCCGGCACCGTTTGCTCGTACAGTTCACGGAGCGCCTCGTCCATCTTTTTCTGGACGGTGGCGTTCTCTTTTTTCAGCCAGAAGCTTATGGCCTCCAGCTTCTTCTCCTCGATGGAGATGGTCAGTTCTGTCTTATTCACAATCGTTCTCCTCCTTGTCATAGATAGTTTCTCGGGTTCTGGGGAACGCCGTCCCGGATTACCTCCAGATGCAGATGAGGCCCGGTACTTCTGCCGGTACTTCCACTCTTGGCGACGACATCTCCGGCTTGCACCTCCTGTCCCTCTGTCACCAGAATCTCGGAGCAGTGGGCATAGAGGGTGACCAGCCCGCCGCCGTGGTCGATGGCCAGATGATACCCATACCCGGTCTGCTTGTACCGGACGAACAGCACCTTGCCGTCCTTCACTGCCTGTACAGGCGTGCCAAGGGGAACTCCCATGTCCAGCCCTGTGTGTCCCTCGCTGCCCGCGCCGGTAGGATTTTGCCGGTATCCGAATTCCGAGGTCACCTTGTCACGCCAACCCCCGGAGAACGGGCTGACAAACCCTCCGGCAGAAGGGGTCACATCGGAATCCTGCGTCATCTCCGAGATCAGGTCGTGGGTGCCGTTGCCGCCCTCCAGCGCCATGTCTGCGCCCACATCGAAGTTCCGGTAAACCACCCGCAGGTAGATCTCGGTGATGTTCACCATGTCGTCCGGCGTCACCGTTCTCCCGGCGTAGGTACCCACATTTTGATACACTGTGGGAAGGTCGCCGATGGGATAGGGCCGCAGATGGACATAGTCCTCCTCATCTTCCTCCTCTGCCGGATGGACGCATTCCTCGTAATATACAAAGCAGTCGATGAACTCTTTTGCGGCGGCGGAACGCAGACGCAGGTGGTCGGAACCGAAATAGAGGGCATAAAAAACAGCCTTGACCCGGTTGGAGTCAAGGCTGTCGCCATCTTCCATCTCTGATTCCACATCTGCAATGGCGCTGTCCAGAGAAACAAAACAGGCGCGCATCTCGGTGATATAGTCCCGGTATTCCCCCGGCATGGTGACGGGGATACTGCCGCCATAAAAGGTCAGCTCCACCGCTGCGTTGTTGTGATGCGCCGTCCCGCTGAGCAGGGAGCAGATCATGACTACGATCAGGATGAAGGGGGTAAGGATCGCCGCCACCAGAACGGCGAGTACCTTCCATGTCCGTTTGTCGGTTGCCAGCATAACAGCGGCTTTGATGAGCGCGGGATTTGCCAAGCTATATCACCTCCAATGTTCATTATCTTCCTCCTCCCTTTCCGTAGAGCGCCAGCTTGTGTTCCGGCGTTTTGACCACAAGGTTGTACCTTTCAGCGCCGCATCGGTAGAGGCAGGAACCGGTCTGACAGGCGCTGATGAGCTGGTACTCGGTTTCCTCCAGCTGCAAAGCGTCCATGTACCCCTGCTTGTCGATGGTGCCGGGATGAAACAAAAAGTGATGGGTGGGGATGGAGAACAGGGGCTTGGTCATTTCGGCCACGCCGGGCAGCAGGAAGTCCTCGATGTTCTGGCTTGCCAATCCGATCAGGCTGTCCCGTTTGCGCACCCGTTTCATGGCGCTGCGGATATAGGACACAGCCACCGGGTTGGAGAGGAACACGTGCAGCTCCTCAAAGATGCCCGCCGTGTTCCCGCCCGCGATGAGCGCGTGGTTGATGTAGGAAAGCACATTGAAGAGCATGGCATCCTTGATGTTTTTGCCGCCCTCCATCAGATCCTTGACCCCAAAGGTGATCAGCCGGGCGCTTCGGATATTGGTGTGGCCGTCAAAAAATTTGGAATCCGCCCCCTTGCACATGGAATGCAGCCCCAGGCAGGCGGAGCGCAGCAGTTCCGGGGTATAGAGCTCATTGCCGCTGCTGCTGTTGCGGACACGCCGGTACTCCGTGTCCATCTGGTCATAGAGGTCGGAGAGGGTGGGGTAATCCTGCGGCGACAGCTTGGAATAATCCGTATCGTCCCGCAGTCCGCGGCTGTCATAGAGCCGCCCCAGCATGATCTCGATGGTGTCGATCTCCGCCTCGGTGAAGGGCTTGTAGCTGCGGAAAAAGTCACGCAGAAAGGCGATGTGCTGGGAGAGCACCGAGCCGCTTTGAAAGGCGGCGGGTGCTTCGGGGTCGGATTCTTTTTCCTCTGCCGACCACATTCTCGGCTCCAGCACGTTGATGCGGTATCTGCCATCGGTCAGGTCAAGGTAGCTGCCGCCCAGCTTTTCGGTGATCTCCCGGTATTCTCCTTCCGGATCAAGGCACAGCACATGCTTGCCGCTTTCAAGAATATTGATGAGCAGCAGCTTGAGCAGGTGGCTCTTGCCCTGGCCGGAGTTGCCGAGGACGAGGAAGCTGGCGTTGCTCTTGTCCTGGGCGCGGCGGTCCAGATCGGTGATGATCGAGCTGCCGTATTTGTCGTAGCCGATGTAGAAGCCGCTGGGGTCGGTTTTGCCGGTGTAGGCAAAGGGGAACAGGTTGGCTACGCTCGAGGCGGGGAGCATCCGTTCGAACTGCTCACCCAAAGCGTTATACCCGCTGGGCATCACCGAGAGGAACCCCTCCTGTTGGCAGAGAAACAGCCTGTCCACACTGATTTTCGCCCTGCCAAGCTCGGTTTCCACACTGTCCCGCAGCTCGGCAAAGTCCTGCTCGGTGCGGGCAATCAGCTCGATGTAGACCGCGGTGTGGAAAAACGGCTCCCGATTGCGCTGGGCGGCGCGGATCATGTGGGAAACATCCTCCAGATTGCTCTGCGCTTCCACCACCTGCTGTATATCGGTGCTGCCGCTTTTGTATCGGTTGGCCTTGTCTGCGGCCTGTAAGATCTTCCGTTCCTCGCCGGGGGTGACCAGCCGGGTATAGATCCGCAGGGTGACGCCTGCCCGTTCCCCCAGCCGCTGGAGGATGGCCTGTTCTTCGGTGGAGGCGGGGTAGCCCCGCACCGCCCAGACGCACCGCCAGCTCCCGCCCACCAGATACCGGTCCACCTCGAACTTGACGGCGGAGGGGGCGATGAGGTCAAGGAAGGTCTGGAGCACCTGCTCGTCGTCCATAATGCTGGCCGCCTTGTAATCGCTCTGCCCGTTTTTGAACAGCCACCGCTGGCCGTCGAAATCATCGTAGCCCTCGCTGATGACGTCTTGGGCGAAGTAGACTGCCAGGATGCGCTTGAGGTCGTCGTAGCCCGCCCGCTGCACCGAGAACCGCTGTTCCCGGATCAGCCGTTCCAGCCGCCCTAAATAGGGGTAGATCTCCCGTTCCCCAATGTTGCGGGGGCGGACGATCAGGACAAACTCCCTTGCGGTGGCGGCGCGGCTCTGGATCTCGTCCAGATGGCGCATATCCTGCTCCAGCAGATGCCGGATGGCGGGGGACTCCTCCTGCTCGATCCGCCCGGCCAGATACCGCTTGTTGTGCTCAAAGCTCTCACGGGAGCCGAGGCAGAGCAGCTCCACCTCCGCGAAGCCCTTGAGGACGTGCATCAGCGCGTTGACCCGGGCCTTCAGGCTCTCCCTGGACAGCACCGACACATTGGTGGGCTGGATAAGAAAAAGAACAACCTCGTCCCCGCGCAGGGTGGCAAGGCTGTGATCCGTGAGCTTTCGGATATTCATGAGCTTGCGTGTATTTCTATCGTTTCGTTTGCTTTTTCCTTTTCTGAACAGGTTGTTTTCCTTGATGATGCGTCACCTCCAAAGTATTGCGCCCCCAGCGGTAGGACTGAGGGCAAAAGATGAAATAGACGGCGGCCTTGCGGAGAAAATCCAGAATGCAGGCGTCGTCCAACCGGATGGTTAAAAACAGATAGAGGGCGGCGAGGGCGGCGAAGAGGACGGAACCGGCGTGGACAAACAGCACCACACCCAATACCGCCAGCAGGCCGCCGACCGCCAGATCCCGCAGCCGCCACAGCCCAAGGGTGGGGGCGGCTTTGAGGTTGTCAGGGTAGATATAGATAGCCAGTCACCTCCAAAACAAAAACAGCCCCGGCTTGTGCAGGGCTGCCTCTGACGAGTTTAGTTTTCCTCCTGCGTGTGCTCCCACTCCACCAGCGCCTGCTCGATGAGGCCGATGATGAACCCCTTTTGTGTGAGCTTTCGGCCGGTCTGCTGCCGCTGGGCGGACAGATAGTCCTGGATCCGGTCGAACAGCTCCTGCGGGATCTGGAAGGCCAGTGTCTTGGTGTTTTCGTTCATTTGACTCGCTCCTTTGCTGTAGTATGCTTCAATGGCCCGCTGGACCACCATGCTGGTGGTGAGGGTTTCATCCGCCGCCACCTCGTCCCGCACTCTCTGGTGCAGCTCCTCCGGGATGCTGGCTGTAAGCTTGCCCATGCTGCATTTCCTCCTCTGTTTGATTGCAAAGCAAGCATACTCCAAAGAGAATGGCAAAGCTATTCACGAAAGCCAACAAAAACCGAGGGCGAAACCGGCGCACAACCAACAAGGCGCTATCCGGCTGCCCGCAGCGCCAAGGCCACGCCACGCAGAATGTATTCCACACAGGGGATGGCTACCGAATTGCCCAGCGCCTTGTACCGGGAGGAATCGGACGCGCCGGGAATATCCGTCCAGCCGTCCGGGAAGCCCTGGAGCCTTTCACATTCCAGCGGGGTCAGGCGGCGGATGAGAAGAGCTCGTTCTTCTACACACTCCTCTCGGCTCATATGCTGGTTGTCGGGATCGTGCTGATCGCCGCCGGTCAGCGCGCCGGCGATCTCATGGTAGATGAGGTCGGTGGCGTCCTTGTGCTGTCGGGCGCTCTGGGTGCTGGCCACGCTGTCGCCCTTGAAGATGTCCACCCGCTGGCGGCTGAATACCGCATGGCGGTCAGTGGCGGTCAGCGTATAGGCGATCTCCTCCTGACAGCCAAGCCCATTCCCGCCGTTCTGCGGCTGCCGGTCGATGATGTTCCCGGCAATGCAGAGTGGCGGGATGTTTGCGTCCGCCACCAGAGGCAGGTTGTTGCCGCCAGTTCCGGCGCTTGCAGAGATGGTAGGGGAAACTTCATGCGGCCCGGTGTATCTGGAATCCAAACCGTGGTTCTCAAACAATACAGGCTGATTGTTTCCACTCATGCCGGCTGCAGCGGTAATGGTCGGGCAGACCCCAATCCCTATATCAGCACCGCCCTGCTGGGACGCGAGCACCAATGGGGGATGTCCTTCCATCTGTGCACGCAGGGTCCCGGTGATCCCTTTGGAAACCCCCATACGCTGCCCGCCTTGATCGTTGAGGTAGAGGACGCTCGGCACCATGTTTGTGCCGCTTTCGGCGGCCTTGAGGGTAGGGGCGCATTCCGTTTGATAGCCGATCCCACCGGCTTTCGCCCCCTGACCAGCAGAGAATGCTGCCGTCAGAACGCAGGGATATCCTTGACCAGCCTGACCGCCGCCTGTACCGAGAGTGGTGTGGCGTTCTGCTGTCAAAAAGCAATCGCCATTTCCTTTGCTGACCACGCCGACAGCCAAGAGCAGACCGCCGGGGTTGCGCCCACCACCGCCATCTGCCCCTGCCAATGTCGGAGATACTCCCTCTGGTGGGAAAATGCGGCTTTGCTGGGTATCCCAAGGCGTGAGGCATCCGTCTGTGATATTGGAAGTTGCCATCAGCGCCCCGGATATTTCGCCCAAGTCAATGCCCTCATCCCTCTGGTTGATGTGATAGGCTTTAAGGCCGCTGTTCACAACCGGGACAGAGGAAAGCCCCGCCTGCGCCATCAGCGCCTCCTTGAGCTGGGGCGGCAGCTCCTTGCCCCGTTCCTTGGCTCTCCTGAGAATCCCCAGACAGGCTTTCGGGGACAAATAATATTTGGGGTGCGGTGATGCCTGCAAAATCTGCGACAAGGAAGATCCTCTTTCTTCTCTGGGCGACACCCCAGAATTGAGCGTCCATACATCGCCAAGCCAGGCTGAATTCATCTCCCAATATGGCCGCCCCAGCAGGTCCCCATGCCCCGGCGTCAGGTCGAGGCACTGAACAGGAGCCGTCTTTAATGCGGATGATCTCCTCGAGGACGATGCGGAAGTCCTCTCCCTTGGGTGTTCCGCTGGAGAAGGCTCCCGGCACGTTTTCCCACAATAAGAATCGTGGCCGAACAAACTGAGCTGTTCGGCCGTTTCGTATCTCTGCATTTCTCATCTCCTTTACGATCCGCACCTGCTCCATAAACAGTCCGGAACGGCTGCCGGCAAGCCCACGGCGCTGCCCGGCCACGGATAGATCCTGACAGGGGCTGCCCCCGCAGATGATATCTACAGGCGGCAGCTTCGCCCCATCCAATTTGGTAATATCCCCAACATGGAGCATATCGGGAAACCGCAGCTTGGTCACCTCAATGGGGAAGGCTTCGATCTCGCTGGCCCATAAAGGCGTGACGCCATTACGCACGGCAGCCAGAGGGAATCCTCCAATCCCGTCAAAGAGGCTGCCCAGCGTCACAGTGACAAGGCCGGTCCCGCCTGCCGGACCGGCTCCATCTGCCTGACAGGAATGCCAAGCCCAGTTGCAAACTGGATTTCTTTCTGCATTCCTGCTGAAACCTCCGTTCCGCACACCCACAGCTCGTCACAGCGGGAGAGCAGCTCCAGCCCTGCCCGTGTTCCCATGTTCCGCTGGGCAGGATCGCTGTCATCTAAAAACTGCGGGTAAATCAAATGGGGGGCCACCGGTGTGACCCCCCTGTCCATCGCCTTGAGGCAGTACCTCCGGGCGTTTTCTATATTCTGTTCCACATCCCCCGCGAAGGGGGAGGCTATATAGACCAGCTTCAAATCATGGCCTCCTTTTCACTATTTGACGGCATTCACCAGATTGCGGGTGAGGTTGACCACCGTCTGGGTGGCGTAGACCGCCGACATGACATTTGCCCGCGTGGTGGTATCCAGTCCGAATTGTTGGGCGATCCGGGGAATTTCTGTGGCTGAAAGCATCAGCCCGCAGCCCAGCAGCATATTCTCATTCCAGACCATGAGCCCGGCAATCAGGATGGTGGACTGTAAAAAGGTAGTGAGGCAGAGCCCCGCCACCTGCTTGCACCAGCTGTAAAAGCCGTCCATATACCCTCGGGGGACGCTGAACATATACAGGCTGCCCACAGCGATCTGGATGAGCAGGATCCCGCCGCGCTTGAGGTTTGCGAAAAAAATCTTGATGACCGAGTATCCCATGAGGATCAGCAGGAACAGGCCAACAAAGGCGCCGTATCCATTGAGCGCGCCCATTGCCGCCCTTGCGTAGCTGCTGATCCCGTCGATGTGGTACACGCCGGTGATATCGTTTGATAAGCTGCCCTGCAGGTCTACGCAGAGCTTGTAGAGCTCCACCGGGACGGCTGTAAACAAGCTGACAGCCAGAAACCCTTTCACTGCTCCCAGCGCCAGGTCCCGCACCGCACCGGCGCGGCCGGATTGGTATTCCACTGCCGCTTCAAACACACCGACCGCCAGCCCCACCACATACAGTGCCCATGCAAAATATCCGAAGAATTCCACCACCGCCTGCACCCAGACCAGCTCAAACAGCTCGGTTCCCATGCCGTTCATCATGGTAAAGAATTCCCCGAGGAATTCCACGATTTTGGCGTAGATCCAATCAAAGATCTGCCCCAGCACCAGGTCGGCTACAAAATCCCAAATGAACAAAAATGCATCACCTCCTGCCTTGCTGGAAAGCCATGCTTTCCTTATTGCGAAGACTTATCCCATGCAGATATGCGCATGGGATTTCCCCTATATCCCCAGGATAGTCCAAATGTATTGAGGCGCTGTCAGAGAGAAAATAAGCCCGGCGAAGAGGATCGCCACCGGCGCCCATTCCATCTGCCCATGCTTGCGGTAATCCATGTAAGCCGACGCCAGCTTCACAAACAGTAGCACTGCCAAAATCATATCCAGCGCCGGGAACACCACCGAATTGACCACCGTCTTGATCTGGGTGGCGGCGCTGGTCCATGTCTGCTCGATGACGCCGGATACATCCCCGGTGGGGGCTGCGAAAGCAGTAACGGCAAAGGCTGCCATCAGCCCCGCAGCGCACAAAAGAGAGAGTATTTTCTTTTTCATCTTCATTTCCTCCTGTTCCTTACTGGTGCTCCTTCCAACGCATCTGGGTGTATTCCTCCGCATCCACATAGTAGAGGCTGGAGCCTGCCTCCAAATGAAGCTCTATCACATCCGACATGGACAGCCGCCTGCCGATATAGCCATCGGGCAGGTTATCCGCAGTGAACAGTTCGTAAAGATCATTGAGCCCGTCATATTCCACCGCCCCGTCGAAGATGAGGTGGTAATCCAGCCGGTCTGCGCCGCCGAACCTCTCCTCCAGTTGCTGGTAGGGCAGGAACTTGCGCTCCGGCGGGGCGCCGGACATGAGCTGATAGACGCGGACCCTGCCGCCCTTTTTCTTCCGGTTCTCCAGTTCATTCTTGAGGACACCGGCGATCCCGTCCATCCACCGGATGGGGACACCGGCAAGGGTCAGTTCCTTGCCGGTGTTGCAGCCCATAAAGTCGCTGTCCAGAACCGCCGATTCCCCCTCAAAATGGCCGATGGGGACGCTGCCCTGATAAATCAGTTTTCGCTCCTTGATGATGCTCTCCTCCTCTGTATTCATAGTTGTTGGTTGCCGGATCATAGACAAGGCCATAATCCGCCGCCCTCGCTCCCAGGATGTCCAAGGATTTCTCAATGGCTGCCCTGGTCGCCGGGGTGGGGATGAACTCAATGAGGGCGGCACCGTCCTTGTACTGCACCGCCCCCACATGGCTCCCCACATCCTCGCTGGCCCAGAGGTAGTCGAGATACAGATCCTTAAACACCAGCGAGAGCTTTCGGATCAGCTCCCGCACATCGCTGTCCTCGGTTTCAAAGCGGATGGCCTCCCCGCCGTCGTACCGCTTGGCCCATCGCTCCGGGCGCAGGGCGTTCTGCGCTGTTCCCCAATTCCGCTGGCACCAGCCGCGGGAACAGTTCTCCTCGCCGTACTGCCGGAGCAGCTCCTGATTGGTGGGCTGGCGGTAGACCCAGGGCGGCATGGGGGTGATCCGGTTAAAATCGATAGACCCACGGCCACACCTCCGGTCTGCGATAAAATCCAAAAGGGCGGCAGCTTTTGCGCCGCCGCCCTGGATATGGAGGATGTTTTGAATGGTTGGCATATCCGTTCCTCCTCTGCTTAAAATAAGATGATTTTATAGGTTGCATTTATCCTATATTTCGGGTATACTATTCTTGAGGTGATAACGATGATGATCAATACCAATGCTTTGGTCGCTATGACCGAAGCGAACCAGAATTTTTCCAAGGTCGCGCGGCTGGTCGATGAGCAGGGTGCAGCAGTGATTCTAAAAAACAACAAGCCGCGTTATGCCGTGGTAGATTTTTCGGAATATGACAGCTTTCAGGAATACCGCCGTTCCCTCATCGGCAAAACTGCGGATACACTGATTGCGGAAAACCTTGAGGCATTTCAGGAGCTTGCGAAATGATCAATCTGACATTGGAGGAAGTCCTGCTGCTCCATGAAAAACTGCTGGATGCCACAGGCGGCCTTGCCGGGACACGGGATTCCGGGCTGCTGGAATCTGCCCTGTATGGGGCGCAGCAGGGTTTTGGCGATGAGGAAGCCTATCCCACGCCGGAACAGCGCGCCGCCCGCCTTGCCTTTGCCATCACGCAAAACCATCCGTTTTTGGATGGGAACAAGCGCACTGCCATGCTGGTAATGCTTACGACATTGCGCTTAAACCGGGTGCAGATCCGTTACAGCCAGCAGGAGCTGATCCGTTTGGGTCTCTCCGTGGCGGACGGTTCCATCGGCTATGAGAAAATTTTAGACTGGATCAATCATCATAAACTGCAGAGCAGCGACGGTTAAACCGCCGCTGCTCTTTTTCAGCTTAGATGCCGGTCTTGGGCAGGTCGCCTCTGTCCTTGTTCCAGACTACCGTGATCCAGCTGTCCTTTCCAATCACCCATTCCTCGCCGGTCCTGCCGCCCGCATCGGTGCGGTTGACAATGCGATAGCCGTTCTTCAGGTTGGCGAGGGTGGTGACAAAGATGGTAGGGCCGGTTTCCTCGCAGAAGCCCGGCTGCACTGTCCCAAAGTTAAAGCGGAACTCGGTGACATACTCATCCGCCGCCAGCTTCAGGTTTTCCCTGCCGCAGTCCAGCGTGTAGCTCACCTTGCTGGAAAGCCCGTCCTCCAGCGTGCGCCAGCTGTTTTTGCGGTTGGTCCTGTACTCCACCGAGTAGGTGAGCCGTTCCGACCATGTGCCGGTGACGATCTTGCCCAGCCGCACCTCATCGGGGAGCATATCCCGCCAATAGAAGTCCTCCAGCGCCACATTGGAATGGTTTTTGATCTGGGAGAAGGTATAGGACATCACGTCCCCGGCCAGCACCTCCATGTTGCCGCGCTTTTCCACCGTCACATTCACATCGGCGGGCTGGTTTTGCACCTCGAACCGCACCAGGTCATCTGCAATCTTGAGGGTAGCATAGAACACCTTCCCGTCCGTGAGATAATACTCCGGGCTGGCGGTTTCCTTGATGGCGTAGGTGGCCAGCGGCAGCGGCTTGCTGGTGGCAACGCCCTTGGCATCGGTGGTAATGATGTCCACCACCTCCAGCTTGTCGTTGTAGATGGTGAATTCGGCACCTTCCAACAGCGCCCCCGCCTTGTCCTTGGTGATGGGGTTATCTGCCGCGGCCTTTTTGACAATCTGAATTTGTCCTCTCATCGGGCGGTTCTCCACCGTCAGCTCGGTGGTTTCTCCCGATTTCAGCTCCACCGTGCGGATGGTGGGATCCACCACATAGCCGTCGCACTTGACCTCCTTAAGCTTGTATTTTCCTTCTGCCAGCTTCCGTGGGAACTCGATCACGCCGTTTTGGTCGGTGGTAAATTCGCCCAGCAGATTGTTTTTGGCGTCATACAGGTTAAACACCGCGCCGTAGATGGGCTTTTCGGTTTCGCTGTCGATTTTGAGGAGCCGCAGGGTGGAGAGAGGCTTGTTGAGCAGCTCCACTGTGCTGGTCTTGCCCCATTCCAGCGTCACCTCATGGACGGATTCATCCAACTGGTAGCCTTTCAATGTTTCGATTTCCTGGAGATAGAGGGTCTCGCCGCCGTCGATGCCGGAAAGGAGAATTTCCCCCAGCCTATTAGTGGTAAAGGTCCCCGCCTCCCGGTGGAACTTGTCATAGACGCGGATCTTGACGCCCTCCATGGGCTGCTTGGTTTCTGCGTCCAGCTTGACGATTTTGAGGGTGGGCCAAGGCTGGTTGCGCCACTCCATAACGTTCAGCTTGCCGGATTCCAGCTTCATGGTCTTGGGGGTGGGATCGGGCTTGTAGCCCCCGGCCGGCTTGGTTTCGGTC
>Ga0129308_1002845_pt1 | contig 13643 bp, 7 predicted proteins | sample L827metagenome_FD_94440 | JGI IMG/M metagenome (GOLD analysis project Ga0129308, IMG submission 94440) | Ring-tailed lemur group fecal microbial communities from Wisconsin, USA - L827 metagenome | ecosystem: Host-associated > Mammals > Digestive system > Large intestine > Fecal | place: USA...
TTATGATAATCAGCATAATGCAATAAATAGCTAATATATTGAGGGTTGTTAGCCGTATTTGTTCAAGTAAGACGAGAATAATTGGCATGCGGATTATTTTCACTCCAAGCATCCAAATGCATAGGGCGTGCATTCTGAGATAAATAGAAAGCCCATCCTTCATAACCGGATATGTACTTCTTCACATTCAATTTACCATACATATTCATAGAGAAATCAAAGTTTTTATATCCAAAATGCAAATTGACCCCATAATCAATCGGTAACTTATCATTCAAGATAACACGGTCATTACCGTCAATAACTCCATTGTCATCTTGATCTTTAAATTTTATATTGCCAGGAAGAACATTTCCTTGCTTGGCATGATTCTTTATGTCTTCTTCACTCTGAAATAAGCCCTCTGCCTCATAACCGAAAGGTAATTGGTACCGCCCATTTAAGTAGGTCACCGCATTTCCTTCAATCCACTTATCTGAGTTCCCCATTTCCAATACTTTATTTTTTGAGAAACTCGTATTCATATCTACTCCCCATGAAAAATCCCCTTTGCCGTCATTATAAGATACCAGAATATCCATTCCTTGATTTCTCATTCTCAACAAATTTGAAATTGGGGCAGAAAGTCCGAATTCAGAGGGAACAGGAGGAGTATATAATATATTACGACGAAGATTATTAAAATAATCAACAGACAGTTTGATACGTTGATCCCACATCCCAAAATCAATCCCCATATTGGCCAATTCTGATATTTCCCAAGTTATATCAGGATTTATAGCAACATTATTATATGCACCACCAACCAGTTTCCCATTAAACGAATAGATTTTAGGATCGTAACTTAAGACTTGCGCAGTCGGATAATAACCAACTTTTTCCGCATCTCCCAATGTTCCCCAAGATCCCCTGATCTTTAATTCGGACAACCACGAAGATGCACCTTCCATAAATTTTTCACGATGAATATTCCATCCGGCAGAAAATGAAGGGAACACACCCCATCTATGCCCCTCTGCAAAACGAGAAGAGCCATCCGCCCTTAAACTTGCCTCAAATAAGTAACGTCCTTGATAGTCATAATTAACACGTCCAAACCAAGATTGTATAGCCACATCACGAGTTGTCGAACTTCCATTCTGCTTATTATCACTACCTACCCCCAATACATCAATATCATCAAACGGCATATTATCTCTGGAGGCCCAAAATCCTTCCTGCTTGAAATATTCTTGTGAATAACCAGCCAAAAATTTGAAATGATGCGAGTCAACCAACGTAAGCGCATAATCAGAAGTAAACTGCAATTGTGTGCGGTATTGATAAGCATTAGAGTCTTTCAAAGAAGAAACAAGATTTTCCGTCTTTGCCACATTTCCCTTGGCATCATATAAATAATAAGTCTTGACCCGGTCTTTTGTCGTCTGGTCATGCGTATAGGCAGATATGTTTGCTTTTATATTCCAATCTTTCAAAGGAGTATAAGTAGCACTAAATATAGCAAGCATCTCTTTGTGACGCTCTTTTGAATAACCAGCCTCATTGACACCGGCAATAGGGTTTCCTCCCATCGAAGAACCAACCCCATATAGTCCGTTAGCCTCATAAATAGGGGTAACAGGTGATATTCTCGCTGCCTGAGTTTGCCAAATTGTTGTTCCTCCCTGCGGATTCTTTATATTTGTCTGTGTATATTGCAAATTAACTTGTGCAGACAAGTTCTTTAACAGCTGGAAGTGCAAATCAGGTTTGAATATCAAACGGTTATAATCATTGTTAGGTAAAGTACCCTCCTGATAGTCATTCGAAAGAGAAAAACGGTAAGTAATAGATTTCTCTTTACCCGAAACAGCCACATGAATATTATTAATCAATGTATTTTTACGGTATATTTCTTTATACCACTTATTATCTGCATATTTCCCGTTCTTCAAATCCTGTATGCCTTGTTCACCAAAAAAGGCAGCTTTACCGTCATTAACCATTGCCTCATCATACAAACGCATATAATCTTCGGCACCGACAAAATCCAATTTGAACTGTGGATTCTGAATTCCTATATTGGTAGAAAAATCAACAACCGGCCGTTCTGAGGTTTGCCCCTTCTTTGTTGTTACCAACATAACCCCATTTGCTGCACGTGACCCATAAATAGAAGCGGAAGCAGCATCCTTCAAAATAGAGATACTTTCTATGTCATTAGGATTCAATGTATAAAGATTACCGGGGACACCATCTATCAGAATAAGAACACCGGAACTTCCCCCAATCGTGGAAGTACCGTGGATATTTATAGTAGCTCCGGAGCCAACCGCACCACTACCTTTGGTTACTGTCATACCGGGAACCGCACCTGCCAACAACTCCTGAACATTGGTAACAGAACGCGCTTTCAATGCCTGATCTGCTTTAATAGTTCCGATAGAACCTGTCAAATTAACCTTTCTTTGTGTACCATATCCTACTACAACAACCTCCTCCAATGCTTGTGTATCCTCCTTTAAGGTCACAACCAGCATCTTGCCGTTTTGTGGCTTCAACTGCTGGGTCTCATAACCAATATAAGAGATTTCCAAAACAGCATTATTCATTGCATTTAGAGTAAAATTACCATCAAAATCAGTTATTGTACCATTGGAAGTACCTTGTACTATAACTGTTGCGCCAATTATCGGCTCACCATTTACATCAATCACCCTTCCTGTCACCTCACCTTGCTGCTCACGCTTCAGCGGTTGCTGTGCTCTTTTAATAATTACTTTTTTATCTTGAATTTCATAACTCAAGCCGGGTTGTCCTTTTAAAAGTTGTTTTACAACTTCTTCTATTATCGCATCTTTTACAGAAATGGAGACACGCTTTTTCGTATCCAAATCAAGGGATGAAAAGACAAATGAATATCCTGATGATTTCTTTATTTGTTCGATAGCTTCCTTAACTGTTATATTATTGGCTTTCAATGTAATATCCTGCGAAAAAGCCGATAAATTAAAGCAAAGTGCTACTGAGGCTACTAAAATAGCCTTATCAAAACATCTCATAATTCTTCTGATTTTTAAAATAAATAAATTAGAATAGGGTTATAAGAATTAAAGATTTACTATATTTGCTACTTCTTTAACTCAACAAGTGTTTTTAAAAAGAATACTTGATTTGATTTAATGGGGAGGGTGTGGCCGCATCCTCCTTTTTTATATCAAGCATCTCCTACTTTACACATCAACCGGTAGAAATTATTTGCTTCATAAATTTAGATTTTTAAGGTTCTACAATATATTAATAAAGTATATACTTTCCATTTTCGTATCGGTAATTCATCCTGCTGGTAGAAGCTATGGTTGTAAGCACCTCTTCGATGGTATTTTTATTTATCATAAAATCACCATAAAAACGTCTATCCCGCAGTGAATCCGCAACTTCTATACACACATCATAACTTCGCATCAGTTTTTTTGCAATATCCTCTAACAACTCTTCATCAAAAAACAATTTATTATCTCTCCAAATATTTGCATACTCTACATTCGCTTTCGACTTAACCATTTCACCAGTCAATTTATTCAGTACCATTCGTTCATTCGGTTCCAAATAAAGTTCTGCCATCGCTTTAATCTCATTCTGTAGTGCCACCTTCCCTTCTACCAAACTAATCATCACCTCCTCGTCATTAGAATAGTTCTTAAAATTGAATTTTGTACCCAATACACGGAGATTCACCTCTTTAGTACAAACCTCAAAGGGCACTTTCTCATTGTGGGCTACTTCAAAATAACCTTCTCCTTCTAATGTCAACTTACGATCATCTACACCAAACCCCTGAGAATAAGTAACTTTAGAACCAGCGTTTAACCAAACCAAACTTCCATCAGGCAAATTTAATTTTGTATGTGTACCTAATGAAGCTTCCACCACTATATCCGAAAAGTTCTGTTTTACTGTATGTTTTCCCTGGTAATAAGTAGCAAAAGGGACTAATAAAACCAAAAGCACAGCAGCTACACGATATAACATTTTCCAAGAGAAAGAACGGCTTGCCGGTTTTTCTTTTTTCGAGAGTATAGCTACCCGCTGCTGAAACAAAGTAAAAGCCTTATCTTCATCAAATGGCGCAACACTTCCCGATACTCCCGAAGAAAACCAAAGTTCTAACTTATTCCGAACATAAATACGGTTGGCTTCCGATTCCATACTCCATTTCTGCAACTCGGAAAAAGATGCTTTATCCAAATTCCCTGATAAATAAGATGTAATCAATCTGTCTATATCGTTATATTCTTCTTTCATCTGCATATATTAAGTGCTGTTATTATATAAGGCAAAAAATAAGTTTTAAAGGGTAGTCTAAATGAAGTTTTTTTTTTCAATTTCCTAAGAAAATATAGAGAACAAGTAGTTTCAGGTACTTTTCCATCCGTTGCTGAAGACAGGATAATGCGTTCTTCATGTGATATTTAACCGTGTTTATTGAAATATTAAGTTCTATTGCTATTTCTTCGTATTTTTTCTGTTCAAAACGATTCTTTTTAAACACCGTACGACATTCTAAAGGAAGTTCTTCAATATTCCGAATCAGTTCACTTTCCAATTCCTGCTCCAATAAATAACCTAAAGGATGCTCATCTTCAACAAAAATCCGGTCTAGAAACTCCATATTCTCCGGAAGGAAAAATGAAGAGACCAAAAGTTCCTCCCGCCTCCTTAGCGAATTCAGCTCATTCAAACAATGATTACGGACAGCACGCATAAGGTATGCACGAATTGAATATTCAATTTCAATATCACCTCGGTGTTCCCACAAATAAAAAATCGCATCATCCACTATTTCCTCAGCCAAAGCAGCATCGACCAACATTTGGTTCGCAAAACGGCAAAGCAATACATAATGCTGTTTATATATGTATTTAAAAGCATCTTCATTTCCTTGCTTCAACTGCTCTATAATAAGTTTTTCCATAGCCATCATTAAAGTTATAACAACAAAAAATCAGTAACTCTAATACGGTGTTCCATCGTAGTAGATTATAGCATTTAACCTAAAAATCCGTATTGAACTTGTGAAGTTCATTCCATGGGGATGGGAAAATTCATGCTACAATACATAATCCATTAAATGAAATGGTAACATCATCCGATAACATGATAAATGACATGTCAAACGATGTGTACGCATAATGACACAGCCAAAATTCCTATCTACAAGTACTCTTTTTTTGCCATATCAGGCGCAAAGATACATTTTTAGACGAAAAAAGAATAGGATTTTATGACTTTTCCCATTTTGTACCATCTAACAAACAACAGTTCGTTAAATATCATCAGTACCAATTACCTCCACTACTCTTGTTTCCATAATGTATAGCGACTAAAGCCTGTATAATTACCTCCGATTTCATAACCTTCGAATGAATATCCCGCCCACCAACCGAAACAGGGTTACCCCAGTAAATCTTCTTTTCTCATATATATATAAAGATTTAAGAGGGATTGAAAAGGAGAAAAGAAGGGTCACATTGTTCTCTTGGGGATTTAACATGTCATATCACCAACAAAGGGAAGAGTAAGCCGTTTCTTAGGGTCAGCCAAGTCTTCTTAAACGGAAGATTATTACAGTCTCCGACAGCGGACCGTACAGTCCGTTACGGTGGACTGTACGGTCTACAGTAACGGACTATACAGTCCACTGCCGAAGACTGTAGTAATTCGACTGACAAACAGGCTTAATCGAAAGGACGAAAACGCTTATTCCGCCTAATGAAACGACTTAGGGAGTTCAAAACGTATGCAGAGGTTGAAAACCGGAGAAGACAACATCCGGAGACAGGTGTTTGATATGTTAAATCCCCCCCCAATAATAACTGACCCAGAAAAAATGAAAAGAGGATGAATCAGATAAAAAATAATTGTTACCTTTGTCAGGTTCAATAAGAAACATACACGTACGAGTTTGGTTACATTTAAATATAAAAAACTTATATTCAATGTACAGAGCAAATATCGGTACTTTTGCGCAAATTATGAAACGAAATCAAATGGAAGATACAAAACATATCAAAATAAGCGAGTACAACTACCCGCTGCCCGACGAACGGATTGCAAAGTTTCCGCTGACGGTGCGTGACCAATCCAAACTGTTGGTATACCGCCACGGTGAAGTGAGCGAAGATACATTCACTTCGCTGCCGGAATATCTGGAACAGGGCGAACTGATGGTCTTCAACAATACAAAGGTGATTCAGGCACGTCTGCACTTCCGCAAGGAAACAGGGGCGCTGATTGAAGTGTTCTGTCTGGAACCTATACAGCCGAACGATTATGTACTGTCCTTCCAGCAAACGCAAAAATGCAGCTGGCTCTGCATGATTGGCAATCTGAAGAAGTGGAAAGAAGGAGCACTGAGTCGCGTGGTAGACGTGAAAGGGAAACAAGTGACACTGACTGCCACACGCGGTGAATGTCGCGGCACAAGCCATTGGATTGATTTTGAATGGAATGATGACAGCATTACTTTTGCCGACCTGCTGGAAGTGGTAGGCGAACTGCCTATTCCTCCCTACCTCAACCGTGATACACAGGAAAGCGATAAAGAAACTTATCAAACGGTCTATTCCAAGATAAAGGGATCGGTAGCCGCGCCCACTGCCGGATTACACTTTACCGAACGTGTATTGAAAGCATTGGACGCCCACGGCATCGACCGTGAAGAACTGACCTTGCACGTAGGGGCAGGTACCTTCAAGCCTGTCAAAAGTGAAGAAATAGAAGGACATGAAATGCACACAGAATACATCTCTGTCAACAAACAGACTATTGAAAAACTGATTGCACACGAAGGATGTGCCATTGCCGTAGGAACCACTTCGGTGAGAACATTGGAGAGCCTATATTATATAGGTGTAGTTATCAGCCGCAATCCTGATGCCAATCAGGAAGAACTGCACGTGCAACAATGGATGCCTTACGAAGAGAACAATGGTATCAGCACTATACAGGCTTTACAATATATACTTGACTATCTGAATCGTCACCACATGGAAGCATTGCACACTAGTACGCAAATCATCATTGCTCCGGGCTACGAATACAAAATTGTAAAGAAGATGGTTACCAATTTCCACCAACCGCAAAGCACATTACTGTTGTTGGTTTCCGCCTTTGTGAAAGGAGACTGGCGGAAGATTTACAATTATGCCTTGGGACATGATTTCAGGTTCCTGAGCTACGGAGACAGTTCGTTGCTGATACCCTGAGAACCTGTCACAGGCATGACATCTTCCTTCCGCACCACTAAGCGTTTTCTTCCCTACCATTAAGGTTTTTTTTACAGACGGTTACTACGTCCCGCTACGGCAGGACGTAGTAGTATTCAGTATGGAAAGGCTTAATCATCCGTATGAAAAGGGGCTCGCCATTGTTTAACGGTGGTGCAAGTTCCGGCCGGAACGATATCCGCAAGCACATGCTTGAAAATCCGAACAGGTATATGACCACTTGCCCAATAAAAAAGGGGCCTACCCAAACTCAAGAAAGAGTTTGACAGGCCCCTTTTTTACATTAAAACACCTATACGGTCATGAAATCTTTTAGTACACCCAACCCGGAGTTTTTGTCAGATTCGGGTTCTTTTCTACTTCCGACCGAGGTACAGGGAAGATGCTATAGTCATTTGTTGTAGACCAGCTTACACCACCGTTACCACTGCTCTGGAATCCGGGACAAGTCTTAGAACCGGGCTGATAGTTCATGAAAGGTTCGAACTTGGTTTGGCGAAGAGTACCCCAACGGAATTCTTCGAGGAAGTTGACTCCTTCCATACAGAACTCACGACGGGACTCGTTGCGGATTTTGTTCAGCGCATCTTCCTTGTTGCTAAATGTATATGGCCACATTTCTACCGATGGACGCTGACGAACCATGTTGACCTTTTCGGCCGCACCTGTCAAGTCATCCAACTGGGCTAATGCCTCAGCCCACATCAGCAAGACATAAGCATAGCGGTACACAGGTTCGTCGATAGGGCTGTCCTGCGCATATTCACATTCATAGCCTTCCATGACGAACTTACGGTAACGGTAGGCAAATTCCGCTTCACTGTTACCGTCCTGCATCAGGTCATACGGAGCATCCACACCCCAGGAAGGGTCTTTTTGCATATCCACATAATGACGCGATTGCTTCACCGGCCAGCGGAACACGTAGGGCACCGGATTGAGGTCGCCTGCATTCAGGCGCTTGGCATCGCCTCCCATGTAAGGTTCATCATAGGGCAGAATCACGTTGTAGCGCAGACGAGGGTCACGGTTCTCCCAAGCTTTCTTCAGACGGGCTTCGTTTCCGTCGCCCAAGTACAAACCGCGGTTTTTCTCCGATACAGTATTGATCTTCGTTACAATCATTTTTCTCAATTCAGGACCACCCAGCACGTCTCCGTTTTCCAAGGAGTCGCGGAGAAAATAAATCAGACGGTCTCTCTCGGAAATATCGAAATAACCGGGGATAATGTCATTCCAGTCGAAATCCCTCTGCTCGTCTTTATACTCATACAAATCCACCAAGGCATTGGATGGCGCGAAGTAAGACCAACCTTCCACACCGTCGTGTCCCACCATGGAACGAGTTCCGCAATAACGTTGAGTGGAGTTTCCGTATCCCTTCAGCTTATCCGTATTGGAAACGGCAAAAATCATCTCCTCACATCCTTCGTTCGCTTCAGTGAAGATTTGCTTGTATCCGCCCTTGAACAAGCTGAAACCGCATTGTCCCACCTTCTCGAAATCGGCCACGGCCTTGCGGAGCAGACTTTCGTCTATCTTGGTACTCGTCACGGTGCCTACTTTATTGTCGTAATTATACTTTGCTCCCATCATCAGGTAGACACGTCCGCGCAAAGTGTAGGCAGCACCCTTGCAGGCACGTCCTGTTTCGGCATAATGGTCGGGGAAATTCGGCTCATCTATACAGTCGGTCAAGTCCTGGATGACCTGTGCCCAGACTTCGTCTTCAGGAGATTGTCCCTTGGTACATTCGTCCACAGACCCCAACGGCTCCAGATAGAGAGGCACCCCCAGACCATAACGGCCGAAGAGCTCGTTCAGCCTGGTGTAGTAGAAAGCACGGAGAAACTTGCTCTCGCACAACAGGCGCAAGCGGGTTTCGTCGTCCACGCCGCCGCTGCCCGGCTCCGACAGAACATCGATGGCAGAGTTGGCACGATGGACACCTTCGTATAAATACTTCCAGGCGTTTGAAAACAGTCCGTCGCCGGAACCTGAAGTGCCCTTCAGATAAGGAGGTGTACGGTAAGCATCAGTAGACATGCTCAATGCTTCGAAAGCAGGAGTCGCATTGGTATAGTCCTGATTGTAGATGCCCCATCCGCGCAAGTTCTGATAGATGGCAGCCACACCTGCGTTGGTCAATGTGGAGTTTGTCCACATGTTTCCGGAAGCAACCTGGTTGTGGGGAGCCATGTTCAGGTCCACACAGCTTTGCAACCCACAAAAAGCTAATCCTATGAGAGGAAGAATTATTTTTTTCATATTCATTGTTTCAGTTGTTAGTCAGTAGATTTAGAAAGTAATATTTAAACCACCGGAAATCATACGGGGAATAGGATAGGACTGGAATCCGGAGCCGCCCATTTCAGGATCCACACCCGGGAAATTCGTGATGGTAAGCAAGTTCTCGAATGAAGCGAAGACACGCAACTTGTTGATATAAGCCTTCCTCATCAATGCCTGTGGAAAGGTGTAACCAATCTGCAATGTTTTCAGCTTGATGTATGAAGCATTGTACAATTCGCCGGTATTCGCACGATGCGCACTGTTGGTGTTGCCTATACGCATGTAGGACGCGTAGATGTTTGCGTTCGGGTCGTTGGCAGGGTCGTAATTCGGATCGGTAACAGACAGCTCCGGGTCACAATAATAGTAGATGTGGCGCGCGTTTCTTGCCACGATGGTTCCTTCCTGCCAGCCTGCGTCGCTCATGTCATTGAAGCCGCGTTCGTAGATGCGGCGATACATGCCCGCATTTCCTGCCCAGGTCATGTTCAGGTCTATTCCTTTCCATGCAGCAGAGAAGTTGATGCCGTATGTGTATTTGGGAGTGGTGGATTTGCCTGTGAATACACGGTCATCGTCGTTTGTGCCGTACATGCCGTCACCGTTGACATCCGCGTAAACCATTTCACCGTACCACAGACCCTTGCCTTGCCCTACACTCTGGTTGTTGATGTTGTACACACGGTTGCCGTCCGCATCGCGGTAGTCTATCATGGCGCGTACCCAGTCAAGGTCTTGCTTGGTACGTATCATGCCGTCACGCGGACCTCCATGGGGGTCAGGAGTCACGCCGTCTGCCAAGTAGACGTTTCCGTTACCCTTGTGACGTTCGTAAAGGAAATGTTCGTTGTATATGTGGTCTTCTACTACTATAGTGTTGCCATAGTCTGCCACATCACCACGGTTGGTCACGTAGACACGGTTCCCATTTTCATCCACTTCCCATCCTTGTTTCAGTTTGCCTTTATATTTCGTTACTTTATTATTGTTGTAAGCGAAATTGATACCTACACTATACTCAAAGTCCTTGATTTTGTCGGACCAACGCAAGTTCATTTCAATACCACGATTACGCATATTCGATGTATTGGTAACAGGAGCACTCACACTACCCATGGTCATAAAGATGGAAGGTGTAGCCAAGATACCTTTTGTAGTACGTTGATACCAGTCAGCCTCCACTGACAAACGGTTATTCAAGAAAGCCATTTCCAGACCAACGTTAGTAGATTCACCTGTTTCCCAATGCAAATACGGATTGGCGATCTTGCTCAATTTCAATCCCTTAACAGTTTCGCCACCAAATGAGTAGTTGTTCGAGCTGTAAGTAGCCTGCCAGTCATAGTATCCGGAAGTGGTGTTACCCAAACGTCCCCATGATGCACGCAGCTTCAAATTAGAAAAGACATTCTTGACAGGTTCCATGAAAGGCTCTTCCAAGACACGCCATGCCAGAGATACGGAAGGGAATGTACCCCAACGATGGTCGGGACCGAAACGTGAAGAACCATCGCGACGGAAATTGGCTTCCACCAAGTAACGGTCCTTATAAGAGTAGTTCACACGGCCGAAATAAGATATCACGCCATATTCCTGCATAGGTGTACCGCCAACGGTTGGAATCATCTTGTCCGTAGCGGCTGTAAAATCGGGCAACGACATGTCAAGCAAGCCTGTACGGGTAGCGTTGAAGCCCTTCACCGTCCAGTAGTATTGTTCCGTACCTACCATGATGTTGAAGTCATGGTCGCCAATCTTGTTGGCGTAGCTGACAGTACCCACCTGTGTACGGTTCTGGTAGCGAGTAGTGGCACGGTAAGTGGTTGCCTGGTCGCTGCTGGTGCCTGCATAGAAGTCGCCGGTACGGAAGTTCTCCTTGTCAATGGTTCTGCTATAAGTTTCCGATTCATTGAATGTGGTCTGATAGTTGAAACGTCCCTCGATGGTCAGACCTTTGAAGGGCTTCAAGCGTGCATACCAAGTGGTATTGAGACGCGTATCGTTATAGGAACCTCCTCGAGCCAGCACGTCTGCAAGCAGGTTGGAAGTGGAAGATCCGTCCACTGCAACGCCGTAACGACCGTTGTATTCCGGAGTCATGGCCGGAGTATTCTGGAACATGTATGTAAAGCTGGTATTACCCGGTTCGCTGTTTTCGAACGTGGCATACGTCTGTGTGCCGAACGACAGGAATTTGTTGATTTCGGTTTCCACGTTCACACGTCCTTCATATCTCTTCAGACCTGTGTTCTGAAGCATACCGGGATTGTCCATATATCCGAACGAAAGCAAATAAGTGGTTTTGTCGCTACCTCCGGTGATGGACACATTGTGCTTATGCATGGTGTAAGGACGGAACAACTCTTCTACCCACTGTGTGCTGGGGTATGCCAGGAAGTTTGGTACGCCGTATGGATTGTCTATGCCATTAGGATTGGATGCCGCCTTCTTCAAGCCTTCGCGCCATTCGTCTATAGCCGCCTGGGTATATTTGGTGCCGGCCTTATAGTCGCGGTTGGTACTCCAGCGGTTGGCCATTTCCATATATTCAGCATAGTTGTCCTCGAAATGGAAAGCCTTGCCGCTCATCTTTGAATTGGTCACAATACCTGTATAGGTGATTTTGGGTGCCTGTCCCTTCTTTCCTTTCTTGGTGGTAATGAGGATTACACCGTTGGCACCGCGCGAACCGTAAATAGCGGCACTGGCAGCGTCCTTCAAGAAAGAGATGCTTTCCACGTCATCGCTGTTTACAGATGCCATAGAGGCTTCTGACCCGTCCACGATGACCATGGGAGAAGAGCTGTTGAAACTGCCGAGACCGCGCATCTGGATGCTGGCTCCATCGCTGCCGGGCTTTCCCGATCCCTGGTTGACCTGTACACCTGCGGCCAGACCGGACAATGAACTGGACAGGCTTGTTGTAGCACGGCTCTCCAGCTTTTCGGCCGAAACGGTAGACACAGCTCCGGTAAGATTTACTTTCTTCTGCACACCGTAACCTACAACCACGACTTCATCCAGCAGACCACTGTCTTCTTTTAATGTGATTTTAAATTCAGTCTTGCCTTTAACAGGGATTGTCTGGTCCTTGTAACCAATAAAGCTGACCACCAAAACAGCATCGTTTTTTACCTTAAGGGTAAAATTTCCATCCATGTCGGTGATTGTTCCGTTGGTAGTTCCCTTTTCCAACACGTTTGCACCGATGACAGACGAGCCTGTTTCATCAAGCACTGTCCCTTTGACGGTTTTCTGTGCGAAAGCCATTGTAAAGGAACATAAGAACATGCACAGTAGCATGAGAAGTTTGGGCAGTTTACCCTTAATTCTGCATTTTTGTTCCATAAAAGTTTTTTTAGGATTAATAAATATTATTTCTTTAAATATTTGCAAATGTATTAAATCGGCATAGCAGCCATCTATAAAAATCGTCCGAATAATAATATAAAATTGTCCATATCCGCCTTAGTAATACATATATTGCGATATTGTCTTGAATAACGATAAAGTATTTCATAAGAAAGAAGCCTTCCGACAGTGTGTAAGTTTCTATATCAGCATAAGACATTTTGCTACAAAAAACCGCGAATATTATCGAAGGCAACCGGTCAAGATACGTCCTGGCGAGGATGAGGAGGACGAGCGCTCTATTACCTATCGTCCTGCCGAACAGGTCCACCCATGGAAAATGTCATTTTGCATGTTACCGACAAGGCGTGGAATTATATTACAACAAAGCCACTGCATGAGTCTCAATCTGTGCTAAACAGCAAACAGACCGACGGTAAATGAGAGGTTCGACTGAAGGTACAAGACAACTATAAATTACGTTCGCTTCTACGCTCCTTTGGCGATAGTGTTGAGGTAATAGCTCCAGCCACTTTACGCCAAGAAATGAGAGAAATGGCACAGCGTGTCTTCCAAATGTATAATGACTAGATCTATATACTATAAAAGATAGAATTGGACTTCTTAACCTGCCATAATACATAGGAGGTTCTATTACTTTATGTCACTAAACATATTCATTAATTCATAGTATCTCAGTTGTTTTACTATCTTTGTGACAAAACACCTGAA
>Ga0129308_1002846_pt1 | contig 13639 bp, 14 predicted proteins | sample L827metagenome_FD_94440 | JGI IMG/M metagenome (GOLD analysis project Ga0129308, IMG submission 94440) | Ring-tailed lemur group fecal microbial communities from Wisconsin, USA - L827 metagenome | ecosystem: Host-associated > Mammals > Digestive system > Large intestine > Fecal | place: USA...
ACTAAGGAGTGTATAATTCAACAATTCTAATCATTCATTCTTACTAAATTTTTCATATGAATTCTTCTTTTCATACCCTCATTATAAACAATATAATCAGTATATGCTTAACGATTTATTTCTACTAAAAAACTGATGTTTTATCATCAGCATTTTATCTTGGATAAATTTGATATTGTTCATTATTATTCTCTACAGTAAATGATGACATGATTTCATTGTTACTTCCTCTATAATCATAAATACCATAAGTACCATATTCTGAAAGCTTCGTGACTATGGATATGAATGTTTCATCATTCATCGTTATATTATCATCTAAAGTTAATATGGTCTTTTTATTTAACGCTATGGCTGTATTTTTTATACACGTTGTTTTATCATTCTTATATATCTTTATGATTAAACTTCCACTCATATTTAAATCACCTTCAATATTTTCAAATTGAATATTGGCTCCTGGATCATAAACGATTGTATTTAATTTTAATTTGTGGTTGCTATCTAGTGGTATGTATAGGTAGATATATTTTTTTAATATATAACTTAAATAATCACAATTTCCATTCTCACTAATATTTTCATTAATCATATTACCTTTTCCATCATCAATGATTAAATAAACTTTACCATAATTTAATAATGGTATTTCTTTATTAAATTTAAATGTATAATCATTGACTTTTTCTAAATCGTATTCAAAATTTTCTTCACTTGCCCATGGTTTAAAATGAAGTTTTACTTTAGTATTCTTTGTATAGTTCTTCAAACCAAATTGAAAATGAACTAACATTTTCATATTCGTTAAATCATATTTTTCTGTGTCCATGAAAGTTACATCATTTGCATCGATGAATACATTATTATCATTATTAACTATATTGACATAGCATCTATCAATTTCATTTGAATTATCATTTCTTTTCAATATCTGGTCATATTCATGAACACGATTAACAACAATTAAAGATAAACACAAACTAGCTATGGATATAATAATCAATAGAGTATTTAATATTTTCATTCTCTTATTGTTTCTTTGGATATTTGAAGATACAATTTGTATTTGTTCATAGATTTCTGTTATTGAATCATTGTGCATTTCTTCAATACCTAAAAATTCGTTAACTGTTATTTGATAGTATTCGCATATTTTTATCATCATATCCATATCTGGTAAACTTAAGTCATGTTCAAATTTTGATACTGTTTGTCTTGATATATTTAAATATGATGCAAGTTCTTGTTGTGATATACCTCTTTGTTTTCTTAATTCAAGTAATTTACTTCCAATAGTCATACTAATCACCTCTAACTTAAGTATAAGGCAAAGCTATTTAAAACCAAAGCAATAAAACTTAACATTTTCAAAACAAAAATTAACAAACGAGATTATCCTTACTCTTATTTTTATTCATTAAAATTCGATTCATATGATCATCAATATACATATCATTTTTAATATATAAACTTTATTAAAAATGTTTTGTCCTTTTCTTTAAAGATCTCTACAAAGTATTTTGAATATATCCTGCTTTTATATTCAATTATTCATGAAAGCTCATTTTATTATTCAAAACTCTTTTTTCACTATAAACAATATAGTCAGTATATGCTTAAATGTTTTTACATTTTTATTATTATACTTATTTTTTATCCTTATTGCACTCATTTATCCTTTAATGTATAATAGTCATGCAATAAAGAGGTGAAAAAATGAATGATTTTTGGTATGAATTAAAACACGTTTGTAAACAATCCGGAGCTAGATATGGTATATTACATACCCCTCATGGTGATGTTGAAACACCAATGTTTATGCCTGTAGGAACACTTGCAACAGTAAAGGGAATTTCTCCAGAACAGCTTAAAGATATGAATAGTCAAGTCATTCTTGCGAATACTTATCATTTGTGGTTAAGACCTGGTGAAGATGTTGTAAAACTTGCTGGTGGACTTCATAAGTTTATGAATTATGATGGACCTATTTTAACTGATAGTGGTGGTTTTCAAGTTTTTTCTTTAGGAAAAACAAGAAAGATTGAAGAAGAAGGAGTAACTTTTAAAAGTATTATTGATGGTAAAAAGTTATTTTTATCTCCAGAAAAATCTATTCAAATTCAAAATGATTTAGGTGCTGATATTATTATGTCATTTGATGAATGTGCACCTTATCCAAGCACTCATGAATATATGAAGAAGAGTGTGGAAAGAACTTTAAGATGGGCTAAACGAGGAAAAGAAGCACACAAAAATGAGAAACAAGCACTTTTTGGCATTGTACAAGGTGGCGAATTTGAAGATTTAAGAGAACTATCAGCAAAAGAATTAGTCAAGATGGATTTCCCTGGATATTCTATAGGTGGAACAAGTGTTGGTGAACCTAAAGATGTGATGTATAAAATGATTGAAGATGCTGTAAAATGGTTACCTGAAGATAAGCCAAGATATTTAATGGGAGTTGGTAATCCAATTGATTTAATTGAAAGTGCTATTAGAGGTATTGATATGTATGATTGTGTTTTACCAACACGAGTTGCTAGACACGGTGCTTTAATGACACATCATGGTCGTATGAATATTAACAACGAAAAGTTTAAATATGATTTTACCCCTATTGATGATAAATGTAATTGTTATACTTGTCAAAATTATACAAGAGCTTATTTAAGACATTTACATAAATGTGATGAAATTTTTGGAAAGAGTTTACTCTCTATTCATAATGTAGCTTTTTTATTAAAACTTTCTGAAGATATTAGAAAAGCAATTCAAGAAGATCGTCTTTTAGATTTTAAAGAAGAATTTTTAAATGAATATGGTAGAGATGTATATGAGAGGGCATTTTAAATGAAAGTTAGTGATTTTGATTTTGAATTACCAGAAGAATTAATTGCTCAAACACCACTTGCAAAAAGAGATACTTCTCGTTTTATGGTATTAGATAGAAAAAATCATACTATTGAAGATAGACATTTTTATGATATATTAGATTATTTAAAACCTGGTGATATTCTTGTTAGAAATAATACAAAAGTTATTCCAGCAAGATTATTCGGTATTAAAGAAGAAACTGGTGGTCATGTTGAAGTTCTTTTATTGAAAGATAAGGGAAATGATGTTTGGGAATGTTTAGTGGGTAATGCTAGAATTGTTAAACTAGGAACTGTTATTACTTTTGGTGATGGTTCACTAAAAGCTGAATGTGTTGAGATCAGAGATGAAGGTATTCGTTTGTTTAAAATGATATATGAGGGTATTTTATATGAAATTTTAGATAAATTAGGAACAATGCCTTTACCTCCTTATATTAAAGAAAAACTTGAGGATCAAAACAGATACCAGACTGTCTATGCAAAAATTGAAGGAAGTGCTGCTGCACCGACTGCTGGACTACATTTTACAGATGAAATTATTGAAAAGATCAAAGATAAAGGAATTGAAATATTAGATATTACTTTACACGTTGGATTAGGTACTTTTAGACCAGTCAAAGTTGATGATGTTAATGATCATCATATGCATAGTGAATTTTATATGATTGAAAATGAGATTGCAGATAAATTAAATCAAGCCAAAAAAGAAGGTAGAAGAATTATTAGTGTTGGTACAACTTCTACTCGTACTTTAGAAGCAAATTATAAAAAATATGGTCAATTTAAAGCAACTCATGAAAATACTGATATATTTATTTATCCTGGATACAAATTTGAAGCTATTGATGCTTTAATTACAAATTTCCATCTTCCTAAATCAACTTTATTAATGTTAATTAGTGCTTTTGCAGGCAAAGATTTTATTTTTGAAGCTTATCATCATGCAGTTGAAGAAAAATATCGTTTCTTCTCATTTGGTGATAGTATGATGATTTTATAATGAAAATCAATTATGATTTAAAGTTGAAGGAAGAACTGGAAAAGATCAAAGGAACAAGACCTAAGTTATTACTTCATGTATGTTGTGGTCCTTGTTCAAGCAATGTCATTAAAGAATTATGTGAGTATTTTGATATTACTCTTTATTATTCAAATTCAAATATTTATCCTAAAGATGAATACGAAAGAAGACGAGATGAATTGATTTCTTTTATCGAAAGATTTAATCAAGATTTTCATCAAAGTATAGAAGTTATTGAAGATCCATATAATCATGAAGAGTGGTTATCTAATGAATATCCTTTAAAAGAATTACCAGAAGGTAGTTTAAGATGTAGATTATGTTATAGTATGCGAATGAGAAAAGCATACGATTATGCTTATATTCATCATTTTGATTATTGGACAACTGTATTAAGTGTATCACCTCATAAAAATAGTCAATGGATCAATCAAATTGGTGAACAATGGCAAAAGAATCATTTAAAATTTTTATATGCGGATTTTAAAAAGAATGATGGTTATTTAAAATCTACTCAAATGACAAAAGAATACAATATGTATAGACAAAACTATTGTGGCTGTGAATTTAGTTATAAAGAAATGTTAGAAAGAGAAAGCTCAAAAGATTAGCTTTCTCTTTATTTTATTTCTAGCATTTACTAATACTTCATTGTTCAACAAATTATTTTCCACAATCAAATATTCCTTTTAATATTAATTTATTTTTATTATATCCTCATTTTAAATATATAGACTTCTCATAAAGTCTAAATACCTCTCTAATCTTCTCATTACTATTATTACTAATATTTTAAAATTCCTAAACCTTATCTTTGCAGCCTTATCGTTTTTTACTTGTTGCATTGCTTAAACTAGCATATTACTACATCACTTTGATAAAAAACTTTCTTCTACCAATTCTATTGTTTATATACAATCTTATGTTTATACAAAAAAAGCTCAATCAAGAGCTTTCTTTAACCTTTTATTTTTTTAACAAATTTTGCAATCTTTTCAGTTGCAACTTTAAGTTCTTCAATACTATATGCATAAGATACTCGAATAAATCCTTCTCCTGCTGGACCAAATGCTGTACCTGGAACACAAGCAACTTTTTGATCATCTAATAATTTTTCACAAAACTCATCAGATGTCAACCCAGTAGATTTTATACAAGGAAATACATAAAAGGCTCCTTGTGGTTTAAATGTTTCAAGTCCCATATCATTAAATGCTTTAACACAGAAATTTCTTCTTGCTTTATATGATTCTCTCATTTGTTGAACTTCATCATCACAATGCTTCAATCCTTCAATTGCCCCATATTGAGCAGGTGAAGGTGCTGACATAATAATATATTGATGAATTTTTAACATAGCTTTAGATAATACTGGATTAGATAAGACATACCCTAATCGCCAACCAGTCATTGCAAACGCTTTAGAAAATCCATTAATAATAATACATTGATCCTTAATTTCTTCAAAAGAAGCTATTGAGCAAAATTGATCTTCATAACTTAATTCACCATATATTTCATCTGAAATAACGATAATTCCTGATTCTTTAATAATTGGTACAATTTTAGCATAGTCCTCTTTTGTCATAAATCCCCCTGTAGGATTTGACGGATAATTTAAAAGAATTGCCTTTGTTTTTGGTGTAATTGCAGCCTTTAATAAATCAGGAGTTAATTTAAATTGATCTTCATGTCTTAAAGTAATAGGTACAGCGATACCTTCTGATAATTCCACTCCTGGAGTATAGGCAACATATCCTGGATCTAAAACAATCATTTCATCACCTGGATCAATAATAGCTCTAATTGCTATATCAATACCTTCTGATCCTCCTACAGTAACAATACATTCTTTTTCTGGATCATAAGAAACATTAAATTTTCTTTGATAATATTTACATATTTCCTCTCTTAATTCTGATAACCCTCTATTTGCTGTATAGAAAGTTCTTCCTTTTTCAATCGAATATATAGCAGCTTCTCTAATAGCCCAAGGAGTCGTAAAATCAGGTTCACCTACACCTAATGAAATAACTCCTTCCATTTGTGAAGCTAAATCAAAAAACTTTCTAATTCCACTTGGTTTTATAGTTTTTGCACGATTACTTAATACTTTTTCATAGTCCATATTATGGAGTCACCACCAATCTATCATTTTTTCCATCTTCATCTTCAATCAATACAACTCCATTATTCTTATATTGTTTTAATACAAAGAATGTTGTTGTACCAGTTACACCATCTACACACGCTAATTTACTAGCAACAAAATGGGCAACTTCTTGCATAGTTCTACCCTTTACAATAGCAACAAATTCAAATTCACCACTTAATAAATACATAGTATCTACTTCTTTAAATTTATATATATGTTCAGCAATACGATCATATCCATATTCTCTTTCAGGATTAGCATTAATTGTAATCAACGCTGTTACAATTTCAGTATTTGTACGATCCCAATTAACAATAGTATGATAACCGCAAATAACTTTCTTTTGTTCTAACTCTGTTAATTTATCAATAATGTTATCTTTGCTTTCTTCTAAGGCGGCCGCTAGATCAGTAATTTTCATTCTTGCATTTCTTTGTAATAAAGTTAATAATAATTTTTCATCCATCACGATCTCTCCTTTTCTGTAATATCTATTATTGTATTACAAATTTCTATATTAGAAAAGAATTAATTGAATAAATATTGATTTATCATTGCAAATTATCTTCTATCTTTTAAAATATACATTTACAAAATAAAAAAACTGTAATGATATGAATAATCATACCTACAGTTTTTCATTTCGCTAATCTGCTGCCATACCACCATCTACTGGAAGTGCTATGCCTGTAATTCCACTTGATAAATCAGAAACTAAAAAGACAAACGCATTAGCAACTTCTTTTTGTTCTATAAATCTATTCATTGGAACATCAACTAAATATTGATCTCCAAAATGTGGATCCTTACTTAACATTGCTTTCATTCCATCAGAAAGCATTGGTCCAGGACAAACAGCATTAACTCTAATATTATCTCGTGCAAAATCTAACGCAGCTGCTTTTGTCAATCCTAAAACACCAAATTTTGTAGCATTATATACACCTTGTGCTTTTTGACCAAAAAGTGAACCTGCTGATCCCATATTAACAATAGAACCTTTTCCTTGTTCTTTCATTGCAAGTAATTCATATTTCATGCAATAAAACATTCCTCTCATATTAATACGAGCCATTTTATCAAAATTTTCAGAAGAAACTTGTGTTAAATCAGTGAAATCAGTATTTGTTCCTACAATATTAATAGCTCCATCTAAATGTCCAAATTCTTTAACTGTTTCCTCAACAACATTTTTCACTTCATCTTCATTTTCTACATTACACTGAATCGCTTTTGCTTGTAAACCTTCATTAATAATAAGACCCTCTACTTCTTTTGCTTTCTCAAAATTAATATCTGCAATGACTACAATTCCCTTTTGTCTTGCAATTTCAATAGAAGATATTTTACCTGATCCAGCTCCACCTCCAAAAACAACAATAACTTTACCACTCATAAGTTCATTCATTCTATCTACCTCCTATAAATATCATATCACTTCATTATTTATGTTTCAATAATAACATATGTTAAAAATAACATATAAATAATCGTATAGTATTTTGATAGTATTAGTGCTAAAATAACAGTTAAAGGACTGATTATATGTATATAGAAATTTTAACTTTAGCTCAAATTATAGAAAAACCTAGACACGCTTATGAAATAAGAACAAATATTAATCAAATTATCGTTGACTATAAAAAAATCAATAATAACACTTTATATCCTCTTATGAAAAAGATGGAAACTGCTGGATACATCAATAAAGATATTCATATTCAAACCGGTAAACCTAATAAAGCTATTTATTCTATAACAGAATTAGGTTATCAATATTTTCATCAACTATTAACGACCTTTACTTCAAAAGAAGCAACTAATGAAATGGAATTTTACACTCGTGTCTTATTATTTAACTATCTTAATAAAGAGGAAATAAAAGAAATTTTATCCAAACGTTATGAAATTCTTCTTAATCGACAAAAATTCTATCAAATGTATGAAGACAATACTGTATTTTCTTCTGCAAATAAACATGATATGCTATTTCATTTAATCAATAACTTAGATAATGAAATCAATTATATTCATTTCCTTAATAATAAATATTTATAATTATTTAATGATTGTTCTATTTTTTTATAATAATTGTGTTAAAATAGATTTATGAAAGGGGTTTACTTATGAAAACATTTTATGTCGCAAGTTATGGAAAAAATGATGATAAAGGTATATATATACTAACTTTAAATGAAGAAACTTTAGAAATGAAAAGAATACAACAAATCGTTACAATTGATTATCCATCTTATATGATATGTGATGATCATAATTTATACGTTGCATATAAAAATGCAAGTTCAAATAATGATGGTGGGGGTATCGGAAGTTTTTCAATTTATAATAATGAATTGATTTTAAATAATAATTATAGTTCAAGTGGGCGTTCTTATACTCATCTTTGTATTGATAAAAGCAGAAAATATATTTTTGCAGCGAACTATCATATTGGAGCAACTGCTTCTTATAAACTTGAAACAAAAGCTGTTAAAGAAAAAATATGTGCTGTTAGACATAAAGGACGTGGACCAGATTTACTTAAAAGACAAACTGGACCTCATGCTCACTGTGTTGGTATTACCCCTGATCAAGAATTTGTTTATTCTGTTGATTTAGGTGCTGATAAAGTTGTGATGTATAGATACAATCAAGGTGTTTTATTAGAAGATAGCGATTATACATTAAATATTGTTCCTGGTTCAGGTCCTAGACATATGATTTTTTCACCAGATGGACATTTTGCATATCTTGTTAATGAAATTTCCAATGTTATTATGGTTTTCAAATATGTTGAAGGTCGTTTTAATTTAATTCAAGCTGTATCAAGTGTTCCTAGACATTTTAAAGGTTTCTCCAGTGCTTCAGCTATTAGATTGACATCGACAGGTAAACATTTGTTTGTTTCAAATAGAGGACATGATAGTATTGCAATGTATCGTGTCAATCAAGAAACAGGTAAAGTTTCTTTACTTTATATGGTACATACTAAAAAAGAACCACGAGATTTCAATATTTATGATGATCGTTTCTTAATTGTTGCTTGTCTAAATGACAATGTCTTACAATTACTTACTTTTGATGAAGAAAATGAAAAACTATTATTGAGTCATAGTGAAGTTGAAATACCAGCACCAGTTTGTGTTGCATTTGAATAGGCAATTGAAAAATTGCCTTTTTCTTTCCAATAAAAACAAGTTTTCATTAATCTAGTATATGAGGTGATAAGTTTATGAAGTTAGAAAAATTATTATTGAATATAACTCAAAAAGACGAAAAAGCTTTTGATGAATTTTATGATCAATATGCTAGACTTATTTTTACTATTGCCTTTTCTATCTTAAAAAATGATGAAGCTAATGATGTCGTTCAAAATGTATGTCTTAAACTTTTATCATTACCTCAAACATTATTACCTCAAGACAATGCTAAATCATGGCTATATGTTCTCATTAGAAATGAAGCTATTACAACTTACAATAAGAGAAAGAAACACCTTCATTATGAAGAAATAGAAATCACCAATAATCAAACAAAAGCATTTCAAGATCATCTATTTCTTGAACAATGTTTACAAATACTAAATGAAAATGAAAAAGAAGTTATATTATTTAAACTTAATGGCTTTAAGTTTAGAGAAATTAGTCAATTTATTAATAAACCTACCAATACTTGTATTTGGTTATATCATCAAGGAATAAAAAAGATAAGGAGGGAGATTCATGAATAAAATATTAAAAAAAATGAATAATGACATTGATTACTATTATATTGATCAAAAATCCCAAATCAAACAACAACATACTTTTATACAAAAAAAGCAATTACAAATAAAACCAATATTCATATTTATAACTATTTCTTTTCTTCTTGTTTTGAACCTTTATCAATATCAAAAAGAGCTTAATAACGCTATAACAAAATCAAATACAGGAAATAAAGAAACAGAAAAATATAGTCAAATAAACAAAAATTCTACTTCACCAGCAAAAGGAACAATAATTTATGATACTCGTCCTGCTTATTTGAGAAATGCTGTTATATTAGGAGGAATAGATATTATTGTTTTATATTATATTTACAAAACAAAAAAATAACTTCATAACAAAGTTATTTTTTTATTCTTACAGTTATTATATATTCATCTTCAGTTTCCTGAGAAGAATGAGCAATATTAATTCCTGTTTGTTTAACCATCTTAATTGCTTGATCTATCGTATTGATTGCAATTCTAACATTTTGAGAAATCTTTTTGATTTTTGGTTTTTGTTTAATTGCTTTCTTTTGTTTGATTTTCTTTTCTGTTTCATCAACAGTTAAGCCTTTAGAAATAATTTCTTTTAACATATTATTTCTTTTAGCTGTTGTATCAAGTTGCAACAAAGCTCTTGCGTGTCTTTCAGTAATTTCTTTTTTTCTTACTGACTCTTGAACAGTTATTGGTAATTGTAAGAGTCTTAATTTATTTGCGATAGTAGATTGGCTTTTCCCAAGTCTTTTCGCAAGTTCTTCTTGTGTAAGATTTTGACTATCTAATAATGATTGATAAGCTAATGCTTCTTCAATTGCTGATAAGTTCTCTCTTTGAATATTTTCAACTAAAGCAGCAGTGGCTGTTTGCTTTTCATCATATTCTTGAATAATACAAGGAACTTCATCTAATTCAGCTAATTTACAGGCTCTAAATCTTCTTTCTCCAACAACGATTTGATATACATCGCCATAAGGTCTAACCACAATAGGCTGTAATAAACCATTTCTTTTAATAGATTCAGATAATTCTTGAATTTTTTCATCTTCAAAATGTGTCCTAGGCTGATTTTCATTTGCAATGATAATATTAATATCAATAAATTTGTAAATAGGTTCTTTCATCTTTCCACCCCTTTAACATATGCATTATAACATTTTCAGCTAAAAAACGAAAGCGATTTATGACTTGCAATTTTATAACGATAATAAATCAATCCTGTCATATCAGCTAAAAACCAACCTATTGGTATTGACCACCATATACCCAATACACCAATAGATGGAACTTGCGATAAAGTATACGATAATACAACTCTCACACCTAAAGAAATCACTGTTAAAACAACAGATATAAATGGTTTTCCAATGCCACGATAAAAACCATACCATAAAAATAATATACCAATACCAATATAACAGGCACCTTCTATTCTTAAATATTGTATTCCTACATTGATAGCTTTAACTTCTTTTGCTTTTAAGAATATCATCATCAGTTCACCTGCAAACATAAATATAACAATAGAAATCAATATACAGAAAATAATTGAAATCATAGTTGCTGTTGTTAAACCTTTTTTCACTCTATCCTCTTTTTTAGCGCCACTATTTTGAGCAATAAAAGTAGAAAATGCATTGCCAAAATCTTGGACAGGCATATATGCAAAAGTATCAATTTTAACTGCTGTACTAAAACCAGCAATAACATCAACACCAAAGCTATTTACAATTCCTTGGACTAACATAATACCAAAATTCATAACAGATTGCTGTATGCAAGTTAATAATGAATAAGAAATAAATTTATTAAAAATAGCTTTATCAAAATAGATATTATCTTTTTGTGGTATATATTCATGCTTTTTATAAAAACTATATATAATCATTGATATTGCTGATATTGCCTGGGAAATGACTGTAGCATATGCTACACTTCTTACATCTTTTGACACATACAATACAAATAAAATATCTAATACAATATTACATATTGTTGAAACACCTAAAAATAATAATGGTGTTTTTGAATCACCCAATGCTCTTAATAAAGAAGCGAAATAATTATATAAAAAAGTAAAAAATATGCCCCAAAATATAACGATCAAATAATCTTTCGTCAATTTATAAATATTCTCTGGTATATTCATAAAATTTAACAGTGGATCGATAAACATTAATGATAAAAACATAATTACCAAACTTACAATACCTATAAAAATAAATGAAACAAAAAAACTATTCTTCATTTCATGATATTTCTTAGCACCAAAAAGCATTGAAAATAAAACTCCTGCTCCCATACATAACCCTAAAATGAGAGAAGTGATAAAAGTTACAATACTATAAGATGCACCTACTCCTGCAAGTGAAGAAGCTCCCAAGAATTGTCCAACAATATATGTATCTACAACATTATATAATTGTTGCAACATATTCCCAAATATTAACGGTAAAGCAAATATTATCATTGATTTTGTAATTGAACCTTCTGTTAAATCTGTATTCATAATGACACCCCTAGCCTTAAAAGTATATCATGAATAAAGTAAAAGAAGAAGTCTTGATTTAACATTAATTTGTCAAGTTATTTTTATTATTCGTTAGTTTTTATTTGATATTTGTAAAATTATGCTTTTCTGTGTATTTCATTTGATTTGTATGAAGGTTAAATTGTTTCAATTTTTTATATAGATTATAATGTAGTCACTAAACTGAATTATAAGAAAATTATGGTCATATTAAAAAAACATGAAGTCTTTATAAATAAATTTATCATAATAATCATGTTAGAGTATACTGGAGGTGAGAAATGTGTTTATCGCCATTGTTGAGGATAATCAGTTTCATTTAGAAATCATTGAAGATAAAATTAGCAAAATTCTTGATATTCCTTATGAATTAAAACATTATTTAAATGCTCAAGATTATATAGAGGATTTAAAAAGAGATATTCCTTTTGATATTGTTTTGTTGGATATTGATCTAGGAGAAGTATCTGGTATTTTTCTTGGTAACGAAACAAATCAAATTTGTCCATATGCTCAAATCATATATGTAAGTTCTTATGAAAATTTTATGAGCGATGTTTATGAAACTCAACATATTTATTTCATTAATAAAAAACAAATTGATAAGTATTTACCTCTTGCTTTAGAGAAAGCAATTAACAATATTCATAAAATCAAATCACAAATATTATTTATATCTTGGAAGAAAAGGAATTTTCAAATTGTTCAAAAAAATATTATTTATATTGAAAGAAAAAGAAGAGTTACTCACATTGTAACAGAAAATTTTACTTATCAAACAACTGATAAGATCAATGATATTTTATCTCAATTGAATAATCATTTTGTTCGTTGTCATAATAGTTATATTGTTAATTTAAATTATTTAGCTGTTATTCAAAAATATGATATTCTTTTACAGAATGGTATTGTTATTCCTGTTAGTAGAAGTCATGCTAGAATGATGAAACAGGCGTATAGTCATTTTCTTATACAATAACAAAAAGAAACCTGTTATAATGGTTTCTTTTTGATTTTCGCAAATTGTCTTGGATATTTTTGCGGTGTATTTTTAATCTTTTGGATATAGATATTACAGCGATGATCATCTAATGAAGCTAATGTAAAATCAACTTGTTTTTTAACTTCTCCCCCTAATATCTTAATACCTTTATTTGCTTCTTTTAATTCTTCAGCAGCAATTTTACCTTTTAATGTAATAAAGTAACCATTTATTTTCACTAAAGGTAAACATAATTCATCTAAGATATTGAGTCTTGCAACTGCTCTTGCTGTGACAATATCAAAACTTTCTCTTTGTTTTAAA
>Ga0129308_1002847_pt1 | contig 13638 bp, 8 predicted proteins | sample L827metagenome_FD_94440 | JGI IMG/M metagenome (GOLD analysis project Ga0129308, IMG submission 94440) | Ring-tailed lemur group fecal microbial communities from Wisconsin, USA - L827 metagenome | ecosystem: Host-associated > Mammals > Digestive system > Large intestine > Fecal | place: USA...
CGGTACAGTATTCTATGGTCCGATACGCAAGTTCACCACTACACAAGAAGTGAAGCTGCCTTCCATTGCCAAGGTAACAATTACCGGTATAGACACGCAAGGAGCAACATTGCAAAGTTCAGTGACAGACAAAGGCAACAGTGTTATTACGGCTTGTGGCTTCTGCTGGAGTACAAACACAAATCCTACTGTCAAGGATGAAACCGTGGCTTGTGAAACAGCCAATGCTGCCTTCGGAACGAAACTTAGCGGATTGAAAGACGGTACGAAGTACTACGTACGTGCCTATGCCACTAACGCCATGGGAACCCAATATAGCGAACAAGCCGAATTTACCACTACAGTCATCACCGTTCCGGTATGGGGTACAATCTCTGTTTCGAATATTGGGCGTACTCGCGTAAATGTTTCTGCTGCATTGACTTCCAATGGAAATGCAGAAATTACGGAGATGGGGGTATGTTGGGCTACCCACCCTGAATCATCTGTTTATGATGAAAAGTTAGTTTACCAGAATGGTAACTCAATCTCAACTCAAGTAACCGGATTACAGGGAACCACAACCTACTATTTGCGAGTGTATGCGCAGAATGCCAAGGGTATTGCTTATAGCAATGAAGTTTCATTCACTACTACCAACAGCGAAGTGGATGTATGGGATGGCGTCTCTGTGGATACAAAGTTTGCCGGAGGTTTAGGTACTGAAAGCAATCCAATTCTCATAGAAAGTGCAGCGCAGTTGAAACTATTGGCAGATAAGGTGAATAGTGGAACGACTTATGCCGGGGTTTACTTTAAGTTGGTGTCTAATATTGACTTGAATAATAAGGAATGGACGCCGATAGGAGGAAGAAATAATTCATCATTTTCAGGAATTTTTAATGGTGGAAGTAATTCTATAGTAAAGATGCGAATTCACTCTACTAATTATGACAAAATAGGACTGTTTGGTGAAATGTCTGGAGGTAGTATTTCCTGTTTAATGGTTTCAGGTTCCATAAAAACAATTCAAGGGTATGTCGGTATGCTTTGTGGGCACGCTTCTGAGGACGTAAAATTAGAAAACATAGAAACAGAAGGAAATATTGAAGCATCAGACCGCGTCGGAGGAATTATTGGATGTGTAAACCGATATCGGCATGTTACTATCTTAAATAGCATAAATAGATGTGACATAAAAGGGATAAGATGCATCGGTGGAATTGCCGGTGGTGGATTTGCAAACTATATAGGTGAATTTACAGTAATTAATAGCATTAATTATGGCAATATTAGTGGAACAAAAGATGTCGGTGGAATAATCGGTGGAGATTATCCAACAGTAATATTAAAGAACTGCTGTAATTATTCTAATACAACAGGATTTGGGATTGTCGAAAGCGTAAGTGCCGGATATAATAGCTATAATTGTAGTGCCATAAATTGCTTCTGGCTGAATGATATCACTACAAATAATGGTACTGAAAAAGGGTTTGGTTTTGATAAATTTAAGCCAGAGAATTGTGGTTATTATACCCGTACATACACTAATTGTCCCATCACCACCATGAACAACAAAGATCTTGTTGACGCTCTCAATGAATGGGTAAACGACAATGATCCCACCCTCTACCGCAAATGGATTTATAAGAAAGATAGTGAAGGCAAAGCCTACCCTGCAATGGAATAGCAATATCAATCAAAACAGAAATAATGATGAACAAATTAATTGTAAAAACAGGAATAATGCTCCTTTTGATAATTGTAGGAGCATGTACCAGTAGTGAAGAAGACACTACCGGTTCCATCTACGGAAAAGTGACTGACACCAAAAACGGCGAAGTGCTGCAAGGAGTAACCATCACGTTGACGCCCGGCGGACTGGCACGCACTACGGGCAGTGACGGCACATACGAATTCCTTGGCCTCGAAGCACAGCAGTATCAGGTGCAGGCACAGAAAGCGGGATACACAACGAATACCAAATCGGTAAATGTGTTGGCGGGGCAGGCTGCCTCTGGAGACATACACCTTACACCTGAAAAGAAGGATGCGGAAATTACGATAACCCCCTCTTCTCTGAACTTTGGAACTACCCAGGAAGAAATGTCGGTCACCGTCACCAACAACGGAAATACGGAAACGGAGTGGACACTGGAATTAGGTAGCAACAGCTGGCTGTCTGCCAATCCGAAAGCCGGACGAATCGGCAGCAACAAGACACAGAGCATCGTTTTCTCTGTCAATCGTGACAAGTTGGGGGAAACAAAATCCGTGGTGGTGAATCTCTCCGCTTTCGGCAATTCGTTCCCCATCTCTGTCTCTTGCTCGCCTAAAGGCGAAAAAAAGCCCGAAATGAGCGTGTCTCCCACAACGCTGGACTTTGGAGATACTGCACATGAGCAGACATTAGAGATAAAGAATACAGGCGAGGTTAATCTTGACTGGAAGATTAAAGGTATCACTTCAGACTGCATCACCGTCTCCGAAAGTGAAGGTACAGTAGCCCCTGCCGGCAAAAAGGTGGTGCAGGTGAAGCTGGATAGAAGTAAGATGACCGGTGACTTAAACACCTCTTTCATCGTTTCGGACGGAACGAAAGAAGAGCCTGTCACCCTGAAGGCAGTCAAGGCAAAGGCTACACTCTCCATCTCTCCGAAAAAACTGGATTTTGGCGAAGAGCTGGCTGAACTGGTACTGAACATCGGCAATACGGGCAACGCGGAACTGAGTTGGAGCATCACGAATGTGTCTGATGAATGCCTTTCCGTTTCCACAACTTCCGGCAAAGTGCCGGCACAGGGTTCTTCGGAAGTAACGGTGAAACTGAACCGCTCTATTATGCCACAAACACTGAATGCCACTATTACGGTTTCTGACGGTGTACAAGAAGAAAAAGTGGCGGTGACTGCCGTGAAAGGCAGTGCCACAGCCGGTACAGTCATTCCCGAAGGCATGTACGTTTACTATAAGTTCGACGATGACTTTAACGATGCTACAGAGAATGCCATTCACGGCTTCGGTTCCAACTCCCCGACCTTTGTCGAAGGCGTTGCGGCAGGTTCTAAAGCTGTGAAGTTCAACCGCACCAACAATAGTTCGTTCGTAGTAGCTAAGCCTATTATTGACTCCCGCGACATGACCATCAGTTTCTGGGGCAAAGATTTCGGTGACGGCAACATTTTCTATATGGTGTCTTCTCATCAAAACGAACCGATGTTTACGCTCAGCATGAAGGATGGCGCTTTGAAATTTATTGTTACACTTTACAATAACGGCTACCAATATGCAAAAACTGGTACATTTATGCATCCCACGCTTACAGATGGGAAATGGCATCACGTGGCACTGACTTCGGACTTCAATAAAACAACGTATGCCATTATTACAACTAACCTTTATGTGGACGGTCAGCTTGTAGATGTCGTAACAGAAGACGCTAATCCATTCAGTGAAGCTGAAACGTCAGGTAACAGCTATGGTTCAGGAACCAAGTTCATAATGGGGGGCAGTATAAAACTGTCTAATAGTAATACCTTGAATGGAACAAATATGGCAGTGGACAATTTCCGCGTTTATGACACTCGCCGTCTTTCGGCAGCTGAAATAAAAAGCATTTATGATGCCAAACAATAACTGATTCCCAGATTAAGTATGAGTGCCGGCAAAAAGAACAAATAGCTTTTTGCCGGCATATTTTATTACCTTTGTTCTTGGAAAAACAGACGAAAGTACAACTCAAAGGTTACTTGTATTTATACAAAGATGGGTCGGTGGCAACGCCCCCTCCTTCGGGTGGAGCAGACATATTTAAGGAAGTTCTTTTGCCAGTTCCGCTTCAATCCTGTTTTCTACGTCATCCGGCAATGCGGGGAAAAAGTCAATGCCTGTTCTTTTCTCCACGCTGTCTACCGTGACGATGTACTTCTTCAATGGCTTATGCCCCGCTTTGTTGGGAAATAGGAAGCCGATGGCTTTGGGGGCCTTCGAATCATTGATGAGAACTACTTTATAAAAGGCATCGGGAACGGCAACCTTATTGTTTCCTATTCTTTGTGGCTTGCTGTGGTCATATACAGGCCCGCAAGTGATGTAGACAGCTCCATATTTTTTAGCCCATTGGCGCGACTTCTCTTCCAAGTCATTCCAGTCTCCGCGATTCAGGTTGGGGTTCTGCGGACAGATATTGCTCATGTAGAAAGATTCCGCCATCGCCTGTTTGCTCCATTTCATGTCGGCGGCCGGTGCCATGTGTCCGCGGTCGTAGCCGGATTTGGTATAGTCGCCGGTATATGCTTTCGCTTCGCGCACATCAGGGTCGGGCAAGAATTTGTCCGTTCTTTCCTCTTTTCCTTTTGTCTCTTTCTTGGTGAGTTCCCAAGCTACCCATTGCGGCGTTTTATAGTCGGCATTGTATGACAGCGTATATCCTTTTCTCTTGATAAGCTGGCCTCCGGTGCGCGACTGCATGACCGGAATCTCCAAAGCATCGGTAGAGGCGGAGGGCGGAAGGGGGGAGGTTTGTTCCGTAGAAATCAAATCGGGAAGTCCCTTAAAGAACTTTTCGTCCAACAGCCGGTATTTGTAGGCCATTAGTACTATCAGTGCTGCGATAATGAGTAGAGGCAGTGCTTTGCCGGAAGACTGTTTTTTCTTTTTTGTTCTCATAAGTTTTGATTATAGGACTGCAAAGATAGAAATTTAGAAGAAAAAGTAGGCAAACTTTAAGTCTGAAAGGGTAAAATGCGTTATCTTTGTTCAGAGAGTTACAGATTATACTAATTATCGTGTTAACCGATATTAATCAAACCTATTATGTATATGAAAAATAACCGATTATCACTGACGTTTCTTGGTTTGCTCATCGCATTGTCTCCATTGCGTGCACAGGAGATTGCCAAACAAGAAACACCCGAACAAAAAGACAAACGTATGGAATGGTTCTCACAGGCAAAGCTGGGAATCTTTATTCATTGGGGAATCTATGCCGTCAAAGGAGTTTCCGAAAGCTGGTCATTCTTTAATAATTATCTGCCATACGATGAGTATATGAATCAGGCGGGCGGATTTACCGCTTCCAAATACGACCCGAAGGCATGGGTGGATTTGATAAAGGAGAGTGGGGCGCAGTATACGGTTATCACAACCAAGCACCATGACGGTGTGGCTTTGTGGGACACCAAAGTGGGAGACTTGAGCACCGTAAAGAGCACTCCTGCCAAGCGTGACCTGATAGCGCCGTTTGTGAAAGAGGTGCGTAAGCAGGGCTTGCATCTTGGTTTCTATTATTCTTTGTTGGATTGGTCGCATCCCGATTATCCTAATAAGACGCGCACCGAGGTGCGTTACAAGGACGACCCCGCACGTTGGGCTAAGTTCAATAAGTTCAATTTCGGCCAGTTGGCTGAGCTGAACAAGACCTGGAAGCCCGACCTTTATTGGTTTGACGGTGACTGGGAACAGAGTGCCGAAGCATGGAATTCGAAAGGTATTGTGGATTTGCTCCGTTCGGACAATAAGAATGTGATTATTAACTCCCGCATCCAGGGATACGGTGACTATGCCACTCCCGAACAAGGTGTGCCGGTGGTTCGTCCCGAAGACAAATATTGGGAGCTTTGTATGACCATGAACGACTCATGGGGATATCAGCATACCGACAGCAATTATAAATCACCTTATATTTTGCTTCGCACCTTTGTCGATTGCCTGAGCAATGGCGGCAACCTCTTGCTGGATATCGGTCCGAAAGAAGACGGAACTATTCCCGAAGAGCAAGTGGCTATTCTGAAAGAATTCGGCCGTTGGACAAAGAAGCACAAAGAAGCGGTTTATGATACCCGTGCGGGTATTCCGGCCGAACATTTCCAAGGCTACACGACGCTGAATAAAGCAGGGGATATTCTTTATCTGTATCTGCCTTATAAGCCTAACGGAGTGGTGGAAGTGAAAGGCTTGGTCAATAAAGTGAACCGTGTATGGGTGGTAGGTAACGGAGCCATGCTCAGTTACAAAGTCTATAATAAAAACTACTGGAGTGACGTGCCCGGCAATCTGTATATTGATGTGCCCGAACAAGTGCAAGACAGCCAAATCACAGTATTGGCAGTTCTTTTAGACGGTCCGGTCAAACTATATAGAGGTGTAGGCCGTGTGATTGAAAGTAATTAATCTGAAGCTTTGGAACAATCATGAAAAAACTGAAATACTTTTACTCGCTCCTGCTGTTGTTGTCTTGTCTCCCTGCCGGAGCCCAGAGTCTGTATGAGAAATATGAACGTTTCCTGACAGACCCCCGCACGTATGTTTGCTATCGTGCAGACGGAAAACTGAAGATAGACGGTAAGTTGAACGAAAGTTCGTGGCAGAAGGCCGAAGCTACGGCTCCTTTTGTCGACATCAGCGGAGAGGGATTTCCTGCTCCCAAATATGAGACAACGGCTAAAATGCTTTGGGACGACGATTATCTGTATATTGGCGCCGTCCTTGAAGAAGAGGATATAAAGGCGCGTCTGACTCGCCGCGATACCATTATTTACTATGATAATGACTTCGAGGTATTTATTGACCCGGACAGTGACGGACATAATTACTTTGAAATCGAGACCAATGCCCGGGGAGTCATCTTCGATTTGATGCTGGACAAGCCTTATCGCTCCGGCGGTAACTTCATGGTGCAGTGGGACTGTCCGGGAATGAAGATGGCCGTTCATTGCGAGGGAACGTTGAATAAACCGAAGGATAAAGACAGATATTGGAGTGTGGAGATGGCCATTCCCCATCAGGCGTTGACCATGAATTTCAATAATCCCCTGAAGGCGGGAAATACGTGGCGCATCAATTTCTCGCGCGTGCAGTGGTTGAAGCCGAACGGTCCTGAAGAAAACTGGGTGTGGAGTGCTACCGGAAAGATTGATATGCACATGCCCGACCGTTGGGGCTATCTTTATTTTTTCGATGATAAGGTAGGGACGGGCAAGGCCGGATTTGTCTATCCTTACAATCAGCCCATGTATAAACTGCTGTGGGCTATGTTCTATGCCCAGCAGGAATATTACGGAAAAGAGCATAACTATCTGCGTACCAAAGACAGCTTCTTCCTTACGGAAAAGGAACTGAAGAATCTTCCTGCCGGTGCCGAGATTACGGTGGAGGCTACCCGGAACACGTATCGCATTGCTATATCGAATCCGGCAGAGCGAGTGCGCTATGTCATTAATAATGAAGGACGTTTCCATATAGAGAAAATAGCTCCGCGCCAAGTGAAGAACTGGGTGTGGACAGGTGTTCCTAAAGACCGTTCGGCGGCAGACTGGCAGAAGTGGTTCAAGTTGTTGAAAGAATGTGGCATTTCGGGAGTGCTTTTTGAAGGTTATGATGAGGACATTTACCGCATGTGCAAGGAAGCCGGTCTGGAAGCCCACTATTGGAAGTGGACGATGAACCGTGCGGAATTGCTGGACAAGCATCCTGACTGGTATGCTGTCAACCGTAAGGGAGAGTCGAGTCACGACAAGCCTGCTTATGTGGATTATTACCGTTTCCTTTGTCCCAATCATTCGGGAGTGGCTCAGTATTTGGCAGAAGATTATGTGAAAGAGGCTCATAACCCCTATGTAGACGGAGTTCATCTGGATTACGTCCGTATGCCGGATGTCGTGCTGCCGGTCAGTCTGTGGAAAAACTATGGCATCGAGCAGAAAGAGGAATTGCCTGAATACGACTATTGTTATTGTGACACTTGTCGGGCACTGTTCAAGGCGCAGACTGGTCAAGACCCTTTGGAACTGAAGTATCCGATGGAGAATCAGAGTTGGATAAACTTCCGTTTGGATGCGGTCACTCATGTGGTAGAGGCCATTACGAAAGCTGTAAAAGCCGACCATAAGTTTATTTCGGCAGCCGTATTCCCCGGGCCTTCCATGGCGCGGAAGATGGTTCGTCAGGATTGGGGCAACTGGTCTCTGGATGCTTATTTCCCGATGATTTATAATAAATTTTATTACGAAGGTGCCGAATGGATTGGCCGTTCGGTGCAGGAAAGCGTGCAAACCGTCAATGGGCGGGCAAAGGTATATGCAGGGTTAATGTTTGGCGATATCAAAGATGATTTTGAGAAAGCGTTGGACGAAGCCTATGACAATGGAGCTTCGGGCGTTTCTTTTTTTGCCGGCCCCAGCGAAGAATATCTGCACCGTTTTAAAGCTTATTTGGATAAAAGAGGCTTTATAGTGAAGTAAACCTGCATTATTCTTATGGAGTAGTGGGGTGAAGCTCCGATATAATTTTCTGATAAAGGGAAATTGTATCGGAGTTTTTATTTGTTTATTCCGATTAAATGCCGACCTTTGTTGCATATAATATAAAAAAGAGAATATGGAAGGAATGGAAGACCCCGAGTACTACTCAAGTGAGTTCTTTGTCAGAACGCTGGGTAGTGAGGATATAGATGTGAAGCACTTTATGTATTTGGCGGGGCGAGTCAGTATTTATTGTGACAGCATAGATTATATAACCGGTGAGCCGTGCGTGCCTCAAAGATTAAATGATGAGTTTATAACATTGGCACATAAACTGCATTATAGGGCGGTGATAAAATACAAGGAAGAGATTAATTAAGGAAGAGGGGGGATTTCTACTGCCCCACCTTAACGGAATAGATTGGGATATTCATATAAAAAGCGAGCTTCGTTCGACAGGGGAACGAAGCTCTCAACATTTTTTATAGTGCAATCTGCAATGACAGGGATTGCAACGGCACTTTATTCTGTTGCAAAGATAAACAGAATATTTCGTCCCACAATATCATTCACGTTAAAAATTAATTTGGACTAATGATTTTACAGTCGGGAACTTCTTTTCAGCCAAAGCCACCGCATCCAAAATTTCTTTTTTCATATCGCGAATCCGGTTCATCGAAATTGTAGATAGCAAATATTCAACTACATGAAGAACTGCGTCAAGACTATAAGCATTCATACCATTCACTTGGAACGCAGGACCTTTTGAAATACTGGTACTGAGCTTCAAGTCAAATATGACAGACCCATGAGCGCAAGCGTTCCTTAAAACCCGTACTGCATCAATATAACTCAAAAATACTTTTGTCTTGTTGATATTGAATTTTCTACTAATCAACAGCTTATCATCCACAAACAGCAAACTTGCATACAATGTATTGATTTCACCAAAAGTCATAAATTCAATGGTTTTCCATGCAGGTGCAAAAAGCTCATCCTTGTATTTCTTGTGGTGCCTTCTGATAATATCATTCTTCAATAGCCTATTGTACACTTTATCTTGAAACGAGTCTACATAACTCGTTTTGACTACACTTTTGTCCACAAACCAAGTAGGGCTTTCCTTATACTTATTCGACAAATGGTAAATCATAGCAGTTTTGAGTGCTATCTCTATTCTTGTTAAATACTTCGATAGTATCTGTCGTAGGTCTAAATCCAAATAGTACAAAGCTATGGCGTAGTCAAGACTTACTCCCTCTTTATATTTATGGCTTCTCTTATTGAGCTTTGGATACCCCACTTCAAAAGGGAACAAATAGAATCCTAATCGATAATATCCAATGTCTTGCAGGACTTCTTCAGCCTTGCTTTTATCAGGTATATTTAGTCTCCTTTCTATCAGTCGGCTAATTTGTTCTTCTATGGTAGTTGCTTTCTTTATCGTCATTGTTACTTTAGTCCTTATGTATAGTCACAGAAAGAAGAGGTAAAAGTAAAATCTCGTCTGCTCAGTTCCCATTAAATTTCACTGCCTCGGAAAAAATAATAGGCTGCCATCATTGTGATGCAGCCTATTTGATGAGCCGAAACCGGGACTCGAACCCGGGACCTATTCATTACGAATGAATTGCTCTACCAACTGAGCTATTTCGGCAACTGTTTTTTTCTGCAATTGCAGATGCTTTTCTGAAAAAGCGTTGCAAATATATATCTTTCTTTTGAAACGGAGAAACTAAAAGCGGATAATTTTTTCAGTTATCCGCTTTTGTTGTGTCAATTGATGCCGGATTTATTGGTAGGCTTCTTCATGCACTCCCTTTACAGCACGGCCACTGGGGTCGTTCATGTTCTTGAAGGCGGTGTCCCACGCAAGAGCTTCAGCGGTAGAACAGGCAACACTGGGAACGCTCGGCACACATTTCGCCGCACTTTCGCTGGGGAAATGTTCTTCAAAGATGCTTCGGTAATAGTATTCTTCCTTGTTCATCGGAGTATTGATGGGGAAACGCTCGGCAGCATGTGCCATTTGTTCGTCCGTGACGGCCTCGGCTGTCACGGCTTTCAGCGTATCAATCCAGCTATAGCCCACACCGTCGCTGAATTGTTCCTTTTGACGCCATACCACGCTTTCGGGCAACATATCGGCAAAGGCTTCGCGGACTATTTTCTTTTCGATGGTGTTTCCAAGACACATCTTGGCTTTGGGATTCAGACGCATGGCTGTATCCAGAAATTCTTTGTCCAGGAAAGGCACACGTCCTTCCACTCCCCATGCGGCCAGTGATTTATTGGCGCGGAGACAGTCGTATAAATGGAGTTTACTCAGTTTGCGGACGGTCTCTTCGTGAAAAGCTTGGGCGGTAGGAGCTTTGTGGAAATATAGATAGCCGCCAAACACTTCGTCAGCTCCCTCACCACTCAGTACCATTTTGATTCCCATGCTTTTAATGACGCGTGCCAGCAAATACATTGGGGTAGACGCGCGGACGGTGGTGACATCATACGTCTCAATGTAGTAAATGACATCGCGAAGCGCATCCATACCTTCTTGAAGGGTATAATGGATTTCATGGTGGACAGTTCCGATAAAATCGGCCACTTCGCGGGCTTTTATCAGGTCGGGCGCACCTTCCAGACCGATGGCAAATGAATGGAGTTGAGGCCACCAGGCATCTTTCTTGTCATCAGTCTCGACACGCTTCTTGGAATATTTTTTGGCAATGGCAGAGATGACGGAACTGTCCAGACCGCCGGAAAGAAGTACGCCGTAGGGCACATCACTCATCAGTTGGCGTTTAACCGCCTCTTCCAGTCCGTCGTGTATGTCCTGAGAATGAACACTGTTGTTTTTCACGGCTTCGTAGTCAAACCAGTCACGGACATACCAACGGGTCATCTTGCCCTCTTTCCCCCAATAGTAATGACCGGGAAGAAAAGGTTCGTATTCATCGCAGAACCCTTCAAGAGCTTTCAGTTCGCTGGCACAATATATTTTTCCTTCTTTGTCCTTACCTATATATAAAGGTATGACGCCGATGGGGTCGCGGGCTATGAGAAAATCGTCTTTCTCTTCATCATAGAGGGCAAAGGCGAAGATGCCGTTCAAATCTTCCAAAAAGCGGATGCCTTTGTCTTTGTATAGGGCAAGGATGACTTCGCAGTCGCTTCCGGTTTGGAATGCATACTTTCCGGCGTATTTTGCACGTATATCCCGATGGTTGTAGATTTCTCCGTTTACGGCAAGGATTTGTTTCCGGTCGGGACTGTATAGAGGTTGGCCTCCGCTTTGAGGGTCTACGATGGAGAGGCGTTCATGAGCCAGGATGGTAGAGCCGCCCACATAGATTCCACTCCAGTCCGGTCCGCGGTGACGGAGTTTTTGAGACATTTTCAAGGCTTTCCGGCGCAGTTCCTGCGTTTGTTGCTTGATGTTGAATATTCCGATGATTCCACACATGGTTGTATTTGTTTTTGGTAGTTAATATTAGTTGTATTTGGGGGGCGGACACATGGGGCTGCCCCTACGGTGGATGATGCCTCTCTTAAAAGTGCTGAAACACTTGTATGGAAAGAGTGGACGGTCAATGAATGCGAATATATTTTCCTTATTTAGTGAGATAACTGTTTATATCCGTTGCCGCTTTCCGTCCGTCGGCAATGGCGCGTACCACCAGGCTGGCTCCGCTTGCGGCATCTCCCGCCACAAAGACATTTTCGGGAAATTCAGGTTGTTCGGGCTTTAAGAATCCCATTGCCAGAAGAACCAGGTCGGCTTCAATCACTTCCACCTTTCCGGTGGGTCTCATGATAGGGCGGCCACCGTCGGGATTGGGAATCCATTCCACCTGTTCCACTTCCACACCGCAGACTTTACCGTTTTTGCCGAGAAACTTATGAGTGGCAAGGGACCACCGGCGGCTACACCCTTCTTCGTGAGAAGAGGTGGTTTTCAGCACAATGGGGAATTGGGGCCACGGAGTGGCAGGATTCTGTCCTACGGGCGGTTGAGGCATGATTTCGATTTGGGTGACGCTTGCAGCACCTTGCCGGTTGCTGGTTCCGATGCAGTCGCTACCGGTGTCACCTCCGCCGATGACTACTACTTTCTTACCTTTGGCAGTAACCAATTGTTCTTTCGTGAACGTCATGCCGGCAAGGATACGGTTTTGTTGAGCCAGCATATCCAGTGCCGGATGGATACCTTTCAGTTCGCGTCCGGGAACGGAGAGGTCGCGCGCGGTCGGAGCTCCGGTACAGATGCAGTAAGCGTCAAAACCTTCGGGGAGTTGCCGCACATCCATGTCGCTGTTCATTTTGAAGAGAATGCCCTCTTCTTCCATCACCCGGATACGGCGGTCGATGATGGGTTTGTGCAGCTTGAAGTTGGGGATACCGTAACGCAGCAGGCCGCCGGGAGCCTCGTTTTTGTCAAAGACGGTCACAGTGTAACCTTTTCCGTTGAGTTGGTTGGCAGCAGCCAGTCCTGCAGGCCCGGCACCGATAACGGCTACTTTCCGCCCGTTGCGTTTGATGTGTCGGGGTTTGATATAACCTTCGCGGAAGGCTGCTTCGGCAATGGCCGCTTCATTCTCGCGGATGGTGACGGGGGAGTCCATGCTTAGTTTCAGCACGCAACTTTTTTCGCAGAGGGCGGGGCAAATGCGGCCTGTGAACTCAGGAAAGTCGTTGGTCTCGTTCAATATCTTGTAGGCTTCCTCCCATTTGCCTTTGTAGAGGGCATCTTGAAATTCGGGCTGCTTGTTGCCCAGCGGACAGACCCAGTGGCAGAAAGGAACACCGCAGTCCATGCAGCGTGAAGCTTGAAGTTTACGGTCACGGCTGTTCAAAGTCTGTTCCACTTCGCTATAGTCTGATATCCGGTCGTGAATGGGACGGTAGCCCGCCTCCTGACGCGGAATGGTTAAAAATGCTTTTGGATTTCCCATCTCTTTGTTGTATTTCTTTGTTGATAATTTGTGTGATGTATTAATAATCTCTTTGTACATCAGCTATTTTTTGCTGTAGCTTGCGCATTTGTTCTTCTTGCAATACTCGTTTATATTCGATAGGTACTACTTGGATAAATTCGTCCACATATCGATTCCAGTCATCCAACATGGTTCGTGCCAGTTTGGAGCCGGTATAAAGGTAATGCTGGCGAATCAGTTCATGCAGTTCTTTCCGGTAAGACGCTTCCTCAATAAGAGAAAGCTCCACCATCTCCATGTTGCAAAAATAATCGAAGTGGTGGTGTTTGTCCCATACGTAAGCCACCCCGCCGCTCATTCCGGCAGCAAAATTACGTCCGGTTTCCCCCAGTACCACGACTCGTCCTCCGGTCATATATTCGCAACAGTGGTCGCCTACACCTTCTACCACGGCGGTCGCACCGGAATTGCGGACGGCGAAGCGTTCA
>Ga0129308_1002848_pt1 | contig 13630 bp, 17 predicted proteins | sample L827metagenome_FD_94440 | JGI IMG/M metagenome (GOLD analysis project Ga0129308, IMG submission 94440) | Ring-tailed lemur group fecal microbial communities from Wisconsin, USA - L827 metagenome | ecosystem: Host-associated > Mammals > Digestive system > Large intestine > Fecal | place: USA...
CGCTGAGCCTGCTCATTCCCTTTACTCCGAGCTGTTTTGATATCTTGCCCTTGTTTATTATTCCGCCATCGATTATCTCAAGGTCCTCGCAGTGGGATATTACCTTAAGGCCTGCATAGTGCGCCTTTACCATAGCCTGAGCCATCATTGCCGCCGACTCTACCGGTCTGCCGTCGTCGCTTACCGCCACACAGCCTGCCGCCTTGAGTTCATCGTAATCGCACAGCTCCTTGCCCTGCATACCCTTTGTAATACAGCCTACGGGATAAACCTTTGCCTTTGCCTTGCGAGCCTTGTCCAATATATATTTTACCGTTTCCTTGTTGTCTACGGGCGGTTTTGTGTTAGACATACAGGCTAAGGCCGTAACGCCTCCTGCCACAGCCGCCTCACAGCCGGTAATAATGTCTTCTTTATGTGTCTGACCGGGATCTCTCAGATGAACGTGCATATCGCATATTCCGGGTATGACCGTAAGCCCCTCGCAGTCTATTATCTTTGCCTTGGGCTCATCGCATACGATATTCTCTCCCAGTTCACGAATGAATCCGTCTTTAATGAGTATATCCGTTTTTCCCTCAAAACCGTTCACGCTGTCAACTACATGACCGTTCTTAAGTAAGATCGTCATTAAACTACCTCTCTTTCCGCAAAAATTGCCACGATTTTTTCAAATGACGATGAAAAAATCGCGGCAATTTTTTACCATCAGCTTACAGCAGATACAAACTTTTCCGATATGAGAACCTTATTGACCGGGTATCATACTCGCATATTTCCATAGTCATTTTATTATACTATATTTTTATCCGTTTGTCTACAAATTTTGCGATTTTTTTTAGTTTTTTTGAGGAGTAACTTTTATACACCGTCCGTCCTCGTCACGCAAAGCTATAACAGCTCCTCTGATAAGATATGCCCTGATGCCGCTTCCGCACAAAACGCAGGACACATTTGCCCCTTCCGTAAGCCCCAGTTCCATAAGCCGCCGCCTCATATCTCCTGCAAGACACAGCTTCTCTACACGGCAGTTTTCTCCGCTTGCAAGCTCTGTCAGGTTTTTCATATCAGCATACCCCCTTTCATACTCTGCGGTTAATGTCAGTGTATGAAAAGAAAGGGGTATATGTTAAGCAAAGGGTTTTTACAGATTAATAATCAATCCGTCTGCACAACGCAAAAGCGAATCGCTGAATTTTTCCGGACAAGGCATATCTATCTCCTGTTTTCGTGATAAGGTCAACAAAAAGCCACCGCAAAAGCGGTGGCGAAAAAATTATTTACCCAATACTTTTTTAACTGTCGAAGCGATATTATCGGCGCATAAACCGAATTCTTCAAGAAGAGCTGCCGCAGGTCCGGAATGACCGAATGTGTCCATAACACCTATCTTAGTGACAGGAACAGGACAATTCTCGCAGACAACATCACAGACAGCACTGCCGAGACCGCCGATAATGCTGTGCTCCTCAACAGTAACGATCCTGCCTGTTTCCTTAGCCGCCTTGATGATAATATCCTTATCAATAGGCTTTATTGTATGAATATTGATAACACGGGCATTTACTCCCTGTGCCTTGAGTGCGTCTGCCGCTTCGAGCGCCTGAGCTACCATAAGACCTGTCGCAACGATGGTTATATCATCGCCGTCACGGAGCTGAACGCCCTTGCCGAGTTCAAACTTATAAGTGTCCTTATCGTTGAATATGGGTGCGGCAAGTCTGCCGAATCTCATATATGTCGGACCTTCAAAATCAGCCATAGCGAGCACTGCCGCCTTGGCTTCAACATCGTCAGCAGGATTGATAACGGTCATGCCGGCGATAGTGCGCATAAGAGCAATATCCTCGTTACACTGATGCGTAGCGCCGTCTTCGCCGACAGAAATGCCTGCGTGGGTTGCTCCTATCTTTACATTAAGATGGGGATAGCCAATGCTGTTTCTGATTATTTCATAAGCTCTGCCTGCCGCAAACATAGCAAATGTGCTTGCGAATACCAGCTTGCCTGTTGTTGCGATACCTGCCGCAACGCCCATCATATTTGCCTCTGCAATACCGCAGTCAAAGAAGCGGTCGGGATATGCCTTCTTGAATATACCTGTCTTTGTAGCGGCGGCAAGGTCTGCGTCGAGAACAACAAGGTCGTTTCTCTTTTCAGCGAGCATTACAAGAGCTTCGCCGTAGCTTTCACGGGTTGCTTTTTTCTCCATTTTTCGTTTCCTTTCCGATTACTTTTCAAGCTCGGCAAGATGAGCCGAGAGCTCGGTCATAGCCTGATTGTACTGCTCTTCGTTGGGAGCTGTGCCGTGCCATGATACCTGATCTTCCATAAAGGAAACGCCCTTGCCCTTTATGCTCTTCTGAATTATCACCGTAGGCTGACCACTTACATTTTCAGCCTCGTTGAAAGCCTTTTCTATCTGATTGAAGTCATGACCGTCTATTGTAATAACGTGCCAGCCGAATGCCCTGAACTTTTCGTCAATGGGATAGGGTGACATAACGTCCTTTATTCTTCCATCGATCTGAAGTCCGTTGTTGTCAACTACAGCAACAAGGTTGTCAAGCTGATAGTGTGCCGCAAACATAGCAGCCTCCCATACCTGACCTTCTTCTATCTCGCCGTCGCCGAGAATAGCATAAACCTTATAAAAGTCTTCCGACAGCTTGCCCGACAGAGCCATACCGCAAGCGGCGGATATTCCCTGACCGAGTGAACCTGTGCTCATATCAACACCGGGAACCTTCTTATATACGGGGTGTCCCTGCAGCTTTGAGCCGATATGACGAAGAGTTTTGAGCTCTTCAACAGGGAAGAAGCCTCTGTGTGCAAGCACAGAGTAAAGTGCGGGAGCTGTGTGTCCCTTTGAGAGAACAAGTCTGTCACGCTCGGGCATAAGCGGATTGCTTGGATCTACATTCATCTTTGCAAAATAGAGATAAGTGAGCGTGTCTGCTATAGACAGCGATCCGCCGGGATGTCCCGACTTTGCATTGTAAACGCCTTCGATAACGCCCATTCTGACCTTTGTGGCAGTTATCTCCATCTGCTTTATTAAAGTTGCGTCCATTTTTAGTCCTTTCCGGACGAAGCCGTAGCTTCGCTTTCTGATTTTGTCTTTACGATTAATTATATTACATTATCTGCGATAAGTCAAGAGTAAAAGAAGCGGTTTCAACCGATATTTCCGTCCGTACCAATGGTTTTAACGCACAAAAAACAGCTCCCGACAAAAGGCGGGAGCCGTTATTGTTTTACTTATTCAGCAACAAATGCGTCCTTACCGAGTCCGCATACCGGGCAAACCCAGTCATCGGGAATATCTTCCCACTTTGTGCCGGGAGCGATACCGCCGTCGGGATCGCCTACAGCAGGATCATATACATAGCCGCAGGGGCAAACATACTTTTCCATTGAAAATTCTCCTTTTTAATATATTACTTGAAGTATCTGTTTAAAAGACCTTCGAAAGCCTTGCCGTGTCTTGCTTCGTCCTTTGCCATCTCGTGAACTGTATCGTGTATAGCGTCAAGGTTAAGCTGCTTAGCTCTCTTAGCAAGGTCAAGCTTGCCCTGTGTAGCGCCGTGCTCAGCTGCTACTCTCTTTTCGAGGTTTTCCTTTGTGGAAGCGCTTACAACTTCGCCGAGAAGCTCAGCAAACTTTGCAGCGTGCTCTGCCTCTTCCCATGCAGCCTTTTCATAGTAAAGACCTACTTCGGGATAACCCTCTCTGTGAGCAGCTCTTGCCATAGCAAGATACATACCAACTTCTGTGCATTCACCTTCAAAGTTAGCCTTTAAGCCCTTGATGATCTCTTCATCTTCAACAGCCTTAGCTACACCGATCTTGTGCTCATCGGCAAATACGAGCTTTTCTGTTTCCTGCATCTGTGTGAACTTGCTGCCGGGAACCTTACACTGAGGGCAGAACTCCGGAGGAGTGTCTCCTTCATGAACATAACCGCAAATAGGACATACCCACTTCATAATTAATTACCTATCCTTTCATTAACAAATTGTAATTATTGAAATTAAATCAGTAATTGTTACTGATTTCTTATTAATATTATAACCTATCTGTACAAAAAAGTCAATAGCTTTTCGTAACTTTTCGTTAAAGTCGATAACTTTTTTGATAGCCGCCGCTTAGCTTATAGCTTCTTTCATTTTCTTTACATATTCTCCGACATACTGAGGAGCGTCCTTGCCGTACTGCTCTATAATTCTTATAATAGCCGAGCCGACTATTGCGCCGTCGGATATATCAGCCATTTTCTTTGCCTGCTCAGGAGTGGATATTCCGAAGCCGATAGCACAGGGAATGGCGGTATTCTGTCGTATCACATCGACGATAGACTTAAGGTCGGTATTTATCTCGGTTCTCATTCCCGTTACGCCGAGACTTGATACAAGATAAATAAAGCCCTCCGCTTCTTTTGCTATCATGGCTATACGGTTTTCGGAAGTAGGAGCAATAAGCGAAATCAGAGCTACACCGTATTTTTTGCATATTGGGAGAAATTCATACTTTTCCTCATAAGGCAAGTCGGGCAATATCAGTCCGTTGATGCCGATATCCCTGCAGGTCGATATAAACTTCTCCGCTCCGTACGAGAATACTACATTTGCGTATGTCATAAATACCATAGGAACGGTAACGTCTGTGCGTAATTCTTTTACAAGCGAGAAAACCTTGTCGGTAGTAACTCCGCCGCTGAGCGCACGGATGTTTGCTCCCTGAATTACAGGGCCTTCGGCAGTAGGATCGGAAAAGGGTATGCCGAGCTCAATAAGGTCTGCTCCGTTTTCTACAGCCGCCCTTACTATTTTTGCGGTCGTTTCGAGATCGGGATCGCCGCAGGTTATAAAAGGGATAAACGCCTTTTTATTATCAAACGCTTTTGCTATCATATCACTCATGAATATCCTCCCCTCTGTAGCGTGCAATCGCCGCACAGTCCTTGTCTCCTCTGCCCGAGACAGTTATTACTATTATTTTGTCCTTATCCATAGTGGGAGCGAGCTTCATTGCATAAGCAACGGCGTGAGAGACTCTATAGCAGGAATTATTCCCTCTGTCCTTGAAAGATATTCAAAGGCGTTTACCGCTTCGTCATCCGTTACCGGCACATATTCCGCTCTTCCTATATCGTGCAGATAAGCGTGCTCGGGGCCTACTCCGGGATAGTCAAGGCCTGCGGAGATAGAATAAACGGGAGCGATCTGACCGTATTCATCCTGGCAGAAATATGACTTCATACCGTGAAAAATGCCGACCGAGCCGGTATTGACCGTTGCCGCAGTCTCAATAGTGTCTATGCCTCTGCCTGCCGCCTCACAGCCGATAAGTCTTACGCTCTTGTCTTCTATGAAATGATAGAACGAACCCATTGCGTTTGAACCGCCGCCTACGCAGGCAAGCACCGCATCGGGCAATCTTCCCTCTTTTTCAAGCATCTGCTGTTTTGTTTCTCTTGATATCACAGCCTGAAAATCACGGACTATAGTCGGGAACGGGTGAGGTCCCATTACCGAGCCGAGACAATAATGAGTATCGTCTATTCTCTTTGTCCACTCACGCATTGCTTCGGAAACTGCGTCTTTGAGCGTTGCCGTGCCCGATTTTACGGGAATTACCTCTGCACCGAGCAGTCTCATACGGTATACATTAAGAGCCTGTCTTATTGTATCCTCTTCGCCCATAAATACTACGCACTCCATACCGAGAAGAGCCGCCGCTGTTGCGGTTGCGACGCCGTGCTGACCTGCGCCCGTCTCAGCTATAAGGCGAGTCTTGCCCATCTTTTTAGCAAGGAGCGCCTGTCCGAGAACATTGTTTATCTTATGCGAACCGGTATGATTTAAATCCTCTCTCTTGAGATATATTTTTGCGCCGCCGAGATCCTTTGTCATCTTCTCGGCATAATAAAGTCTTGACGGCCTGCCTGCGTATTCGTTAAGAAGCTCGGTAAGCTCCCTGTTGAACTCGGGATCGTTCTTATAACGGTCGTAAGCCTGTTCAAGCTCTATTACGGCATTCATCAGCGTTTCGGGTATGTACTGACCGCCGTGTATGCCGAACCTTCCTTTTGGATTTGTCATTGTTATATTTCCTTTCTCACAGCGGCAACAAATGCCGCCATTTTATTTTTATCTTTACAGCCGTTTGTTTCAATGCCGCTGCTGACATCGACCGCATAAGGATCAAGTGCTGTTATTGCCTGCGAAATATTCTCACAGCAAAGTCCTCCGGCAAGAAAATACGGTCTGTTTATATTCCCCAGTAGCTTCCAGTCAAAATTTGTTCCGGTTCCTCCCTGTCCTGAGTCCAGCAGAACCATATCTGCGCTGCTGTTATTTGCGGCGCTTACATCAGCGGCACTGTTTATGCTGAACGCCTTTATGATAGGCTTATCGGTAAGTTTTGACAGCTGTGATATATACTCCTCGTCTTCACTGCCGTGAAGCTGTGCTATATCTATTATACCACGAGACAGGATATATGCAACCGACTCGATCGGCGAGTTTACAAACACTCCCACCGCTTTGATATCCTCCGACAGCATTGCCTTAAGCTCTGCCGCCGTATCCACCGATACATACCGCCTGCTTTTGGGTGCGAAAACAAAGCCGATATATTCGGGGTGCAGTTCGTTTGCCCATTCGATATCGCACTTGCGTGACAGTCCGCATAGCTTTATTTTGCTCATACGCTCTTGCCTTTCAGCTCGGCGAGCTTTGCTGTCTTATCCTGCGCTCTCATGAGAGTTTCGCCTATCAGTACAGCGTTTGCGCCTGCCTCACGGAGCTTATCGATATCCTCTGCCGTTTTAACGCCGCTTTCGGACACAAAGACGACATCCTTTGGTATAAGTGCTCTCAGCTTCCTGCTGTTATCGGTATCAACGGTGAAATCCTTAAGATTGCGGTTATTAACGCCTATCACTCTTGCTTCTGCCCGTATTGCCGCTTTGACTTCATCCTCGTTGTGAGTTTCGACAAGCGCCGACAGTCCGAGCAAGTCGCATATACCGATATACTGTTTAACCACGCTTTCGGGAAGTATGGAGCAGATAAGAAGAACCGCAGATGCGCCGAGCAGTTTTGCTTCATATATCATATACTCATCGACCGTGAAGTCTTTTCTTATGCAAGGGATATTTACAGCTTCGGTTATTTCTTTCAGATAGCTGTCGCTCCCCATAAACCACTTAGGCTCGGTCAGTACCGATATGCAGTCTGCTCCTGCCGCCTCGTACTGCTTTGCAATATCGAGATAGGGAAAATCGGGAGCAATAACACCCTTTGAAGGAGAAGCCTTCTTACATTCGCAGATAAAAGCGATATCATCTTTTTTCAGCGCTTTTTCAAAAGCAAAACCGGCTTTGGGCAAAGCAAGAGCCGCCGCCTTTATCTCATCAGCAGGTCTGATTTTTTTAGCCGCACATACACGCTCTCTTGCGTATGCGGCAAGCTCGTCAAGTATAGTCATTATTCCTCCTCGGGACGGTTGCTGACTTCTATAAGCTTGGAAAGCGTCTCAAGTGCTTTTCCCGAATCTATTATATCTGCCGCAAGAGCTATACCGTCTTTCAGGCTGTCGGCTTTTCCGCCGATATAAAGAGCCGCACCTGCATTCATCAGCACAGCATTTCTCTTGTGTCCTTTCGCACCGCCGAGTATTTCACGGGTTATCTTTGCGTTCTCCTGCGGTGTTCCGCCCTTGAGGTCATCCTTCGTACAACGCTCAAAGCCAAAATCTTCGGGAGCGATGCTATAAGTCTTGAACCAGCCGTCCTTGAACTCGCATACAGCTGTAGGTGCGCTGAGCGAGATCTCATCCAGCTTATCCTTGCCGTATACGACCATTCCACGCTTTACTCCGAGATTTATCAGTACCTGAGCCAGCGGCTCAACAAGATATTCGTCATATACGCCGAGCAGCTGCATTTTAGGGCTTCCGGGGTTTGTAAGAGGACCTAAGATATTGAATACGGTGCGGAAGCCAAGCTCTTTTCTGATAGCTCCGACATATTTCATTGAGCTGTGATACTTCTGAGCGAAGAAAAAGCACATTCCCGCTTCATTAAGCAGTTCCACACAGCGCCTGGGGCTCTGCTGAATATTTACCCCGAGCGCCTCAAGGCAGTCTGCCGTTCCGCAGAGAGATGACGCCGCCCTGTTGCCGTGCTTTGCTACCTTCATTCCGCCTGCGGCGGCTACCAGAGCCGATGTTGTCGAGATATTGAAGCTGTGCGCATTATCGCCGCCCGTACCCACTATCTCAAAGATGTCCATACCGGTGTCTACCTTTGTTGCGTTGTCACGCATTGCGGCGGCACAGCCTGCTATCTCATCGATAGTTTCAGCCTTTGCGCTTTTTGTGGAAAGCGCCGCTAAAAAAGCCGCATTCTGAGTGGGAGTGGTATTGCCGCTCATTATCTCGTTCATTACCGTGTAAGCCTCATCGTAGCTGAGGTCTTCCTTGTTTACGATTTTTACAATTGCTTCTTTTATCATTGCCTTAATTCTCCTTTATAAAATTTCTTAACATCTGTTTTCCGTCGGGCGTCAGTATAGATTCGGGATGGAACTGTACGCCGTATACCATATAGTCCTTATGCTGTACCGCCATGACTTCGCCGTCGTCGGTCATCGCAGTTATTTTCAGGCAATCGGGCATTGTTGCCTTGTCTGCCGCAAGCGAGTGATACCTTGCAACAGCCGTTTTTTCGGGGCAGCCTCTGAAAAGAAGCGAGTCGGTATCAAGCGTTACCGTTGACTGTTTTCCGTGCATCAACTGTTTTGCGTATGTAATTGTTGCGCCGTATGCCGCACATATAGCCTGATGGCCGAGACAAACGCCAAGTATCCGAAAATCTTTTCCGAGCTGTTTTATAACATCGATGATCACTCCGGCATTCTCCGGTCTTCCGGGACCGGGCGACAAAATAATTCTGTCGGGAGCAAGCCTTCTTATCTCCTCTACCGTCATCTCATCGTTCCTTATAACCTTTATATCCGGCTCTATCTCGCCTATCAGCTGATAAAGATTATATGAAAAGCTGTCATAGTTATCAATAAGCAGTATCATACATCCGCCTCCTCAGCCATTTTAAGCGCATTTACTACCGCCTGCGCCTTGTTTATACATTCCTGATATTCCGTCTCGGGAACTGAATCCGCCACGATTCCTGCTCCGCTTCTGACAAACACCTTTCCGTTCTTCTTGTAGGCTATTCTTATTGCTATGCAGGTGTCCATATTGCCTGTAAAATCTATGTAGCCTATTGCGCCGCCGTATATTCCCCGCTTGTTATTCTCAAGTTCACCGATAAGCTGGCAGGCTCTTATCTTCGGCGCTCCCGAAAGTGTGCCTGCAGGAAGCACCGCCGAAATAGCGTCAAGAGCGTCAAGGTCGTCTCTTATCTCTCCTCTTACGGTAGAGCCTATATGCATAACATGGGAATAATGCTCGACCGAGCGGAGCTTTTCAACCTCGACCGTACCGAACTTGCTGACTCTGCCGAGATCGTTCCTTCCGAGATCGACCAGCATATTATGCTCAGCAAGCTCTTTTTCATCCCTTAAAAGCTCCTCTTCAAGTGCCTTGTCCTCTGCGTCGGTTTTTCCTCTGGGGCGTGTTCCTGCAAGCGGAAATGTGTGGAGAACTCCGTCTTCAAGCTTTACAAGCGTTTCGGGAGAAGCGCCTGCTACCTCGACATCGGTTCCCGAAAAATAGAACATATACGGAGAAGGATTTATCGTTCTCAGCATTCTGTAGGCATTAAGCAGGCTTCCCTCAAACGGAGCCGAAAGTCTGTTCGACAGTACTATCTGGAAAATATCGCCCTCTTTTATATAGTGCTTTGCCTTTTCAACCATTTGGCAGTAGCTCTCTTTGTCAAACAGCGGTGTAACTTCACCCGTAAGTCTGCCGGCAGGCTCGTTCTTTTTTTCGCCGTGACTGAGCAGCTGAGCCATAGCCTTAAGCTCGATTATCGCCTTGTTGTATCCGACCTCAACTTCATCAAGCGGTATGTTGACGATAAGTATTATCTTCTGCTTAAGGTTGTCAAATGCGATGACTTTATCAAACAGCATAAGGTCGATATCCTTGAACTGCTCGGTGTCCTCTGTCTTCATTCTGACCGTAGGTTCGCTGTAGCCTAAAAAATCATACGAGAAATATCCGACAAGTCCTCCGGTAAACGACGGCAGATAGTCAAATCCGGGACTCACATATTCAGCTAAGATCTGTCTGAGATAAGAAGAGGGAGCGTCTGTATTCACCGTTATGTTTCCTGCTTTCAGCTTGCCGTCAATGCAGGTTATTTCAAGCTTCGGGTCATATCCCATAAAGGTATAGCGTCCCCACTTTTCGTTTGCCTGTGCCGATTCCAGCATATAGCAATGTGTTGATACATTCTTCAGTATCTTCATCGCCTCTATCGGAGTGCATATATCCGACAGTATCTCACAGCTGACGGGAAGCACTTTATATTTGTTCTCGGCAGCGATCTCTTTCGCTTTTTCAAGTGTTGGTAAAAATTCCATATAGGTCTCCTTTTTCAAAAGTCTGCCAAAAACAAAAAGTCCCCGACAGAATGTTACTTTCTGTCAAGGACGAATAATCTATATCCGCGGTGCCACCTTGATTTCACAGCCTTTTTGCTGTGCGCTTAGCGGGATACTATCATACCCCCGGCAACTGACGCATGCCATGCGTTGCAGAATACTCGGCAGATACTGCCTTTGACTGCACCCTCAGCGGTCCATTTGACAACCCGTGTCTTGCCCCTTCTCAGCTGCCGGGGTTCTCTGTAGAGTCGTAACTGCCTTTATCTCCGCCTCATCGGTTTGAGTTATTTATTTGTCTTTATTATATCACCGCTTTAAAGCGTTGTCAAGAAGAAAATTTAACAACTTGTACAAAAAGTCTATATTTTTTTAAATTGATAAAATTGAAGTTGAAGTGAAGTGAAGGCTATAACCCCAACCCCAAACCCCTTCCCCTCGGGAAGGGGGCAGATTTTCGGGGGCTATCGCCCCTCGCCCCTATTGGGGGCTAACGCCCCTCAACCCCATTTCGAGAAAGATTTAAGTTTATTGTCAGTCTGTTCAAATCTTTTATTTGTGAGCCGAATTTTCATAAATTACCGCTTGACAATAGTTCGATTTTGAACTATAATAGAAATAGTTCTAAATTGAACAAAATGGAGGCGAAACAATGACTGCTAACGAAATGTGGACTCATGTGCTCTCAATAGAAAACTTCTACGCAAAATACCGCAAGCGGATAATGAACAAATTTGCGCTGTCGGCGGCTGAGACGGATGTACTAATGTTTCTGGCAAACAACCCCGACTTTGATACCGCTTCACATATTTCGAAGATACGCAAGATACCTAAATCTCAGGTTTCGCTTGCGGTAAATTCTCTTTGCGAAAAAGGCTTACTGAACGGCGTTTTCACGGAAGGCAACAAAAAAAGCATACATCTTTCTCCGACAGACAAAGCACAGCCGATAATAGATTACGGAAAGACGGTTCAGAAAGAATTTATATGCGCTCTTTTCAACGGTTTTTCCGATGAAGATATAGCCGAATTTAAGCGGCTGTATACAAAAATATCAGATAACATCAGATAAAGAAAGAAGGGACTTAAATGGAATATCTTATAACGACCGTTGTCTGCTTTTTTGCAGGTATGGGAGCCGGGCTTGGAACAGGCTTTGCCGGTATGAGCGCCGCCGCAGTAATAACGCCGGTGCTGGTAACTTTTCTCGGCATAGAGCCATATACCGCAGTAGGAATAGCCCTTGCCTCCGATGTCCTTGCAAGCGCAGTATCAGCTTACACCTACGGCAAGAATAAAAACCTCGATATAAAAAACGGCCTTGTCATGATGTGTGCCGTTCTTGTTTTCACAGTTGTCGGAAGCTTTGTATCAAGTCTTCTGCCGGCTGCCACGATGGGCAATTTCTCCGTATTTATGACGCTTCTGCTCGGCATTAAGTTCATAGTAAAGCCCGTTATGACAACTAAGGAAGATATGGCGTCGGGAAGTATGAAATCAAAGATAATAAAGTCGGTAATATGCGGCAGTATCGTAGGCTTTATCTGTGGATTTGTAGGAGCAGGCGGAGGAATGATGATGCTCCTGCTACTCACAAGCATTATGGGATATGAGCTTAAGACTGCTGTCGGCACAAGTGTGTTCATTATGACATTTACTGCACTTACAGGCTCCGTTTCCCATTTTGCGATGGGTTCTCTCCCCGAAGTTCTCCCCCTTGTGCTTTGCGTGGTCTTCACTCTGATATGGGCAAGGATAGCGGCAAAGTTTGCAAACAAAGCAAGTCCGATAGTGCTTAATCGTGCAACAGGAGTAATACTTGTCATTCTCGGAGCGGTAGTTCTCGGCTTCTCGTTTTTCAGCTGAAAACTATTTTTGCATTTTCAGCAATAATTATTGCAATTTTCGTTGAAAGCGATGATAAAAAAGCTACAAAAAATCCCCTCGTAAAACCTGCGTTTTCCGAGGGGGATTTCTGTTATATTTATATCAAAAATCAAAATCATCGGGATCAAGACCGGCATCCTCTAAAGTCCTTGTGCGTTCATCGTCATCCATAAGCTCTAAGTCAAGCATATCAAGACCGGCATCGGATAACATTTTTTCGGTTTCGTCGGTATCATCCGTGTACGAATAAAAGCTGCAGGACGAATCATTGCTATTATCGCTCTGCTTTTGCGATTCTTCTGCAAAGTGCATTATAGTTGCAAATTCCGCCGCCTGTTCAAAGCTATCCAATTTTCCGTCGTGGTTAAAGTCAAACAAACCGCCGAATAAACCTTTTCCAAACATACCGCTCACCTCATATATAAATTTGGCGAAAAGCGTAAGATTTGCTTTTCTGATTATATTATATGAGGTTAGGTGTACGATAAAAAGGACAGAGCTCTATTTTTGAAAAGGTCGCAAAATCATTTTATGAAGTTCGGGCGTTGCCCAAGTGAAGCAGCGGATATGCTTTTAATAAGTTTCATTTTTTGTTATCCTTCAGCGTTTTACAACTTGCGATCAACATTCGTCTTATGCGTCCGCAGAGATTACGATGTAATTTGAATATCTCCTCGTTTATTACTTGTGTATTAAAGAGCAACTGCAACCAACCTTCGGTTTCACTGCATTCTTTTAGTGCGATTTCAAATTTCGAGAGCATATCGGCTTTACTTTGTCCGTAATTTGCTTCACGAATATTGGCATAAACGCTACTTGCGCTTTTGCGAATTTGAAAAAGAGTATTGGATGGTGCTTTTATATTTTGGCAAAGCAGTTCGATATCAGTTGCAAGCTGTTCTGAGTAAATTAACAAGTAGTTTTTTGCCATATAAACACCCCTTTTATTGATATCATATCACTTTAGATTAAAAAAATCAACGGCTTGCCGTTGCATATCATCAATGCGAAGCATTGTATATCATCAACACAAAGTGTTGTATCTCATCAAGCCGCAGAATAATACACGCTGGCGCGTGGTGATATACAGCCCCAAAGGGGCTGATGATATGCACCGCACTTCGTGCGGTGATGATATACCAAGCCTGCGGCTTGGATAAAAA
>Ga0129308_1002853_pt1 | contig 13603 bp, 12 predicted proteins | sample L827metagenome_FD_94440 | JGI IMG/M metagenome (GOLD analysis project Ga0129308, IMG submission 94440) | Ring-tailed lemur group fecal microbial communities from Wisconsin, USA - L827 metagenome | ecosystem: Host-associated > Mammals > Digestive system > Large intestine > Fecal | place: USA...
GCCATGCGCGCGCTCAACTCCGCCAACCTGGCCTACTTCCTGGCCGGCACCCGGAGCATCAGCTACGATATGGTCATCAAAACCATGTACTATACCGGCATCAATCTGAGCCGAAGCTATCGCGAAACCTCCGAAGGCGGCCTGGCTCAGCTCTATTCCCGCCGCGGCTGACACCGCCGCACCGACCGCCAGAGCGCTCAACCCAGGCCGCCGTATAAACCGGCAGCCTGGGCCTTCTTCCGCATATCGCTCACCTGCTGCGGTCGCTGCGAATTTTGCTGGGCGTCTTTCCTGTGGCTTTCTTAATAAAGGTGCTGAAATTGGCCGGGCTGCTGTAGCCAACCAGCTCGGATATTTCCGCGATGCTCTTGTCCGTGGTAAGCAAAAAATCCATGGAGACCTCCAGCCGCACCTCTTGCAGCTTCTCCCGGTAATTCATGCCGTAGATTTTTCGCAGGATCCGGTCAAGCTGCCGGGGGCTGACGCGGAGCTTCTGTGCCAGGAGCTCATTTCCGTCGTTCCGCGCGAAGTGGATGTTGAAGAATTCGTCGATCACGATATCCCGCTGCGACACGGCGTCCGTCTTCCTGGAGAGGCGCTTCGGCATCTGCCTGGCCAGCTTCTGGAAAAGCTCCAGCACAAGGATGGCCGACAGAGCCCTCAGCTCCTCCCGCATCACAAATTGGTCCTCCCATTTTTCAGTTACCGCGCGAATCTGCTCCAATGTATTGCACAGCGTCGTGTCAGAGAGCTGCCCTGCCATGTCGCTGACAACCGCCGGCGACGCATAGAAGGTGGAGGAGATCAGCCTGCCGTCGCTGTTTTTTGGGAGCTGCTCCGGTGGCGGAATGTCAAACTCAATGCTCATTTTGCAGATGTCGTCGGACGCGAATTTGATCGAATGGTAAATGCTCGGCAAAATCAGGATAAACTGCCCTGCATGTACAGTATAGCTCTTTGCGCCGACCATGATGGTGCAAAGTCCTCTGGTGAGATAGAACATTTCGAAAACGGAATGCCGGTGGCTGTAATACGGGGTTGTCGGTCTCTTTATATGCTGCGGCGTGACCGCAATCAGGCTGCATGGAAGCTCGCCCAGAGAAAAATTCAAAGAGTAGATTCGCTGCATGACCGCGCCTCCTTTCCCCTCCAGTTTAGAGAAGAAAATGAAAAAAATCAATGGGCTGCCGCCATTATTTTTTTGAATTTCAGACATGCATATGGAAAACATGTCTATCGTTGAGCTTGATTCTCTCCCCTGTTTTTGATAAATTTAGATAAGAAGAAATTCATCCGGAATTTGGGAGGAGACAGATATGATTCAGACAACTTTGGACTGCTTCCCGCGCTACTGTGATCTGAACCCGCGCTTTGCGAAGGCCCTTTCTGCCCTGCAGGAGCTGGCCGCCATGCCCTTTGCGCCGGGCCGCCATGCGGTAGACGGCGAGGCCGTCTTCATCAACGCCGTGGAATACGACACCAAACCGGCCTCGGCTTCCGTCATGGAGGCCCACCGCCGCTACATCGACGTCATGCTACTGTGCAGCGGAGAGGAAACGATCGGCGTCCAGCCCGCCTGTACGCTTCGGGAGATTACCATGCCCTATGACGTGGCCGGCGACGCGCTTCTGGCCGCTCTGGAACCGGGCTATTCTGCGCTCCATCTCCGGGCCGGCGACATGGCGATTCTCTTCCCCGAAGATGCCCATGCGCCGGGGATGGACTATGAAGGAACGCACCATGTCCGCAAGCTGATCGCGAAGGTTCTCGTTGCGGAAGAAGCAAAATAAATCAGAAAGAGGGAATCAACATGGACACGAGCAATGTAAAATTTACCGGAGTCATGTCGGCGCTTGTCTCCTGCGTAGACGACGAAGGGAAGGTATTGGAAGACAGCATGCGCAGACTGATGAACTGGCATCTGGACTCCGGGCTGACCGGATTTTATCTCTGCGGCGGCACCGGCGAAGGCCCCGTTCTGCAGGCAGAAACCCGGATGCGGATTGCGGAAATCGCCAAGGACGCCGCAGGCGGCCGCGCCAAGCTGATTGCGCATGTGGGCGCAATTGATCTCAAGACCGCCGTAAAGCTGGCAAAGCACGCAGGCGAAACCGGCCTTGACGCCATCTCCTCTGTCCCGCCGTTCTTCTTCCACTATGGCGAAAAAGAGATTTCGGATTACTATCGCGCCCTCTCTGACGCCTCCGGTCTGCCGGTACTGATGTATGCCTCGCCGCTCTCCGGCGTCAACATCACCTGGGACATGGTTGACCGTCTGATGGACGTGCCCGGCATGATCGGCCTGAAGTGGACCAGCTATGACTACTTCACCATGCACCGTATCAAGGAGCTGCGCGGCGGCAACATCAACGTCATCAACGGGCCGGACGAATGTCTTCTCTGCGGCCTGAATATGGGCGCAGACGGCGGCATCGGCGCGACCTACAATGTCATGCCCAAGCTGTTCTCCCAGATCTATGAAAACTTCAGGGCCGGCAACATCGAAGCGGCGCAGGCCGCCCAGTTCAAGGCCAATAAGCTGATCGAGGTTCTCCTGAAGTTCGGCGTTGTCTGCGGCATCAAGGACATGCTGGACATGATCGGCTACAACTGCGGCTACCAGGTCTATCCGCAAAAGCGCTTCACTTCCGAGGAGCAGGCTGCATTCCGTCAGGCTCTGAAGGAGATTCATTACGAAGAAGAGTACGTCTGATGATTGCAGCGCAATAAGGAGAAATCAGATATGGATTACAAAAAGCTGTTCGATCTGACCGGAAAGGTCTGCATCGTCACCGGCGGCACCGGCTATCTGGGGTCCGCCAACGTCAAGGCGCTGAAGGATTTCGGAGCCACGGTCGTTGTCGCCTCCCGTGCCCGCTACACCGCCGACGGAAAGGACCGCTCCCCCGAGGGCTGCGATCACTTCGTTATATGCGACGTCTCTTCCTCGGAGAGCCTTTCCGGCTGCTTCAAGGAGGTCTATGACAAATATGGCCGCATCGACGTCCTGGTCAACTGCGCCAATGGCTCCGCTTCCGGCCACGGCAAGCAGAGCTTCCTCGAATATATGCCCGATGAGCTCTTTGACAGAGGCGTGATCGGTTGCGTCGGCGCATGCTTCCGCGGCATCCGCGAGGTCGTTCCCTATATGAAGGAGACCGGCGGCTCCATCATCAACTATTGCTCGATGTATGGCCTGGTCTCTCCGGACCTCCGGATCTATGGCGACAGCTATCAGCGGCAGCCGCCCAATTACGGCGCCGGCAAGGCCGCTGTGGATCAATTGACCCGCTACGCCGCCGGGGATTTGGCCCACTATGGGATCCGCGTCAACAGCGTCACCCCTGGCCCCTTCCCCGCGCCCGCAAACCAGGCGAATGTGGAGTTCAACAAGAAGCTCGCCGGCAAGACCATGCTTGGCCGTTTCGGACAGAACTATGAGATGTCCGGCGCCGTCGTGCTGCTGGCCTCCGACGCCGGCTCCTTTATGACCGGCACCAACATCGTCGTGGATGGCGGCTGGACCGCCTGGTGAGGAATACGGTATGAAATTCAACATCAGCAAGAGCATCTCTTTTTCCGCCCTGTCCCTGGGTACCGTCCAGTTGGGCCTCAACTATGGCATCAACAATCAGGACGGCAAGCCCAGCCAGGAGACGGCCAACGCCATTCTGGATTGCGCCATCGCAAACGGCATCAACACCCTCGACACCGCCGCCGCCTATGGCGACTCCGAGGCGGTCATCGGCAACTGGCTCAGGACGGTGGAACCGGCCAAGCGCCCGTTTATTGTAACCAAAGCCGTTGCGCTGGATCACAGCTCCCTGAGCGCCCTTCGGGCCAGTCTCCGGAAGAGCGTGGAGAGCTCCAAGGCGCGGCTTGGCGTGGAGCGGCTGGATCTCCTGATGCTGCACCATTTTGACGACTATCTCTGCGACAAGGACAATGTGCGTCTCGTCATGGAGGAGCTGAAGACCTCCGGCGATGTCCGCTTTACCGGCACGTCGGCCTACTCCTACCACGACTACGGCGAAATCGCGGCGTCCGGCTTTGACGCCACGCAGATCCCGATCAACATCTTCGACTGGGGACAGATTGAAAACGGCGGCCTGCAGAAGCTGGCCGACTCCGGAATGATGATCTTTGTCCGCAGCGTCTATCTCCAGGGCCTGGTCTTCCAGCGGCCGGAAACCCTGGACCCCCGCATGAGCTTTGCCAGAGAGACACTGGAGAAGTTTGACGCCCTGTGCGATAAATATGGATTGACGCCTGCCGCGCTGGCGCTGAGCTATGCGCTGTCTCTGCCCGGCGTGACCAGTCTGGTCCTGGGCAGCGAACGGCCGGAGCAGGTCTCTCAGAACACAGAGTTGCTGGACCATGTTGTCACGCTCAGCCAGGCGCAAATGGCAGAGATCCGCGAGAATTTTATCAATACCCCCGAATGCGTGCTGACCCCCAGCATGTGGTATAATGCATAAATCATAATTGAATTGGAGGAAATAAAAAATGGGACTTTACGATGAATTCAGATTTAAACCGGCTCCCTGGCTGCCCCACAGCAACCTGCCGCTGGAGGAACTGGAGCGCGTTCGCAACATCAAGCGGGAAGACATGGAGTACACCAACGAGAACGGCTTCTCCGTTCAGGTTGTCATTGATCCCACGCTGTGCATGGTCCAGGACATGTTTTACCGGATTCTCAAGTCTGATCTTGAGGATAAGCCCTTCTCCATGATCTGCCCCAACCAGTGGCCCGGCGCCTACTCCGCCGTCGCTGCCATGCTGAATAAGTTCAACGTCTCCGCCCGCAATGTCCACGCCTTCGCCATGGACGAATGGGCCGACGAGGACGGCAACGTTGCGCCGCTGACCTATGGCGCAGGCCTGGGCTACTCCTTTATGAACCATTTCTATTATCGCATCCGTGAGGATCTGCGTCCCACTGTGGACCATTGGCACACCCACAACAATGAAAATCGCGGCGACAACGTCTATTCCGACATGATCGACGAGATCACGGGCGGCGGTGTCGACGTGGTCTACACGGCCACCGGCTGGCCCGGCCATACGGCTTTTATTGATCCGCGCACCGAGGAGTTCAAGGCCGATTCTCTGGAGGAGTTCTGCAAGCTCGGCTCCCGGATCGTCACGGAGACGCCGCTGACCATCTGCGAAAACTCCCTGTTCGGGCCCATGGGCGCTTCCGGCGACGTATGGGCGGTGCCCTACAAGGCCGCCACGATTGGCCCGAGAGACATCTGCCATGCCAAAGACCGCTTCGAGCTGCACACCTTCGTCAACGCGGACGGCAGCTCCTGGCAGAGAATGGTCTCCCGTCTGGAGCTGTACGGCCCCATCACGCAGGACTTCCCCGCTTCGATCCTGAGACTGGGCAAGGGCACCTGCTACGTGTCCGAAGCCATTGCGAAGCCCTTTGCCAGTTGGCACTGCGGCATTGAGGACAAGGACCTCTAATACCTCTTCGGATAGAGAAGGGCAGGTTATAGGGCGCGTACCAAATGGCTTCCCAGCGGGAGTCCCACCGGAGCCTCCGGGAAGCTATGCCCGTCCGACGGACCTGACAGCATTTCAATAATCCGCATTCAAAGTACCTCATTTCTTCTTTGGACCGCCTTGTAAGGAGCAGGACCTTACAGGGCGGTCGTCTTCTCAAAGCAGCGCGGCCCGGAACATCTGTTCCGGGCCGCATTTCCGTCATTCCGGCCGGAGCTGCTGCCGAATTGTTTTGGGCGTCAGGCCGGTATGCTGCTTGATGAAGTAAAAAAAGCTGGAGATGTTCTCATAGCCGACGAATACGGCAATCTCCTCGATGGATCGGTCCGTATTCTCCAGAAGGCTGATCGCCGTCTCCAGCCGAATTTCCTGAATCTTTTCCCGATAGCTTTTGCCGTAAAGGGTCTGAAAAATGCGGTTCAACTGCCGGCCTGAGATCCCAAGCTGTTTCGCGAGAAACACGGCGCCGCCGTGCTGGTCAAAATGGGTGTTGAGGAACTCGTCGATCAGATATTTTCTGCTCTGCCCCAGGCTGACCGCTTCCGTCTCCTGGCAGCCGCGGCGCGGCACAGCGCCGTCAAAAATATCCAGCACCGTCAGCGCCAGCAGCGCTCTGATCTTTTCCCGCGCAATGTAGTCATCCCGGCTGTCCGCCAGCATCCGGAACAGATATTGAAGCTCCGCGGCGACTACCTCCGACGAGCCAAACAGGGCGCGGCCGGACTGCGACCGCCTCAAAATTTCTCTCTCCGTGTCATTTTGCTCTTCGCCGTTTTCCAGCAGCTCAAAGCTGACGCACCGATGGACACATTCGCGCGATGCCTCCAGAATGTTGTGAAACGTATACGGCGGCAGGAGGCAATAGTCCCCGCTCTGTAAGCGGTATGAGCGTCCGCAGACGGCCAACTGGCAGTCTCCCCGCTCCACAAAATGCAGTTCACAATAGGAATGCCGGTGCCCAAAGAACTTACCGGAGCTGTCGCTGTGCGTAACGCTTGCAGCCGTGACCAGTCTTGCGTCGATTCCCTTGCTGAAATGGAATTCCATGATCTTAATTGCTGCCATTTTCGGACATTTTCCTTTCTGACGCATTTATCCTGGCGGAAACAGATTTTTCCTGAATTTAAACGGTATGTCCGATTCTCTTATTTACAACGGCATACGCGCGATTTATTCTATCAGTGTGGAGATTTTTACCTTTTTTGTCATAATTTGGAAAGAGCGCCAAGATAAATGCCTATGTATAAATTGCTGATCGTTGATGATGAACCGCTGATCCGTGAGGGACTGTCCAAGAATATAGACTGGGAATCCATCGGATTTTCCGTCTGTAATACCGCCGCCAGCGGCGAGGAGGCCTATAGACTGATTGCCGCCTACCGTCCGGATGTGCTGATCACAGATATCAGTATGGCAAATATGGATGGAATCGCCCTCATGAAGAAGCTGCGAAAAAATGGCTTCACGCTCCACATTGTCATCATTTCCGGCTATGACGACTTCAAATATGCGCAGCAAGCCATCAAATATGGCGCTGTGGAATACCTTCTGAAGCCCATTGATGAGACCGCTCTTCGGAATCTTTTCGTTTCCATCCGGGAAAAGCTGGATTCCAGCAAAAAGGAACTCGACACGTCGGTTGATCCAACCCGTTCCGCGGCCACCCGGAGCGTCCTCCTGCAGTCCACAATGATGATGTATTTGCAGGGGCAGACAACGTCCGTCGATACGCTGCTTCCCCTGTTGGAGCCGCATGGCTTCCAGGCAGAGCAGCCCTATTCCATCGCGTTTCTTTCCTCCAAACCAAATACGCTCAGCCAGTTGGAGCGGAGCTGTCAATACGGCAATTGGGACTGCAAGCCGCTGGCATTTCCGCGGCAAAATATTCTGATTCTGGTGTTTTCCGGCGAACACAGCCGCGTGAAGCAGCAGCTTGCGGAGCATCTTCAGGCGTCCGCCGAAAAGGAGTCCGACGTCTACTGCCTGCTGGAGAGCGGCACGTTTGAGACGCTGCCGTCCATGTACCGCCTGATTACAGCCACTCCGTTTCGCTTCTTCTATCTGACGCCCTGGCAGATTTCCTCACTGGCCGACGCGGCATGTACGGACGCCGAATTTCCGATGCCGCCGGCGCAGACTCTGCTTGCCCAGATTCGCGGCGGCAGCCTGGAGCAATTCCGCCAAACGCTCTCGGAGCTGACCAGGAGACTACAGCTACAGCTGCCAAATCCGGACGCGGCGGCCATCTGGTTCTCAGAGCTCTATACAAAGCTCGCCTCTCTGCTGCATGAAAGCCTCCAGTCCCTGCAGGCGCTCAGCTTTTACGAACTATACTCTCTGCTCTGTGACTGTGCGAACGTCACGCCCTTCATCGAAATCTTTACCGAGCATATGACGACGCTGGCCAATGCTGCAATCTCAGCGGACCGGGCCAAGCCCGACGTAATCGCAGAGGTTCAGCGCTTTATCGACAGCCATTACCCGGAAAATCTGTCGCTCTCCTTCCTGGCAAAGCGGTTTTATCTGAGCCCGGCCTATCTGTCGGCTCTGTTTTCCCGCAATACGGGCAGCACCTTCAGCAGCTATCTGGAGCGGGTCCGGCTGGAAAAGGCGGCGCTGCTTCTCTGTACGTCGCACTACAACATTTCGGAGATTTCCGCAGCGGTCGGCTACCAGAACTCCCGCTATTTCTGCCGTCTGTTTAAAAAATACTATTCCTGCACGCCAACGGAATACCGGCGGCGGCTGTCTGCGGGGGACCTGCAATGAAAGGACAAAAGCACCAGCATTCCATCCGGCTTTCCCTCCACACCGTCCTGCTGCTGATCTCTGTTGGATTGGCGCTGCTTTTCGTATTTGTGGAGCTCCTACAATTTTACTCCACGACGTCCGACTATCTGCGAAGCAGCAACGCCTCTCTGGAAGAGACAAAATTCTCCCGCGCGAAGACGGAAATTTCGGAAAATCTGACGCAATTGGAGACGATCGCCCGGCTGGCAGTCTCCGACCCGCAAATTCAGGAGCTTCTCGAAAGCACGACAGAAAAAACCTATTATATCAACATCCAGCTCCAGAAGAGCCTGCGGCAACTGCTCTATAAAGGCGGCCTTATCCAGCCGCAGGTCGATTCGATTTTTATTCTGACTGACTATGGCGCCTATTGGTCCGGCGACCTGGTTCCTTCCAGCACGCAGAAGGATCGATTCCTCGCGCAGTTTCATATGGGCGAACGGCAATGGCACTTCCCGGAGAGCGCCTCGGAGCCCGCAGAGCCTGGCGCCGCCCTCCCAACGCTCACGAACCGCGTTTTTTATGTACTTCCCTTTACAGTCCACACGGAAAATGACAGTTGCGTCTGCGTGGTTGCCCAGGGCAATTTCCTCCAGACGATTCTGACGCAGGACCTTCCGGTCGGGGTTCTCTCGCCGTCTGGCGCCGTGCTTCTGAACCGCACGTCTTTTTCCAATGAGGCCCTTCAGGAATCCGAAATTGCCCCGGCCCTTCGCTCCGCAGAGCTGTCCGGCGATCTCATGCTGCTCTTCGAGACAAAGGACAATTCACAGAGCGTTAGCTGGCGTCAATTGCAGCTTTTGATTTTCGTCCTTGTCCCGGCTGTATTTTTGCTTGCGTTCATCCTGTCCGCCTTCCTGTCGCGGCCGCTGGTACAGCCTCTGAAAAATTTCTCAAGGCAGCTTACCGCTTCTCAGGCGGGACAGGAGATTTCCCTTCTGCGGGATTACCCCTTGTCCGTGCACGAATGGATTCTTTTGACGCTGTTGATAACCGTATCCGTCTGCTGTCTGCTGGTCTCAACCATTTCCATCCGCTTTTTTGGTTCCGTCTCCTCCGCTGCGTTCCAATCCTCCTCAGAGGAATTTTTCCAGCAGGCCGTGGACAGTACCGAAAATTTCTTCAAAAACCACTATTCCACCACGCTCCACTTTGGTTTTAACGACAGTCTTCGCAAGCTCCTGGCCAGCGGTTCGGGGGAAGACACTGGCGAAGACGCGGATTCCGGTCTGTCTGAATATCTGGAGCGGGCAAAAAGCTACTTCCTGTATACAACGCAGTTGACGCTGTATCAGCCAGACGGTACCCTGCTGGCCAGCACGGATCCCGTTCGCCTCGGAACCATGTCCCTGTCCCAACTGCCCAAGCAGGGAACGCCTGATTGGTATGCCGAGCGGCAGTCCGGCGGCTGGACGATCTCTCTGCTCTGGCGGATCAACAACATTGCAACCATGCAGCCTCTCGGCTATTTTCTCGCCCAGGTGGATGAGAGCGATCTCTCCGCAATTTATGACTATTTCCGGCCGGGCTTCGGTGAAATCTACCTCCATCTGCAGGATGGAACCGTACTCTCCTCAACCAACAAGCTGTTGATTGGTCAGAAGGCGCCGGCGGCCATGTCGGAGGAGCTTTGCCTTTCCCAGTCAATTGATAACACGCCGCTGACGCTGACTGTTGTCCTTGATAACTCTCTGGTTCGCTCTCAGCAGCAGACGATGAAGCTGAAAATGCTGTATTCGCTGCTTCTCACGCTGGTTCTGGCTCTGATTGCAAGCCTGCTGCTGTCGCACTATCTCTCCAAGCATTTGAGCCGCTCTTTCCGGCAGATCTCAGGGCTGGCGCCGATTGATCCTGAACCATTTTCTCCCGAGAGTACCATCATCTCAGAAATTGAGGAGATGAACCGCGCGTTTGCAGACATGGCCCAGTATATTCAGGAGCTGAGCAGGCAGACCGCAGAAAGTGAACGCCGCCAAAAGGAGCTGGAGCTGGCGCAGCAGCGCGCCCGCTTTGCCATGCTGCAGGCGCAGATCAATCCGCACTTTCTCTACAATTCCTTCGAGACCATTTCGGCCCTGATCCGGCAGAAGGAGACCGACACGGCGGCGGACATGCTCTGCGGCATTTCCAGCATGCTGCGCTATGCGCTGCGGACAGACGCATCCCTCGTCGCCCTCACAGAGGAAGTCCAGTACGCGAAAACCTATATGGATATCATGCAGCGCCGTCATTCCGGTCTGCTGCAGGCAACCTTCGATTTTACAGAGGACGCCATGCGGCAAAGGGTCATCCGGTTCATTTTGCAGCCCATTCTGGAAAACGCGGTGAACCACGGTCTCCGTCCACGGGACGGCCAGGGAAATATTTGCGTGATGGGAAAAATCGCGGACGGCAAGCTCCTCATCTCCATTCGGGACGATGGGGTCGGCATGGACAAAGCCCAGGTTGCCGCGCTGCGGAAATCACTGAACCGCGAGCCGCGCCAGGATGGCCACCATATCGGCCTCTCCAATATTCATCACCGCCTGCGGACCTATGGCGAGTCCTATGGCGTCCAGATTATCTCCCATCCCAACTCCGGAACCATCGTCATTATTCAGCATCCTCTGCTTCCATAAAGCTAGACCAATGGGCCGCCGAAGCGGCCCATTCTTTATTTCCGGAGGGATGTGAATTACTTCACGCCGCCAGCCTCGTAGGCCGCAATGACGTCCTGCAGGCCAGCTGCATCGAGGCTTTCCAGATAGGAATCCCATTCCGCGTCGATGTCCACAACGCCGCTGATCGCATTGGCGTAGAACTCGTTGGCGATGGTGGTCACGTCGGCAACCTTCTGCGTGGTCTCATTGTCCAGCACAGGCAGCACGAAATCGTTCGCCATATAGAAGGGCTCATAGGACATGGAGTATGCGTAGAGATCGCCCTCCGCCTTCGGGCAGACATTCTCCAGATACCACTCTCTGGGGCAGCCAATCGGGATGAAATCGTAGTACGAGCCATGCGTTGCACTCCAATCCTCGGTCTGGGTGTGCGCCTCAACCACGATCTTTCCGTCCTCGTCCAGGGTGTAGTCAACGCCTTCCTCACCATAGGTGCGGTCGCGGTAGTACTCCCAGCCGTTCGACACCATGTCATTCCACATGGTCAGCATGAGCTGGATGGTCTCGTCCGGGCAGTCCTTGCCGAAGACCATGCTGGCGTCGCTGATGCAGTCCGGATACCAGGCATTGACATACCGGACGCCGTCCTCGTCCGCAAAGGGCTCCATGCAGGTCAGCTCCGCATTGGGATCCGCGTCAAAGAGCATCTGCTGCACATTGCCGGGGGTATTCAGGGCGAGCCACCAGGGATGGTCGACCAGGATACCGAACAGGCCCTGCGCCCACTTGTCGCGCTGCATCTGACGGTCGTCGGTGATGAGCTCAGGATCCACGATTCCTTCCTCATACCAGCCGTGCACCAGCTTCAGCATCTCCTTGCAGGTTTCGGTTGCGGAGGAATAGGTCACTTTGCCGTCGTCGTCCATATAATAGGAGTTGGGCCACCAGTGGTTGGCAGCATAGACAGAGCCAAAGCGCATGCTGGAGGAGCCGCTGCCGTGCATGCCATAGGTGTCGTTGGCGCCGTCGCCGTCGGGATCGTCGTTGGTAAAGGCCACCATGACGTCATGCAGCTCGTCAATCGTGGTCGGGACCTCCAGCTCCAGGGCGTCCAGCCAGTCCTGACGGATGAACATCAGCATGCCAACGTGGTTGGTCATGGAGTCACGGGGAACAAAGACGCACTCGCCGTCCACCATGATCTGGGCCAGCGTCATCTCCTTGCCGAGCTCCAGATCGCCGTTGCCCATGTAGTCATAGATGGTGTTCATGTAGTCGGGAGCGTATTCCTCCAGCCACTCCACGGGGAAGGAGCGGACAGAGCCCTGACGGAACAACTGCTTGATGTCGATGCCGCGGTTGATAAACACATCGGGGCTGTTGCCGGTAGCCCAGTAGAGGTTTGCCGCCTCAAGGTCGTCCGTCTGGACTTCGGCAACGTCAAACTTGACATTGTACTGCGCTTCCAGTTCCTTCTGCACATCGGTGTCCGCATAGGGGCTCATCTTTGCAATGGAAATGGTGAGCGGCTCGCCTTCGGCGGTTTCTTCGCCTGTGGTTTCTTCCTCCGGGGCTTCCGGCTCTTCTGCGGTTTCCTCGGATTTTTCGGGTGTTTCCTCAGGCGTGGGGGTCTCCTCGGTTTTACTGGCACAGGCTGTAAACATACTGAGGACCAGGACCAAGGCGAGGATGAGCGCTAGGATCTTCTTCATTTCGATTTCTCCTTTTTTTAAATTTATTGCAAAGAGGTCAAGACCTCTGGCAACCAAAATCAGCCCTTGACTGCGCCGATATTAATGCCCTTCATAAAATGCTTCTGGAAGAGCGGATACAGCATGGCGATTGTGACTGTGGCGATGACGATTGTCGCCGCCTTCACCGTCGTGGGCGTCATCGCGGCGGTATTGTTTCTCAGCATGTCGACGGATTTGGTATCGCTCTCCACCAGAATCTTCCGCAGCAGATAGGCCAGCGTCATCTTATCGCGTCCCGGCGTGTAGATCATAACGTCGAACCATGCGTTCCAATGCCCGATTGCCGACCAGAGAGAGAGAACCGCGATGATCGGCTTGGACAGCGGGACATAGATGCGGGTCAATACCTTGAAGGTGCTGGCCCCGTCGATAATCGCCGCCTCCTCCAGGGAGCTTGGCACGGTGGCCATGAAGTTCCGCGCAATGATGATGTTCCAGGCACTGGTCAGACTTGGCAAAATCAGCGCCCAAAAGCTGTTTGTGAGATGCAGGCTCTGCATCAGCAGATAGGTGGGAATCAGTCCGCCGCTGAAAAACATCGTGAAAAGGATGAAGCCCATAAAGAATTTCCGGCCCGGCAGCGTCCGCTTTGCCATGACAAAGCCAGCGCAGACCGTAAAGACAACGGAAAGGCCGGTGCCGACCGCAGTCCGAACAATGGAGTTCCAGAAGGACCGCAGGAACATGGACTCGGAAAATACCTTCTTGTAGGCGTCAAATACCAGGGGAAAATCCGGAATAATCCGAAGGGAGCGCTTTGAGGCGGAGGCTGCATTGGAAAAGGACAGCAGCAGCGTATCCCAGAAGGGATAGAGGAAGATCACAAAGAGCACGCACATCAGGACGATGTTGACAACGTCAAATACCCGGTCGCCTGTGCTCTTGATCACGCGGGGCCCGCTTTGATTTTTTCGATTATTTTTTCTCATGTTGTCCCTCCACCAA
>Ga0129308_1002854_pt1 | contig 13602 bp, 13 predicted proteins | sample L827metagenome_FD_94440 | JGI IMG/M metagenome (GOLD analysis project Ga0129308, IMG submission 94440) | Ring-tailed lemur group fecal microbial communities from Wisconsin, USA - L827 metagenome | ecosystem: Host-associated > Mammals > Digestive system > Large intestine > Fecal | place: USA...
AGCGACTGCTGGTTTTGACGTTTTGACCGCGACGTATATCAATATGTATATTCCCGGCATTACATGCCAGTCAAGTACTCAGTTTTCAAAATCAGGTTTTGGAAGTTATGAAATTACTTATGCATTATCTGATGCTTTTAAGCCAATGATTGCCGGCGTCGGGGAAAATCATACACTAAAAATTACCAGATCACAGATAACGGTTGAAGCTGATGGTCAATGGTTATTGGCACGTCAAGTGTATGAATATCTGAATCCTGATGATGATGCATCCAAAGAAGCGGTGTTGAAGTATGGCAATCCGGAAGATGAATATGAAGATCTTCTGAAACTGCCGGATTCGGCCGTGATTGATGTTGCTTTAAGTTTTCCTAAAACCAGAAATGCCGATGAATTGATGACTTTCATTAATAAATATCCGGATTCATCATTTATTTGGGTTGCTTTGGATACTAATGAAACCATCGTTCATGGAACTGCGACAGGATTTAGTCTGTATGAATCATGGGCAGACGCTTTAACTGAAGAAGCAAAAAGCAATTATCCTTCTTTTTATATCTCTAAAGATGAACTTAATGCAAAGACTATGACAGAAAACTATCTGTCAAAATTGAAGCTGCTGGCAGATCATCCAGCGTTCACGCAAATGATGGATGCGTTCTTTCTAAACGAGCAGGTTGACTATGATGCAAAGTATCAGAATGTTTTAGAAAATGGGATAGAAGCTATTGGGATTCGCGGACATCTGACTAAGGCGGATTTACTACAGATGATTGATACAAAAGAAATATCACACATGACCATTCGTCAGGTAAAACTATCTAAATATTCATAATGTTTAATGAAGGCAGTTGAGAAAACCGCCTTTTTTATATTTATCTATGTAACATTTTCGGTGTAAAATTGTTTTAGATATGAGAAGGGGAGAGGATAGATGAAAAATGATGAATTAGAGCGCGCCTATACATTATACTATCGTCATCTGTTTCTCTATGCTTTTTCTTTGACGCATTGTAAAGAAGATGCTGAAGATCTGGTGGCAAATGCATTTGTTAAGGCTGCATTGAGTTATCAGTTTGGAAGTTTAAAGTCCTGGCTGTATACAGTTTTGAAAAACGAATATTTTAATGTCGTTAAAAAGAAAAAACGCTGGTTAGATGAAAGTCAAATTCATGTTGAATGGATTGAAGATCCAAAAGATATTGTCCGGGAATTCATTTCTGATGAACGCAAGCGCTGGCTTTATGATCAGATTTATCAACTGCCGGATAAGGAAAGGGAAGTGCTGCTGCTGTCTGTGCAGGCGGAACTGGATGATAAAAGGATTGCCGCAATGACCGGTCTATCAGCGGAAAATGTCAGAGTCATTAAACACCGGGTCAAAAAAAAGTTAATATCATTATCACAAAAGGAGGGAATCTGATGAATAATCATGAGATTGATGAAATGCTTAGGGAAGATGAAAAAACAGAGAACAATAAGCATTTAAATAGAAAACTAAGACGAAGTGTCAATAAACAAATCTATTCACGAATATTATTAACATTTCTTGCCATTGCCATAGTCATAGGCGGCGGCAGCTGGATTAGTAAGTTTTATTTGGAAAAAACATCTTATCGTCCCCAGCAGGAAGATCAGATGATGTTTTATGAAGAAGAAGGGTCAGGATTTTCATATTTGCTGGAATTGTTTTTAGGGCTGCATGATTCCCAAAATGTCAAAGAGATAAGTTTTCATGAAAATGCCGGATCAGGAAAATATCAATTTATGTATACGGCGATTCCTTTTTTAAATATGAGCGAATCAACGGATTTTAGTTCGCTGGGGGTAAAAGGCGGCAGCTGGGGCTGGATATGGGTTTCAAAGTCGAAATTGTCATGGGAAGAAAGAGAATGGACAGCAGCTGGAAAAACGCGCAGATATGAATATTTGCCAGAAAATGCGGAAATTGCTAAAGAACAATTTCCGTTAGAGAAATTATATCAGGAAGTAAAGAAGCTTCCTGAGTCATGCCTTTTCGATGCGGCACTCAGTTTTGAAGAAGAGAAAACCATGGATCAAATAGCTGCATTTATATTAAAACATCCAGATATTGATTATTACTGGATGGCTACGGAAATATCAGAAGAGGGATATGCGCTTTCCGGATTATCTTTAAGAGACATTAAGCAGAATCAATATAGTGGAAAACTGTTAAAAACATCATTATATCAGGAATATCCTTATCTTAAATTCTTTGAAAATACAGCATTGAATGGCGAGACCCTAACCTCACATTATCTTTCGATACTTAAATTGCTTTTGGATCATGAAGACTTTTTAGAAGTTCTTGAAACAGCTTATCCGGATGCTAAAAATGACCTTCAGCAAACTTATGACAATACTCTGGCTAATGGTATTTATGGAAAGGGCTTAAGATGTGTTGTCAGTCAGCCGGAATTACTGTCTCTGATAGAAAATGGTGAAATTGATTTTCTTTGTATCTATGATTTAAAACTATCTTATCTCCAGCAATAGCTAAAAAAGAGAATTGGCGAAATTCAATCGTCAAATTCTTTTTTTTGTGTCATCAGTGTTTAAAGTTTTCAATCTCATTCATCAGATTATAATGTAAACTCCATTCTGTATTCGTAGACGTGTAAATGAGTGAAAGGTGTTTTTCGTATTCCTGTGTTATTTTCTGTTCGCAAGTTTACCTCTTTGCCGGTAAAAATCGCTCTCACCCATGGGCATATCGATTACAACGGCGCGGCTTTTGACTGTATGTATGGCGGACAGGGGACCCAGCCGGTTATCCCTCAGTGCTGAACGGAAATAGAGGGTTGCTGCCACAGCGATCGCAAACTGCGATTTCCTGCTGGATGCTCGATTTTTGCAGGAGTCTTCTGTAGAAATCTCTGTTGCCCTTCCCTGGACCGCTTGACTTTTCTAAATGCACATATTAAAATGAGTTAAAGAACAGGAGGGGAAACAATGAGTTTTTATAATAATCTAAAGAAGCCGGATCCGCCGCGCCGTGCCGAACCTGTGGTCTCTTCTGAAGAAATTATCCAGAAACTGATGCAGTCGGAGGAAATTCAGGGACGTGCCTCGGCAATGATGTCTCAAATTAAAAATGCCTGTATCAGCGCTAAATGGGATGGCAAGCGCCGGGTTTACGGGCGGATTTCCAGCTGGGTAGAGAAATATGATTCTGAAGGATATTCGCTGATTCATCCTTCGTATAAGGCATATTTTTATGCCTGGCCCAATGGGGTACGCGAAACGACCACTGTGCAGGAGAATCCGTCAGGATATTTAACAAGGCCTGTCGATAGTTTTGAACAGCAGCAGGCTTTTCTGCGCATTCTCAACTCTTTGCTGGCACAGGATGGGTTTCCGCAGGATTGCCTCCATCCTTTTACATACACCACCAACTATAAAACCCAGCAAAAAGTTCCTGGGATTCTTTTCAGCCGTACGATAGACACATACACGGCGGTGGAAGACTATTCTATTGAAGTGGATATTCGCTGGTAATGATGCCATATAAAAAGGGGGCTGCAGCTCTCTCAATAGCCTGAAAACTATTGAGTCGTTACAGCCCTTTTCTCCTATTCGATTGTCTCATCAGTGTCTTTTACCCTTTTAAAAGTTTCAATATAATTCATCAGATCATGACGTAAAATCCGTTCTGTATCCGTAGATGTGTAAATGGTTGAAAGTTGTTTTTCATACTCCTGTGTCATTTCCTGCATCATGACTTCATCTGAAATATCCTTTTCCATTTTCAAAAGTAATTTAGTCATTTTGTAAATGATGAATGGTGAAATAAGCAGCAGGCCATAGAAGATGATACGCTGAATCTGATGATAAAGAGGACTGTAATCTAAATTATTAAAGGTGTTGGCATAAATATAAACAATGATGGAAAAGTAAATGATTAGCAGGGTATAGATTTTCCATGAAGAACGAATACTTTGGGAATTCCCTTTTAAAAGCATCGTGCAGGCCCTATAGAGAATAAAAATCAATAACTGACAACAGATGATTGAAACAGCAAAAGAAAGAGGTGTCTCAACCAGGTATCCTTTTCCGGCAACTAATAGATTAAAGCTCATAAATAAAATTTCTCCAAACATAGACAGCAGCAGGCTTAACAGCACAATGACTATTTTTCTTAATAAACCGCCTTCAAACAGCCATAACAGATATAGTAGATTGACTAGAAAATTAAATAATGGTTTTAAGATGGTCGTATTGAAGAAGAGGGCATCAAAAAAAATGACGGATAAAGTATAGTAGGTAAAGGATTTAATCCAGAAATGGTTTTGAGAAGTTTTTTTCTTTTGCATATGAATAAAGAAATCCATGTAAAGTAAGCAGCTGACAAAATGACTGAATAATAAAAATAACTTCATTTTACTGTTTCCTTTCTTTAAAGCGGGTTGAAGAAGACGTCTGATCTGATTTTAGCTGACAGGTCGCTTGAAATTCTATTTCGTGATTTTGCTCACTGACACTTAACATTCCCTGATTTTTTTCACAGGTGTACCTGATGATATTTAAACCGTTGCCATGATTTTCTTTATCCATCTTAGAAGTCTGAACCTGATTTAATTGAAAAGGTGTCGTTTCTATTCGATAATTACGTACTTTGATGACTAAATAACCCGATTTAAGATAAGAATGAATACTGATTATTTTCTTATCCTCAGGAAGTCTGGCACAATACTCAATAGCGTTGTCTATGAGATTTGTATAAAGCGACATTAGCTCAATAGAAGAAAGTGGTATTTTTTCAGGCACAATCAAGTTAGGGATAATTTTGATGCCGTATTTTGAAGCATAAAGGGTTTTGTTGTACATGATGGCATCAATCACTTTGTTTTCACAAAAATGTGTTTCATAAAGCGCAGAGCAGTTTTTCATGAGTATATTTGCCAGTAAACGGGCATCTTCACTTTTAAAATCATTATGGTCGTTTATGTAATTTTTTATTTCTGTACTGAATTGATCCTTGATTTTTTCAAATCGTTTGTGATTTTCTTCCTGCACGATTAAATGTTCCTGACGCATTTTAATATGTTGTTTAAGAACCTGATTTGCGGCTTTCAGTGAGGCGAGTTCTAACATATACTGATAGAGGACAATCAGAAGACAGAAAGAAACCAGAAAGAGAAGAATGATGACTGTACTGAAGATCGTATTAACGATCGTGTTAGAAAAAAGGACAGCAAATGAAAGCATCAGGTAGGTTATGATCTGGATGGTGATGAAGAGAATAATTGTCAATTTTTTCTTGTTTAATTTCATTATTTGACAAGAAAATCCTGCAGAGCATCTCTGACATCTGATAAATGAGAGCGACTGACAGGAATCAGTTTGCTATTGCGCAAAGTAATCTGCGTTCGTTGAAACTCCAGCAGATAATCTAAATTGACAATGTAGCTGGTGTGGCATTGAACAAAATTGTTGGGCAGTTCAGACATCAGTTGAGAAATCTTTAATGATGTTTCAATTGTATTTTCGATAGTATGTATGTAAGTTGTTCTTCTGTTTCTCTCCATATAGATAATTTCATTTAAAAATAACATCACTGTTCTGTCTTTTAATTGAATAGATATTTTCTTTCTGGCTTTTTTGATAGTATTGATTGCTTTATCGATAGCTGCAGGCAATTTTGCTTGAATTTGCGGTTTATAAATATAGTAACAATGATCTACTTCGTATACTTCAGTGGCGGTGTCTAAATAAGCGCTGATAAAAATGATTTGGGCAAAAGGAAAGGAAGCATTTATTTTTTTGGCAGCGTCAATGCCATTCTCGTTTTTTAAGATAACATCAATGATAAAAATTGCCGTTTCTGATATGATTGGAAATGCATCACACATTTCCTGGACATTTTGGAATTGATGGATAATTGCGTCAGGAACTTCGGTTAAAATAATTTTTTCAAGTTTATTCAGAGTTTCTTTCTGGTCATCAAGAATTACAAATGAATACATAAAATACACCCTTTCTATGCTTATTATTTATAATTATATAGGAAATTTTTGGATGCGCAATACTTTAATTTTTTATAAATATTGCAATGGCTAATTATGACATTAACGTTGTCAATTGTGTAATTTTTGTGAAATTTATTATAATCAATTTTGCGGCCATTCTTTATGATTCGGAGAATTAATATGTCTTAAAAATGAATTTTCTGTATGTGTGACTGACAAATGGAAAATGACATTTAGTACTTTTGCTTTCATCAAAAAAAACGATATGGTATACTAAAAGAAAGAAGATATAGATAAGGAGATTTATATGGGACAATCTTATGTTTTACAAATTCATACGGGATCATTTTTAAATGCACATACAGATGTTCATGAGATTCAAACAAAAATTGGGCCAATAATTGCGCAAAAGAAAATCAAGGCAGTCATTTTTGGCTGGTATCTCAATCAGACATTTAATAGTGAATTATTAGATTATTTTCATCAAATGCATATTCCGTGTTATTTTTGGCTGCCTGTTTTATCGGAAATTGATCAAATTAAATCGAGTGTTCCCTTAACAGATTACAAAGGAAATCAGGGAGGAAGCGTTTCGGTGATTGAGGATGAAAGCTTTGCTTTTTTATGTCCAACGCATCAAAGCAGTTATATGAATGTATGCGATATCTATGAAGAACATCTTTCATCCATAAAATTTGATGGCATTTTTTTAGATAAGATTCGTTTTCCTTCATTTGCTAACGGTTATGCAGAAGGCTTTGGCTGTTTTTGTCAGTCATGTCAAAAGATTTATCTGGAAAAAGGAATTGATCTTGCTTATATCCGAACCTGCATTGAAAATCATGATCCGCTTCTTTTAAAAGGCGATTATGACAAGTTTGGGCATTACCTGTTTAAAGATGAAAAAATCAATGCATTTTATAAGACAAGAGCCGGAATCATTACCGACTTTGTCGGACGTCTCTGTGATTATTTTCATCAAAAGAATTTAATCGTGGGATTGGATATTTACGCACCATTTTTTGCTTATCATTGCGGACAGGATATTCAGGCATTGTCAAATAAAGCTGATTTTTTAAAGCCGATGTTCTATCGTTTTACGCAGGCTCCTGCAGGAATGCAGTATGAATATGATGCTTATAGGCAGTATTTTAAAGATAACAAAGATTTTGAAATGCAGCCTATTTCACTGGATAGTCTTGCCTGTCAGGTTAGTTTTATGAAAAATGCCCAATGCCAGGTATATCCGGGCATAGAAATCAATCCAATTCAAGACATATGTGCTGTAAATACAGCTCGCTTTAAGGAAAGCAGAGATTTTTTTGGAGAAAACTTTGATCCGATCGTTTGCTGCTGGAATTGTCTTTTGATGAGCGAAGAAATAGAACAAAGTTTATAAGCTGAAAATTATTGCTGCAAAATCAGAACGTGTCTATTTGTTTGATGGCTTTAAAAGCCTGAAGTGTTGTTTAAAAGCACTCGCTATCCTTTGATAGAGAGTGCTTTTTTCAGTAAATGATAATCAATGCATACGATTGCTTATAGGAATATTTTTTTATATCCCCAGATGTATGATGTTTTGGCATTGTTGATATTCATAGGGTTTATGAGAGATGAGAAGAATGGTATGGTCATGAGCTAATTTTGTCAGTGTATGAAAGATTTCTAGTGAAGTTTTCTCATCCAGGGCACTGGTAATCTCATCGAGAAGCAGTATTTGCGATTCCTGTAGTAATGCTCGGGCGATGGCTATTCTTTGCTTTTGTCCACCGGAAAGATTCAGCGCACCATCTTCAATCATTGTTTCATACTGCATGGGCAATGACATGATAAAGTCATCTATTTCAGCCTTCCTGCAAGCCTCACGGATTTTATGAATATCTGGATTTATCAGGGCAAAATTATCATAGATGGACATATGAAACAAATAGGGCTGTTGAGAAACACAGGTGATGATTTTGGCGTATTGTTCCTTTGAATATTGGTCAATGCTGTTTTGTCCGATGAAAATTGAACCGGACTGAATTTCTTCAAACCTCAGCAGTAAACGAAACAACGTACTTTTTCCAGCGCCTGAGGGTCCAGCCAGCGCATTCAGAGTATGAGCTGGAATCTGCAGACTGTAATTCTCAAACACCTTTTTTTCTTCATAGGCAAAATTGATGTTTTGAAATCGGATGGTGCTGTCCAGGACGCTGAGGTTTTCCTGATTTAAAAAGTGCTCATTGTTTTTAGACTGAATAAAATGACGGTATCTTTCAATCGAAACATTTTTTATTCTTAATTCACCTAAGATTGAAATGAACTGAGAAAGTGAACTGAACAATGTGCCAAAGTAGGACTGAATGATTAAAACCGTATCGATGCCGAAATGACCATTTAAGCAATAATGACAGGCATAAATCATTAAAATGATTTCCGTGCACATGGTGATCGTCGGACTGATAATGTTACTGATGATTTGATTATTGATCTGTTGGTTGTGAACATCGATGTAGGCCTGATTCAGTTTTTGGTATTTGAGATGGAGCCGGCCGGGAAAATTAAAGATTCTAATATCATATAGTCCGGATAATAATTCGTTGTAGAACTGCATTTCTTCGTCAGCTTTTTCTTTTCCTTTTTTTGTCAGACGTTCATATTTTTCATTGTAGGTATTCAGAATATAAATGACAAGCCCATTGACAAGACAGCCAAAAAGCATTAAGCCGATACTGATTTTGCAAAGAATCATCAAGGAAACAAGAAAAGAAAGAAATAAAAGGATTGCATTGGACAGCCAGGAACCAAATTCAGCTAATAATTTAATATCCTGATTAACGATGTTCAGGATTTCTGCTTTGCTATGGCTGTCAAAATATTGGAGATCGATGACATCTAATTTGGCAATCATGGTATGATGCAGCTTTTCATAGACATCATTATAGAGTCTTTTTTCAACCTGATAGCTGATGATTCTGAATATTTTAGAGGTAATTTTTAAAATAAAATAGGCACTCATTGTCAAGAGGACCAACGGAACATCGTGTACTGTCAGGGCATGAATGGTCAGACTGAATAGTAAGCTTGTGAACATGTAGGGACCGTTTGTTAAAAGGGAGGTGAGAATCAGCAAGCAGGTAATTTTTTTATTTGCTTTGGTAATAGTAAAGTATTTTTTGATAATTTTGAAATTATTCATTTTAAAAATTTTTCAATCGCATTTTCGATGAGGAATTGTATTTCTTCCTGAGATAATGCGATATTGCCGCCATAAATCTGTGTGGCAATGCCATGGGCATAAAACCTGATGTCGCGGTATAAATCTTCGCTTTCTTTAACCGTGATATGATATTGATTGGCAGTGCATTCAATTGTTTCCCGATTCCATGGAGAATGAATGACTTCGTCTACAGAACGCGTCTGAATGAATTCGTGAACAAAGAGAGCGCCAAAAAGATGCCTTTCCTTGAGGGCAAACAAAACATAAGCCAGACTCATCGTATAAAGATAATTGTTCTTATCGATATACTGATGAATAAAATCATCATAATACTGGTCAATCTTTTTCTTTAAGGCTGTTTTTAGCTCATTCATATCGGCAAAGGCTTTAAAGATAGGCATTGTTGAACAGGATAAATTTTTTGCCAGATATCTTGCATTCAGGTATTCAATACCTTCGTTTCTGGAAATATCAAATGATGTTTGGAGAATTAATTCTTGAGTGATTCGTGTTTTTGGTGGCATAGGGGACTCCTTTCTAATAAATATCTTTTGTTATATAACAATTGTTATTTTAAAGAATCATACATTGTTTGTCAATATATATTGGGAAATTTCTTGCGGATAGCGTTATTTTGCTATTGAATAATATTTAAAGTTGCTTTTCAGCCTGGGAGGTTTTGTAGTATAATAAATCATAGAACTGGAGCGTGATATCAATGAAAATTTTAGCATTTACAGGGGCTGGCATCAGTAAGCAGTCCAATATTCCAACATTTATGGATCGACCTGATGTTCGCGAAAAACTGTTTAGAAGCTTTGCGGAAAATCATCATGAAGCATACAATGAAGTAATCAGACAATTAAAAGCAAATATGAACGGTGCCAAGCCTAATGATGCTCATTTTGCCCTGGCTCAGTATCATATTCCGATTATTACCATGAATATTGATGGTTTGCATCGACTTGCCGGCAGTGATGCATTGGAATTGCATGGCGGCCTTCCTGAAGACGATGAAATGGATATGGCCTGGTCGTTATATAATAAACCAGTATTATATGGTGATCCTGCACCAAATTATCAGAAGGCTTATGGAATGGTCTATGATTTAGAACCGGGAGATATTTTTATGGTGATTGGCTGTTCTTATCATACAGCGATTGCCTGTGACCTGAGAGAAGTAGCTAAAAGCAGAGGGGCAAAAATTATTGAAATTCAGGAAGATGCAGCGCATAATGTCAGAAAGGTGTTAGAGGATTTACTGGCTGGGTGAAACGCTCAATGACATGTATTTAGCGGATTCAGAAGTACTTAACATACGCTTCTTTGAAATCATTCAAAAAAGCGCTTTAAGCCTTTGAATCTTGTCACCATCAGAATGAATGCTTCTTTGTATTTTAAAAAACATCAGAAAGACTGTTAAAAATATATAAAATGACTTGACTTAGAGTAAACTCAAAGATGTATGCTTATGCTGATGGGAGGCGTAGTGAATGAAAATTGCGGAAGTAAGTCAGTTGTATCAGATTTCTGCAGATACATTAAGGTATTATGAAAGAGTTGGTCTGATTCCTGCGATTGAGCGTAATAAAGGCGGAATTAGAGAATATTCAGAAGAAGATCTTAAACATATTGAGTTTGTTAAGTGCATGCGCAAGGCAGGATTATCTATTGAATCGTTAATTACCTATTTTGATTTAATGAAAAAAGGTGATGAGACACTGGAAGAAAGAAAAGCACTGTTGTTAGAAGAGCGGGAAAAAATTGAGACTAGAATGAAAGAAATTCAGGAATCTCTGGATCACCTGAATTATAAGATCAGTTTATATGATGAAAAAATAAAAGACAGTTGTTTAAAATAAGGTCGGTATGATTCCGATCTTTTATTTTAAGATGAAATGATAATTATTTATTAAATAAATAAAATATTATCAAAAATAGTAGACATTTAAGAAATCTCAGTATAGAATAGAGTAGTAGAAGAAATAAGGGGGTTATCATATGACAGAGGTTAAAGATTTATTACGAGATCCTTTAAAATCATCAAGCGGATATCAGCCTGGGGGGAAAAAGCTGGTAATGAGCGATGATGTGAAAACGGTGATTCAGTTAAATGCAAATGAGAATCAATTAGGCCCATCACCAAAAGCTGTTGAAGCTATGCAGGAAGCTGCAAAGATTTCTCATTTATATCCCTTTACATTTGATCAGATGGGAAAAGTCAGAAGTTTTATTGCTGATCAATATGATGTTGATCCAGAAAATTTGATGATTACTTCTGGTTCCAGCGGCATTATTTCGGCATTTGGTGAAATATTTTTAAATCCCGGGGATGAAGTCGTTACTTGCGTTCCGACCTATGATTCGTATCGGGCTGTAACAAGCCGCTACGGTGCTGTCTATAAAACAGCGCCATTAAAGGATTACACGTTTGATCTGGATGCCATGGCTGATTTGATCACAGAAAAGACAAAGCTTATCATTATTGTGAATCCGAATAATCCAACAGGGACACTAATTGCCAATGAAGATTTGGATGCCTTTATGGAAAAAGTACCAGATCATGTGATTACCGTGATTGATGAAGCTTATTTTGAGTGGATTGGTCATCCGGATTATGAATCCAGCATCAAATATGTCAAAGCCGGCAAAAAGGTGGCTGTATTAAAAACATTTTCCAAACTTTATGGCATGGCTGGCGTGCGAATTGGTTATGGTATTATGCATAAAGACATTTGTCAGGCGATGCGGACGGTGGAATTTAACTATGGTGTCAGCCGTATTGGTTTAGCTGGTGCAATGGCGGCGATGAGTGATACTGACTATAAACAGCGTTCTTTAGAGAATAACACGAAAGGCAGAGATTTCCTGATGAAGGTTCTCTTGGAAGTTGGATTTGAGCCTGTGCCTTCTTATGCGAACTTTATTTATTTTGTGCCAAAAGGTATCAGTGCCGAGGATCTGGTAAGTGAACTGGCATATCATGGCGTCATGATTCGTCAGTTTGGAGAATTTGGCCGTGTTAGTATTGGTCTGGACTGGCAGAATCAGCTGTTTGCGGATACTTTGAGACAAATCATGACTAATCATTAATATATGAAAGACCTGGCGGATATAGTCGGGTCTTTTAAAATGGTATATTGCAACTGTCTGGCTAGCAATGGCTTTTTGATGTATTTTCTGTTATATTATATTTGTCAGATAAATCTAAACTTTGGCGGGGTGATTGATATGAGATGTGCATTAGCGGCGATGGGATTTATTAATGAGGATATTACCTTTAATAAGCGAATCATCATGGATACAATGATCAAGTATTCCGGTGAGGCAGATATTGTGATATTTGGTGAAGCTTTTTTACAGGGCTTTTATGGTGCGACTTTTGATGTGGACCATGATCAAAAGCTGGCGATTTCCCAGGATGATTTGATCATTCAGGAGATTTGCCTGGCCGCAAAAGAATATGCTGTCGCTGTTTCTTTTGGCTTTATTGAAAAAACAGACGATGCTTTTTACAGCAGTCAGATGACCATTGATTATGATGGAAAGATCATCGATGTTTACCGCAGAGTTTCCCCAGGCTGGAAAGAATCGTTTGCCAGTGAGCAATATCGTGAAGGCAATGGCTTTCATACTTTTAACTTGATGGCACGGCGCATCGTTGTTGGGCTGTGCGGCGATTTGTGGTTTGATGAGAATGTCAATCAAGTGAAAGCATTATTGCCGGATATTGTTTTTTGGCCTGTTTATACTGATTTTAATGCGAATGAGTGGAATCAAAGGATAAAGCATGAATATGCAATGCAGGCGGGCAAAATCTGTAAAAAAGTTTTATATGTCAATTCATTGTGTATTGATATGGAAGGAGACGAGATTGCCAGGGGCGGAGCTGTCCTTTTTGTCGATGGAAGAATTGAAAAGGAAATTCCTTCCGGAAAAGCTGATGTGCTTATTGTAGAGATTTAACTGTTGATTTAGCGATACTCTGACGTTAATTTTCATTGTTTAAACAAAAAATCAAATATAAAAAGCATCCTTAGGGATTGATCACCCTGCGGATGCTTTCTTTTTTTAACGATTTGTCAAATAGAGGTAGAGCAGTTTCATGCTGTTATCAACGCCTTCATAATGAGAACGTTCATAACCATGGCTGGCAAATACACCTGAACCGATTAAGGCTGCGCGGATATCATGTCCAGCACGCAGGGATGCAGAAGCATCAGAACCATACATTGGATAGATATCTACAGCATATTGCAGCTTGTTGTCTTTGGCAAGATTAATCAGCTTGGTTGTCATTTCATAATTGTAAGGACCGCTGGAATCTTTCGCACAGATGGATACATCAAATTCCGTACAATTCAGATCTAAACCGATACAACCCATATCAATACATAATAATTCCTCAAT
>Ga0129308_1002860_pt1 | contig 13575 bp, 13 predicted proteins | sample L827metagenome_FD_94440 | JGI IMG/M metagenome (GOLD analysis project Ga0129308, IMG submission 94440) | Ring-tailed lemur group fecal microbial communities from Wisconsin, USA - L827 metagenome | ecosystem: Host-associated > Mammals > Digestive system > Large intestine > Fecal | place: USA...
ATTTCCGGGTCAGTGTTCCCGCGGCAAAAAGCGGCATTGCCACCGCCATTGTGCTGGGGGTGGGAAGAGCCGTCGGCGAGGCCATGGCCATCATCATGGTCTCCGGCAATGTGCCCAACATGCCCAGGCTTTTTGGCTCCGTGCGGTTCATGACCACCGCCATCGCCTCGGAAATGTCCTATGCTCCGGTGGGGTCGCTGCAGCGGGAGGCGCTGTTTTCCATTGGCCTGGTGCTGTTTTTGTTCATTATGCTGATCAATGTGCTGCTGAATGTGTTTGTTAAGAAGGAGCGGTGAGGATGGACAGAAGAAAAATCTGGAACGCCGCTGTGAGATTCGCTCTGTACGCCGCCGCCTTCCTCACCGGGGCGCTGCTGGCGGGGCTGATCGGATACATTCTGTGGCAGGGGCTGCCCCATCTGACCTGGGAGCTGCTGAGCACCCAGACCAGCTATATCCGGGATACCATCGGCATCCTGCCCAATATTCTGAACACGCTTTATATCATCCTTACCGCCATGGCCATTGTCCTGCCCCTGGGGGTGGGGGCGGCCATTTATCTGACGGAATACGCGCAAAAAAAGCGTCTTGCGTCGATCATTGAGTTTGCCGCCGAAACATTGACGGGAATTCCCTCCATTATTTTCGGCCTGGTGGGGATGCTGATTTTCGTCCAGCTCATGGGGCTGGGGGCGGGGATTCTGGCCGGTGGACTGACGCTGGTGGTGATGATCCTGCCCACCGTTCTGCGCACCACCCAGGAGAGCCTGAAAATCGTCCCCCAGTCTTACCGGGAGGGAGCTCTGGCCCTGGGGGCAGGGAAGTGGCGGATGATTCGCACGGTGGTGCTGCCCAACGCGGTGGACGGCATTGTCATCGGCTGTATTCTGGCGGTGGGACGCATAACGGGGGAGTCCGCGGCCCTGCTGTTCACCGCAGGCTTCGGCCTGAAGCTCAACGGTTTTGTGAAGGCCATGAGAACCTCCTCCGCCACCTTGACCGTGGCGCTGTACGTTTATGCCAGCGAGCAGGGGAAAATTGACGTGGCCTTTGCCATCGCCCTGATTCTGATGGCGCTGACCCTGGCAATCAACATTGCCGCAAGCGTTGCCGGGAAAAAACTGAAACGGTGATTTTGAAGTGAGGTAAACATGGAATCAATTTTGGAAATCAAGGATCTGAACCTGTGGTATGGGGAAAATCAGGCGCTGCGAGATGTGACGGTGGAGCTTCCGCAGCATGAGATCACCGCCCTCATCGGCCCCTCGGGCTGCGGCAAATCCACTTTTTTGAAGACGCTGAACCGGATGCAGGACCTGGTGCCGGGGGTGAGGCTCCAGGGCCAGGTGTTCTACCGGGGGCAGAATATCTATGATCCCGGAGTGGACGTGACCTGGCTGAGAAAGCGCATCGGCATGGTGTTTCAAAAGGCCAATCCCTTCCCCATGAGCATCTATGACAACATCGCCTACGGCCCCCGAACCCATGGCATCCGCTCCAGGGCCAGGCTGGACGAGATCGTGGAGCGCTCTTTGCGGGACGCCGCCATCTGGGAGGAGGTCAAGGACCGGCTGAAGGCCTCCGCCCTGGGGCTCTCCGGCGGCCAGCAGCAGCGGCTGTGCATCGCCCGGGCGCTGGCGGTGGAGCCGGATGTGCTGTTGATGGATGAATCCACCTCCGCCCTGGACCCCATTTCCACGGGGAAAATCGAGGACCTGGCGGTGCAGCTGAAGGAACGCTACACCGTGGTCATGGTTACGCACAATATGCAGCAGGCGGCGAGAATTTCCGACAACTGCGCCTTCTTCCTGCTGGGCGAGCTGGTGGAATGGGGAAAGACCGAGGTGCTCTTCTCCAAGCCCTCCGACAAACGGACGGAGGACTATATTACTGGGAGGTTTGGATGATGCGCTCAAAATTTGATATGCAGCTCAAAGAGCTGAAACAGGAAATGACTGCCATGGGGATGCTCTGCGAGAACGCCATTGCCAAGGCCTCCCACGCCCTGCTGACCTGTGACATCCGGCTGGCGGAGGAGCTGCCGGAGCTGCTGGGGCAGATTACCCAGAAGGAGCGGGACATTGAGGCCATCTGCCTGAAGCTGCTGCTGCATCAGCAGCCGGTTGCCCGGGATTTGCGCACGGTGTCCTCCGCCCTGAAAATGGTCACGGATGCCCAGCGTATCGGCGCCCAGTCGGCGGACATTGGAGAGATCGTCTGCCTGGGCAACATCCGGACCATCCCCCGGGGGCTGCCCCTGCAGGACATGGCCACTGCCGTGATTCACATGGTAAATAACAGCATCGACGCCTTCGCAAAGCAGGATGGAAAAATCGCCCGGTCTGTGATCGAGTACGACGACATTGTGGATGGGCTCTTTAACGCCATGAAATCTGAGCTCATCACCCTTTTAAAGCAGCCGGATCGGGATGGGGAGGCCATGGTGGACCTGCTGATGGTTTCCAAGTATTTTGAACGGATTGGGGACCACGCGGTGAACATCGCGGGGTGGGTGCTCTTTTCCCTCACCGGCAACCTGGAGTGCGATGCCGCCTATTTTGGGGAGGGCAGCGGGCCAAGCGAAAAATGAGAACCCCTCCAAAGCAAAATCCGGCTCCATTATTACAATCCCCTCAACTTTTGGGTTGAGGGGATTGTAATATTACTCCTCCTGGGCCCAATGTCGTCAACTGTTAAGGATTCCACTGTAGGGGCGAGTCTTGACTCGCCCGTTGGGAATGTCAACAATGGTAGGTAGCGGGCGGGTCAAGACTGGGTACTACGGGCTTTGACGACATTCCTCCTGGGCCCAGGAGGGATGCGCCTCAAAGTGCATGGTCTTCCCCTGCCAGGGGAAGGTGAGGGCGCAGGAGAAGAGCAGGGGAGCGGGGGAATCGTCCCGGGCGCCGTATTTGTGGTCCCCCACCAGAGGAAAGCCCCGGCTGGCGAACTGAACCCGAATCTGGTGGCTCCTGCCGGTGTGGAGGCGAATCCGCACCAGGGAGGGCTCCCCCGCCCTCAGCCGGGTGAATTCCAGCCGGGCAGGCTTGACGCCCCTGCGCTCCCGCCTTACCACGAATACCTTGTTTTTCCGGGCATCCTTCCACAATAAATCCTGCCAGTCCCCCTGCTCCGGCGGGGTGCCGTGAACCATGGCCACATATTCTTTGACCATGGTTCCCTCCTGAATGGCCCTGCTCAGAGCGGCGGCGGCCTGACTGGTTCGGGCGTAGACCATGCAGCCGCCCACATTCTGATCCAGCCGGTGGACGGGGAACACCTGACCGCCCAGCGCCTCCTGAATTTGCGCCGGAAGCGCCTTTTCCGAGTCCAGTCCCACCTCTTTGAGGCAGACCACCAGGTTTTTATCGGAATACAAAATGTCCATAAATCCCATCCTTCACCGCTGATTTCTCCATCAGTATAGCAGAAATTATGTAAAAAAGCAAGATTCCGTTGCATTTTCTGAAATCTGCTGTATAATGGTCGGGATTGGAGGATTGAGAGAGTATGACAACACGAGAGTATCGGAAAAAGTCCCCTCTGCGGATTTTCCTGGGCTATTTTGGGGCGCACAAGCGGCTCTTCGCCGTGGACATCTGCTGCGCGCTGGGCATTGCGGCCATTGACCTGGCCTTCCCCCTGGCCACCCGGCAGGCGCTGTATGACCTGCTGCCCAACGAGAAATACGGGGTGTTCTTCACCATCATGGCCATTGTGGTGGCTTTTTATGTGCTGCGGGCGTTCCTCAACTACATCGTCTGCTACTACGGCCACACCTTTGGCATTCGGGTGGAGGCGGATATTCGCCGGGACTTGTTCCGGCACTTGCAGGAAATGAGCTTTGATTTTTACGATTCCAACCGTACCGGTCAGTTGATGAGTCGGTTGACGGCGGATTTGTTTGAGCTGACGGAGCTGGCCCATCACGGCCCGGAGGATTTGATTACCTCCGTCATCACCATTTTCGGCGCCCTGATCGTCATGGCAACCATCCGCTGGGAGCTGGCCCTGGTGGTGGCGGCGCTGATTCCCATTTTCCTGGTGGTGGTGTTCTCCATGCGGGGCAGGATGAGCAGGGCCTCGGTGGAGGTCAAGCAGAAGGTGGGCCACATCAACACGGAAATCGAATCCAGCCTCTCCGGCATCCGCACCGCCAAGGCCTTCGGCAATGAGGCGGTGGAGGCCGCTCGGTTCGGGGCCGCCAACGACCAGTTTAAGACCTCCAAGCGGGAGTTCCACAAGGCCATGGGCATGTTCAACAGCTCCATGGAGTTTTTCCTCACCAGCATGAATGTGGTGGTGATCGCCGTGGGCGGCTATATGATTATGGGCGGCAAGCTGGATTACCGGGACCTGGTGACCTTCAGCTTGTATATTGCCACCTTCGTCACCCCCCTGCGCAAGCTCTCCAGCTTCTCGGAGCTGCTGGCCAACGGCTTTGCGGGACTGAACCGGTTTGTGGAGATTATGGGCACCGAGCCCACGGTTCAGGACGCGCCGGATGCCGCCCCTCTGGAAAACGTCCGGGGGAGAATCGACGTGGAGAACGTGTCCTTTGCCTATGACGGGGATCTGGCGGTGCTGCACCATGTGGATTTGAAGGTTCAGCCCGGGGAGACGGTGGCCATCGTGGGCCCCTCCGGCGGCGGCAAGAGCACATTGTGCCAGCTGATTCCCAGGTTTTACGACGTGACCCAGGGCAGCGTCCGCATCGACGGCCAGGACATCCGCCATGTCACCCAGAAGAGCATCCATGAGAACATCGGAATCGTCCAGCAGGACGTGTTCCTCTTTGCCGACACCATTTTCGAGAACATCCGCTACGGCAGGCCCGACGCCACCCGGGAAGAGGTGGAGGAGGCGGCGAAAAAGGCGGAAATCTATGAGGACATTCTGGCCATGCCCGCCGGGTTCCAGACCTACGTGGGGGAGCGGGGCACCCTGCTCTCCGGCGGCCAGAAGCAGCGGGTGGCCATTGCCCGGATTTTCCTGAAAAATCCCCCCATCCTGATTCTGGATGAGGCCACCTCCGCCCTGGACTCTGTGACGGAGGCCAAGATTCAGCGGGCCTTCGATAAGCTGTCCCAGGGCCGCACCACCTTGATCATTGCCCACCGGCTGAGCACCATCCGCAGCGCCAGCCGAATCGTGTCCATTTCCGACGGTGTTATTACGGAATGCGGCACCCATGAGGAGTTGCTTTCCAAGGGCGGCGTCTATGCCCAGCTCTACCGCACCCAGAACGCCTTGGCGCTGGAGGCCATGCAGTAATCGCTGGGCCGACCGGGGCTGTTTCATTTTAATACAGTCATAAGGGGCAGTCTCCCACGAGGCTGCCCCTTGTTTTATGGTTTGCAATTTCCGCAGGGTTTATATCCCTGAGCAATCAGCTCATCCCGGGTGTCCTGGGTGAAGCGTTTGTTGCTGTCCTTCATGGCCTGGGTGCTGGGACAGGCGGGAAGGTGAAAGACCTTGGAGCTGATGTTGATGACATAGCTCTGGGGAACAGTGGAAATCGTGTTTTCTCCCAGGCTTCCGCCGCCCGGAGTGAAGATTTCCCGGCTGGAAGCATCCTTCTGGGTGGAGACGGACAGGGTGTCCCCCTGGGAGGTAAAGAGAATGTCTCCTTGTAAATCCGTGCGGAAAACCGCAGCGCACTGCCCATCCAGCAGGTTCAGCACCCGCTGATGGGGGAGAAAATAGCCATTGTCCTTCCCCAGGGAAATCACGGCGTATTTGGGAGATACTCGTTCCAGAAGCTCCTGGTTGGTGCCGTTGCTGCTGCCGTGGTGACTGACCTTCAGTACCGTGGCGGAAAGGTTCCATTGGGGGTCAAAGTATTCCGCCTCCATGTCCCCGGTGAAGAGGAAGCTGACCGACCCGTAGCGAACCTTTGTCACGATGGAGGCGGCGTTCTCCGTGGGCCCGGCGTTCAGCCCAAGAATCTCTACCATGGCGCTGCCCAGGGCGTACTGATCCCCAGCCCCGGGAACGGTAATCCCGGCTTCTCCGGCGCTGCGGCACAAATCCCGAAAGCACTCCCTGGAATCGGATTCGGTGGGAGAGAGCAGAAGCCCCACCGTGCGGCCCTGAAGCGCAGCGCTGAGACCGCCGATGTGGTCTTCGTGGGGATGGGAGGCAATCACCATATCCAGATGGGTGATGCCCCGCTTTTTCAGCAGGGAATAGATTTTTTGGGCATTTTCCCGGCTGCCCCCGTCGATCAGCAGCCAGTGGTTTTCGCAGCCCACTAGGGCGGCATCCCCTTGCCCCACGTCCAGAAACAGAACGGAAAAGGGGGCCTCCGGGTTTGCAGGGGAGGCCGGAAACGGGTAATACTCCCGAACCAGAAGGCAGCCCGCCCCAATGAGCAGCAGCAGGACAAGAAAGAGGGAACGGTATTTTTTCATGGATGTGCACCTGCATTCAAATGATGCTCTATTATATCGTGCTCCTCATCTCCGGTCAACCCGGCCTTTCGGAAAACCAGACCTTTTGCCCAGGCCACATCCTCCCGGCCGAGGATGCCGAACAGCGACAGCAGGGCGAGGAAAACCGGAAGATATACCCATCCTGTCCCAGCCAGTTTGGCTGTCAAAACCGAGAGCATTCCGGCGCTGGTCACCAGAGCGGGAGTGGCAAAGGGAACTCGATAGCCGGTGATGCGGCACAGCCGCCTCAGGCTCAAAATGAAATTCAGCAGATGGGTCACAAGAAAGCTGAAAAAGTATCCTCTCATGCCGAACACCGGAAGCAGCAGGAAGAGAAACGCCACATCCATGGCAGAGGTAATGATGTTGTAGCGGACGCAGATTCGCTGCTGTCCCAGTCCCTTGGTCATGGCGTCGGTGATGGCGTCACAGTAGAGGAAGGGAATCATCAGAGCGTAGACCATCAATTCCCGCCCCGCCTGCTCGTTGTGATACAGAGCAGTGCACAGGGGACGGGCGAAGAGGAAAATCAGACCGCTGAAAAAGGCACCGTAGAGCATGGCGGTCCAAAGACTTTTGCGAACCAGGTATTGAATCCGCTTTTGGCTTCCGGCGGCGTTGCACCGGGCCAGCTCCGGGATCAGCAGCTCTGCCAGAGCGTAGAGAATGCAGGCCGGGAACATCATCAGCGGGAAAACCATCCCGCTGACCCGTCCGAAGGCGCTGAGGGGGTCATCCACCGCCCTGCACCGGGCCAGCCGTTTGGGTACCAGAAGATTTTCCGTTGTGCTGATGCCGGAACGAACCACATCCGCCCCAGCCAGGGGCAGGGCTGCTTGCAGCAGCCGTTTGCGGACGGGGATTGGCTTTCCACGCTTCGGTTTTTCCCGGATTCGGAGCCAGACCAGCAGCGTCAGGGTCACACAGGCGCTGCCGGAGCTGCCCAGCACCACACTGATGCAGGAGCGCTCCGGGTCCTGTCCGGCCCAAAGCAGCAGCGCAAGCAGAGTGATTCCCATGGAGCACAGCTGCTCCGCTACCTCTACCAGGGCCAGGGTGCCGATTCGGTTGGCGGCGGTGAAATAGCCGCTCATCACCCCGCTGAGGCAGATGACCGGGAGAAAACCGGCAAAAATTTTTAGCGCAGGGATGGTTTGAACGTTTCCTATCCAGGTTTTTGCCAGCATCGGCGCACCGAAATAGAGTGCCCCGGCCACGGTGCAGCTGCAAAGGATGCTATAGAGAAAGCAGGAGGAGAGAATCCGTCCCACATTTTGGGGGTGTCCCTTCCCCAGCTCTTCGGCGGTTAAGTACATGGTGGCAGTGCGGATACCCCCGATGCCCGCCACCATGGCGAGGCTCCCTACGGACATTACCAGCTGCAGCAGGCCGATCCCGGCGGCTCCCACGTGCCGGGACAGGTAGACGTGGAAGGAGGTTCCCACGGCCCGCAGCAGCAGGTTTACCCCGGTGAGCATCAGGGCACGGTAAAAGATCGGTTTTGTTTTGGGCAAAAGGAATCCCCCCTTGTCCGCAGTGTATGCGGCAAGGAGGGCAGGTATGATTCAGCTCTGGGGGATAAACTGGGTGCAGTACATGGACAGGGGACACTGATCGCATTTGGGATTCCGGGCAGCGCAGGTATCCCGGCCAAAGAGGACGATCCGGTGACAGAAATCCGAGCTTTCCTCCGGCGGCAGAATTTTCCGCAGCTGCTGCTCCACCTTCTCCGGCTCCTTGCCGGTGCTCAGCCCCAGTCGGCTGCAGATGCGGATACAGTGGGTGTCGCAGACCACGCTGCCGGGCACGCCGTAGATGTCCCCAAGCAGCAGATTGGCGGTTTTCCGCCCGACACCGGGAAGGCGCAGCAACTCCTCCATGGTGCCCGGGACCTTGCCGCCAAAGTCGGTGAGGAGCATTTGACAGGCCAGGACAATGTCCCTGGCCTTGTGCTTGTAGAACCCGCAGGAGCGGACGAAGTTTTCCACATCGGCAATGTCGGCCCCTGCCATGGCCTCCAGGGTGGGATAGGCGGCGAAAAGAGCCGGCGTGACCTGATTGACCCGGGCATCGGTGCACTGGGCGGAGAGCCGGACGGAGATCATCAGCTCGTAGTCCTTGCCGTAGTGCAGGGCGCATACCGCATCGGGGTAGCGCTCCTTCAAGATTTCAATGATGGCGGCGATTTTTTCTTCCATGGTTTGCCTTTCTGTTTCTAATTTAAGGTCTTAGTCCTCCTGGCGAGGGGGGAACTCCGCCGTCAGGGCGGAGATTTCGTAGGCAGTTCGCTCTTGGGCTCCTTCCTCGGTGAGTTTGGTATAGACACGGCTTTGCAGACGGCCGTCCACAATCAGCTGATCTCCCACACTGCATTGGGCTGCTTCGGCGGCGATTCTGCCCCAGAGGATGCAGGGCAGATAATCTGCCCGGTGGAAGGGTCTGGGCACCGCAAGCATCACATCGCAGATTTCCCGGCCCAGAGGAGTGCGGCGATAGGTTGGCTCCCGGCAGATGACGGCATCCAGCTGCACGGTGTTGATGGGTTCCCCATCCTCTGCGGTGATTGTGGCGGCGAAGACAAAAACCGACAGCCGCCGCTTGCCGCCCTCCCGGAGGTTGTGGGAGCGCACTTGCCCCGTGACGGTGAGCATATCGCCCCCGGACAAATCCACGGTGTTCAGAATGGCCTCCTCTGCAATCACGGGGAGAGTGTCTACGGCTCCGGACAGCCGCTGTACCTCTAAGTAAAATCGGAAAAACCGCTTTTCATGGTTTTCGTGGGAAAATTCCGGCAGCTCCCGCAGGCTTCCCCGGAGGGTGATTTGGTTTCGGCTCACGTTCGGTTCCATACGACCACCTCAAATTTCAGATGTATGGAACATCCTATGCGCCTGTCCCCCGGAAAGATGAAGAAAGACCAAAAACATTTTCCTCCCCCGGATGGCAAAATACCGGTTGTTCTGAGGTGGGCAGGGCGGTATCTATAATGGCTGGCGGCAGCATTCCACGGCCCTGTGCCAGCCGCTGACCCGCTGCTCCCGTTCCTCCTGGCTGATCTGTGGGGCGAAAAACCGGTCAACCGACCAGTTGCTTTGAATTTCCTTTTGGCTTTTCCAGTATCCCACAGCCAGACCTGCCAGGTAAGCGGCGCCGGCGGCGGTGGTTTCCACGCACACGGGGCGGTATACCGGGGCATTTGTGATGTTGGCCTGGGTCTGCATCAATAGATTATTGGCGCTGGCCCCGCCGTCCACCTTTAGATTGGACAGCCTGATCCCGGCGTCGGACTCCATGGCCCGGAGCACGTCCAAAACCTGATAGGCAATGGAATCCAGAGTGGCCCGAACCAGATGGTATTTGTTCACCCCCCGGGTCAGACCCACGATGGCCCCCCGGGCGTAGGCGTCCCAGTAGGGTGCGCCCAGCCCTGTGAAGGCGGGCACCACATAGCAGCCGTTGGTATCCGGCACCTTGCCTGCCATGTACTCCGAGTCCGCTGCCGATTCAATCAGCCGCAGCTCGTCCCGCAGCCATTGAATGGCGGCTCCCGCCACAAAGATGGAGCCCTCCAGAGCATAACTGACCTGGCCGTTTAAGCCCCAGGCGATGGTGGTCACCAGGCCATTGCTGGAAAAAATGGGATGACTGCCGGTGTTCATCAGCAGAAACGCCCCGGTGCCGTAGGTGCATTTGGAATCCCCGGCGTTGAAACAGGCCTGGCCGAACAGGGCCGCCTGCTGATCCCCCGCCGCGCCGGAAATGGGGATGGGGCTGCCAAAGAACCGCTCCTCCGTCTGGCCATAGAGGCAGCTGGAGGGCATGGGGGTGGGCAGCATAGCGGCGGGGATTTCCAAACGCTCTAAAATGTCTTTGTCCCAGCAGAGGGTGCGGATGTTAAAGAGCATGGTGCGGGAGGCGTTGGAATAGTCCGTCACGTGAACCCGCCCCCCGGTGAGCTTCCAGATGAGCCAGGTCTCCACCGTGCCGAACAGCAGCTCCCCCCGCTCCGCCTGGGCCTTGGCATCGGGGATATTTTGGAGAATCCAGCGGATTTTGGTGCCGGAGAAATAGGGGTCGATGACAAGCCCGGTTTTCTGCCGGATGGTTTCCGTCAGACCCTCCTGGCGAAGCTCCTGGCAGATTTTGGCGGTTCGACGGCACTGCCACACAATGGCCGGGCAGATGGGCTGGCCGGTGTGCCGGTTCCAGACCACGGTGGTCTCCCGTTGATTGGTGATACCGATGGCGGCTATCTGTTCCGCCTTGGCTCCGATGAGCGCAAGAGCCTGCCGGGCCACGGAGAGCATGGTGTCGAAAATTTCTTCAGCATCATGTTCCACCCAGCCGGGCCGGGGGAAGAACTGGGTAAATTCCTTCTGGGCCACGGAGCAGATTTCTCCGCTGTGATTGAAGAGAATACACCGGTTGGAGGTGGTGCCGGAGTCCAGGGCCATAATATATTTTTCCATACCGGTTTCCTCTACTCAATGTGGACGTGGTTGTTGATGTGATCCTGGCAGTAGCAGTAGTAGCCCTTGCACCGGGAGCAGTAGCGGAATTCCAGCTCGGGGTTCGACACATCGGTGCGTCCGCAGACGGTGCAGCGGTGGGTGTAGGGCGCTTTTGGGGTGGCGTGGGAGGCTTCGTAGGATCCGGCCTCGAAGTGGATAATCCGGCTTTTTTGACCCTGGGGCTTTTTGCGAAAGAGCCGCCGGGCATTGGCCCGCCAGGTAATGGGGATTACATTCAGCACGTCCTTGCCGAAAAACAGGAAGTAGTTGGCAAGGGAAACCACCGGGAACAGATTGTAGGGGAAGGAACTGGTAAACAGCCCAAGCAGGACGATTGCCAGGTCGAACAGAGCGAAAATCCATGCGCGGACGGGAATGATGAAAAACAGCAGAAAGCTGGAATCGGGGAACAGGGTGGCGTAAGACAGGAACAGGCTCATGTTCAGATAATAGACGCTGGCCTGTCCTCCAAATATCAGGCAGTATATATCCATCATCACCACACCGGTGAGATAGAACAGATTGAACCGCAGGGTGCCCCAGATATTTTCCATGGCCTGCCCAAGGGAGTAATAGCAGAGCAGTGCGATGGCAGTCAGAAGCAGATTGCCGCCCCCAAAGGTCAGCGGGTAGGAAAACAGCCGCCAAACTTCACCGGATAAAATCCGGGTGCGGTCAAAGCACAGCAGGTAATACAGGTAATTATTTTGAGAAACCATGCTCAGCAGGTACACCACCGCACTGCCGGAGCAGATATAGAGCATCAGATTTCTGATGCCCTTGTTCCGGTTGCGAAAACAGAAGCGCTCGAAGGATCTGCGGAAATTCTTCAATGAACTCAACTCCTAAAAATAGCTTGTACCAATTATACCATGAAGAGAAGCGGAATGGTATAATATTGTCATGTTTTCCGGTTCCCGGCGCAGCCGGGGAGGAAAACGGCATTTAATTAAGTATAGTAGCCGTTTTGCGGCTATTATACCACAGTTGGAGGAAAAGTCCATATCGGATTTGTGAACAATGGAGGAAAGTTTCCCGCAATACTTGACAATTTTGAAACAGGCGCTATAATATCCATACAAAATTGAAAACTGCATACAGCCTTATCAAGAGCGGTGGAGGGAACGGCCCGATGAAACCCAGCAACCTGTTATTCAAGGTGCTAAATCCGGCGGCAACGAAAGATGAGGATTCGATACAGACGCACATCGAATCTTCGGTGTGCGTTTTCATTTTGTTCTGAATTTTACAGTGCGCATAGAAAGAAAGGAACAAACATGGAAAAAAGATTTTTTACCTCCGAATGTGTGACAAACGGCCATCCCGACAAGGTGGCGGATTCCATTTCCGATGCCATCCTGGATGCCTGTCTGGCCCAGGATCCGGATTCACGGGTGGCCTGTGAGACCATGGTCACCACGGACTTCTGCCTGATCTGCGGTGAGATTACCACCAAGGCGGTGGTGGATTACTCCGCTGTTGCCCGGGAGGCCATCCGCAGAATCGGCTATGTCTATCCCGGCGACGGCTTTGACGCCGAAACCGTGGAAATCCAGTGCCGGATTCACACCCAGTCCGCCGACATTGCCATGGGCACCAACGACCTGGTGGGCGGCGCCGGGGATCAGGGTATGATGTTCGGCGGCGCCTGCACCCAGACCCCGGAGCTGATGCCCATGCCCATCGCCCTGGCCCGGGCGCTGAGCAACCGGCTCACCGAATGCGTCCACTCCACCGACCTGCTCCGCCCCGACGGTAAGACCCAGGTTACTGTGGAATTCGACGAGAAGGGCAATGTGGTGGGGGTGGACACCGTGGTGGTGTCCGTGATGCACACCCACGCCTTTGAAATTGAAGAGCTTCGCAAGTATGTGATCCAGGCAGTGATTGCACCGGTGCTGGAGCGCTACGGCTTCCGGCTGGAGGATGTAAAGCACATTTTCATCAACCCCACCGGCAATTTCGTCATCGGCGGCCCCAACGGGGACACCGGTCTGACGGGCAGAAAGATCATTGTGGATACCTACGGCGGCTTCTTCTCCCATGGCGGCGGCGCTTTTTCCGGCAAGGACCCCACCAAGGTGGACCGCAGCGCCGCTTACCTGGCCCGGTACATGGCCAAGAACCTGGTGGCCGCCGGACTGGCGGACAAGGTACAGGTGCAGCTGGCCTACGCCATTGGCGTGGCGGAGCCTGTCTCCGTCCGGGTGGAGAGCTTCGGCACTGGCCGGATTTCCGAGGAGCGGATGACAGAACTGCTGCGAAAGACTGTGGATATGACCCCTGCCGGGATCATCCATCGTTTTGATCTGCGTCGGCCTATCTATTCCGCCACCGCCGCCAACGGCCATTTCGGCGTGGAGGACCGCCCCTGGGAGCGGACTGATCTGGCTGAAACCCTGAAAGAATTGGCCCAGGAAGCCAATTAGGAATTAGGAGTTAGGAATTGTGCATACGGCCTGGTAAATTGGTGCTTGGCGGTACGTTGAGTGGTAATGGGTAAAGGCCTCTGAGGAAGGCTCGGCAGGTTGTCAAGCCAAGTGCAACACTTTGTTGATGACCTCATTTGGAGAAAGATAACCGAGACATTTTCTAGGCCTGTTGTTTATCAAGTCCAAAACAGCATCCAGC
>Ga0129308_1002862_pt1 | contig 13561 bp, 13 predicted proteins | sample L827metagenome_FD_94440 | JGI IMG/M metagenome (GOLD analysis project Ga0129308, IMG submission 94440) | Ring-tailed lemur group fecal microbial communities from Wisconsin, USA - L827 metagenome | ecosystem: Host-associated > Mammals > Digestive system > Large intestine > Fecal | place: USA...
GACAGATTTATTGACCTGCTCGATAATTTTCCCCGCAAGAATTGGATTTTTCATAAGTGCAGAACCCTCACCGTTATTGACAATCTTTGGAACTGGACATCCCATATTAATATCTATAGCGGCAAATCCCTTATCCTCCAAAGTCTTTGCCATATCTCCCATCAAATCTGGCTCCGAACCAAAAATCTGCACTGCGATAGGCATCTCCTCTTTCTGAGTCATTAAAAGAGGAATTGTATTTTTATTTTTATAGTATAATGCCTTTGCACTTATCATTTCTGTATATAAAAAAGAGCATCCCATCTCTTTACACAGTAAACGAAATGGCAAATCAGTCACTCCAGCCATTGGTCCCAAAAAAACAGGATTTTTCAAGTCAAAAACTTTCATTTTTTGCTTCATAAATTCCTCCCAAAAGCGCAAGATGACTCCCACTCATGTATATAGCCATTTTGTGGGAGTCCCTTTATTTTCCTTCTATCGGTTCTTCTCATATAGAATGCGAAGTCCCTCCAAAGTGAGCATCGGATCATAATAATCGATTCGATCTGTCGCATCGGCAATCATTTTACCAAGACCACCTGTCGCCACAACTTTAATATTTTCAAGCCCACTCTCTTTTTTTATACAATCAATAATATACTCAGTCTGTCCAATATATCCATATACAAGTCCTGCCTGCATACTTGTAATAGTATCTCTCGCTAAAATTGTATCTGGTTTTCTAATCTCAATCTCTGGAAGCTTCGCTGCATCTTTCCAAAGCGCATTTGCTGCCGTGCGAATTCCTGGTGCAGTCACCTCCGCAATAAAAGTTCCATTTTCTGTAATTAAATCATATGTTGTCGCTGTGCCAAAATCCACTACAATAACAGGTCCACCGTAAATTTCATAGCTTGCCACTGCATCTACAATTCTATCTGCTCCCAGGGATTTTGGATTTATTGTAGCCAATTTGATTCCCGTCTTAATTCCAGGACCCACCAAAATTGGCTCCAAATCACAATATTTTCTGATCGCATTTGTCAGAGAATGCATAATATTTGGAACAACAGACGCGATAATAACGGCATCTACCTGTTTTAGCGAGAGTCCTCGAAGCTTCATAAGCTCTCGAAGCTCTATTCCATACTCATCTGATGTTCTCGCTCTCTTTGTCGTAATGCGAAAATTTGCATTCATTTTCTCTCCCTCGAAAACACCAATTGTAATATTTGTATTTCCGACATCTAATACTATTAACATTTTTAAATCTCCTCGTTTTGCGGGATTTTTTCACTGTAAATAAAACACCTGGAAATATTGTTCCAGAGATTCCCACAATTCCCTCTTTGTTTCTCTTATTTGTTTTACTTTAAGGGCACTTCCAATTTCATCATACAAAAGATCTTCTTCCTTTGCCTCTGTAATGAATTCCAAATTTCCCTCTTCATCAAAGATTATCGTCAAAATTCCGCCAACCTCTGCAGTGTGTAAGACACAGATAATTTTTAATTCATCCTTAACTGCCTTTGGCAGAGAAGAAAAACGGTCATTTAAATAAAATTTCTTTTCATATGCGCTAGCCGCACAGAGTACTAAGCTTTCGTCCAACATAAACTTCTCCCTCTATACATACCCGTAAATGCCACGGACAGATACTTCCCCTGAAATAATTTTTTCCCTCACATTATTCTCGTCTTCCACAATGAGAGCACCTGTCTCATCAATTCCAAGAGCTGTTCTTATCTGCTCCTCACCTTTTCTAACCAACTTTACTTTTTCATTTACATTTACTAGCTTCCTATTGTACTTATCTAAAAGCAAAGATAAATTATTTGTCTTGCGGTATAAAAGATAATATTCTTCCATCGCCTCCATAATATATGCCACCAGTTTTGCTCTATTTTGCATTTTTCCACTTTCAATTTTAATGGAAGTCGCCATAGAATCAATCTCTGCTGGAAATTGCTCATCATTTACATTGATTCCAATTCCGATAACTACATAATTAATATAATCTATCTCGCCACTCATCTCTGTTAAAATTCCACATACTTTTTTGCCGTTAATAATAACATCATTTGGCCACTTAATTTCTGTCTTACATCCCAAACGATCTATTCCATCTGACACTGCCAACGCCGCCACGAGCGTAAGACCTGCTGCATACTGGCTCTCCATATCTGGTCGAAGAATAATGCTCATATAAATGCAATCACCCTTAGAAGAAAGCCATGTTCTCCCTCTTCGTCCTTTTCCCTTCGACTGATAGTCGGCCACAATCAATGTTCCATGAATCGCTCCATGCTCCGCTAGTCTCTTCGCCTCTTCATTTGTAGAATCAATTTCCTCAAAATAAATAGTTTTTTGAGCAAACACTTTTGTACTAAGCTGGCTAACAATTTCTTCCGCTGTCAGGCAATCTGGCGCTTTCACAAAGCGATAGCCTCTCTTCTTCACCGACTCTATCTCATATCCTTCTTGCTGCAAAATATGAACATACTTCCATACAGCAGTTCTTGAAATATTTAACTTATCACAAATCTCCTGTCCTGACACGTAAGTATTAGACTCTCTAAGCAGAGCCAAAATCTTTTTTTTCATAGGTTTATTACTCCCCTAGTGTAGCCACCATAACAGCTTTAATCGTGTGCATTCTATTCTCAGCCTCATCAAAAATGATATCCGCATATTTCTCAAATACATCCTCTGTAATCTCATTTCCTTTTACAGCTGGAAGACAATGCATAACTATTGTTGTATCCTTACCTGTCTTCTCTAATAAATTCTCATTAATTTGATAAGGTTTTAACATAGCAACACGCTCTGCAGCCTTATCTTCCTCACCCATGGAACACCACACATCTGTGTAGAGACAATCGGCATCCTTTATAGCTTCCACATTATCAGAAATTACAATCTTACTTCCAGATTCTTTTGCATATCCCTCACAAAGCTCCACAAGCTGATCTTCTGGCCAGAGCTCCTTTGGTGCAATAATAGTAAAATTCATTCCCATTTTAGAGGAACCAATCATCAAAGAATTCGCCATATTATTTCTTCCATCTCCGATATATACAAAATTCAATCCCTCTAACTTGCCAAACTGCTCTGTAAGTGTGAGCATATCTGCTAAAATCTGTGTTGGATGATATTCATCTGTAAGACCGTTCCAAACTGGAACTCCACTGTACTTGGCTAATTTCTCTACGTTCTCCTGCTTAAAACCGCGAAACTCGATTCCGTCAAACATTCTTCCAAGAACTCTCGCTGTATCCTCCACAGATTCCTTATGTCCAAGCTGAATATCATCAGCTCCCAGATATTCTGGATGTCCACCTTCATCAATACATCCAATTGTAAAAGAGCAACGAGTTCTTGTAGATGGTTTTTCAAAAATAAGAGCAATATTTTTACCTTTTAAAGTATTTCCTGTAATACCTTTTTTCTTATCTTCTTTTAATTTCTTCGCCAAGTCTAATAAATATTGGATTTCCTCCTTTGTAAAATCTTTCAATGTCAAAAAACTGCGATTTTTCAATGTCATGATACTACCTCCTATTGTCTGTTTTCTCCTAACGCCACTCTGTCCGCCCTCACACACCGCTTAATTGGACACAAAGTTCTATATTATTCCTTATTTAATAAAAGCTTATTTATTCTCCTAAGTTTACACAAAATTTCCCTATCTATATTTTGTAACAAATATTTCCTTTAAAGTCAAGTAAAAATCCCCTTTTTCACCTTTATTTCGCTTTGAAACAAACAAATTCATCTCTAAGGCATCCAAAATTTTCCCTTTATTTTTATTATTTTTCGTAAGATTTTTGTAAGATTTATTTTTATCTCGAAATTTTTCAAATTTTTTTGTCTAATTTTCACAAAAAAATTATTTATTTTTTGTAAAGTTCACTATTTCTTTACATTGACATAATATTGTATACAATGATATTATGTCAATAGTAAGAAATTACATTATATACATTTATTTTTATAGAATGTAGGGGCATTCTGAAACGAAGAATTTTATTTATTTTCATAAAGGGATAGGGATTAAAAATGGCAAGTATATCAAAAAATAAATCGACAGCTCAAAGCTTCGGGCATAATTGGGTACAGTTTGTATATGACGCGTACTTATACGTATTTCCAACTGAATACAAGGAATTTCGAAAACCTTGTCACATTATTTCATTTGCTTTTTCTGCATTTTTTGTACTTGGCTTTAGCTTTTACTTATATGCAGATTGGTCTATGGTCTTTGGCTCACTCAGCAGCTTTTTAAAATCAACAATTATATTTTTGCTCTGTGCGGCAATTACTGATGTGTTTGTCGGATTTATTTATCGCTTTATTAATCGTTTTCAACCAAAGCTTCATGCTGAGAGAAAACTTTCTTGGTTTACAAATAACCGCAAATCTTTTCTCATCGTAACTGGACTTATTTTACTTTGCTGGCTTCCTTATATGATTGCCTTATTTCCAGGCAACTGTAATTTGGATACAAATGATCAGATTTACCAAATCTTAGGAATGAGAGAAAAGATGTGGACTTTGGATAGTGTCATTTTATTAGATGATGATGTCATCACACATAACTATCATCCAATCTTCCTCACTTGGGTTATCAAATTTTTCCTAAAACTTGGATTGGCAATCGGCTCATCCATGACACTTGGTATCGCACTTATGTCCTTTGCACAGTGCATCTGTGTGGCAGCTGTATTTTCCTTCACTATCTGGTATATGGCAAGAATTGGTATTAGCAGAAAATTCCGCATTATAACATTTTGTTTCTTTGCGTTTTTCCCACTTATTCCAATCTACGCTATGACAATTTTAAAGGATTCTATCTATGCTCCACTTACTTTGCTTGTGGCAATTGGCTTTTTAGAACTTGGAAGAGATACATACGGTTTCTTGCATGACAAGAGAAAATGTCTCTCACTTGCTTTTTTCATGTTCCTGTCTATGCTCGTCCGCAACAACGGCTCCTATGTCTTTATCGTGGCAGCACCAATTATGATTTTTATTTTTAGAAAAGAATGGAAAAGAATGGCATTATTAATGCTTGTCCCACTCTTTATTTTCACAAAGATATATTCAGGAATGTTACTTCCAGCACTCAATATTGCATCTGGACCTAAGAGAGAGGCACTCTCTATTCCAATTCAGCAGATTGCTCGCCTTGTTAAATATCACAGTGACGACTTGTCTGAGCACGATAAAGAAGTTATCAGTAAAGTTTTATGCTCAGGTGGCTCTGTCGAAGCTCTTGGCAACCGCTACGATCCTGAAAAATCAGACAACGCTAAAAACTTCGTTGATAAATACGCGACAACAGCGGATTATATCGAATTATTTAAAGTATGGGGTAAACATTTATTTACACATTTTGGAACTTATGTGGAGGCCACACTTAATAACTGCTACGGATATTTCTTCCCTGGCGGAAGCAGGTTAAATTATTATTGGAGATTCACGAAAAATAGCTACGGGATCCAAAATTATAAACCATTTGACGAAGCTAGAAACTTTTTATGTAGCCTACCAAATCAGATGAATCAGACACCAATCTTATTTATCTTTACAAATGTTACAACCTATATTTGGACAATGATTATTTGCTTTGTATATCTTCTTGTAAAAAAGAAATTTAAATATATGCCACCATTTATCATCGGCATTGTATTATTACTAACCTGCGTTGCGTCTCCAGTAAACGGATTGCTTCGCTATGTATATGCCCTCTTCTTATGTGCACCGCTATTCATAGCAACAATTTATATGTCTGTAAAGCAAGACCGCATTCAAGAGGCAAGAGAAAAAACTCAGCGATAAAATAAACTCCTAGGAGAATCTATTCGTTAGATTTTCTTGGGAGTTTTTTGATTTTATACTTTTTTATTTTATCATTTAAGAAAAAATAGTTCATGGAGTATACTTTGTGAAACAGGAGGCTTTTAAACTGTGGTGACAGACGCCGAGAGTCCAGGGAAACTCCACTGTGTATTGGCGAAACACTATAAAATGATATGCTATTATCTAAAGAATAAAATAGGGTATTATTGTTTTTTAATAACTATTTTTTATTTAGCCATCTAATATATCAGTTAAGTACTAATCATACTTTACAAAAGAATATACTATTGTTATTTCAGATAATTTTATAAGTGAAACGTATAAAATAGAAAGAATGAACGGAATAAATGATATCTAAAATTTTTTCACTTTTCCACAACAAGATATTTCCTCCTGTTTTGCCAGTACACAGCCAAGAGAGCAGGCAGATATCTACTCCGCAAACGATAGAGAGTGGAACGATTTTTCGATATACCTAGCTTTGCTGCGGAAGTGACTGTTTGAGCGTAGCGAGTTTCACGGGAGCAGCATAAATCAGCGTATGTCGAAAAATCGTGGGAACGAACGTGTTTGCGGAGTAGATATCTGCCTGCTCTCTTGGCGTCTCTTTCCACTGTTTCACAAAGTATACATAACAAAAAGGACAGTTCCCTTACCTCAAAAACATTAAATATTCTTAACGCAAAGTTCCTGTCCCTTATAATTAATATCTATTATTCTATTAACCAATAATACTATTTAGCTGCATCATTCTTAACATCTTTAGCAACCTCTGTAATAGAAGAAACCATACCAGCCAACGACTGAATCTCCGATGGAATAATAATCTTTGTAGCCTTTCCATCTGCAGCCTTTTGGAACGCCTCTAAGCTCTTTAACTGGATAACACCCTCATCCACTTGAACATCTTTGATAAACTTAAGACCATCAGCATTCGCTTTTTGAATTGCCATAATAGCCTTTGCCTGACCTTCTGCCTCACGGATTGTCGCTTCTTTCTTTGCCTCAGCGTGAAGAATTGCAGATTCTTTTTGTCCCTCTGCCTCAAGAATTAAGGATTCCTTCTGACCTTCTGCGCGAAGAATTGCGGATTTCTTCTCACCCTCTGCCTTAAGAATAGCCTCTCTTCGTTCACGCTCTGCTTTCATCTGTTTTTCCATCGCATCCTGAATCGCTGCTGGTGGAATAATGTTTTTAAGCTCTACACGTTTTACTTTAATTCCCCAAGGGTCTGTCGCAACATCGAGTGTCGCTCTCATCTTGTCGTTAATTGTCTCTCTGGATGTCAAAGTCTGGTCAAGCTCTAAGTCACCGATAATATTACGAAGTGTTGTGGCTGTCAAGTTCTCAATCGCCATAATCGGATTTTCCACACCGTATACAAATAGCTTAGGATCTGTAATCTGGAAAAATACAACTGTGTCAATTCGCATTGTTACGTTATCCTTCGTGATAACTGGCTGTGGAGCAAAGTCAATTACCTGCTCCTTTAAAATTACTTTTCTAGCAACACGGTCAATAAAAGGAACCTTAAAATGAATTCCTACACTCCATGTCTGCTGATAAGCACCTAAGCGCTCGATAACATACGCATGTGCCTGTGGCACGATTTTAATACAAGATGCTACAACTAAAATAATTAATACAATAATAACTAATATAAATGGCATATATTTTTCCTCCTTAAATTTTGTTAACGATTAATTTTACTCCTGAAATATCTAAAACTTGAACTTTAGCCTCCTTTTCAATCGTCATCTCGTCCTCTGTACTTCTCGCTGTCCACACTTCCCCTTGAATCTTAACAGCTCCTTTTCCAGCGATATTATCAATATCCTCCGTCACAATGGCAATCTCTCCAATCAGACTATCTGCATTTGTTCTAACTGTTTTATCATTTAAATACTTGATAGCTAATGGACGAGTTAACGCAAGTAATATTACTGACACTACAATAAAGAGAATCAACTGTGCTATAATTCCCAATCCTACATAAGCACCTAATGCAGCAACTAAAGCTCCCGCTGCGAACCATATCGTCGTAAGACCGAGTGTAATAATTTCAGTTACAATTAAAACTGCTGAGATAATCAACCAATATAAAGCTGGCATATTCATCACCTCCTACCTATTTTGTCTTCTGGCCTCATACATCAAAAGTGCCGCAGCTATCGCTGCATTAAGCGATTCCACTCTTCCTTCCATCGGAATCTTAATCTTTTTCTTTGACTGACTTGTCAATTCATCTGTGAGACCATTTCCCTCATTTCCAATAAAGAAAGCGACTTTGCCGCGGAAATCTTCCTCATATATATCTTGACCTTGCAAATGAGCTGCAAAACTCATATAACCATTCTCATGGAGTTTTGGAATAATATCCAATAAATTTTCCACATATAAAAATGGAACGCGAAATATGGAACCCATCGTAGCTCTCGTGACCTTTGGATTGAAAATATCTACGGTATCTTTACTCATCACTACACCAGCTGCCCCTGCTCCCTCAGCCGTTCGAATCATCGTGCCGAGATTCCCAGGATCTTGTATATTTTCAAGGATGAGTAAAATTCCCTCCTCCCTTTTCAAAATAAATTCCAGGGAATATTTGGGCATTCTTGCGATGGCGACAATTCCCTGCGGTGTCTTCGTGTCGGAAATCTGTCTCATTACAGACTCACTTACTTCCTCGACTTCACCCGCAAAAGAATCGGTATGATTTTTAAGATACTCTGTCGTTGCGTACGCTTTCACAAAGGCTTCTCTTGGAATCTCCGCCACAGAACGCATTCCCTCTACGACAAATTCACCTTGTTTTCTTCTCTCTTTTCCACTCTTCTTTAATTTTAAAATATTTTTTATCTGCTGATTTTGTACACTTGTTATCATTTTATTTTACTTCCTTAAGACGCAATAAATCAGAATTCTTTCCCGTAATCATAATCGTCTCTTCTGCTCTTAACTTCTGATCTGGATCTGGAGAAGTATTCGTATCCTCCCCATCTTTTAATGCCACAACATTAAATCCATAATTTTTTCGGAGATCAAGCTCTCTTAATGTCTTTCCAACCCAACTCTCCTTCATCTCCATCTCAATCATACTAATTTTGGGAGAAAGCTCTACAAGATTTAAGAAATTGCCGATTACGATATTTCTCGCAACTCGCATTCCCATAGCTTGCTCTGGAAAAATAACTTTATCCGCCCCCACCTTCTCTAAAATAATTTGGTGAAGTGAATTCTCCGCTTTTGCGATAACGTATGGAACTCCTAATTCTTTAGAAACAATAGTAGCAATGACGCTTGCCTCCATATTCTCCGCGATAGAAATGATAGCGCCGTCCATATTACCTATACCTAAACTCTCCAAAGTTCCTGGCTCTGTCACATCTGCAATCGCTGCATACGTAACAATATCTGCAATTTCATGGACTGCCTCTTCTCTTCTATCTACCGCTAAAACTTCCACTCCCGCATCTGCTAATTCTTTTGCTACGCTCATTCCAAATTTTCCGAGTCCTAAGACCGCATATTCTAGCTTCATTTTTCCCCTCCCTTTTTAATTGTTTTGTATTATTTTTTGTGCAAATGCCTCACATGCTGTGGATATTAAATAAGCATCTTCTGTAGCATCTAAATTCTCTGTGGTAATCAAAACCTGTATAATCATGGAATTCTCGTCCTGAAGAATGGACTTCATTTTTTGTGCCAATTCCTCTTCTCCCTCAATTCCCTTAAAATGGTTTGCGTAAAAATATTGATATCGAGTCGTCTCTGATTTTTCTAAAATATCATAATAATATCGGTAAAAAGCCTCTGCCAAACTCATATCTTTCTCAAAAAAAGATTTCATATTGCAGGCATCCAAGTCTGCATATAAATCATTCCTATTAAAAGAAGAATTCTCATCTCCTATGCGGCTTATCATCTCCTCTTTCCACTGCGTGGAATCGACTCCCTCATTCTTTATCTCTCTGCAAAGCTGTAACAAATCGCCTCCCCAGCTTCCATAATCAACATAAGGCTCCTCCACCTCACTCTCCATCTGTTCTTGGCGAATTGCTAAATTCACACTCGCTATCAAATGAGAAAATTCAATCTCATTTCCTGTCGCAGGATCAATCATAATTGCATTGTCTCGAAAAGATATAAGACTCTCATCTGCATTCTCCAAAACATATGTCTCAAATCCCTCATCGAGATATCCCGCCAACATATTCCAATCCATAGACTGATAATTTTCATTTCCACATCTTAAATATTTGGCAACCAGAAGTGAAACGGTATCCTCATTCTCTACATTTTCTTTTTTATATTGACTTGCAAGCTTCTCTAGCTGTTCTAATTTTACAAATATTTCCCCGTTTATTCCCTGATCTAAATTTGTAATCTGCTTCTCGTGTGCACTCTCATTAGTATTCTTCTCATTGGAAGTTATATCCTGACTAGAAGTTGTATTTTCAACCTGATTTTCTTCTTGCTCTGCCTCTTTTTTAGAACATCCACTAAATACTATACTCAATAAAAAACAAAATAGTATTACCATATAAAAATGCTTTTGTCTTCTCATAATATCTCTTCTCATTTTCCTCCTTTTCTTTAGACATAAGTATACCACACCGCAATTCTATTGAAAAGAAAAATAGAAAAAATAAAATCTTATGAAAATCTTACGATTTTGATTGCAGAGATTCGAAGGGTAACGCAAGCAGACTTTCATAAAACTCCTATCAAGCAATCTGAAACCGTCCCGAAAGCCTCTCAAGGCTAAAAAGAGAGGAAGATGTTTTTCTATCTTCCTCTCTCTATTATCGTTTCTTTTTTCCTTCCGAATCTGTATTTCCATAGCCATACTGACCATAGCCATATCTGCCATACTTGCCGTACTTACCATATTTACCGTATTTACCGTATTTACCGTAATAACCTCTCTTAGACATATCTACCTTATTCAAAATAGCTCCCAATATATGACATCCACTTTTTTCCAGCTGCCCTTTTACCTTTTGAACAAAATGATAACTAATCGCATTGCTTTCAATAACAAGGATCGCCCCGTCACAGTACTGAGCTATAATAGCTGCGTCAATTACACTTCCAAGAGGTGGACAATCGATAAAAACATAGTCATAATTTTCTCTCGCCCATTTCAGTAAATCCCGAAACATTTCACCACCTAAAAGCTCTGTAGGATTTGGAGCCACAGCGCCTGTAAAAATCATATGAAAATTCTCTTTATTCGTATCATAGACAATCTCATCCATTGTTTTTTGTCCAGATAAATAATGTGTCAATCCATCTGTCGTCTCATTTACTTGATATCGATATACAAAAACAGAATTTCGTATATCAGCGTCAATAAACAATACTTTTTTTCCTGCTTCCGCAAAGGATAAGGCATTTCTAAAAGAAACACTACTCTTTCCTTCGTCAGAAGCACAGCTTGTAAATGAAATCACTTTAATATTATTTCCACAAAATCCTATATTCGTTCTTAAAATCTTAAAAGCTTCTATTACTTGAAAATCTAGTTTATTATTTATATTAAGTTGTACTTTTTTCATTTGCCACTCCCCCTAACTTCTAATAATTTTCTTCTTTTTCTTTTTATCTGAATTACTATTTTCATCCTCTTTGAAGACAGGGATAGTACCTAATACATTAATTTCCAAATATTTTTCAATATCATCCACATTTTTAATAGAATCATCTAATAAAAATAGCAGCACAATAATACCCCCTGAGAGTATAACACCAATTAAACCTCCCATAAGGCAATTTTTCTTCATGTTTGGAGTGGAAGGATTCTCTGCAATATTGCCATTCTCTACAATACCAGGTTCATCCGTATCCATAATTTCTGCCACGCGCTCTACTACTACATTAGTTAGCTCATCGACAATCATTTTTGTTGTGTATGGATCCGCATCTGTCACCGTCATAGTCAAAATACGCGTATCCGCCTGATTCTCTACTGAGATTTTACTACAAAGCTGCCCATAGCTCATATCCAGCTTTAAATTACTGATTACTTTCTCAATAACGGGTCTACTTGTAGTCAATACTTTATAGTCTTGAGTTAGCTGACTTCCAAGCTGTATATCCGCCAAAGATGTAATACTTGTTGTCTTCGTCAAGATGAAAATCATAGACGAGGAAGTATACTGTGGGGTGACTAAAATAGTTGTATAAAGACCTGCAATAACTGTTCCCAGTACTCCTACAATTATAATAATCCATATTTTGTTTAGAATCGCATCGAATAGTTCTTTAAGATCTATCTCAACTTCATCATATTGGTTTGGGTTCTTTTTTTGTTCCATTCTATTATCCTCCGCTCCTATAGCTAAACTTCATTGTTTAATACTCTGATAGGATTTTCGTATAGTAATTTTTTTCTCAATTCATCAGGTACTTTTTTGTTCATCCATTCCATCGCTTCTCCCATTCTAGGAGGACAATGTCTGGAACTGTGCATATCTGTTCCTAAAAATTGTATATATCCATCTAAAACTAATTTTCTACATTCTCTCACATGAGAATCAAAAAATCCCCCAATCAGACTACCTACATTCATCTGAAAATAGACACCCATTCTTCGTAATTCATTTAGCCTATCTTTTTGCTTAAACAAACACTCATATCGCTCCATATGTGCAATAATGGGTGTATATCGCGCAAGAATAAGATTTCTCATCGCCTGTTGTATCTCTCTATAAGAAACACGAGTAGAAAATTCTACTAATATATAATTACCTCCGTTTAAAGTCTGAATTTTTCCGTCTTTTAAATCTTCTACCACACTAGCACTATAAAAAATCTCATTCCCTAAATAAATGCTTAAATCTGGATGCCATTGCGCTACAAGTTCTTTTACTTCCTCAAATCGTTCTACTAGTTGTTGCATCGTATAACTATTTTCTCCTTTAATATAATGAGGAGTAGCCATAATATACCGAATTCCCTGTTCATAAGCCATATCTATCAGTTTCTTTGTCTCATCCATATTTTTTGCACCGTCATCTACTTTTGGCAAAATATGGCTATGCAAATCATATAACCCTTGAGATTGTCTCATTTTTATTCTTTTCCTTTCTAAATCATTTCACTTTTCCATATTAGTATATTTTTACTCTAATTTCAACTTTTTATTTATATTTATACTTAATTCTTAATCCTAAAACAAGCGCCAGTACTGCTAATACAATAAATAAAACAGATATAAATAAAAATGTTTTTACTGCATTATCTGCATAAAATAGAAAAAATTGATATAAATACTCTGGAGATAAATGAATGTTTACATATGTTTTTTTTCTGTACAAAACTAAAGAACCTGCAAAACAGCCAATTGCATTAATCGCCAATGAACTTGCAATACAAAATACTCCTCTATATCTTCTACGATATAAACTAAATAGTCCAAACATATTAAATATTATTGTAACAATGACACATAACAATACAGGTTGAAATACTGCTCTAATATCTCTTTTTATCTGTCTAATAAGATGAGCTGGATAAAAATCAGAATATTTATTATAATTTGTCATAATGCTATTAGTAATTGCATTTGCTCTCTCTTTTCTGTTCGCTTTTCTTTCCTTTTTCTCATCCTTTGTCTCTTGTACTCCATTTTCCTGCAAATTTTTTTCTTCCTGCTTCTCATAATATTTTTCTATCTCATCTAGGATGCCATCTTTAATAGTAAATGTATCTA
>Ga0129308_1002863_pt1 | contig 13558 bp, 8 predicted proteins | sample L827metagenome_FD_94440 | JGI IMG/M metagenome (GOLD analysis project Ga0129308, IMG submission 94440) | Ring-tailed lemur group fecal microbial communities from Wisconsin, USA - L827 metagenome | ecosystem: Host-associated > Mammals > Digestive system > Large intestine > Fecal | place: USA...
ACTTACACCCTGAAGGCGGGTTTAAGGGGCTGGGAACGTCTCCCTCCAGCGCGATCCGCCGGGCCTGCTCCGCAGCCGCAGGGTCCGGAACGGGAATGGCAGACAGCAGTGCCTGCGTATACGGGTGAAGCGGGCTCCGGTACAGCTCATTGCTCTCCGTCACCTCCACCAGATTTCCCAGATACATGACCCCCACCCGGTTCGATATGTGTTTTACCATGGAAAGATCATGGGCGATAAACAGATAGGTAAGCTGTCTTTCCTGCTGAAAATCGTCCAGCATGTTGATCACCTGGGCCTGGATCGATACATCCAGCGCGGAGATGGGCTCGTCGCACACGATGAATTCAGGGTCCACGGCCAGAGCTCTGGCGATCCCGATCCGCTGACGCTGTCCCCCTGAAAACTCGTGGGGATAGCGGCTGGCGTGATCCTTTCCCAGCCCCACGGCGTCCAGCAGCGCGTAGATCCGTTCCTGCCGCTCCTTCCCCGTGGATATTTTATGGATATCCAGCGGCTCCCCTATAATGTCGGCCACTGTCATTCTTGCGTTCAACGATGCGTAAGGGTCCTGAAAGATCATCTGTATTTTTTTGCGGTAAGGCATCAGCTGCTTTTTGTCAAAGCCGGCGATGTCCGTCCCGCGGTACAGGATCTGTCCTTCCGTAGGCTGGTACAGCCGCATGACGGTCCTTCCCAGGGTGGATTTGCCGCAGCCGGACTCTCCTACGAGCCCCAGCGTTTCGCCCCGTCTGATGTGAAAAGAAACATCGTCCACGGCTTTGATGTAATCCACCCGCTTTTTGATCAGGCCTGAAGACTTGGTGAAATATTTCTTCAGCCCCTTCACTTCCAATAAGATATCGCTCTTACCGTCTTCTATTTTCTTACTGTCTTCCAGCTTCACTTCTGACCCCCCCTTGCTGAGCTTCATAATCTGCATTTCCGGGCGCTTCCGGATGGAGCAGCCAGCACATGGTGCGATGGCCTTCGTCCACCTCAAAATAGGGCGGCTGCTTCGTCCTGCATATGACCATGGCATACTTGCACCGCGCGTAGAACGGACATCCCGAGGGCGGGTTCAAAAGATCCGGAGGGGTCCCCGTAATGGGGATCAGCCGCTGTTTCTCGTCGTTGTTGATCTTCGGGATTGATTTGAGCAGTCCCATGGTATAGGGATGCCTCGGCCGGTAAAAAATGTCCTCCTTGGTCCCCTCCTCCATGATCAGGCCGCCGTACATGACGATGATGCGGGAGCACACGTCGGCCACAACGCCGAGATCGTGGGTGATCAGTATGGTGGACATATCCAGCTTCTGATTCAGGGATTTCATCAGCTCCAGGATCTGCGCCTGTATGGTCACGTCCAGCGCCGTGGTGGGTTCGTCGGCGATGAGCAGATCCGGCTGGCAGGACAGGGCGATGGCGATCATCGCTCTCTGGCGCATTCCTCCTGAAAATTCATGAGGAAAGTTGTTTGCTCTTTTGGCAGGGTCAGGAATCCCGACCATTTTCAATATGTCAACCGCTTTCTTTCCGGCCTCTTCCTTCGACATCTTCTGATGCTTTCTGAGGGACTCCACGATCTGATTTCCCACTGTGAACACCGGGTTCAGAGACGTCATGGGATCCTGAAAGATCATGGCGATCTCATTTCCCCTTATGCTCCGCATCTCTTTTTCGGTTATTTTCAATATTTCCTGATCTTTGAAGACGATACTGCCGCCCGTCACTTTGCCTGGGTGCAGCAGCAGTCTCATGATGGACAGGGAGGTGACGCTTTTGCCGCTTCCCGACTCTCCCACGATCCCGATGGCTTCCCCTTTCCGAACGGAAAAGCTGACGCCCCTGATGGCTTTTACTTCCCCCAGATGGGTGAAAAAGGAGGTCCTGAGATCTTCGACCTTTAACAATGTTTCGTTCATCTTATCTCTCCTCCCTGCTATTTTCTCTGTTTCGGATCAAGGGCGTCGCGCAGGCCGTCGCCCAGCAGATTGAAAGCCAGCATGGTCACTGAGATGGCAATGGCCGGGAAAAATAATTGATAGGGATAGGTAAACAATCCTCCCAGCGCGTCGTTGCACAGACTTCCCCAGGAAGCCATAGGCGCCGATATTCCCAATCCCACAAAGCTCAGAAACGCTTCCGTAAAAATGGCGTTGGGGATCTGCATGGTGATCGCTACCATGATGGGTCCCATCATGTTGGGCACCAGGTGCCGGCCCAGGATCCTCGGCAGGGAAGCGCCCAGGGACAAAGCGGCCAGAACAAATTCCTGTTCTTTCATGGCCAGTACCTGACCTCTGACGATCCGCGCCATGCCCACCCAATAAGTGATGCTCAGGGCCAGAATGATGGTTCCAAGTCCCGCTTCCAATACTACCATAAACAGGATGACATACAGTGTTGTCGGTATGGAATCTATGGTGTCGCAGATACGCATCATAACGTTGTCCACTCTGCCGCCAAAATACCCGGAAATACCCCCATAGAACACACCGATCACAAAGTTGACCAGGGCTGCGGCAAATCCCACTAAAAGAGATATTCTGGCGCCGTGAATCACGCGGATAAACAGATCTCTCCCCAGATAATCCGTTCCCATGATATAAGTCTTGTTTCTCACCTGCTTTTCAGGCTCCACCACTCTTCCGTCCACCGACACTTCGCACTTTTTCGTGCTTTCCAGCTCGTGCAGCGCTTCTCCCAGATTGATGGACGGGTCGTTCTGCGCCCGCCTCTCCAGATCCGCATACTTGCTCTTGGCTTTGAAATACAAGCTGTAATCCACCGTGATCTGACTGCCGTCCAGCTCGTACAGACACGTGCGGTTATTCACATCTTCTTTCAAGACCGTACATTTCTTCAAAAGCGTCCCGTCGGCGTCCACCTGGATCGCTTTGTACTCCTTGGTCACATAGATATATTTATCGTCGCCCACATTGTAGATATCCAGCACCGGCGGAATATTGGAAAAATCCAGGACCTGCTCCGAATATCCGATATGCCAGACAAAGGGCACGAAAACCGCGGAGAGAATGATCAGTATAATGCCCACCAGGGACACCACCGCCACTTTGTTCTTTCTCAGACGCCGCCAGGCGTCCTGCATATAGGTAAGGCTGGGTCTTGCGACCTTTTCCGCATCCTTTTCCTCTTCATCGAGCGCCTTCCACATATCGGAGTCTATTTTGTTATGATCCATAGCTACCTCCTAGTCATACTTGATTCGCGGATCGATCAGCACATAAATGATGTCCACGATCAGCACCAGGACTACAAGAAAAACGGCGAAAAATACGGTGATTCCCATGATAAGGGTGTAATCTCTGTTCAGAATGCTCGACGTGAACAACTGTCCGATGCCGGGTATTCCAAAAACTTTCTCTATCACAAAAGATCCCGTGAGGATCGTGGCGATCATCGGGCCGATATACGTGATGACCGGTATCAGCGCGTTTCTCAGCACATGCTTTCCCACCACAGTGAACTCGGAAAGTCCCTTGGCCCTGGCCGTTCTGATGTAATCCTGCTGCAGGACCTCCAGAACAGACGTCCTGGTCAATCTGGCCAGAAAAGCCAGGTTGAAGGCGGATATGCACAGGATCGGGCCGATATAGTGTTTCCACGTGCCCACTCCAAAGGACGGGACCCATCCCAGTTGCTTGCTGAACACATACAGGAACACCGAGGCCAGCACGAAGCTGGGTATGGTGGCCCCCAGTGTGGACAGGATCATAACGCCTCTGTCCGTCAGGCGATTTTGCCGCAAGGCGGCAGCCACCCCCATCGCCACTCCTCCGACAATAATGAAGAGGGACGCCCAAGCGCCGATCTTCAGTGAGTACGGGAAACCGCTCAATATGATCTCCTTCGTCGTCAGCCCCACTTTTTTGAAGGAGACGCCGAAATCCCCCGTCATATAATTGGTCATATATGTGATATACTGCTCGAAGACCGGTTTATCCAGGCCGTACTTGGCGTATACCGCCTGCTTGATCTCCGGCGACAAAACCTTGTCTTCCGTGAACGGGTCTCCCGGTATATTCATCATCAATACGAATGTGAGAGTCATGATAAACCAAATGGTGACAATAGCCGATACAACTCTCTTAAAAATGTATCTCCCCATCGCTTCTTCCTTTCCCGCAAGTCTCTGCCGCTGCGAGAGCGCGCGGTCTTTGCCGCGCCCGCTGTTGCCAACTGAGAGCACGGCTAAAGAGACAGGCGTCTCTTTAGCCGTACTGCAACGTTCTGTTTATGCTATTCCACCATGCGGCCTTCCTTGAAGCACCAGAATCCTACCGGGGTAAGTCCTACGCCCTCTACCCTGTTCTGATTGACCAGGATCACATCCGTGTAATAGTAGACCGGAGCTGTTACAAAATTATCCATGATGACCTTCTCGGCCTTCCTGAGCCACTGGTCCCGCTCCGTTCCCGTGGTCTGCTGGGCCATGTTCACAGCGTCGTCGAATTCCTTGTTTTCCGGATTCAGCGTGTGATCGTGAGGCGCCACAATGGGCTGCTCATTCCATCTCCACTGGACCTTATTGTTCCCCGAATAGGACAGGCAGGTGTCGAACATGGACATGGGATCATAGTAATCAGCCCACCAGCCTCCCTTGGAGACGTCGTAGTTTCCCTTGATGGTATTCTCGTTAAACACGGACCGGTCCTCGTTTCTGAGGGTCACGTCGATATTCAGGTTTTCTTTCCACATGGCCTGCAGCGCTTCCGCTATCTTCTTGCTGGCCTCGTCCGTATCGTAGAGATATTCGATCTTGGGGAAGCCCTTTCCGTCGGGATAGCCGGCTGCCGCCAGAGCGGCCTTCGCTTCCTCGACCTGCGCCCCGGAGGGGTCGATCCCATATTCTTCTACCAGGTTTCCATTCTCATCCATCTGGCGGAAAGACGTGCCGTCGGAGAAGACGAAGGCGCTGGCAATATAACCAGTAGCGGGGATCTCTCCGCCCTTGGTCACCTGTTCCACGATCTTTGTCCGGTCGATGGCAAGAGTCAGGGCTTTCCGCACATTGAGATCGTTTGTGGGCGCTTTATCCACGTTGAAGTTGATCGAGAAAGTGCCGATGGAGGGCAGGATCTGCAGATTGGGATCTTCCGCTTTCAGTCTCGTGATCTCGTCCAGGGGCGGACTCTGCATCACGTCGATCTCTCCCGCCTCATAGCCGTTTAACGCCGTGGAGGCGTCGCCCAGCATAAGTCCCTTGATTCTATTGATCTGAACGTTTTCCGCATTCCAAAAGTATTCATTCTTTTCTAAGACAATGTGGGAACCGGTCTGATATTCTGCAAGCCTGAAGGGCCCGTTGGATATACTCGTCTCCGGGTTTTTGTCCCATCCGTCGCCGTATTCCTCCACGATGTCCTGTCTGCACGGAAAATAAGAATAAAACGTGGTCAGGTTTACGAAGTAGGGCACCGGGTTTTTCAGTTCGACTTCCAGGGTGCGGTCGTCAAGAGCTCTGACGCCCATCTCGTCGGCGGTTCCCTCTCCCATCAGGTATTCCATGGCTCCTTTGATGTAGTTTGTCATCATAAAGGAGGTGGTGGCGCCTGTCTCCGGCGCGCACAGCCGCTTCCACGAATACTCAAAGTCTTTTGCGGTCAGCGGTTCGCCGTCGGACCATTTAAGACCTTCTCTCAGATGGAAGGTGTAGATCAGCCCGTCTTCCGACACGTCGTAGCTCTCCGCCATGGACGGCTCGATGCCGCCGATCTTTTCCGCGTACAGCCCCTCATATGTATTCTGGATAATGTGGCTTCCATCGCTGGAAAAGTTTCTCTGCGGATCCAGCGAACGGGGCTCGGAGCGCATTCTCCAGATCACCGTATCGCTTTCCGCATTGGATTGACCGCCGCCGGAATCCGCGGGTTCTCCCCCGCAGCCTGCAAACATTGACAGTGACATGATGATTACCATCAGTAAAGCGAATCTTCTTTTCAACATTTTGCTTCCTCCTCGTCTCATGCTTATATCCATTCCGTCTCGCCGGGACCGCCCGGGAGTTTTAAAACCATCCTCAGCAGTCGTCCCGCTTCAGCGCCGCCGTCATGCAGTGCACGCACCCTCCGCCCTTCTGAAGCTCGGTCAGATCCAGTGTGTGGACCTTGATCCCCGCTTTTTCCATGAGCTCCGTAGTGCGCGGCGACGTGATGCTCATCACTACTTCTCCCGGATTCAGAGCCACAAAATTTGTGCCGGAGCCGAATTCCACCTCGGTGAGGGACGGGGCTTCAATGATCCTGTATCCCTTCCGCTTCAGCTTATCCACCACTTCATAAGGCGTCTGCGGGGCGTGTATCACAACGGTGTCGTCGCTGGCTATATTGAGAAGTCCGTCGATGTGGGCATGCCCATACGGGATCTGCATATCGATGATCTCCTCGACTCCCATCCTCCTCAGTTCTGTCTCTACCTGCTGGAAGCCCTCGCGGTTCGTCCGGGAACTGGTGGACAAAATGACGGTTTTTCTGTCTACCCACATGGCGTTGGCCCCTTCAAAATACCCGTTGCCGCTGATCGTCTTGATGATCGGTACGCCTAATCGGATCAGCGCCTCCGCCGCATACCGCTCTTCCCCCCTTCTGGCGGCAATGGCCGGCCTGGTGAGGATTGCTCCCTCCGGCGTCATAAACACATGATCCCTGCAGAATAAGGCGTTGGGGCGGTCGTTCCTCTGATCTTCCACATAATAGACCCGGACGCCCCGCTCCCTGTAGAAATCCGCCAGCGCGTCGTGCTGCTTTCTGCATTTCTCCGGATCTACAGGCTCTCTGAATCTCACGGCCCTGTAGTCGAAATTCTCGATCTCCGCTCCCGGCCTGCGCAGCAGAACAGCCTTCAGACTGCCCACTTCGGAGGCGCATCCCCAGTCTCCCCAGTACAGGGGCAGATCCTCAATAAAGCTTCTTTCTTCCGGAAACCACCGTTCTCCCTCCAGGGTATCCACATCTACCGTTTTGTCCTCCATGCGTATTCTTGTTCTCTCTTCCAGCATTTCCACTTCCCTCCTACTTCTTAGCTATACCATTTCATTCCTTATAAGATCCTCATAGGAATCCCTCCGGCGAATCAACTTTATGCCGCCCTCCTCTGTGATCATGAGGACCGCAGGCAGCAACCTTCCGTTATACTGGTTCATGAGAGTCGTCACGTAGGCTCCCGTGTCCAGGAAGGCGATCAGGTCTCCTTCTTCAAGCTCCGGCAGCATCCTGTCCCGTGCGGGGATATCTCCCTCGTAGCACAGCGGACCCACCAGATCATACAGCATATCCCCCGTCTCTCCCAGCTTGTTGGCGCAGACCGCCCGGTACGTATACCACCCCTGCGTGGCCCGCAGCAGCAGATCTCCTCCCGCGTCCAGGGCCGCCAGGCGTTTTTCCTCTTTCTGCTTGATCCTTCCCACCCGGCACAGGGTGATCGCCGTGTTTCCCACCAGCGATCCTCCCGGCTCGATCATGAGGACCGGCGGCTTCAGTCCGTGTTCGCAAATCTTCTTTTTTATCACGCCCGTCACAAGCTCGGCAAAATCCTCCGCCCGATCCACCTGGTCCAGATATTCAAAGGGAATGGCGAAGCCTCCCCCCATATTCACGTAGGATAGCTCCAGTCCCAGCTCCCGTTTCAGAGTCCCGCAGAGATCCATGACCTTTTCCACAGCCTGCCGGTAAAATTCCCGATTTTCTATCTGGGATCCGATGTGACAGTGGATCCCTTCTACCGCGAGACAGGACGCGTCCCGCGCCCGGCGAAACGCCCGCAGCGCGTCCCCGTTGTCCATATCGACGCCAAATTTGCTCTTCTTCAATCCCGTCAAAAACTCCGCAATGCTGTCCGCTGTTACGTCGGGATTGACGCGGATGCAGATCCTGGCCTTTTTCCCCTCCGACTCCGCTGCGGACGCCACTCTTTCAAGCTCCGAGAGGGAATCCACATTGATCATGGCTCCCTTTCTTATCCCCATGAGGATCTCCGCGTCGGACTTGTTGTTCCCGTTCATCACGATATGTTCCGGGTCCGTCCCCGCCTTCTCCGCCTTGTAAAATTCTCCCCCTGAGACCACGTCTGCGTAAGCCCCTTCCCCCTTCAGCACGCTGATCACGCCCAGCAAGTGGTTGGATTTACAGGCGAAGCAGATCTGTATCTTCGGGTAGCATTTTTCAAAAGCGGATCTCATCCTGCGGTAATTCTCCCTCAGACGGCTTTCGCTGAACGCCATCAGGGGCGTGCCGTACTCTTCCGCCAGCTCCCTGGCGTTGTGGCCGCAAAACAACAATTCTCCTTCTGCGCTCTTTTCCAGATAGCCCTCCGCGCAGCGCAGTTCCTTTCGGTTGATCATTTCTTCATACATTCTGTCCATGGTTTCAGGCTCCTCGATCCGTCGGCGTCATTAACGAATAATATCAACTGTTATGTTCCGGGCTTTCTCTGCCCGATGGCGTTTTCCGGATAACGTTTGCCCGGCTACCTGTAGAGCGGTACGCTGTCCCGTTTCAGGAACGCCGTCATGCAGTGGATGGCTCCGTTCCCTTTCAGGACCTCGCTCACATCCAGCTGGATGCATTCTACTCCCGCTTTTTCCAGCGCGTTTACCGTCTTCGGACAGCCCGTGGGCATTACGATGCGGCCGGGTTCAAGGGCCACGAAGTTCTGACAGAATCTGCGGAATTCCTCGTAATCCGGAATATCCACGATCCGGACTTCCCGTTCCTCAAGGGCGTTGCAGATCGTATCGGGGGCCGCCAGCTTCAGCACCAGCGCCACCTTCAGGTCCGCGAAGGCCATGAAGCTGTCCAGATGGGCCAGACCTCTGGGGATCTCCACCTTGATCAGATCCTCCACGCCCATGTTGCGGAGCTCCTCTTCCACCTGCGCCGCTGCCGAGGCGTTGCAGCGCTTGCCGTAGCCCATGAGACAGGTCCTTCTGTCCATCCACAGACAGCAGGCCCCGTCGAACACACCGTTCCCGTTTACCGTTTTGATGATGGGCACGCCGATCTTCATCAACTGCTTGGCCGCATAAACTTCTTCCCCGATGCGGCATCCGGCGGCCGGTCTGGCCACGATGGCGCCTTCCGGCGTCATGAGGACCAGATCCCGTGCATAGACAGCATTGGGAAGCGCCGGGTCCATATCCTCGATATAGTACACCTCCACGCCGTTGTTCCTGTAGAGCTCAGCCAGCGCGTCGTGCTGCTCCCGGACCCTGCCCGGGTCCCAGATCTCCTTCATGGCCATCGCCTCCGGATCGGTGATCCCCTCGATCTCCTTTCCCGGCCGCCGCATCAGCACCGCTCTCAGCCTGCCCACTTCAGAATCCACACCCCAGTCGCCATAAAGCTTTTTCATCATGGATCTGAATCCTGTCTCTGGTAGATTGCTCATTTTTCATCCTCCCTAACGATTGATCCGCTTAGCATCTGTGCACCTCTTTCACCTCCGGTGAATCCGGTGAGATCAGATACTCATGTAATTTGCAAAACACGTGCCAATTTTCAAACAATTACAAATCATTTTGTTTTTCTTCTTTTTGCTGCGAAATTCAAGGATCTGGCGCGCCTCACCACTTTTCCACCCCCTCTCTCCCTTGAAAATTCGTATACAATTTGAAAACTATTATCATGAATGATAAAATTTATCACGAATGATAACGATCTTATTTGATCTGAGACACGCGCATGTGCCGCCGGTCTGACACACACTTATTTTACAGCATAAAACCTCTCGTGATATTGCCTGACACCGTTAATTTTGTAAGATTCAGAAACTTAAGGGCCGCAGCCGAAAGTCAATTTCTGGCGTTTATCCACAGCCGGCCAGGGGTATCATATAATCTGATACGCATAAACTGAATCTGATCCTTTCTTTTCCGGAAGCGGTCAGGTACATACGCAGCGCATGATGGGCGCCGCTTCCTGAGTTATAATAATTTTTGATATGGGAAAGATATATCCAGGTGTATGGGAGGAATAAATGAAAGAAAAATTCGATGTGACCGGTATGACCTGTTCCGCCTGTTCCGCTCATGTGGAAAAAGCGGTCGGTCGTCTTTCCGGTGTGGAAAAAGCGGAAGTCAATCTGCTGACCAACAGCATGTGGGTCAGTTACGACGACGCTCTGCTCAATGAACAGGTTATCATAAAAGCGGTGGAGGACGCCGGTTACGGCGCCCGCGTCACCGCTCCCAAAGGTTCCCGCGGCGCCGGCGCAGGCGGCGCCGCAGTCTCCGGCGGAGGAACGGCGGGAAGCGCTTCCGGCGCGACAGGAAACGTAATGGAAGAACAGCTCTCCTCCATGAAGAACCGCCTGTGGATCTCCTTTGCATTTCTGATCCCGCTCATGTACGTTTCCATGGGGCACATGATGGGGCTTCCCCTGCCCGGCTTTCTCACGGGCATGGAAAACGCTGTCTCTTACGGGCTGACTCAGTTTCTGCTCTGTCTTCCCATCGTCTATGTGAATCAGAAATACTATCAGGTAGGCTTTAAAACCCTTTTCCGCGGCTCTCCCAACATGGACAGTCTCATCGCCATCGGTTCCGCCGCCGCCCTGATCTACGGCATATTCGCGATCTACCGCATGGGCTACGGTCTGGGCGTCATGGACATGGCCCTGGTGGAAAAGTATCACATGGACCTGTATTTTGAATCAGCCGCCACCATACTGGCTCTCATCACGCTGGGCAAATACCTGGAGACCAGATCCAAAGGCAGGACCAGCGAAGCGCTGAGCCGTCTGATGGATCTGGCTCCCAAGACTGCTCTGGTGGAACGGCCATCCTCCGGCACGGGAGCGGCCGGAGAGGAGGGCGGCGCTGAAGACGGATCCGCCGAAGGCCCCGGGAGTCTCACCGTTGAGATCCCCGTAGAGGACGTGCGCCTGGGAGACATCGTGGTGGTAAAACCGGGAAGCAGCATTCCTGTGGACGGAGTGATCGTGGACGGATCCTCCAGCGTAGACGAGTCCGCCATCACAGGGGAAAGCATCCCTGTGGAAAAGAAGGCCGGCGATCAGGTCGTGGCCGCCACCATCAACAAGGCCGGATTTTTCCGATTCCGGGCCACCAAAGTGGGCGACGATACCACTCTGGCGCAGATCATCCAGCTCATGGAGGAGGCCAGCGCCAGCAAAGCGCCCATCGCCAAGCTGGCCGACAAGATCGCCGGCGTGTTCGTGCCCACCGTGATCGCCATCGCTGTGCTGGCCACGGTGATCTGGCTGCTGATCGGCGCTGAGTTCGAATTTGCTCTCTCCATCGGCATCGCCGTTCTGGTCATCTCCTGTCCCTGCGCTCTGGGTCTGGCCACCCCTGTAGCCATCATGGTGGGCACGGGAAAAGGAGCGGAAAACGGGATCCTCATCAAATCGGGAGAGGCTCTGGAGACCGCTCACAGTATCGATACCATCGTCCTGGACAAAACGGGGACCATCACTGAAGGCAGACCACGGGTCACAGACATACTGCCTATCGTAAATGGGCAATTGCAGACGGCCTCCCCATCCTTCATCTCAACGACTGCTTCCGGCGACGGAGGCAGTCCGGAAACCGCGCCGCTGTCGGAAGATCAGCTCACACTGCTGGCTCTGGCTGCCAGTATCGAAAAACAGAGCGAACATCCGCTGGCGGACGCTATCATCACCGCGGCGGAAGAACGGCAGGCCGCGCTGTCTCCTGCGGACGAATTCAGCGCCGTCTTTGGCCGGGGAGCCAAAGCCACAGTAGGCGGCTCCCTCTGTCTCGCCGGAAACGCGGCTCTCATGACGGAATCGGGAGTCAGCATCCAGGCGTATCAGGCTGACGTAGACAGACTGGCCGGCGAAGGCAAAACCCCTCTGCTCTTCGCCAGAGACGGAAAGCTCACCGGCGTTATCGCCGTGGCGGACGTTATCAAGCCCACCAGCCGGGAAGCCGTGGCTTCTATGGAAGCCATGGGCATCGACGTGATCATGCTCACCGGCGACAATGAGAGGACCGCCCGGGCCATTCAGCAGCAGCTGGGTATTTCCCGGGTGATCGCCGAAGTCCTGCCTCAGGACAAGGAACGGGAAGTTTCCGATCTGCAGCGGAACGGCCGCAAGGTGGCCATGGTCGGCGACGGCATCAACGATGCGCCTGCTCTGGCCCGGGCCGATGTGGGGATCGCCATCGGGGCCGGTACGGACGTGGCCATCGAATCCGCCGACATCGTCCTCATGAAAAGCGATCTGAAAGACGCTGTCACCGCAGTTCGGCTGAGCAAAGCCGTGATCCGCAATATCAAGGAAAACCTGTTCTGGGCCTTCTTCTATAACAGCGTGGGTATTCCTCTGGCCGCAGGCCTGTTCTACAATCTTCTGGACTGGAAGCTGTCGCCCATGTTTGCAGCGGCCGCCATGAGCCTTTCCAGCGTCTGCGTGGTGACTAACGCCCTCAGGCTGAAGCTGTTTAAGGCAGAAGGCGCCGATCAGGCCGGTGAAAGGCGCGGATCGGCCCGTGGGGATGCGGAAACGGTGGGAGCGGCTGACACAGAGTTGGCAAGACCTGCGGTCCCTGACCATGATAGAGACGTTAAACATTTTGATCTCAAAGACGCAGATCACACAGAAACAGAAAAAACAGGAGGTACAAAAACAATGAAAATGAAAATCGACGGCATGTCCTGCGGACACTGCAGCGGCAGAGTGGAAAAGGCGCTCAACGGCATTCCCGGCGTCAGCGCCAAAGTAGATCTGGAAGCTGCCACAGCGGACATCTCCCTTTCCCAGGACGTGGACGAAGCCGTGCTGCGCAAGGCGGTGGAAGATGCCGGGTACGACGTTGTATCCATCGAAGGCTGATCGAAAATCGGATCGAAGCGCGCATAGACGCGAATAGAAAAGACGCAGCTGAGCTTGAACCGTTGCCGTTCAACTCAGACTGCGTCTTTTCTTGTCTTCGATCTACTGTTTGGGGCATTTTCTTTTTTGACCTTTGACGCGCACCGCAGCACCGTACCCTCCAGGTCCTGGGCCGCGCCCCGGGACTCGCCGCTATTCCACCAGCAGCAGGCCATAGAAATTTTTCGGTTCATCCTTATCGCTGAGGGTGCTGATCTCATAGCCGTTGGCCCGGGCCGTGGCGTAAACGTCGATGCCGCAGGCCTCCATGGCCGGGACGGCCTTCTCCGGAAAGCGGCAGGCTCCGCCGTTTTCTTCGAGCGCGCAGACAGCGCACAGCCGGCAGGGTCCGCTCCCCAGCGCAGCCGCCTTGTAGTAGCCGTCCAGAAACATCTGCCTGGCCACCTTCTGCGCCACCTCCGTCAGATTTCCCATCCTCTTGAAGTGGAAGAGGATCGCCGTCTCATACGAATCGATGATCTCCCTGGTCTTGTGGTGGGCCGGCGCATAAGGCGGGCAGCACCAGCTCTTTCCGTAACTTCCGCACCCATATTGGCATTTAAACACCGTCCACGGCGCGGTCACCACCGAAGCCGGATGGATCAGCTTGGCGTCGTCCGCTCCAAGCACGGAAAGCAGCGTGAAATACCGCTGCATCTGTTCTCTTTTGTCTTTCATC
>Ga0129308_1002864_pt1 | contig 13555 bp, 4 predicted proteins | sample L827metagenome_FD_94440 | JGI IMG/M metagenome (GOLD analysis project Ga0129308, IMG submission 94440) | Ring-tailed lemur group fecal microbial communities from Wisconsin, USA - L827 metagenome | ecosystem: Host-associated > Mammals > Digestive system > Large intestine > Fecal | place: USA...
ACTTAAATGATACTTGATTTTTTCACTTGTTTCATATCCTGCTCTATCATTATCTAGATGTAAAACTATCTCTTTAATTTGTTTGCTGTTCATCAAAAAATGTTCCAATGCAAGCGGAAGTTCCGATTCCTGAACATCTTTTTCTATAGAAGATACTCCTGCTAATGACAAATAGTTTTCATGATTCCATGGTCTGTTTTTTTGCTTTTCTAGAGTCTGAAATGACATGAGATCGATTGGACTTTCAAATACATGAACAACTTCGCTTGCCTTACTGACAAGCCTAAAACTGTAGTGCTTGTCACTTCCATAAATATCTTTTTTCCAACTGTCATCGGTTGCTCTTTTAGAGGCAAACTTTTCTCTGCCTTTTTCATCATAGCCAACAAACACGACAGAATGGTCTTTCTGACACTCATAGATATAGCCTTTGAGATAATAATAATTGACAATTTCTTTATCAATGCCTCTTTCACTGATGAGGTAATCTAATATTTTCTTAGGTTTTGAACATGCCATTGGAAGTTTAAAATCATGATATGATATCTTTACATCATAAACCTTTTTTATAACTGGAGGCTTTTCTGTAATACACTGATATATCAAAAGTGCTGCTTCTAAAAAAGGCATATCATGAACTCTGATGAGATAATCGAGTGCAGTTTTTCCACCTATTCCTCTTGACCACCACATCCACATGCCGTTGGTCATATGAAGACTGTCGTGTGTCCTTGTTACATAATCATTGCGTGATTTTCTGACAAGTTCATTAGGCTCATAATTAAATAAATATGTCAGCAAATCTATTTTTTTGACCTCTGCCAATTCCTCTGGCTTTAAATATTTTTTCATTTTATCTTCCTCCGTAAATAAAAATAGCGACAAATCATTTTGCCGGTCTTATCTTTCATGTGATACTGATGGACAATCATTTTCTTCAGGAGCTTCATCATCAAATGTTAATGACTCCTTATCTTCTTTTCCTCCAATATCCAGTTCTTTATTTAGTTTTGATAATCTTTTGCTTAAACTTTGCAGCTCATCTTCCTTTTCAAAAGGTTTTTCCACTTCTTCTTTTGCATTTGTAAACTGCTGATTTGTTTCTAAAAGCATTGCTTTTTCTATATCAAGTTTTTTGGAAATGGCATCTATCGCATTATCAATTCTTGTTATATTTCCATAAACATCGCTTCCAAGTTCGACTGGATAGCTCAAATGATTTTTTAAAGACAAAACATGATAATTATGAAAAGAATCATATCTTAAATTCATTTTAAAATTTCTGTATTCGCCAATAGTCAATTCTTCCTGAGATTTTAACTGCTGACAAGCCAGCAATAATGCCTGTCCTGCCTGCTTTTTATCAGTAAACTTCATATCATTGACTGTCATTTCTACAAATTCCTTTTGTGGAACAATGGCTTTTATATCCTTTTCCAGTCCGTCTATTCTTTCTTCAGTCAGTTTAATTTTTTGAGGATAGTATTTTAAAATTCTGTCTTCAAGCTCGTACTTCTGCGAAAGATAATTGGCTTTTGCAAGCTTCAGTTTTCCTACCTTTGCATCAAGTTCCATCTTCTCTTTGACTTTGGGATTTCCGCTTGCAAGTGCCTTGATTTCAGCATAGGAAAGTGATGCATCATCAATATCTTCTGCACTTCTCACTGGACTTTTCGATGTCATAATCTGTGAAATGAACTTCTGTTTGTTTTCCACAAGCTGATACAAATAAGCATCGAATGTTTGCTCAGTAACATAGCGATAGATGTGTACATCACTGTTTTCATTGCCCTGTCTAATAATACGACCTGCACGCTGTTCAAGGTCACTAGGACGCCATGGGCAGTCCAGATCATGGCTGGCAATCAGTTTATTCTGAACATTTGTCCCTGCTCCCATCTTGCTTGTAGAACCTATCAAAATACGCACTTTTCCCTGTCTGACTTTAAAAAATAATTCTTTCTTTTTGGCATCGGTTTTTGCATTATGGATATAGGCAATTTCATTTTCTGGTATCCCTTTTTCAGTAAATTTCTTTTTGAGTTCATCATAGACATTAAATGTATCTGATTTTGATGTTGACATATCACAAAAAATTAACTTAGTTGATTTCTGACTTTCAGTTTCCTGATAAATTTTCATGACATTATCAATACAGGCATTGACCTTACTGTTATCATATTCGCCAAGCAGAGGATTGATAAGTCTTTGATCCAGTGCCAGTTTTCTTCCGTCATTAGTAATCTTCAGCATATTATCAACAGTCGGATCAACATTGCCCTCTCTTATCTTTTCAGCACGTTTCCCTAGTGATTCAACGATTTCTTTCTGTATATCACTTGGTTTGACTGCAATGTTATGATAATGAGCATTTGGTGTGGGAAGATTCAGCATATCAGCTGTTTTAATATCTGCAACTTCCTTAAACATAGAAATAAGCTCAGGCAGATTAAAGAACTTGGCAAAGCGAGTTTTCATGCGATAGCCATTGCCTTCAGGAGCAAGTTCGATTGCTGTAACTGTTTCTCCAAATGTACTTGCCCAGCTATCAAAATGCTGGAGATTATGTTTAACCAGTGTTCCATACTGCAGATATCTTTGCATCGTATACATTTCCGTCATGCTGTTGGAAATAGGCGTTCCTGTTGCAAAGACAATACCTTTACCATTGGTGATTTCATCTAAATAACGGCATTTCATAAACAGATCACTTGATTTCTGTGCTTCTGTTTGTGCAAGTCCTGATACATTTTTCATCTTTGTAAAAAGAAATAAATTCTTGTAATAATGGGCTTCATCAACAAAAAGACGATCAACACCCAGTTCTTCAAAGGTAATCAGATCGTCTTTTCTGTCCTGCTTATTCAGTTTTTTAAGTTTCATTTTTAAGGATTTTTTTGTTTTTTCCATCTGTTTGATGGTAAACTTTTCATTGTTATTTGCCTTCAGATCCCTAATGCCACGTGTGACTTCGTCAATTTCATTTTCAATCGTCTGCATCTGTCTTTCTACAGACATCGGTATTTTTTCAAACTGACTGTGACCGACAATAACAGCATCATAATCTCCTGTCGCTATACGAGAAAAAAGTTTTTTTCGATTTCTTTTTTCAAAATCTCTTTTTGTTGTCACTAATATATTGGCACTTGGATAAAGCTGCAGAAACTCGCTTCCCCACTGTTCTACGAGATGATTTGGAACAACAAACATAGATTTATTGGAAAGTCCAAGTCTTTTCAGTTCCATACACGCTGCTACCATTTCAAACGTTTTTCCAGCACCAACCACGTGTGCAAGGAGAACATTATTCCCATACAGAATATGTGCAATAGCATCTTTCTGGTGTTTTCTCAATTCAATTTCAGGATTCATATTTGGAAAAGTTAGATGACTGCCATCATATTCACGAGGTCGAATACTGTTGAAATTAGTGTTATAGATTTTCGTTAATCTTTCTCGCCTTTCCATATCTTTCCATATCCATTCAACAAATGCCTCTTTAATAGAATCCTGCTTTTGCTGGGCAATCATCGTTTCCTTTTTATTCAAAATTGCCTGTTTCTTCCCCTCATCATCATATTCATAGTCAAATATTTTTGTTGATTTTAAATTCAGACAGTCCTCAATCAGCTTATAGGCATTGACACGATGAGTCCCATAAGTCTTATCAGCCTTGACATTATTTTTTTCATAGCTTTTTCCGCTGATATTCCATGCTCCTGTTGCACTGGAATAAGTCACACTGATATAGTCCTGATAGTAGACAGATGTTCCCAGCAGTTCAAAAGTAAACTGTGTATAGACATCTTCAGGTATCCATGTTGCTCCTATCCTGACTTCGATTTCACTTGCACTTAAATCTTTGGGCATTGCCTTTTTTAATGCTTCGACATGATTCTGATATGAGGGATCAATAGCAGCCGACAGTTGAGCAGTTTCAAGTTTTTCACGAACATTTCCGCTTAGATATTCATCAGCAGTAATATATTCATCTTTCATATCCTTATCTAAAACATGAGGCACTTTGTAAATGACGCCGTCAAGTTCTCGGATCATTTCATCAGTTGAATGACCACAAAGTTCACTCATATACTCAAGATCAACTTTTCCTTTTTCAGCAAGCGACACCATTAATGCTTCATTTGCTGTATCAACATGACTGATTTCAACTTTCTTTCGGATGGTGCGTTTTGTAAACATATCAGCCTTGCTTTTGAGTGTGCCATCTTCATTGAGATTTTCCAATGAGGATAAAAGATAAAAAGAACTGTCATCACGAAATGCTAATGAATTTCCTCGACTGTTGATAAGTCCATACTTTGCAGTAAACTCATCATAGATTTGATTCAAATTTTTCTGTTCTGCTTTGATTTCATATTCTGGGTAATCTTCACTCTGCAGCTCAATCAAGTGCCTGACAGAGTCCCTGATTGCTATCAAACCAGTAATTCTATTCTTCGCAGTTTGTGATACTTCCACTCTATTCATCATGCTGTTGATACGATAATAAATCTCTCCATCAACTATTATATAACTGAAATTTCTCACATTGGGATCAGCAGGAATGCTTTCAATCATATCATCTTCTTCCAGCTTATCTTCAATGACATAATCATCAATTTCACCACGGATATTTTCAATGGCCTGATTCAATGCTTCCTTTAAAGAAACATTTTCAAAAGGAACAACTGTTAAATCCTCTCGACCATACATGCTCCTTGTCTTTTCTATAGTTCCAAGTATCATTTCAGGATGATCTATGAAATACTGATTGATGATATTTCCCTGTTCATCAAAACCAGTTGATACCCATGGATCATCACGAACAACAGGTCTGTCCCTTTTCTTTAAAAAGAGAATATCGCTGATTGCTTTTGTATCATCAAAAGCATTATGAGGAAGGCGTATTGCCCCAACTAATTCACAACGTTCATTGATATATTTTCTGACTGTACTGTTTTTCTTGTCCATTGTATAGCGTGATGTCATAAACGCAATAAGTCCTCCTGGTCTGACCTTATCAATTGTTTTAGCAAAAAAATAGTCATGGATATTGAAATTCAGTTTATCATACTGTTTATCCATGACCTTGAACTGACCAAAAGGGACATTTCCAACAGCAACGTCAAAAAAGCTATCAGGAAGTTTTGTTTCCTCATAGCCCTCTACTGCAATATTGGCATTTTGGTATAGCTGCTTTGCAATTCTTCCAGTAATGGAATCAAGTTCAATCCCATAAAGTTTAGACTGTCTTAATTCTTCAGGAAGCATTCCAAAGAAGCGTCCTGTTCCACATGATGGTTCAAGGATATTTCCATATCGAAACCCCATGTTTTCTAATGCACTATAAATTCCCTCAATAACAGCTGGTGATGTATAAAATGATGATAATGTAGACTCTCTTGCCTTTCGATATTCATCTTCATTTAAGAGATTTTTAAGTTCAAGATACTCTTTTGACCATGATGACTTTGTTTCATCAAAAACATCTGCAAGTCCACCCCAGCCTACATATTTTGCAAGAATTTCCTGCTCAGACTCTGTAGCTTTTCTTTTTTCATTTTCAATTTTCTTTAATGTTTGAATAGCCTTTATATTGTTATGATAACGTTCTTTTGGTGTTCCTTTACCAAGATCATCATCATGAATAACATAATTAATTGGAGATTGTTGCTTTCTTTCAATTTCTGGCTGAAGTTCTGCAAAATCCAAAAGCAGTACATAATGACTTTCACTTATATTTGATGGTTTGTCATTTTCTAAAACAATCACTTCATCAAATAGAAAATCATAGAACTCTTTTCCCTGCCATAGATTATCGCCGTCACCTGCAATGATCTGATTGTATTCATCATCCCAGCTAACCTCAATATCTTCCATCTTTAACTGGTGAAGTATATCTTCCAGTGTATTCAGTTCAAAATTCTCTCTATAGTGATCTGGTATATCAAAACCATATTCATGACAGTAGCTTTCAAACATGGAATAAGGCATATCATGTCCATCAATCAAACTTCCATCTTCATTGATGTCGATTGTATAATGACCGCTATGATCTTCATTGCTGTAATACTGTTCCATAGATAAATGCAGTTTCTTATTAAGAATATTAGTAAACCATGTATCAGTATAATTATCCAGTTCCTGCTGAATAAGATTGTCTTCACTATCTTTTATATCATAGATAAGACTGTCCTTTTCATAATAAACAGGCTTTAATGTTTTCTCATCTCTATTTATTTCAAATTTCATATAGGGATCATAAACATCAATATCATAATTCTCATTCAAATGATACATTTCAATCATTTCTGGCTCATCTGAAAAGTTGGTGATTGTTAAAGGCTCATCATAACTTGTTCCTCTGTATTGCATATAGCAGCTTTTTTGTTCAGCAATATTTTTTGCAAACTGATAAAACCTGTTATAAAAATCATGGTATTTGACATCGTCCTGATTTTTGATAAATGGTGAATAGTCAATGCCCTGACTGTAATCTTCATAAATATCTTCAATCAAGCCATCAACAACAGCATTTTTAAATTCATCATTTTCCATATAGGCAAGATACAATTCACGATATTCTGCATTCAATGAAGAAATGACAGGTAATAATTCATTCCTGATAAGTTCTTCAGCCTCATCAACTATTGTATCTCGATCTCGAAGTACAGAATAAATGGAACTGTTTTCCATTTTCTCCTTAATAAGAGGATAATATTTTTTCAGTAGATTTCCATCATCATTAAGCGTATCATCACTGATAAATTTTTTATCTTCAATATTTTCTTCTGTAACAGGTTCAGCGTCTATAACATCATGCAGTAATTTATCATTCAATGGATTTTCCTTTAAAATTCTTTCAAATTCGTCTTTTGAATACGTATTTGAAAATAAAGGAAAATTGACATCTGATACATAAATTTCATGATCATTGATTTGCTGGATAATATATTCATCTGCCCCATAATAAAAAGTATCGCCTTCATGGTAGATATATTCTTGATGTATCTTTTCAGCTGGATATGTTTCAACAGAATCAACATTTTCATGCTGCTGTCTTTCATATTCAAGTTCCCTTTCCATCTGCTTTCGAAGATAGACAGGATAATAGTCTTTTTCAGCCTGATTCAAATAACGGTCAAGTGCTATCAGTTCATTAATACGTTTGCTGACTTTATTCCATTTTAATGTAATCTTGATCTCATCATGTCCTATTTCTTTACCCTTACTTATTGTGATTCCTTTTTTATCATGCCATACATCAATGACACCAACTGCTGGATTGCTGCCTCCAATACCATATTCATCTTTTAAAAAACGAACATTCTGTTGAATGTCTTCATGCTTAAGCATCTGCTGATAAATACGATATTTACCTTCATCAACACCACTTCCTCTTGTCAAAATACGATCAACTTCCTCCTGAGAGAAGAAAATACCATTTTTGAACGATTCTTCATTTTCATAGACAGCATTTTTCTGTTCTTCAAGAGTTGGAATCTGTACATTTGGATCATAATAACGAGATAAAATAAATCCATCAACTTCATATGCGACTAAATCCCAGCTGTAATCGACTGATTCTTCCTGATGTTCGTATGTTCCAAAATACATATGAAGCTGTTCATCTTCTTTGATAAATCCCAATGGAACTCCATCAACTGACCATTCAACTGCATGATCTGGATAACATTCCTTGATAAAATTTGACCTCGTTTGTTTATCTTCATGTTCTTTAAAATAAGCAATAATTTCAGCAGATGAACGAAGAAGCTCATGGCGATATGTCAGTAAATAAATGACTGCATTACTGTTGATGATTTTCATACGATAAGCTCTCTGTAATCCTGTCATCTTATCCCATCGTGGTAGAAGATATTCACCTTGGTCAATCAGTTTTGCAACTTCTTCCTGAAGCTGTAAAAATGTTAAAAAAGATTCTGTATTTTTATTAAGATAATTGCCACTCCATACATTCAGGCCATGATTTTTCTTTTTATATCCCAAATAGGAAAAATCAAATTTTTCAGGTTTCCTGAAGGTCTGTACTAATGTATCATCATAGCTTTCTTCGAGAAATTGTGCTCGTTCAAGATCATCACTATGTGTTCTAAAATATTCGGCTATTTCTTCTCGAGAATGCTGTAAACTGATATCTTCTCTTAACAGCTGTGGTAAATCATCCAAATGAAAAGGCGGTATCTTTGGTTTATCAATGACCTCAATATCGCCTAAATCTAAATCTAACTGTAAACGATCTCCTGTAGAATCACTTCTTCTATCTGTGCTTTGAGAACGTTCATGTATTTCACCCATGACATTGGATATTTCTCCTTGTTGGGAGCTGGATGTTTCAATAGCATCTGTTCCATCATGATTTCCAGTTTCTCCTCTGCCTGTTGCTGAACCTCCATGAGATGGCTGTTCAATGTGTTGCTCGCCCTCAATGCGAACAGATGTGCCGGCTGGTGGTTTTTGAGATAATCCATTCTCATCATAGCGTATTTCCCTAACGGTTTGTTCTCGACTGCTATTCTGAGATTGGGAAACTGATAATCCCCTACCTGACTGTAACTGATTTCTTTCATATGAATCGCTCCTTTCCTTTTCTTCATTTTTATTATGATCGATATTTTTTCTTTTCACAAATGTACGATCTTGTGATTTCATCAGATCTCTGGCAATTCTTCCAATTTCAGTCAATGCCATATCAGTTATTTCTTTATTGGCAGTTCCCAAAACACCTGTCATATCAAAACTGTCAAATAAGGATATGTCGTCAAAATCACCCTCCTCAAAATAAAATGCTGGTTCAATATCACTTCTTTTCATCAGACAGTAGGCAATGGAATTTTCAAGCAATCTTTCAAATACCTGCTTTTTTTCAAATTCCTCCATATTCTCAAAAGAACTGTTTTGATTGTATTTGACTATCTGCTCAAAATAATCTGCAGCATTATCTTCAGTCAGCATATGAGCAAGTGAAAGATATGCATTGCCTAAATCACGTTCATTTTCCAAAACATCATAACTGTGTGATAAAGATTCAATAACCTGACTATGCATAGACTCATCAATCGCCCAAAGTCTTAATTCCTGATTTTTATAGTTTCTTGTATCCGATATATCAAAAACATATCGTAGTTTTGAATATCGTACAGAATCATCAATCAATGCAATACCCTTTGCACCTTTTTTAATCCATCTGTGCATTTTGTTATTCCAGAAATCAAATTCACCACATGCTCTTGCATCAGGTCTTTGAGCATAGATTAAGATCTGATCTGCAAAATTATATTTGAACATATAGCAGGCTGTATCCAAAAAAGACAGCCAGCTTTTTTCATCTTTGATAACTTCCTTTGATGTCTGGGCAAGCAGTTCATGGATCAAATCAAACTTATTCAATTTTTCTCACCCCCTTCATACAAAAACAATACCTAACGTACTGTTCCCTTTGATTCCTTGATTTTCTGTTTATGTTTGTCTAGCTTTTGTATAGCCCATTTGGGCAATTTATTTTCTTTGATAACACCTATCACATTATATTTTTCTATGCGGGTTTCCTTCCCTGTATAAAGATTATAGGCATAAATAGCGTTACCGTTTCCCTTTGGTAAACAGCCAAATCCTCCATCTGCCAAATAAAGCTGATGTGATGATCTTTGATATTCCTTTAAAAGAACATCCTGATCTAAAACAACGATTTTTCCTTTTAGTGTTTCATAATCATAGATAGAATAACAGTCATCTCTGTTAATGATTCCTTTAGGTTCATTGGCTATTTCTCTTTTTAACTTTTTGATTTCTTCTGTCATTTGTATATGATAGTACTCAAGAACATCACAGTATTCACTAAACTGGGCATCAATTTTATATTGAACAATTCCTAGATCGCTGAATTTTCTGTCAACTGTTCCTGATATATACTGTTTGGTTAATGAACTGTCCTCTTTTTCACCAATAAAAAATTCTTTGAATCCGACTTTTTCAGTTTTTGTAATTGCATAATCATCTGCATAATCTATAATTTCATCTTTCATAGGACTTTTTCTCCTTATCAGGTCTTATCTTATTTTTTTGTTCAGCCATATAGTCATTCAAAATTTCATGACTTCTTTCTTGAAAATCTTCATATGCATGATGAAACTGGTTGAAATAATGCCCATTATCAAATCCTCGCTTTCTTGTCGGAGTTGTTCGCCATGTCACATATTCCTTTGTTGCTGACTTATAAGCAAGGACAATACTTCTTTCCCCAGCAGAAAATTCATCAATAATAGTACAGCCTGCATTTGTTTCATGATAAAGTGGCATGACATCAGGAACATCACCTGCATAACTGCCTAATTTTAAAAGTATATCCTGTGTAATATGATGGTCCTTGCAGTATTTTAAATATTGTTGTAATCCCTCATGATGATCAATTTCATAACGCTGTTCATCAATACAGCACCATATTCCATAATGATAATCAAGGGGCATATAAATGATTTCGTAACCATTTTCCAAATCATCGAAAAGATAAGAATCAACATTGTAGTCCCATTCAGGTATTTCAAAATATCCATCTTCAAATCCTTCAATATTGACTTTCATGATATATCCAACATCTATATCTTCTCTTTCATTTAAGGTCACCTGATAACCAATACTGCCGTCATGATTTGTTCTCTGTAGAATTTCCACAATATTACATGCAGGTATATTGGCTTCATCAAGATAGTGATTTGCATGTGCAATGATTTCATTGATATTCATATCCACACCTCTTAATACAATGGTTCAGCAGCTATCTGTTTAAAATCTTCAACCAATCTATTGTTATCAGTTTCCTTTGACTGATAATAGCTCAAGCTTAATGCAAAGAAGTGATTGTTATAATCTGCAAAGGCATTTTCAATCATGCTGTGATAGTCGCTGTATTCAATTTCAAGAGTATTAATATCTGCAACAATCACTCTATAAATCCATTCAAGTTTTCCCTTCTTTGTTTTTGGATCTAATACGATTCTTTCCTGAAAACCAAGCATGACTCGTTTTTCTCCAATAAATTCTGATAAAAGAAGATCATAATCATCAAAACTGTTTTCTACGAGCATAAATTCAATGTCTACCATTTCACTTTGACTGTAATACTCAAGCAAAATGTGATTGATACCTGTAATATTGCAGAAAAGCAAGTAAGAATAAACACCTGCTTTCATCATATTCATGACTCCATTAACATCATCAGCAATAAAGTTCCACATACAGCAATGATATGAAAGATCCATATAGGCAAGTTCATATCCATCATTAAGACTGGAAAGGATATGTCCCTCAATACATTCACAAATACCTGATAACTGATATTCATCTTTATACCTGATTTGATCATCTCTCAATATTTTTTTCTTGCCATAGGCGTGATATACATAATCTTCGTTATGTTCAGTAACACCTATAATCAATTTATTTTTATTTTTTAATTTTTTTACTATAACAAAAGTAATCATTGGCTCATCAAATGACTTTTCCTTAAAGACCAGTGACTCAGCTTTTTCATATAATTTGATACTTTCCATTAAATCCATATCTAACTTCTCCTTCCAAAATAAAAAAGGGAGCAGATTGTCATAACCATACTCCCTATTCATCTTTATTTACTTTTCAATATTTTTTTCATTACATATAGCTTCCTTTATTTTTCTTTTGTGGAGATAAATACTTAATCCCAGAACAGCTATAAAGATGAGAACATTTGCGATCATGATAGAAATTCTATTCATCATCGTCTGCCTTTTTCTTTCCTAATCTTAAAGCAGCAACTATACCAAAACCTGCAACAGCTATCATAGATGCATATAGTCCAGTTTGAGAACTGTCACCAGTTTTTACAATGACTTTTTTATGTTCATCTTTCATGATGACTTTTTGAATTTCTCCTGTATTTTTGACTGTAAATTCAACATCGCTGGCTACTTCGTAACCTGCTGGGGCTAGATCTTCATGCAAGATATATGTCTTTCCAACTTCCAACCCCTCAATACGATGTGGATTTTTACCTGAAGTCCAAGTTTCAATAACTTTTCCAGTTTCTTTATCTTTCAAAGTTAATTTTGCTCCTTCAATTTCCTTTGAAGTTGTTGCATCCACTTTTGAAATATCTACCTTTGTGATTTCATCTTTCATAGTGACTTTTGTAACTGTACCATCATCATTAACAGTAAAAGTCACATCTGATGCAGTTGCAAATCCAATAGGAGCCAAATCTTCATGAAGTGTATATTCTTCATTAACTAATAAACCTCTAATGATATGTGGTTCTTGCCCTGATACCCATTCTTCAATGATATTGCCATCTTTATCTTTTAATGATAAATGAGCACCTGGCAATTCTTTTTCATCAGTTGCATTGATTTTAGAAATCTCTGTTGTTGTTTTTTCATTTTCTACATTGATTTCTTCTGTATAGATGATTTTATCTGTGTGGTCATAAGATAAATCAATATCATATACCTTGTCGTTTGGTACATATCCTTCTAATGTCTGAATTTCTTTTAATTCATAGTGTCCTAAAGGCAAGTCGGAAATATTGATTTGTCCTAATTCGTTAGTGACATATCTTCCATCTTCTGAAATATCAACAGATACTTTATCACCAGCTTTATAGATTAATGTATTTCTTCCATCTAGTGAATAAATATCTTCTTTGGCAGTTAACTGGAATGTGACACCACCTAATAACTCTTTAGTATCCTTATCAGTTTTTTCTAAATCAATTTCACCATGTGGTTTGATGTTTGTGATATTCACATTGATGACATATTCTTTTGTTTTTGTATCTTTTTGTTCAAAAACAACATCTTTGACTTCTTCAGCTAAAACATAACCTTCATTTGTCAAAGTTTCTTTCAATTCATATTTTCCAAGTGGTAGATTATTAACTGTTAAAATTCCCTGTGCATTTGTTTTTCCAGTAGAAACAACAGTACCTTTCTTGTAGATAATTGAGCCATCAATAGCATTAATAATATTTTCTTTAGCAGTTAATTCATATTCAACATTTTCCAATGGATCAGCTGTGACCTTGTCTGTCTTTTTAATCACTAATTTTCCATGAGGCTGAGCATTTTTGATTTTAACGGTTAAGATAGGTGTTTCATCTTCATCTACATCATAGTCATATTGATTTGTAATCGTAAATGAAACAGGCTCTTCTAATTCTAGGAAACCTTCAGGAGTTTTAATTTCTTCTACAAAATAAGTCCCTGCACCTAATTCCAATGGCAAAGTCGCTTCACCTTTTTCGCCAAATAATGAAACGATCTGATTTTTGCTGTTTGTTGTAAAAGTATCAATTTTTATTCCTGATACTTTTTGTGTGACATAGTTTCCTTTTGAATCTTTGATCTTAAAAGATGCAGAGTTTAAAGTTACAGTTTTTCCACTGTCTTTATCAACTTTCACTAATTTCACTTGAGAAGTAAATGGTCTATTGTTGATATTTATGCGTTTTACTTGTTCAACATCTTTATATTCACTGTAATCATCAGTTACCGAAATTGTA
>Ga0129308_1002866_pt1 | contig 13547 bp, 11 predicted proteins | sample L827metagenome_FD_94440 | JGI IMG/M metagenome (GOLD analysis project Ga0129308, IMG submission 94440) | Ring-tailed lemur group fecal microbial communities from Wisconsin, USA - L827 metagenome | ecosystem: Host-associated > Mammals > Digestive system > Large intestine > Fecal | place: USA...
AGCCCAGTGATCTGCCCTTTACCACCGTTCTGGAAACCTCCCTCACCCAAAAGGAAGGACTGGACAAGCTGGCGGATGTATTGGACGAGATGTTTGCAGAAGCGCTGCCCTGTGACGGTTCCATTCTCACCAATGCCCGGCAATTCGATGCCTGCCGCCGGGCCTATGAATCCATGCTGGAAAGCCTGAAGGGCTTGCAGCTGGGGCAGACCCCGGACGCCGTGCTCATGGATGTGGAGGCCGCCATGGAAGCCATGGGCGAAGTCACCGGGGCCACTGTCCGGGAGGACATCACCGCCAGAATCTTTGAACGATTCTGCGTTGGAAAATAGCAGAGAGAAGGCAAAGAATGATTTATTTGGACAATTCCGCCACCACCAAGCCCTGCATTCAGGCGGTGGAGGCGATGACGAAAGCCTTGTCCCAGGATTGGGGCAACCCCAGCGCCCTCTACAATTTTGGCATCGACGCCGCCCGTCAGCTCCGCATTGCCCGGAGCCAGGTGGCCGCCGCCCTGGGAGCGGAGACAGATCGGGTATTCTTTACCTCCGGGGGCACCGAGGCGGACAACTGGGCCATTTTCGGCACCGTGAAACGGATGGGCAAGCGGGGCAAACACATTATCACCACCGCCACAGAGCACCATGCCGTCTTAAACTGTACCAAGGAGCTGGAAGCCCAAGGGTACGAAGTTACTTACTTAAAGCCCGACAAAACAGGGCAGATTTCCCTGGAGGAACTGAAAAATACCCTGCGGAAGGACACCATTCTGGTTTCCATTATGATGGTCAACAACGAGGTGGGCTCCGTGATGCCCATCAGCCAGATGGCGAAGCTGACCCACAAGCTCTGCCCCGATGCCATTTTTCATACCGATGCGGTGCAGGGCTTCTTGAAGGTGCCCTTTCAGGCCAAAACCCTGGGGGCAGACCTGATCAGTGTTTCCTCCCACAAAATTCACGGCCCCAAGGGGGCGGGAGCGCTATACATCTCCCCCCGGCTGAAATCCTTCCCTCCCCTGCTGCTGGGAGGCGGTCAGGAGGCGGGCTACCGCAGCGGAACCGAGGGGACTCCCGCCATCTTCGGCTTCGCCGCCGCCGCTGAGGCGGGAGGCAAAACCTTTCGGGAGGATGCTGCCCGGGAAAAAGTGCTGGTCGCATACCTGGTCGAAAAGCTTTCCTCCCTTCCAGAAGTCATGATCAATGGAGCACATGAAGCACCCCACATTCTCTCCGTCTCCATTCCCGGCGTGCCCACCCAGAATTCCATCAACATTTTACAGGATCGGGGCATCTGCGTCTCCGCCGGAAGCGCCTGTGCCAAAGGGCACCGCAGTCATGTGCTCACCGCCATGGGGATAGCCCCGGAGATCATCGACTGCGCCTTCCGGGTCAGTCTGTGCAGGGATACCACCCAGGAGGAGCTGGACACGCTGGTTAAAACCATCCGGGAGGACATTCTCCCCCGAATCAGATGAAAAAGGACTGATTTACAGATGAGCAAAGAAACCCTCCGGGCCATTAAATTCACCCTGTTTTCCATCAGCGCAGGAATCATTCAGATTATATCCTTCACCCTGCTCAATGAGCTCACCTCACTGCCGGAGCACATTAGCTATTTGATCGCCCTGGTGCTCTCGGTGCTGTGGAACTTCACCTTCAACCGGCGCTACACCTTCCAGTCCGCCGGAAATGTACCCAAAGCCATGGTTCTGGTGGCCCTCTTCTACTGCGTGTTCACGCCTGTCTCCACCTGGGTGGAGAAAACCCTGGTTGGCCTGGGCTGGAATGAATACCTGGTCACCGTCATCAACATGGTCTGCAATTTTGTCACGGAGTATCTGTATGACAAATTTGTGGTGTTCCGCAACGATACAGACACCAACGCCATCGCCCAGAAAAAGCAGGACAGCAAGTAAAGCGGGAGGACAATATGGATAGACCCATTACAACACTTTTTATGCTGATGTCTGTTGACGGTAAAATCAGCACCGGCGCATCGGACGATTTGGACGTGGACAAGGACTTCCCGAAAATCCCGGGGGTAAAAGAGGGCTTGCACCAATATTATGAAATTGAGCAGACAACGGATTTGTGGTCGCTGAATTCCGGGAGAGTGCAAGCCAAAATGGGGGTTAACACAGCTGCTCTGCCAAACAAAACTCCCGTCTCCTTTGTGGTGATCGATAACAGCCATTTAACCGCCCAGGGCATCCGTTACTTCTGTGCTTTATCAAAGCAGTTTGTGCTGATTACATCCAACAAAAATCACCCTGCATTTGAGTTGGATGAAAAAAATCTCCACATCATCCTCCAAAAGGAACTGTCGCTGAAGGAAGCTCTTGCAGCCCTCAAAGCAGAATACGGCTGTGAGAGAATCACCGTCCAAACCGGCGGTACACTGAACGGCCTGTTTCTGCGTGAAAAGCTCCTTGATTATGTGGATATTGTGGTTGCTCCTGTGCTGATTGGCGGCAAAGACACCTCCACCTTAATTGATGGGAAATCCATGTTGGCTGAGAACGAGCTATCCCAATTAGGAGTGCTGAAATTACAGGAATGTGCGGTCTTGGAAGACTCGTACCTGAGACTGCGCTATGCGGTTATTCACTGACAAATAGTAAAAGCCCTGTATGATTGCACAGGCTCCCTTCCTTGCCAAATTGCCGCAAATTCCGTATTGTCTTTGGGTGCAAAATGAAGTATACTACTGGTAACGATTGACATGTGAAGAGGAGTACCACCATGGCAAAAACAGCGAATTTTGGCCCGCACATTGACTTTCATCCGGTGGATGATTCCTTCATTAAAATTCGCAACGACCATGGTCAAAGCGAAGCAATGCAGTACGGCCAGCGGCTATACCACTACACCTCTTTGCGTTCCTTTTTCGGAATCATCAAAAACAAGGAATTGTGGTTCGGCAATACCGTATCCATGAATGATAAGATGGAGCTGCGGGAATTTACGGATTCCCTCAGGGCGGCCGTATCAGAGGATTACCCCGAAAAGAAAGGGGAAATAGACCATATCTGGGCGCAGATCGACCGGAAGGCCGCTGAGCGTTTTCCCTATGCCATGTGCTTTTCCTCCCGCCCGGACGATGCCGCCCAGTGGGAACGCTACGCCGACATGGCGTCCGGTGTGTGCATTGTGATGGACACCGATAAACTGACCCAGCTGTTCCATTCTCATCTGGGATATTTGAACAAGGTGTCCTATGACAATGATATTCGCAAACACAAGCACTACGAAATCATAACCTCCTACCTGTCCGAAGGGAAATGGGGAGAATTCAGAAATGTGGATGCCTGGACAGATAACGTGGTGGCAACGGCTGCAAACTACAAGCATCTGTCCTTCTCGTCCGAGTCGGAAATCCGTTTGATTATCCTGTCGGAGCTGGTGGGCCTGGATGAAGCCAAGGGCTTCTTCCGGACGGAGTTTGAATTTACAGATCACCAGATTAAAAAGGTATTGAAAGTGAACCTGGACAAGCTCTGCCGCTTTGAGGGCATCCCCATCGAAAGCGTTTTTGACGGCGTGATTGTGGCTCCTAGGTCTAACCAACCCATTGATGTTTTGAGTGAATTTCTCCGGGCTAACGGATTTCGTAAATTGGCGGAAAATGTACAGCTGTCCCAATGCCCGCTGCGGTAAATAAGGGCCAGAGAAAAGGAAAGTGGGGCTCCCCGATTGGAGAGCTCCACTCTTTTTGATATAGGTTATTGGGGATTATACGATTCCCTGAGCGTTCATGGCGTCGGCCACCTTCAGGAAGCCCGCAATGTTGGCGCCGGCCACGTAATTGCCCTCCATGCCAAAGGCCTTGGAGGCATCGTCGATGTTGTGGAAGATGTTCACCATAATGTCCTTCAGCTTGGCATCCACCTCTTCAAAGGTCCAGCTGAGCCGCTGGGAGTTCTGGCTCATCTCCAGAGCAGAGGTGGCCACGCCGCCGGCATTGGAGGCCTTGCCTGGGCAGAACAGGATGCCGCTGTCCTGGAGATACTTGGTAGCATCCAAGGTGGTAGGCATATTGGCACCCTCGGCCACGGCGAAGCAGCCGTTCGCCACCAGCAGCTTGGCATCCTCCAGGGTCAGCTCGTTCTGGGTGGCGCAGGGCAGTGCCACATCACACTTGGTGCTCCAAACGCCCTTGCCCTCATGGTAGACGGAATTGGGCCGGGCCTTGGCGTATTCGGTGAGTCGGGCCCGCTTCACCTGCTTCACCTCGATCAGGGTGGCCACGTCGATGCCATCGGGATCATAAATCCAACCGGTGGAATCGGTGCAGGTCACAGGCTTGGCGCCCAGCTGCCATGCCTTCTCAATGGCGTAGGTGGCAACGTTGCCCGCACCGGAGACAACCACAGTCTTCCCTGCCAGGCTCTTGCCGTTGCAGCGGAGCATCTCGTCCGTCAGGTACAGCAGGCCGTAGCCGGTGGCTTGGGTACGGGCCAGAGAACCGCCGTAGCTCAGGCCCTTTCCGGTGAGGACACCCTCGTACAGGTCACGGATACGCTTGTACTGGCCGAACAGGTAGCCGATCTCCCGGCCGCCCACGCCGATGTCACCGGCGGGCACGTCGGTGTCGGCGCCGATGTACTTGCAAAGCTCTGTCATGAAGCTCTGGCAGAAGGCCATGACCTCCCGGTCGGATTTGCCCTTGGGGTCAAAATCGGAGCCGCCCTTGCCGCCGCCGATGGGCAGGCCGGTGAGGGAGTTCTTGAAGACCTGCTCGAAGCCCAGGAACTTCAGAATGCTCAGATTCACGGAAGGATGGAACCGGAGGCCGCCCTTGTAGGGGCCGATAGCACTGTTGAACTGGATGCGGTAGCCGTTGTTCACCTGAACCTGGCCCTTGTCATCCACCCAGGGCACCCGGAACATGATGGCCCGCTCGGGAGTGGTCAGCCGCTCCAGCAGGGCATTCTTGCGGTAGGCATCCTCGTTCTTCTCGATGACCACCGCCAGGGACTCCAAGACCTCGGTCACAGCCTGGATGAACTCGGGCTGATCGGGATTCTGCTTCTTTACACGCTCCAGCACTTCATTAACATAGCTCATGGAAATCGTACTCCTTTGAACTCCATAGATTCTTTGTGCAGGGAGGAACGTTTACACACAGCATACAAATGTGCTCCCAGCACGCATTACAGGGGTAATTGTAACAGATGTTTTTTCAGAATGCAATCACTTTTTGCAAGTTTTTTGTAGCAACTTGCAAAACCAGGAAAAGATACAGAAGGATACGCGGATTATCTCTTTCCTTTTGTAACATTTCACACAAGAAGTTGCAGAAATATGAATTTCAGCCCCCGAAAGCCTGATGCTTTCGGGGGCCGATGTTATTGCCTTCGGTGGAGGCAGCTTAGTACGCAACACCCCAGTAAATCATCTTCTTGGCGGGCTTGCCGCAGCAGGCGCAGGTATCGCCCAGGTGCTCCTGCTGGAAGGGGATGCAGCGGGAGGACATTCCGGCCACTTCCTTCATTTTCAGCTCGCACTCCAGCTCGCCGCACCACATGGTCTTGACAAAGCCGCCGTTCTCCTCCTGGAGCTGCTTGGCCTCCTCCAGGCTGTGGGCCTCATAAATGTGCTCTTCCAGATTCTTCCTGGCCTTTTCAAACATGCCCCGGTGCACCAGCTCCAGCTGCTCGGCTGCGGCAGCTTCCAGCTCGTCCAGGCTGACCACGGTCTTCTCCCGATCCGTGCGGCGGACCAGCACGCACTGGTTCTTCTCCAAATCCCGAGGACCGCACTCCACCCGCAGGGGCACGCCCTTCATCTCATATTCGGCGCACTTCCAGCCCATGGAGTTGTCGGAATCGTCCAGCTTCACCCGGAAACCGGCCGCTTCCAGCCGCTCCTTCAGCTTGGCGGCTGCTTCCAGCACGCCAGGCTTATGCTGGGCAACAGGGAGAATGACAATCTGAATGGGGGCAATCTTGGGAGGCAGCACCAGACCGTTGTTGTCGCCGTGGGTCATGATGATGCCGCCGATCAGACGGGTGGACACGCCCCAGGAGGTCTGGAAGGGGTTCACCCTCTGATTGTTCCGGTCGGTAAAGGCGATGTCGAAGGCCTTGGCGAAGCCGTCGCCGAAGTAGTGGGAGGTACCGGCCTGCAGGGCCTTCCGGTCGTGCATCATGCACTCGATGGTATAGGTGGCCTCTGCACCGTTGAACTTCTCCTTATCGGTCTTCTGGCCCCGGGTCACAGGCATAGCCAGCACATTCTCGCAGAAGTCGGCGTAGATGTTCAGCATCTGTCTGGTGAACTCCTGAGCCTCCTCGGCGGTGGCATGCATGGTATGGCCCTCCTGCCACAAAAACTCCCGATGGCGCAGGAAGGGGCGGCTCGTCTTCTCCCAGCGGAGCACAGAGCACCACTGGTTATATTTCAGGGGCAGATCCCGGTGGGACTGGATGATCTGGGCAAAGTGCTCACAGAACAGCGTCTCAGAAGTGGGACGGATGCAATAGCGCTCTTCCAGCTTTTCATTGCCGCCCATGGTAACCCAGGCGCATTCCGGCGCAAAGCCCTCCACATGATCCTTCTCCCGCTGCAGCAGGCTCTCCGGGATCAGCATGGGCATATACACATTCTCAACGCCCACCTTCTTAAAGGAAGCGTCCAGAATTTTCTGCATATTCTCCCAGATGGCATAGCCATAGGGGCGATAGATAAATATTCCCTTGATGGAAGAATACTCGATAAGCTGTGCCTTTTTGCACACATCGGTGAACCACTGGGCAAAGTCCACCTCCATGTCGGTGATCTGCTCTACCTTCTTGTCGTTAGCCATTTTTCTTTCCTCCCGTATTACGAACCCACTATCTGGGTCAGAGTCAAATTTACCAGATTATTGTAGCACATCTGTCAAGAGGTTTCCAGCAGTGCAGAAGGAAGAGCCTCTTTTTTTGGCATGATTGGCCCTATCTTCCTTCATTCTACAAACACCGTCTCTTGCACTTTCCCCACATCCGTGATATGATGGAAAGAAATTGCGGAAGATTCGATTCTACAATACCACAGAGGTGCGATATGAAATCCATTCGAGAAATATACAAAATCGGCAAAGGCCCTAGTTCCTCCCATACCATGGGCCCGGAGCGGGCGGCCAGGCTCTTCCGGGAGGAAAATACCCAGGCGGACGCCTTTCGGGTAATCCTCTACGGCTCCCTGAGCAAAACCGGCGTGGGACACGGTACCGACCGGGTCATTCGGGAAACCCTCTCTCCCCTGCCCACGGAAATTATTTTTTCAGACACCGTCCTGCCGGACAGCCACCCCAACACCATGGATTTTTTTGCCTTGAAGGAGGGTCAGGAAATTGCCGCCCGCCGGGTAGAATCCATCGGAGGCGGTGACATCCGCACTCTTGGGCAGAAAGAGGATGCCCAGGAAGAGGTGTACGTTGAGCATTCCTTCGCCGAGATTGCCGACTTCTGCAAATGGCGCTACATTCATACCCTCAGCGACTATGTGGAGCTGAACGAAGGGCCGGAGATCTGGGACTTTTTGATGGAGGTCTGGCAGGTGATGAAGCGCTCCATTGACGAGGGTCTTGCCGCCTCCGGGGTGCTGCCGGGGGGGCTGAATGTCCAGCGAAAGGCAAAGTTCCTCTATGAGCAAAAGCCCAAGGAGTCCATCCCTGCCCTGGAAGAATTTCAGCAGATTGCCGCCTTTGCCTATGCGGTGGCAGAGCAGAATGCCGACAACGGCACCATTGTCACCGCCCCCACCTGCGGCGCCTGCGGCGTGGTTCCCGCCGTGCTGAAATATGTCCAGGTGACCAAGGGCTTCTCTGATGAACAAATCTGCCGGGGGCTGGCCACAGCGGGCATCATCGGAAATCTAACCAAGAGCAACGCCTCCATCTCCGGTGCGGAGTGCGGCTGTCAGGCGGAGATTGGCACCGCCTGTTCCATGGCCGCCGCCGCCCTGGCCGAGCTGTTCGACCAGAATCTTGACCAGGTGGAATACGCTGCCGAGGTGGCTATGGAGCACCATCTGGGCCTGACCTGCGACCCCATCTGCGGTCTGGTTCAGATTCCCTGCATCGAACGGAACGCCGTGGCCGCCATGCGGGCTATGAACGCCTGCAACCTGAGCTACTTCCTTACCGGCTCCCGGAACATCAGCTATGACATGGTGTGCCGTGCCATGCACGAAACCGGCATCAGCCTGAGCACCCGCTTCCGGGAAACCAGCGAGGGCGGACTGGCCAGGCTGTATACCAGGAAGCGGAAATAGAAATTCGGGAGAAAACGCCATGGATTTGAAAAACCTGACAACCTTTATTCATGTGGCCCAGCTTGGCAGCTTTACCAAGGCTGGCGTGGCTCTGGGCTGCTCCCAGTCCACCATTTCCTTTCAGATTCGGCAGCTGGAGGAGGAATTGGAATTTCCCCTCTTCGAGCGGATCAACCGAACCGTTGTCCTCACCGACAAGGGCCGGGAGGTGCTGGCTTATGCCCAGCAGGTTCAGAAAATGACCGCCGAGCTAAAGCAGAACATCCAGTCCGACCGGGCCCGCTCCGTCCGGATCCGGGTGGCCATGTCCGACTCCCTGTGCAATTCCCTTCTGGAAGATCATTTTCAGCAGTTTCTTCAGGAGCATCCGGGAATCAGCCTGAAAATCGTTGCCGCCGGCACGGAGGAGATGTTCCGCCTGCTGGACCACAACGAGGTGGACGCCATCCTCACCCTGGAAAGCCATATCTACAACACGGAGTATGTGATTGTCCGGGAGGAACGGGTGGCCCACCATTTTGTGGCCGCTTCTGACTCCCCTCTGGGAAAGCTGGGGCAGATTTCTCCGGAGGAGGTGGTAAAGCACCCCTTCATCCTCACAGAAAAGGGCATGAGCTACCGCCGTCAGCTGGACGAGCAGCTTGCCCAGCGCTCCCTGGAGATCATCCCCGTGCTGGAAATCGGCAACCCCCACCTGATCTGCCAGCTGGTGCAGCAGGGGGTGGGCATTTCCTTCCTGCCGGACTTCGTCACGGAGAAAGCGGTGAAAGCCGGAAAGCTGGTCTATCTGGATGTGACGGAGATTCAGGTGAGCATCTGGAAGCAGCTGCTGCACCACCGGGACAAATGGATTTCCCCCCAGATCGATTCCGTCCTTCAATACTGCGTGGAGAAGGAATTCTCTACATAAAATCGACATCCCGTTTCCGGAAAGCGGAAACGGGATATTTTTTACGATTTTTTTGGTGAAATAAGTCTGTATCAGCAATCAGCAAGATGGTTGGGTCTCTTTCCACCCCAGCGGATAAAATAATAGGCCACTTCAATGGCACAGCAGGCCATCCAGCCCACAGGGTATCCGAAGCCCACCAGCGCCGGAGTATTCGACACGAAGCGAGTCACAACAAACAGATAGAGCTGCCGCAGAACCACAAAGGTTATCAGCATAATTGCCATGGGAGCGGTGGAATCCCCCCGTCCCCGAAGGGCGCCGGCCAGCACATGGTTGACACAGTTGAAGAGCAGGAAGAAGAAATTTATCCGGACAAAAAGCACCCCGAACTTAATCACCGCCTCGTCGGGGGTAAACAGGGCAATTGCCGGAGCTGCAAAGACATACACCGCTAAAATAATTACCACCGTAACCCCCAGCGACAGGCTCACCGAGACCACCGTCCCCTTGCTTGCCCGTTTCTGCTGGTCTGCGCCAATGTTTTGGCTGACAAAAGTGGTCGCCGCCATGGCAAGGCTCTGCATGGGCAGCAGGATAAACTGATCCAGCTTGTTATAGGCACTCCATCCCGCCATGCACTGGGAACCAAAGGCGTTGATATAGGACTGGACAAACACATTGGAGAAAGAGGTAATCACGCTCTGGATGGCAGCAGGCAGCCCCACCGCCACAATTTCGCCCAACACCCTGGCATTGATGGACAGCCCTCTCCAGTCCAGCCGGTAGATGTCCCGGGTAGTGCTCAGCAACAGAAGGGTCAATCCGGCGGAAACAAACTGGGAGATGATGGTGGCATAGGCCACACCGGCAATTCCCATATCCAGCTTCAGCACAAAGAACAGATCCAGCAGGATGTTCAGCACACTGGTAAGAATCAGGAAATACAGAGGCCTTGTGGTATCCCCCACCGCCCGGAGAATACCGCTGCACATATTGTAGATCACCAGGCCGGAGAAGCCGGCGATGTAGATCCGCAGGTAGACAGTCGCCTCACCAAACACATCCTCCGGCGTTGCCATCAGGCGGAGCATGGGCTCCACCCCGATCAAACCAATCACCGTGAAGAACACTGCCAGTACAAAGGTGGTCGCCATAGTGGTTTGGACAGCGATATGGAGCTGTTCACGGTTCCGGGCTCCAAATCGGCGTGCAATGACCACGCTGGCGCCGGTGGCGAAGCCATTGAAAAAGAACACCATGATGTTCACAATCATGGTGGTGGAGCCCACGGCTGCCAGTGCCTGAGTGCCTACAAAATTCCCCACCACCACCGAGTCCACTGTGTTGTAGAGCATTTGAAACACATTGCCCAGCATCAGCGGCAGAGAGAACGCAATCAGCTGCTTTACAATGGAGCCCTGAGTCATGTCTCTGGCCGTGGTTTTCTTCGGTTGCATGAAGCATCAATCTCTTTTCTTCATTTTTCTCATATCAAATTATATCAAACTTTACCCTCAAGTCAACCCTTGGAGAATTGGTGTATTTCCCATCTGTACAAAAAGCGTCCCGCTTTCCCCAAAAACCTTGAGCAAGACGATGGAATTTGGGATAACGCTAAAAAATCGTTGACTTTATCGCTTTAGCGTGATAAAGTATCAGCAGATGGAATCCAGCCGTTCCCCACAGGAAAAACGGCCAGCAGCGCAAGGAGAATCCAAATGACAAATCTATCTGCCGAAGCTTTTTCCGCTTCCCTCCGGTCCCTGTACAGCCGCTATGGCTACTGCCGGTATAAGATGAATAAATTCGAGGAATATGACCTCTACGCCCGGAACAAGGATTTCCTCATCTGCGATTCCGTGATTACCTTCACAGATGTGGACGGAAAGCTCATGGCTCTGAAGCCGGACGTAACCCTCTCCATGGTCAAAAACACCCGGGATGAGCCGGGGATTCGCAAGCTCTACTACAACGAAAATGTCTACCGGGTCTGCAAAGGCTCCCAGGGCTTCAAAGAGATCATGCAGATGGGCCTGGAAGCCATGGGGGAAATCGACGAATACTGCATCTACGAGGTGCTGAAGCTGGCCGCCGAAAGCCTGAACAGCACCGAAAAATGCTGCATCCTGGAAATTTCCCACCTGGGGCTGCTGTCCTCCGCCATTTGCCATGCCGGAATCCGTCCGGAGGAGCATCGGCAAGTTATCCGCTGCATCGGGGAAAAGAATCTTCACCAGCTTCAAAGCATCTGTGTTCGGATGGGCATTCCCCAGCAGGAGATTAACCTGCTGCGCCGCCTGGCCTCCCTCTACGGCACCCCCCAGGAGGTGCTTCCCGTGGTACAATCGCTTTTGACCGGAATCGCCGATGAGCAGGAGCTGTCACAATTTTTGAGAATTATCGACGCATTGAACGCCGGAAAATTCCGGGACATGATTCGCATTGATTTTAGCGCCGTCAGCGACCCCCAATACTACAGCGGCTTTGTTTTCAAGGGCTTCGCCCAGGGCGTGCCCTCCGCCATTCTCTCCGGAGGGCAGTATGACAGCATGATGAGGAAAATGAAGCGCCAGGCAGGAGCCATCGGATTTGCGGTGTATCTGGACATTTTGGAGCAGTACTCCCCTGTCCAAACAGACTACGATGTGGACACGCTGCTGATTTACGACGAAAGCTGCTCCATCCCGGAGATCGAGGCCATGGCCAGGGAAGCGACCACCGAAAGCATCCTGCTCCAGCGGCAGATTCCCCCCGGGATACGCTACCGGAGGCTGATTACCATGGGGAAAGGCAGGATACCATAAATGGAGCTTCTGAACATTGCTCTGCCCAAGGGCCGATTGGGCGAAAAGGTGCTGGCCATTTTCGAGGACGCCGGATTCCCCTGCCCCTCCATTCACCAGGCCGGCCGAAAGCTGATTTTTGAAAATGAGGAAGCCGGGGTACGGTACTTTTGGGTGAAGCCCTCGGATGTCTCCATCTATGTGGAGCGGGGAGCTGCCGACCTGGGGGTGGCCGGAAAGGACATTCTGCTGGAATACCAGCCGGACATTTACGAACTGCTGGATTTGGGAATCGGTACATGCCGCATGGCTGTGGCAGCCAAAAAGGATTTCCGGGATGACCCGGGCAGAACCCTCCGGGTGGCCACCAAATTCTCCAAAATTGCCAGCAGCTACTACCTGTCCAAGGGCCGGGACATTGACATCATCCACCTGAACGGTTCCATTGAACTGGCTCCCATTTTAGGCCTTTCCGATGTGATTGTGGATATTGTAGAAACCGGCGCCACATTGCGGGAGAACAACCTCACTGTATTGGAGGAGGTTATCCCCATCAGCGCCCGGCTGATTGCCAACAAAGCCAGCTACAAATTCAAGAATAAAACCATTGACAACCTTGTCCGCTGTACTGCACAGCTGCTGGAGGAACGAACATGATTCAGATATTCAGATACGGCGAAGTGCCCAACCGGGAAATCTTTGCTCGGAAAGAGCCCACAGCCGACGTTTCCGACATCGTTTCGGAAATCATCCGGGATGTCCGCCGCCGGGGCGACGAGGCGCTGCTGGAATATACCCAAAAATTTGACAAGGCGAGCCTTACCAGCCTCCAGGTCACCGAGGAGGAATTTCAGCAGTCCCTTGATTCTGTCGAGCCAGAGTTTCTCTCGGTTCTGAAGCACGCCGCCGCCAACATTACCAAATTCCACAGCCGTCAGAAGCGGAACAGCTTTATCCTGAACGACAGGGACGGCGTTATCCTGGGACAAAAAATCATCCCCATCCAGCGGGCCGGTCTGTACGTCCCCGGGGGCACGGCAGCTTACCCCTCCACAGTGCTGATGGACGCCCTCCCGGCGAAAATCGCCGGGGTGGAGGAGGTGGTGATGGTCACCCCTCCCAATGCTCAGGGAAAGGTGAATCCGATAATTCTCGCCGCAGCCTGGATTGCGGGGGTGGATCGGATTTACAAGGTCGGCGGGGCCCAGGCAATTGCCGCCCTGGCTTACGGCACCGAAAGCATTCCCAGAGTGGATAAGATCGTCGGCCCCGGCAATGCCTTTGTAGCGGAGGCAAAAAAGCAGGTCTACGGGATGGTATCCATCGATATGATCGCCGGGCCCAGCGAAATTCTCATCGTCTCCGACGGAAAGACCGATCCCCGCCACGCTGCCGCAGACCTTCTCTCCCAGGCCGAGCACGACAAGCTGGCCAGCGCCGTTCTGGTCACCGACTCCATGGAGCTGGCCCTGGCCGTCCAGGCAGAGCTGGAGGTTCAGTTGCCCAAGCTGGAGCGCTTTGAAATCGCTCGGGCCTCCATCGATAACAATGGTAAGATCATTGTGGCGGATAACCTGAACCAGGCCATCGACATCGCCAACGAAATTGCCC
>Ga0129308_1002867_pt1 | contig 13539 bp, 12 predicted proteins | sample L827metagenome_FD_94440 | JGI IMG/M metagenome (GOLD analysis project Ga0129308, IMG submission 94440) | Ring-tailed lemur group fecal microbial communities from Wisconsin, USA - L827 metagenome | ecosystem: Host-associated > Mammals > Digestive system > Large intestine > Fecal | place: USA...
CTTGCCGGTGCCGACGTGGCGCTCCTTGTACAGGACGTGGGAGCCCTTGCCGAGGAAGAAGCGGTGAATCCCGTTGTGGCGCGCCGTGTCGTGCGTATCCGTGTGCACGCCGCAGCCTGCAACGATCGTCACATCAGCGCCCGCTCCGACGTAAAAATCATTGTAGACGAGATCATCGACGTTCCCGTGCGTGACGCATGCCGGGATAAACACCATCTCCCCCTGCGCTTCTGAACGGATGTGGATCTCGAGTCCCGGCGCATCCTTTTTGGATTCGATCAGGACGTTCTGGGAGGATTTCCGGCCTGCGCACAGACCGTCCTCGCGGATATTGTAAGCGCCGTTGAACTCGCCCTTGTAATCGGAGACGATTTCGAGGAGCTTCTCGGTTACTTCATTCATCTGGAAGACCTCCTTTCCTGTGCGTCAATCGGGCAGTGCGCCTGCTTCTCCTCAGAGAGCAGATGCGGCAGGACGGTATCGCGCTCTCCGGCGACACGGACCTGTCCGTCCGCGATGACGACGATGTCATCCGCGATCTCCAGAATGCGCTCCTGGTGCGAGATGACGAGCAGTGCGCGGTCGCGTTCCTCGCGCAGCGCACTGAAGACATTGATCAGGCTTGTGAAGCTCCAGAGATCGATCCCGGCCTCCGGCTCGTCGAACACGAGGATCTTCGCGTCCTTCCGGGCAAGCACCGTAGCGATTTCGATGCGCTTGATCTCGCCGCCCGAGAGGCTGCCGTCGACAGGACGGCTGATGTAATCGTGCGTGCACAGGCCGACCTTGCCGAGAATCGCGCACAGCCTGTCTTCCGGGAGCGTCCCGCCCGCGGCAATCTCCAGCAGGTCACGGACAGAAAGTCCCTTGAAGCGGACGGGCTGCTGGAACGCGTAGGCAATGCCCAGACGCGCGCGCTGCGTGATGTCAAGCTGTGTGATGTCGCGGCCGTCCAGCAGGATCTGTCCCGCCGTCGGTACGGCAAGTCCGGCGACGAGCCGTGCGATCGAGGTCTTGCCGCCGCCGTTCGGACCGGTCACGACCGTGAGCTTGCCGGGAGCAGCCTTCAGGCTGATCCCCTTTATAATCTCTTCACCGCCGGGGAGCTCCCAGCGGACGTTACTTAACTCAAGCATAAATACCTCCTTGGTTACAGTTGGCCAGAAATTTTCACTCTGCGGAAAAGTTCTGAGAATAGATCGATTTACACTCCTGATAACAGGAATAAAATACACCGCTATTATAGTTGAGCAGGTATGCAAATGTCAACTGCCTGCGGCATTGAGTTTGTCTCCCGTAACTCCGTTGTATTACAGTGCTGCGCTTTCGCTTATCATGAAGAATGGAAATGATAGGAAGAGACCGCTCTTGAGATTATTTTTGAGATTGTTTTTCCTGAAAAATGTGGAGAACTACTGGAAATTTGCCGGAATATCTGCTAGATTTAATATCTGGCCGGAAAGCCTGCTTACAGGCTCGGATAAATCCTGCATGGGAGGTTTTATGAAATGGAACGGTTATTTTCCGGAAAAGATTTAAGAAAGCTGATTGTGCCGCTGATCTTCGAGCAGGCGCTTGCGACGACGGTCGGTATGGCGGATACGATGATGGTTTCGTCGGTCGGGGAGGCGGCAATCTCGGGCGTGTCGCTGGTCGACATGATCAATATGCTGATCTTCAGCGTCCTCGCGGCGCTCGCGACGGGCGGTGCTGTCGTCACGTCGCAGTATCTCGGGGCGCGGGAGCCGGAGCAGGCGAGGAAGTCGGCGAGACAGCTTCTGTATACGGTTCTGGTGAGCGGTGTCGGGATTGCGGCACTGGTGCTCGTGGCGCGCAGGCCGCTGCTGCGGCTGCTGTTCGGGCGGATCGAGCCTGACGTGATGAAGAATGCATTGATCTATCTTGTGATTACGGCGCTGTCGTTTCCGTTCCTGGCGGCTTACAATGCGTGCGCCGCGCTGTTCCGGTCGCTTGGCAATTCACAGATTACGCTGAAGGTCTCGATCATCATCAATATAATCAACATCGCGGGCAATGCGCTGTGTATCTTCGGGCTTAAGATGGGAGCGGAGGGCGTTGCGATCCCGTCGCTCGTCTCGAGGGCCGTTGGCGCTGTGCTGCTGTACCGTCTCCTGAAAAAGCCGGACCAGGAGATTTACTTTGAAAAAGGGCCTTTCCACTGGGACGGGAGGGCGATCAGGAAGATTTTGTACATAGGGATTCCGAGCGGCATTGAGAACGGGCTGTTCCAGCTCGGGCGTGTCCTTGTCGTCAGCATTATTTCCGGCTTCGGTACCGTCCAGATCGCGGCGAACGGCGTTGCGAACAATTTGGACTCCCTCGGCATTCTTGTCGGCAGCGCGATGAACCTGGCGATCATCACGGTGATCGGTCAGTGTGTCGGCGCGCGCGACGAGGGACAGATCCGGTATTATCTGAAAAAGCTGCTGCTGATCACGTATCTTGCCGAGGGCGCGCTGATCGCCACGATTTTGCTGAGTCTTGACTGGATTCTCAGGCTGTACGGCCTCGGGCCGGAGACGACGGCGCTGGCGAAGAAGCTGGTAATGATTCACAATGGCAGCGCAATGCTCCTGTGGCCGGTGGCGTTCGTGCTGCCGAACATGCTGCGCGCGTGCAACGACGTCCGCTACACGATGCTGGTCTCGATCTGCTCGATGTTCTGCTTCCGCGTCATGTTCGGGTATATCCTGGGCGCGCGGATGGGAATGGGAGCGGTTGGCGTGTGGATTGCGATGGATCTGGACTGGATCTGCCGTACAGCGTTCTTTGTCGGGAGATATATCAGCGGACGCTGGAAAAAGCTCGCGGGGCTTTCGTGAGTGGCTGCGAGGATGGAACTGAACGGAATGCAAAGACAGCGTGAATACCGATAGCCGGACAGTTGGCGATAACTGGACAGGTAAGCGGATAACTGGGATCAGGGGGGAGTTGCAATGCGGGCCGCGATCGTGGAAAATAACAGTGAGGACAGGCAGAAGCTTAAGACGTACATAGAGCGGTATTTTTCAGAGCGGAATGAGGAGGCGGAGCTTTTTCTTTTTGGCGACGGGCAGGAGCTGGTGGAGGCGCAGCAGGGGCGTATGGATCTCATCTTTCTCGATATTGAGATGGAACGGATGGACGGCGTCACGGCAGCGCACCGAATCCGGGAGAAGGATGCACGGGTACAGATTGTCTTTGTGACCTGCATGGTGCAGCGCGCCCTCGACGGCTACGAGGTGGATGCGGCTGATTTTCTCGTGAAGCCGGTCGGCTACCGGACCTTTTGCAGCCATATGGACCGGGTGATGAAGCGGCTTTTTGTCCATGACGCGCGTTTTCTCGCGACGCGTCAGGGCAGAGAGAGCCTGTTGTGCAATGTCTGGGACATTCTTTACATTGAGTCATTCAACAAGAAGACGGTGATTCACTGCCGGGACGGCAGGGAGCTCGCGTGCTCGGAGGCCCTGTGTGCGCTGGAAGAAAAGCTGCAGGAGCTGCCTTTTTTCCGGTGTCATCATGCGTTCCTTGTGAACATGGAGTATGTCTGTGCGATGCAGGCGGCGGATGTGACGGTTGGAGAGGCTGTGATTCCGGTCAGCAAGCACCGGAAGCGGGAGTTTTTAAATGCGCTGGCAAATTATAAGGGAGGAATGCTCTGATGAAGGATGCGTGGGCATACGTTTATCTGAGCGGGGAATGGTTCTGGCGGTCGTGGCCGGTCGTCGTGCTGGTGGCGGCCGCGGAGGGCCTTGCGTTTCTCTGGTTTATAGCGCCGCTTGAGCGTGTCGGGGAGGACCGTGACCGGACAAGGCTTTCGGATGCGGGTTTTCTCGCCGCGGGCGTGCTGCTGCAGTTCCAGTTCTATCAGGTGACGGAGCATTGCCTGTTTTTTCTGCTTCTGTGGTTCTGTTATCTGAAGGCTTCACGCCGCGTGAACTGGCAGGGCGCCGTGTTCGTCAGCAGCGTTTTCTGCATTCTGCTCGAGGTATCGAAGGTGCTGACCAAGGATGGGGTGGTTGCGGCTGCGGTCAGTGCGCTGCTGCCGTATCTTCCGGGCTGGGCGCTGCATACGCTGCTGCTGGTGCTGTATCTGGCTGTGATGCTTGCAGGAGTCTGCTTCATGCGGCCCCGCGCGCTGCGGTGCGGCGGGCAGAGGCTTGGCGGCAGACAGCTTCTGTGTATGGAATGGCCGCTTGTGCTTTATCTGTTTGTGCGTAATCTGCAGTTTGTCTATATGAGAGCGGATGACCGGCTGTGGCTGCAGCTTCAGTTTATCCAGATTCTCTCGGCTGCATGTGCGCTTGTCCTCATCGTAACGATGGAGAATCTGATTTCGACACAGCTCGAAAAGAATGAGCTGCTGGAGAAGGAGATTCTTCGCAAGGAGCAACAGCAGCAATATGTGATCCGCAAGGAGACGATTGAGGCTGTGAATCGCAAGTACCATGATCTGAAGCATTATCTGGCCGGAATCGAGGCGCTCGGCACGGATGAGATCCGCGCGTATGTGCGGGCGGTCCGGGAGGAAATTGAGCCGTACGAACGCATCTTTGAGACGGGGAATGAGGTTATGGATATCCTGTTGTCTGACTACAGCAGGAAATGTGCGCGGAAGGATATCCGTATGATTCCGGTTGCGGACGGGAGCAGGTTTTCGTTTGTGAACACGATGGATCTGTGCTCTCTGCTCGGGAATGCCCTCGACAATGCGGTGGAGGCGGTCCAGAAGGTTCCGGACCGCGAGCTGCGTGAGATCAGCGTCCGGATCGGGACGGTCGGCCAGATGGCAGTCATGCATTTTCAGAATTATTATGAAGGTGAGCTGGCCGGACAGGACGGGAAACTCGTATCCGGCAAGGAGGATTCGGAAAATCATGGTTTCGGGCTTGCGAACATCCGCTATGTGGCGGAAAAATACGGCGGGACGGCGGCATATGCGGCGAAGGGAAATGAATTTTCGCTGAACATCCTGCTGCCGCTTCCGTAAAATTGGAGGAGGGAGAAATCTATATGGCAAACAAGATTTCCAGAAGAGATTTCCTGCGCGGAAGCGCGGCAGGCGCTGTCAGCATGCTGGCGACGGGCGTACTCGGAGCACCGCTCGTTCATGCAGAATCTTCCGGCACGTATACGCCGGGGACGTATTCAGCGATTTCGAAGGGGATGGAATCCGACGTCAAGGTAACGATGACCTTTGATGCCGAGACAATCACCGATGTGCAGATCGATGTGTCCGGGGAGACGGCAGGCATCGGCGCAGAGATCGGCGACGAGATGGTGCAGAAGATTCTGGAGGCGCAGGGTGCGGAGCTCGACGGTGTCTCGGGTGCGTCGGTGACGTCGGCTGCGATCAGGGATGCCGCCAATAACTGTATCGCGCAGGCAAAGGGCGAGGCGGTTGTCAGCACAGCCCCGGCAGGCGAAGGCGGCCCAGGCGGCCCGGGTGGTCCGGGAGGAGCGGCAGCAGCGGAGCCGGATGATGAGTGGCGCACAGCGCCGGAGCCGATTACGGATGTGGCGGAGGAATTTACGGCAGATGTCGTGATCGTTGGCGGCGGACAGGCTGGCACTCCGGCTGCGCGCGCGGCAGTGGAGGCAGGCGCAAGCGTTATAGTGATCGAGTCGCAGACGGAGGATGCGATGAGCTTCCGCGGCGGCGGACAGATCGGACATATCAACAGTGCGTTCCTTGAGAGCAAGGGCGTGCCGAAGGTGGACATTCAGGAGTTTGTCACAGACTGGCAGCTTCGCACCAACAACCGTTCGCGCTGCGGCCTGATCATGAAATATGCAAATAACAGCGGCAGATGCTTTGACTGGATGAGCGACAGCTTCACGGATGAGGAAAAAGCGACGTGGACCGTGCGCCAGTGGCCGGTTAGCGAGAATTACACCCAGAAGAAGAGCGGCATCAGCACATGGGTTGGCACACCGACGCTCAACGGCGACGCTTCCCCTGTGAAGCGCACGATGGAGATTGCGCGCGAGAAGGGTGCGGATTATCATTTCGGCGTGACGGCAAAGCAGCTTGTGAAGGACGGTGACCGTGTGACGGGCGTGATCGGCCAGGATGCGGACGGCAATTATATTAAATTTACGGCGAACAAGGGCGTTATCCTCTGCGGCGGCGGCTTCGGCGGCAATCCTTCGATGTGCCGTGACCTGCTGATCGAGATCACGGATTACTGTTCCGCAGATACGAGCATCGGCGGCATGGACGACGACGGTTCCGGCATCAAGCTCGGCTACTGGGCAGGCGGACGTCTTGAGTCCCGTCCGCTTTCGAGCATGGGCGGCAACTACGTTTACCCGTGCAACAGCCCGGGAGACCCGATCGGTACGACTGCCGCGCTCTGGGTGAACTGCCACGGCAGGCGCTACTGCAATGAGGGCTTCGGCGATATCGTGCTCTCGGCAATGGCCGGCGCGAAGGAGCCGCAGGGCATGATCTATACGGTCTTCAATGATACGATCCGTGAGGATATCACGTATCAGGCCCCGGGACATATGGCGCTCGATTACGCGAACGGCGAGGATGAGAAGCTTGACGAGATCATGGCAGGTGCGATCGAGGCAGGCGACGCAGGCTACGAAGTGACCGGAATGGGTACGACGATGGTCTACGCAGGCAAGGACGCTGAGGAGCTCGGCACGCGGCTTGGCTTCACGGGAGATGACCTGCAGAACTTTATCAATACGGTTGCGCGCTACAATGAGCTGTGCGAGAAGGGCATCGACGAAGATTTTGCGAAGGATCCGGTTCTGATGCGTCCGCTCAACGGCGAGCACATCTTTGCGTATGGCGCGGAAAAGAGCTTCGGAAGTATGCTTGTGACGACCGGCGGTCTGCTGACCGACGACAACAGCCAGGTGCTCGGTGAGGACTTCGAGCCGATCCCGGGCCTGTTCGCGGCAGGCAACAACTGCGGCGGCCGTTTCGGCTTCCAGTATTCGACTTCGATCCCGGGCGAGAGCCTTGGATTTGCGAATACACAGGGAATGCTTGTAGGAGAGTATGTTGCGAAGCTGTAAACCTGAGGAGAACCACCATGAGCAGTAATTCGGCAGGGCTTCGCCCGCTGCATTTGTATCTTCATATTCCATATTGTAAAGCACGCTGTGATTTTTGCAGTCAGAGAGTCTGTCTGGACGGAGAGCCGGGGATGCGCAGCTACTGCGACGCCCTGGTCCGGGAGATGGAGGCATCGGCGGCTGATTTTGCGGATTATGTTGTGACATCTGTTGCGATCGGCGGCGGATGTCCGACGTCGCTGCCGCAGGAGGTGTTTGAAAAGCTGGTCAGGCGTATGCGCACGCTCTTTTGCGTGGCGGAGGACGCGCAGATCACGGTGGAGCTTCCGCACAACGGGATCAATGCCTCATGGATGGTGCTTTTCCAGAGACTGAAGGTGAACCGTCTGTCCGTATTTCTGGCGACGGGCCGGGATGCGGAATGTGTGCTCCTCGGCTTGCCGTCGCGTATCGCGAGTGCGGAGACGACGCTGATCCTGCCGCAGATGATGCATCTGCCGGACTATGAGGCGATCCTGCTGACCGGCATCCCGGGGCAGACTGTCTCAGGCTTCGGAGTGAGTCTGCGTTTCGCGGTGCGCTACCACACACCGGAGATCACAATCCTGCCGATGCAGCCGCCGACGGGCAGCGCATGGCAGAAGAAAAAGGACAGCCTTCCGCCGTATCCCTCCGGGGAGGAGACTGCTGCGATGCTGGACTACGCGAGGCAGCATTTGTCGGAGAAGGGCTACGAGGAATACAGGCCGGGCCGCTGGGCGCGGGATGGGTTTTGCAATCAGGATCTGCTTGCGAGGGAAACGGAAGAGGATTACCTGAGCTTCGGGGCAGGTACCACGAGCTGTACGGAAGGGATTATTTACCGGACGACGGATGACCTTGCGGCGTATCTTGCAGCGCCGGATGATCCGGCGGCGATCTATACGGTGACGGGCAGGAGAATGGTTTGACAGATAGTCTATAAAAGGGGCTGGGGAAAATGAGCATTCATTTTTCACAGCCCCGATTTCCATACCGAATCATTTGCAATTTGCACCATCGGTAAGCGAAACGGACATAATTTTCAAAAAATATTGAAATCTGCTGCAATCTCTGATAGTTTTAGTTTTGAGAAAAAATTGCATTATACTATCAGGAAGGAGAACAGCGATGCATTCACGAACAACTTCACGCGTATCTGTGGACCTGCTGCATGGTCCGATTTTCAGATCAATGGTCATGTTTGCAATCCCTATTTTTGTATCAAGTATTTTCCAACAGCTCTACAATACGATGGACACCGTCATCGTCGGGCATACGCTCGGGGAGCGGTCGCTTGCCGCGATGGGAGCCTGCACCTCGATCTATGATTTGCTGGTCGGCTTCGCGCTCGGAATCGGCAACGGCCTATCGATTGTCACGGCGCGCAGCTTCGGTTCGGGAGACCACAGGCTTTTGAAGCGCTCGGTCGCGTCGTCGCTCGTCATCGGCGCCAGTATCACGTTGTTTATTGTTCTGCTGACGCGGGTGATTCTGTGGAGGCTGCTTGTGATGCTCAATACGCCGCCGGAGATTCTCGAGGAGGCGTACAGCTATATTTCGACGATTACACTGTTTGTCGGCGTCATGTTTGCGTATAATCTGTGCGCCGGGCTGCTGCGTGCGATCGGCAACAGCCTGATGCCGCTTGTATTTCTGATTATCTCCTCGTGCCTGAATATCGTGCTTGACCTGCTGTTTATCCGGAAATTCGGAATGGGCGTGCGCGGGGCGGCAATAGCGACCGTGATCGCGCAGGGCGTGTCGGCCCTCCTCTGTCTGTTCTATATAATAAGGAAAGTAAAGCTGCTGATTCCGTCTGCGGAGGATTTCCGGCCAAAGAAGAGTCTGTATCAGGAGCTTCTGGGGCAGGGGATTGCGATGGGACTGATGAGCTGCCTCGTGTCGGCGGGCTCGGTCGTGCTCCAGTCCGGCATCAACAGTCTTGGCTATCTGACGATCGCGGGACACGCCGCGGCGCGGAAGCTGTTTCAGTTCAGCATGATGCCGATCGTCGCGATGGCGCAGACGGTCAATACCTTTGTCGCGCAGAACCGGGGCGCCGATCAGGGCGGGCGCATCCGAAAGGGTATCCGCTGCGCGTACAGGTATAATGCCTGCGTAGCGCTTCTGATGACAGTTCTTGCTGTTTTTGCTGCTCCGTCCTTGATGCATCTCGTTTCCGGCTCGGATGATCCGCTTGTGATCGCGAACGGTGCGGCCTACATCCGGGTTGCGGCGCCGTTTTATGTGATTCTCGGAATGATTAACGATACGCGGTTTGCCCTGCAGGCAATCGGCCAGAAGCTGCGCCCGCTGATCTCCAGTGTGACGGAGCTGATCGGCAAAATGGTATTCGCGGCGCTGCTGATTCCGCGCTTCGGGTATACGGCGGTTATCTTCTGCGAGCCGGTGATCTGGTGCTTCATGGCGGCGGAGCTTGTGTACTCATTTTATACGAATCCGTACATAAAGGAGTGCAGGGGAGAAGATTGGAAGCTATCAAAACATTTTTGGAAAAAGAAATAAAGTAGTGATACAGAACTTTAGATTTGTTTTTTCTGTATAGTAAGAAGTAAAGGATAATTATATAATGGGGAATATATAAGTGTAAGCAAAATTAGATGCAATGGAAAAGTCGGTCGATGAATAGGTGAATTTTATATAGATAAGTGAAGTATAATTGATAATAGCAATATGAATGGAAAAATAAAGTATAGTAATTGTATATGGAAATATAATGTATTGTGATATGCAACTCTTTAATGTGTATAATATGTTTTTTGGATTGCGTTTTAACATTAAAAAAGTCGGTCGAGAATTGAAAAGAAGGGGTTTTTTGAAAAAGATCTGTAAAATTAAGATTTTTTCAGCACAGAAGAAAAAACATAGACCGACTTTTTTAATAAAAAAGGTATTGACAGCTTGAAAAAAGCGATATAAAATGTAAAAAAGATTAGATTTGTTCTAGTGTACTTTGCCATATAGGGATTAAAACGCTGAAAGATGAAGTACTGAGCTATGCGCAGGAAATCCTGGTGTACTTTGCCATATAGGGATTAAAACGAAATGGCTTTTCTTCAAAATATTTCTTCATACTGTTCCTCCTTTTTGGTGTACTTTGCCATATAGGGATTAAAACCTTCTGAAATTGTGAGGACTACAAGGCCAATTATAACGTGTACTTTGCCATATAGGGATTAAAACGAACCATGCTCTAACAGAATGAGTTATTGCCCACACTATCGTTGAGGTGTACTTTGCCATATAGGGATTAAAACGGTCAACTACTTGTATTCATTTACTGCCTTTTGTGCATCGTGTACTTTGCCATATAGGGATTAAAACAATACCATGTTCAGCTCCTCTCTGTCGCTTATTGCCATGTGTACTTTGCCATATAGGGATTAAAACATGTAATGCATATCTGGACCAATTATTCTATAAAGTGTACTTTGCCATATAGGGATTAAAACGCTTCGATTAAGAGTCCTTTTCTTACGGTGTCTTTCCAGCCTACACCGTGTGTACTTTGCCATATAGGGATTAAAACTCAATGGCTTTTTGTCTTTCATCTGAACTCATCTGGTCATCATTCCGTGTACTTTGCCATATAGGGATTAAAACGAGTCATATACCATTAAAATTATAAACCCCATCAAAAACAGGTGTACTTTGCCATATAGGGATTAAAACTTAAAAGGGTAATAATCTGGCCGTGTTTCTGAATTTGCGTGTTGTGGTGTACTTTGCCATATAGGGATTAAAACAATCCAGGGCCTGAAAATATATTCAAGCTCTGGACTTTGAGTGTACTTTGCCATATAGGGATTAAAACAGCATCTTCACTTTCCAGCGCTGCTCTTTCCTCAGTGTACTTTGCCATATAGGGATTAAAACGTTATTACTTTTGGAAATGTACCCTTTCCTTCAACATGGTACGTGTACTTTGCCATATAGGAATTAAAACGAATTTCTTTGGCAGAAAAAGCCATTTTGCAGGCTTTGTGCCTCCAGTGTACTTTGCTATATAGAGATTAAAACACGAGCACTATGGTCGCCATAGCCGACAAACAGGCTATTATGTGTACTTTGCCATATAGAGATTTAAACATGAGTTTTTTGTTAAAAGATATCATTTCATTTTCAGTGTACCAAGGATTAAAACTTTGCATTGATAATAGCTAGCTTTTCCTGAAAATAAGTTTGATTTATGTGTTGAATCGTAGATAGTATCTGAACTCAAAAATATTGCAGAATAGGATATATACTTATGTTAACGATGAACGAAATCATATCTAATGAGAATCTTTCTGCTGCATTTGAACATTATGAAAAAAGGAAAAATAGTTGTGGCTCAGACGGTATGCCAATGGCAGAGATAAAGCAATATTGGGAGATGAATCAGGTCTGGTTGATTCAGGAATTAAGAGAAGGAAACTATCAGCCAGGTCCTGTAAAAAGTTATGAAGTACTGAACGGTAAGGGGAAACGTAGAACAGTTTATAGCCTGAATTCTATAGACCGATTTCTTTGCAGGCTTCTTGCGCAGAAAATGAAAGAAATATTTGAACCAGCATTTCTGCCGACGAGTTATGCGTATAGAGAGGGAAAAAGCACCCAAATGGCGGTGACGCAGGCGGTGAAATATATCAGCGAGGGAAAACGGTATGTGGCAGAGATTGATCTGAAGGATTTTTTTGATCAGATACCGCTCGACACATTGTTACGCCTGTTGAAGAAGCAGATATCAGATCAGTCAGTGATAGTGTTGATAGAAAAATACTTATATTGTTCAGTAATCAATGATAATAGTGTGATGGAACGGAGAAGCCGTGGCCTTATTCAGGGGAGTCCTATAAGTCCAGTGCTTAGCAATCTGTATCTTAATCAACTTGATCAATATATGGAATGTCAGGAATATAGTTGGATTCGTTTTGCAGATAATGTAAATATTTATATGTGTACACAGGTTCAGGGGGGAGGGCAGAAGGATTTTTAGATCTGAACGAATATTTGTATGAGGAACTGTATGTTTAATGGAATTTGCAGGCATACATATGAGGGTGAACCTCAAATAATATTAAATAAATAAAACGATAAGGAGAGTCGCTCAGTCATTACTGATACTGGGCGTTTTTTTGTGGCTTGTATGTAAAAGAGTGGTATAAGAATAATTGTGCAAAAAACATGGTAGATAGTCATAAATCATAAAAAAGTGAAAGTGTAATTGTTGAAGAAACGGGGGAAAAAATGATATTCTTGTATCAAGAAGAAGCGCGGTAAAATGGTATATCAACATGGATTTGATACAGGAGGAAAACATGAATTTGATTTTTGGTATTTTGCTTTTGGGCATTACAGGCATGGGGGCATATTTACTAACAGTTTACGGGAATTTAAAGCGTGCCCGGTATACTATTTACGCCTGCGGGGTGTTACTGCTTCTTTCCTATAAGATGATAGGATCGCTTATTGTTTTTATCTTAACAGCAATCATAGGCTTTATTTTAAGCATACTGTTCGTAGTGCTTATGATTGTATTAATTATTTCGATGTGCGCATTGTTATTGAAGAAGATCTTTTCATAAGGGGGTATAGGTATGACAGTATTGATGGTGATATGCATTGGTGTGCTTACTGTTTTCCTTGTAAGGGCAAATAGGAATACAGAGAATGGAGTGGCTATGGTGCCGTTGCCACGGAATGGATTTGCATATTTTTACAATGGATATAGGTTGTACCTGGTGAAGAAGTTTTTCGTATTTAGAGCGTATCTTTTGGATGATGAGCAAACGAAGGAGCCGCTTCCAGAAGACTTCTTTGGTCGGCGCTACATCCGTACAAATTCGCGGACCGCAGCAGACACTGAATTGTTCCTGGAGACATTTGGGGATAAGTTTTTATAAAAGAAGATCTGTTATAAATGAATTGGGGGAAAGAGATATGCAGGATAGAGCGTTGGAATTTCGTAATAGTTTTAAAGTAAACAAACTACCTGTTTCAAAGCAGCAGAATAATTTGACAAAAATAACAGTAACATCGAACGATTCCGAAGGAGGGGCTCGGGAACGGAGCGAGAATGGGCTGACAAGAGGCCTGGATCGATGCGCTGACTGCAAGAGTGGAATTAGTACGGAGGCAAAATCTTCGCTGGGTAAAGTGGCAATTGCAGGAGAGAATTCTGCATTGAGTGACAAAGCATCAGGAAAGGGACAAGTCTCTGGCATGGCAAACGGTCATGGTGCAGCTACAGCAGGTATTTCCGGAGGACATGCTGCTGTGGGGGGATCTGCAGGCCATGGTGGTCACGGAATCGGAGGAGCATCATCAGGTCATGGAGGTCATGGAACTGGAGGAATTTCAGGAGGTCATGGCGGCAACGGAACTGGGGGGTCAGGTGGCCACGGTGGTCATGGTCGTTGATGGTCGGATGATAAGAGAAGAGGGGGAATTAATATGAGAGTACTTATGCATGGAACA
>Ga0129308_1002868_pt1 | contig 13534 bp, 13 predicted proteins | sample L827metagenome_FD_94440 | JGI IMG/M metagenome (GOLD analysis project Ga0129308, IMG submission 94440) | Ring-tailed lemur group fecal microbial communities from Wisconsin, USA - L827 metagenome | ecosystem: Host-associated > Mammals > Digestive system > Large intestine > Fecal | place: USA...
ATATCCGTTCTGAGGCAAGGCGCAGCAACGCAGGAATACTTGGTGTATTGCAAGCTGCTGCAACGCAGCTTCAGGGCGGATATTTCTTTCAGGGCATTTGTTTTCTTATCCCACCACGCCTAATTGGGAGCGGCTTTTCGAGGATACATTTGGTTGTTTTTTAGTCCGGCATTTATTTGCCGACGCTCTCAAATTCCTCCACGATCTCAGCCTCGGGGGCGGGGGTCAGCAGGCTGACGATCACGATCACCACAGCGGAGATGATGAAGGCGGGCAGCAGCTCATAGATGGCGAAGATTCCGCCCAGTTTGGCAACGCCGAACTTCCAGATAAAGACCATGGCGCCGCCGGAAACCATACCGGCCAGAGCGCCCCACTTGTTGCAGCGCTTCCAGAACAGGGAGAACAGCATCACCGGGCCGAAGGTGGCGCCGAAACCGGCCCAGGCAAAGGAGACTACCCGGAAGATGGAGCTGGTGGGATCGCTGGCAAAGATTACGCCCAGAATGGCCACACCCACCACAGTGATGCGGGCAATGAGCATGTTCTTCTTGTCGCTGAGCTTAATGCCCAGCACATCGTTGAGGATGTTGTGGGTTACGCCGGAGGCAGCGGCCAGCAGCTGCGCGTCAGCGGTGGACATGGTAGCAGCCAGGATACCGGCAATGATGATACCGGCAACGATGGCGGGCAGGATGCCCACCTGGGCCAGGGCGTGGGAGGCGTTGACGATCATGTTCTCAGCGGCGGACTGGCTGCCCGGCATGGCGATGACACCGGCCTTGGCCATGCTGAAGCCCACGATGCCGATGACCACGGCAATGCTCAGGGAGATGACCACCCAGATGGAGCCCACCCGGCGGGAGAGCTTCAGCTTATTCTCGTCACCGATGGCCATGAAGTGCAGCAGGATGTGGGGCATGCCGAAGTAGCCCAGGCCCCAGGCCAGGGTGGAGGCGATCATGAAGGGGGTGTAACGGCCGGCCTCGGCGGCCTGGATGCTGGTGCTGGCGGTGAAGCTGAGGTAGCCGGGAATCTCCTTGGCGTTGGCCACAACGGCGTCCCAGCCGCCGGAGACGTTGATGCCGAAAAACAGCACCACGATCAGGGCAAAGGTCATCACCAGGCTCTGGATCAGGCTGGTGACGGAGGCGGCCATAAACCCGCCGGTGGCGCAGTAGGCCACGATGACGGCGGCGGAGATAATCATGGAGGTCATGTAGTCAAAGCCGAACAGGCTGTTGAACAGCTTGCCGCAGGCGGAGAAGCCGGAGGCGGTATAGGGCACGAAGAAGATGATGATCACCAGGGCGCCCAGGGTCTCGATCATCTTGGTGTTATCCCGGAAGCGGGCGGCAATGAAATCCGGTACGGTGATGGCGTGGATTTTGGCGGAGTAGAGCCGCAGCCGCTTTGCCACAATGAGCCAGTTCAGGTAAGTACCCAGGGCCAGACCGATGGCCGTCCAGCTGGCCTCGGCCACGCCGCAGAACAGGGCCAGACCGGGCACCCCCATCAGCAGGTAAGCGCTCATATCGGAGGCCTCTGTGCTCATGGCGGTGACAATGGGGCCCAGCTTCCGGCCGCCCAGATAGAAATCTTCGGAGTTGCTGTTCTTGGAGTACATGATGCCGATGGCAAGCATGCCCACCAGATACACCACAACAGAAACGAGAATGCAGATGGTTGACGTGTTGAACATGGTTGAAGTCCTCTCTTTTCATAACATGCTTTGGATTATAATTGATTTTTTTGGAATTACAAGGCTTGGACAAGCTTAAAAACCTTGAAACTTTCATTTTTTGCTGTATAATATAAACAGCCTTAATCTTATTCATATTAGCATGAATTTATTTCATATATTGAGGATCGGCCTATGAACATTGGAAAGTACGAAACCCTGATGGCTGTGGTGGAGGCCGGCAGTCTGACCCGGGCGGCGCAGGCTCTGGGCTGCACCCAATCCGCCGTCAGCCACAGCATTGACAGTCTGGAGCAGGAGCTGGGCTTTGCCCTGCTGAAGCGGGGCCGCTCCGGCGTGCGGCTCACCGGCGAGGGAGAGCGGCTGATCGGCGCGGTGCGCAACCTGCTCAACAGTGCCGAGCAGCTGGCCCAGACCGCCGCCTCCATCCGGGGGCTGGAGAGCGGCACCGTGCGCATCGGCAGCTTCACCTCCGTTGCGGTGCACTGGCTGCCGCCGGTACTGAAGGAGTTTCAAAAGGACTATCCCCGGGTGGAGTTCAAACTGCTCAACGGGGACTATCACGATGTGGAGCAGTGGCTTATGGAGGGCAGCATCGATATTGGCTTTGTCAATGTCCCCAGTGCGGTAGACTGCGAGTGCATCCCCCTGATGGAAGACCGGCTGCTGGCCATCCTGCCCCGGCACAGTCGCTTCGAGAGCTACCCCCGTTTTCCCCTGGTGGAATGTGAGACGGAGCCTTTTATCAGCCTGCTGGAAAGCTCCGACCATGACGCCAGAAGGGCCTTGGAGGCGGCAGGAGTAAAGCCCAACGTGCGCTTTTACACCAAGGATGACTATGCCATTATCGCCATGGTGGAACAGGGCCTGGGCATCAGCATCATGCCGGAGCTGCTGCTGAAGGGCCGGCACGACGACATCCAGATGCTGCCCCTGGTGCCGGAGGCCAAACGCACCATCGGCATTGCCATTGCCGCCGGGGCTAAGGCCGGCCCCGCTACCCGGCGCTTTGCCGACTACGTGGTGCGCTATGTGACGGAAACCCGGTAAATCCATCTCCGGTTCTTCCCTGCATCCCCGGTTTATCAGCCGATCCAGCTTCTATCTCCAATCTAAAATTTTTAGCAAAGTATACTCGACATTTTATGCAAAGCGAACTATACTAAATTTGCAAAGCGCGCTTAGCAAGAAACGAGGTACCTATGAAAACAAGAATCAAGGAACTGCGTAAGGAACGAAAGCTTTCCCAGGAGGAACTGGCGGCGGCAGTGGGCACTACGCGGCAGACCATCACCTCCATTGAGGTGGGCAAGTATACCGCTTCCCTGCCCCTGGCCTACCGGATCGCTAGGTATTTCGGCCTGCGCATTGAGGATGTGTTTGATTTTTCAGAGTTTGATGTTGAAAATTTACCGGGGAAAGTTGATTATTCAGAACATTGTAATGGCGATCGGCGTGGGAGCGCTGCTGGCGGTGCAATTTCTGCGCATCCGCCCCAGCTATGACGGGCGTTACGCCGACTTCTATCAGGGCTTTCTTGCCGGGGTGGCGGCGGGTCTGTGCCTGATGCTGGTGATCGGCCTGGTGCGGAACCTGATGGCCCTCTGGAAGGAGGAACGGCTGAAGGCCCTGTATATCAAGGAAAATGACGAGCGGCGGGCGGCGGTGTACACCAACGGGCGCGGTCTGGGGGCCCAAATTTTCCTGCTGGCCAGCATCCCGGGGATGGTAGTGGTTGGCTATTTCAACGTTACAGCCTTCTTCACGATGGTGGCCTGCGTGTTGGGCCTGTCCGTCTGCTGCGGACCGGGGAAGCTGTACTACTCGAAAAAGCTGTGATTTTCAGTTGCTTTTGCGGCGGCAAAGAGGCCCCGAAGCAGGGTTGCTTCGGGGCCTCTTTGCCATTTTTTTGCATTGTCCGTTTGCCTGCTTATTCCTATGCTTGACATGGGAGTTAGTCTGTGCTAATATCAAGCCGGTAAAAATCGTAGAAGGTAAAATGGAGCGATAAATTGTCGGAGGTCAAACAATGACATTGGATAAGCTGAGCATCGGCAGCAGCGGTGTGATCACCGCCGTGGGGGGCGAGGGTGCCCTGCGCTGCCGGCTGCTGGACATGGGGCTGATCCCCCGCACAAAGGTGACCTTACAGAAGGTGGCACCCATGGGCGACCCCATTGAGATCCGGGTTCGGGGCTATGAGCTGACGCTGCGGATAGAGGATGCCAAAAAGATAGAGATTGTGCCGGAGGTGGATGGGAAATGATCTTTGCCTTGGTGGGAAATCAGAACTGCGGCAAGACCACCCTCTTCAATGCCCTCACCGGCTCCAACCAGCATGTGGGCAATTTCCCGGGGGTCACCGTTGACCAGAAGATGGGCGAGGTAAAGGGAGAACGCAACTGCACGGTGGTGGATCTGCCGGGCATCTATTCCCTGCGGCCCTACACCCAGGAGGAGATCGTCTCCCGGAACTTCATCCTGAATCAAAAGCCGGACGGCATTATTAATATTGTAGACGCCACCAATATCGAGCGGAACCTCTACCTGACTTTGCAGCTGCTGGAGCTGCGCCTGCCCACGGTGGTGGCGCTGAACATGATGGACGAGGTGCGGGATAATGGCGGCACGGTGGACATCAAGGGGCTGAGCAAGGCCCTGGGCGTGCCGGTGGTGCCCATTGTGGCGGCCAAGGGCGAGGGTGTTTCGGAGCTGATCGACCAGGCGGTAGGCATGGCAAAGAACCGGACGCTGCCGGGGGTTTACGATTTTTGCAGTGACGGCTCCCCGGTTCACCGGTGCATCCACGCGGTGGTACACCTGATCCAGGATCACGCGGAAAAGCTGGGGGTTTCCTCCCGGTTCTGCACAGCCAAGCTGATCGAGGGTGACCCGGACATGGCGGATATGCTGGGCCTGGATCAGAACGAGAAGGAGCTGCTGGAACACTGCATTGTGCAGATGGAGACGGAGACCGGACTGGATCGGAACGCAGCCCTGGCAGATATGCGCTACCGCTTTATCGAGGAGGCGGTGGAGCGCACCGTGGTAAAATGCCATGAGAGCAAGGAGCACCGCCGCTCGGTACAGATGGATAAGATCCTCACCGGCAAATATACGGCCATCCCGGTGTTTCTGGGGATCATGCTGCTGATCTTTTACCTGACCTTCAACGTGATCGGCGCGGCCCTCTCCGACTGGCTGAGCCTGGGGATCGATGTCATCAGCGGGCTGGTTGACCGGGGACTGACGGCCTACGGCATTAACCCGGTGGTACATAGCCTGGTGATGGACGGCATCTTCGCCGGCGTGGGCAGTGTGCTCAGTTTTCTGCCTATTATTGTGACGTTGTTCTTCTTCCTCTCCATTCTGGAGGACACGGGCTATATGGCCCGGGTGGCCTTTGTGATGGACAAGCTGCTGCGAAAAATCGGCCTTTCGGGGCGCAGCTTCGTGCCGATGCTGATTGGCTTTGGCTGCACGGTGCCGGCCATCATGGCCACCCGCACCGTCTCCTCCGACCGGGACAGGAAGATGACCATTCTGCTGACGCCCTATATGAGCTGCTCCGCCAAGATCCCCATTTATGCGGTGTTTGCCGCTGCCTTCTTCAAAAACAGCGGTCTTGCCATGATCGCCCTGTATGTGACGGGCATGGCCGTGGGCATTCTGGTGGCGCTGGTGCTGAAAGGCACCGGCTTCCGGGGAGAGCCTGTGCCCTTCGTGATGGAGCTGCCCAATTACCGGATGCCCTCTGCCAAGAGCGTGGGGCTGCTGCTGTGGGAAAAGGCCAAGGACTTTCTGGAGCGGGCCTTTACCGTTATCTTCATGGCCACCATTATCATCTGGTTTTTGCAGAACTTTGACGCCCGGCTGAACGTAGTGACAGACAGCGCCGACAGCCTGCTGGCCCTGGTAGGGCAGCTGATCGCTCCGCTGTTCGCACCCCTGGGCTTTGGCGACTGGCGTATGGTGACGGCGCTGATCTCCGGCTTTACGGCCAAGGAGGCAGTGGTATCCACCCTGGCAGTGCTGCTGGGCACCAGCATGGCGGAGCTGGGCAGTGCCCTGACAGCGGTGTTCACCCCCCTGACGGCAGTGAGCTTTCTGGTGTTCACGCTGCTGTACACCCCCTGTGTGGCGGCGGTGGCCACCATCCGGCGGGAGCTGGGATCCCCGCTGAAGGCCTTTGGCGTGGTCCTGCTGCAATGCGGCGTGGCCTGGGTCATGGCCTTCCTGGTCTTTCATTTGGGGGCACTGATCCTATGAGCATCTTGGACATTTTAATTCTGCTGGTGATTGCCGTGCTGGCAGTCCTGGCCTGGCGGCACACCCGGAAAAAGGGCGGCTGCTGCGGGGACTGCCAAAGCTGCGGCAAAAACTGTAGGCAGCGGGAAGAAAAGTGAAACCGAAGGACGATGTGCGTTTATGTCACCAACGTGAGCAAAGAAGTTCCGGAAGAGCTGACCCAACTGAACTATCAGTTCCTGGCCACGGTTTCCATCCAGCCGGAGGAATTTCGTCCTGCGGATCTGCCCGGTGGCTGGGATCACAGCCCGGCGGAAGATCAGCGGAACTGGCTGACCAAGGCAACGGAGCAGCTGTACTACAATCTCCGGGCAGACGAATACAGCCGCAGAGCATTCTTTCTGGATTCTCTGGCCAGGCCCGACATATCCAGGCGCAGCAGAGAGTACATCATGGCGTCGGTGCTGAAAAAGAATCCGCTGTTTTTGAATGAGCCGGTGTACACCAGGCAGTTGGATGCCAAGGCGGAACAGGTTCTGAAGGACTATGCCGTGGGGCGGCTGCTGGTTGCTGGAGACATCCGCTATCTGTCCGGAGATCTTCTTGCTCTGCTGTACTACATCGCGGATTATAATCACGCCCTGTCCTGGTGGGATGTGCCTTTCCGTACGCAGGTATTGAGCGATCAATTTGCCAGCAACAGCTTCTACGCTCCCGGGGCTGTCTACAGCAAGGAAGAGCACGGCACCCTGCTTCGCAATCCCCACATCGCCAGGAATGAAGAAATCCAATTGTCCGTATACCCGGAAGATGAACTGCGGGATACCTTCTTTGGGCACCTGACCGATGTGGTGATGGTGGATGCCAGGATGTTGGCGGCAGAACGTCTGGGCGGTGCAGACTACGACGGTGATCTGGTGCGGACGATTGCCGCTCCCATCCTGAATGCCTGTGTCCGCAGAAACTATATCTATAACAAATATGACCCGGAGATCAATCTGACCAACAATGCCAATCTCCCGTTCCTGATGATTCCCTTCCTGGCTTCTCCCAAGCAGAATCCCAATGACTGGTATGCCCGGTTTACCACGGTGAAGAACACCTTTTCCGCACGGATCGGCCAGATCTGTAATGCGGCTCTGGACAGGAGCGTGATTGCATACAACGAAAAGACCAATCCGAAGCTGCGCAAGCAATTCAAGGAGGAAACGGAAGTGCTGGCAATCCTCTCCGGTCTGGAGATCGATGCTGCCAAGACCGGCATCCGGCCTGACCTGTCGGACTACCTGGACAGGAAGATCCAGCGGACGCCGTTTTTGAAATACAAAACCATGGTCGAACAGGCCGGGGAACGGCGGGAATGGTATGAGGATACCCACCGCCAGAAGCTGGACAGGTTCTTTGCTGGTACCGATTGGGAGAGGGTGGATTCCCCGGTGGAGCGGCTTCCGCTGCTGGCCCGCCGGCTCCAGAAGGAAATGAAGAAGCCCCAAACCAAACGGGCAGCGGATTTTGAGCTGTTCACCTTTGCGCAGGAACAGAACTGGAAAGCCAAGCTGAACCGCCGCACACTGGAACGGGTGGACGCACTGCTGACAGACTACGAAGCCTGTCTGAAACGCATTCGCTCCTGCCGCAGAGCCAAGTCGTGCGGCAGGAGCTTGACCCATTTAATAGTTCGTTCTATGCTCTTCAACCTTAAATGTGTAGTCTTCGCCGCGGCTGTGATCATACGGAGTGATAAGCCACTTGATGCAGCCGTCCTGCTTTTCGGAGAACACCCCATAGCCGTGGATTATGTCGTTGAGCGGAGCTTTGTGGGTGCCAAGCCACTTAACATCGAGCTTGCCGTCCACCATGTCCTGAAGCATTTCAGCGCAACCGTCGAAATTCTGCGTGCCGCTTTTTATCGTAAGATTTTTACCAAGCACGAGGCCCCAGTACCCCAACTTTTAGTTTAGACCCTTAAATTTTTCGCGCTATCGCGCACCCTTCGCCAGTATTGGCACAGACTTTGGGATAGCCCTGAACAATCAGTCCATACTCTTTCGATTGCAGCTTCTCCGAGCAGGTCAAGCTGATAATACATCATCACTGCGCCAGAGGAAAGAGGGCCGACGCCCTTGTTCGCATGATAGCAAGCTCTGCCGCAAATGGGTTCCGTGTCCAGCGTCACCTCCATGCCGCGATTCGCGCCGGCCTGCAGCGCGCTGTTCGGGTATGGCTCCTTTCATCGCCTCTTATAGCATCGTGTTTGGCAGGAACAACGATAATTGCGGTATATATGTCAGGAGGATAAGGACAACAATCAGGCCTGCAGTCATCGGAAGGACTTCCTTAAATACATCTTTAAGGTTGGCCTTACCTATATTGGCAGATATGAAGCAGAGGATCCCGTAAGGCGGTGTACACATACCTACCATTGTGTTTACCGTAAATATGATCCCAAAATGAACCATGTTTATATCATACGCCTTGATTGCCGTAAGCATAAGCGGAAGAACTATATAAAGGACAGGACTGGTATCCATTATCATGCCTAAAAATAGCAGGACAACGTTGACGATGGCTAGGAATACGTATTTGTTGCTGGTAACAGACAGCAGAAAATCTGCGACCATCTGGTTCAGCCCGGAAAGTGCGATTATATATGAGAAGCATTGAGCGGCACAGATAAGAAGAATTATGCTGGCGGACTGGATGGCGCTTTGCTTTATGGCAGACCAGAGCTTTTTGAGATCCATTGTGCGATAAAGGAGCATGGATATGGCTATACAATAAAGAGACGCAATAGCTCCGCCCTCGGTAGCCGTGCATATGCCAGTATACAGCGAGACAAGCAGGATTATGGTCGTAAGGAGCGCGGGGAACGCTTTTATTGTCATCTTGAGAAAAGCCTTGGGGGCGTACTTTTCACCGGCAGGATAGTTGCGTTTTTTTGATATATATGCGACATAGAGCATAAGCGAGCCCGTCATCATCAGCGCCGGTACGATCCCCGCCAGTAGAAGGCTTCCGACGGAAGCGCCGGAGATCATTGCAAAGACCACTAAATTTATAGAAGGAGGAAAAACCGGGCCTACGGTTGCCGTTGCCGCGGTGATCGCGCAGGAGAATTCATCGTCATAGCCGTCTTTCTTCATCGCGGCGATTTCTATAGTACCGATGCCTGAAGCATCGGCCACAGCGGAGCCGCTCATCCCCGCAAATATCAGGCTGAGCAATGTGTTGACGTGAGCCAGAGCGCCGCGCCGTTTCCCGATACAGGCTTTAGAAAACTCAAACAGGATATCTGTCACCTGCCCGGCATTCATCACGTTGGCCATAAAGATGAAAAGAGGAACCGCAATGATCACATAGCTGTTGTACGTGTTGTACATCATCTTATGGCAGATTATCCCTATATCTCCGTGACTGGCAATAAAATATGAAAGACAAGCAAATACCATGCTTACTGATATTGGCATACTCACTGCCATCATAACAATGAGGGTTATTATCGGTATCAAAAATACTGAATCCACTTTCAGCCCTCCCAATTATCGGATTTCTCAGGTGCAGGATCGGCAAGGCCATTGGTGTTGCCGAATATTTTCCTGAGATTCACAACAATGCTGTACACCTCGTGTACTGCTGTAAGAACAAGAAAAATTAAAAACGGGAAATAAATATAAGAAAAAGGGATGTGCATTATTGTCGTCTTAGATATGCTGTAAGCTGAAACCGTATGGCAGCTGGGAACGAACAGAATCGCCATACCTACGACAGTGAGCGCACTCAGGAGTACCTGAAGCCAGAGATTGGCTTTGCCCTTGAGCAGATCGGAGAGAATGCTGAATCTCACGTGTCCATCGCCATATTCTCTTTTATAGCGAAAACCATAGGATGCACCGACTATCGATGTCCAGCAGAAACATATAATAGATCCCTCATATACATAGAATGTGTCCCCATTGAAGACATACCGGATAACGATTTGAGCAAAGAATAAAATGACCACCGCGGACAGGAGTACCGCAGGCAGCTGTACTTCATAGAAATCTATGATTTTCATAAATAACTGCTTCAACTTTTTCAGAGTAATCCACCCCTTTGCCGATTTTACGTATTTATACAAATGCGAAGGTGTATACCTGTAAGGCCGTGCACCTTCGCATCTGGTAAGCAGATCGGATTATTTCCCGAAATTAATAATCTGATCGAGAATTTCCATATCCCAGCCCTTCATGCTGTCAGGATTATCATAATACCATGCAATGACACTTTCTCTCATTTTGTTCATGTCAGGCTCATAGATCGTAATGCCATAGCTACGTAGCTCATCTGCGCAGGAATTTTCCTGATCGGTCACGATTTTGGTAACGGTATCGCACAGGAGCTTAACACCATCATCGACGACCTGACGTTCCTCATCGGTAAGACTCTGGTAGAACTTTTCGGCAATAAACACCGAATTTTCAGAGATGATGTGTTTGGATAGCGTTATGCTTTTTGTTACTTCATAGTATTTGTTGGTAAGGATCGTAGGCAGTGGGTTGTCCTGACCATCGACAGTCCCATTCTGAAGAGAGGTATAGACCTCGGAAAGATCCATTGCTACAGGGCTGCACCCCATCGCCTTGCCAAGATTTACAAATGCCTCGGAGTTTGGCATGCGAAGCTGTACACCGTGCAGATCATCGGGGCAGGTGATTTCCTTGTCGGTCGTCAGGTTTATTGTTCTGGCTCCGTTGTAATACATTCCTGCCCACCGTACGCCTATGACGTCGATCAGCTGCTGAGAAAAGTTCTGTCCGATCTCACTGCTGAACACGTCAAGAAGATGATCGGGGCTTTCAAACAGATAGCCCATGGAGAGACAATTTATGGCCGGAACATAAACACCGGCTTTGTCGCTTCCTGCTACGCCCATTTCGCAGTTACCCTGACTCATGGCCATAAGCATATCGGTATCGGTGTAAAGCGTGGAATTGTAGTATATTTTGACCTCAATACTTCCGTTGCTGGTGGACTCCACATAATCCTTAAAGGCCTCAAAGCCCTCGCACATAAGCTCTGCTTCAGCCTTGTTCGTTGCAAATCTGATAGTTTTCACTTCAGTACCTGGCACCTTTTCCTGGGCACCTGCGGCAGCAGAAGAATCTGTACGTTCGGTGACTGCTTGCTGGCCGCATGCTGTCAGCCCGAGTGCCAAAGCAAGAACCACAATCAATGCGAACAATTTTTTCATTCTTTGTTTTTCCCTTTCTTTTTATAGATTTCCGTAAGATAGATAACTTACTTGATAAGCTCGCGGATATTTTGCTCCTTTTCAATGCCTAATATCTTTTCGTAGTCACGTATATTCATGCACTTATCGACATAATTGGCGGCTGAACCGGTTTTTTTGTAGTCTTCTGCAAGATCTTTCAAAAACTGTGTCACAGCAAGAATAGTATACATACCGCGGCATGCTATCTTGAAGCCCATTTCTTCACACTCTTTGTTTGACCATGAGATCTGATCGTCATCAATGAGGTCGATCATTGCCGGTATCCCGCAGCGCGCCATCTCACTGCCGAGCTTTGCCCATTCCGCCTTGGTCTTTATATTCTCCGGCATAACGACATCAGCGCCAGCTTCATAAAAGAGCTTGCAGCGGCGGATAGACTCGTCGATCCCCATGGTGTTGTAGCAGTCGGTTCTTGCAATAATAATAAAGTTCGGATCCTTGCGGCTGTTTACGGCCACCTTGATTTTATCCAGCATTTGCTCCAGCGGGATAACAGTGACGCCAGCCATAGCTCCGCATTTTTTGGGCATGGTCTGATCCTCGAGATGAATGCCGCTCACTCCGGCCGCCTCATAATCCACGACCGTTCTCCGTATGCTTGGCAGATCGCCATAGCCAGTGTCCGCATCGCAGTACATGGGCGCATCCACTCTGGCCGCAAGCAGCCTTGCTCTTCCAATCATCTCTGTCTGTGTGGCAATGCCCAGGTCGGGATATCCGATCAAGGATGCCATGGTGCTGTTTCCGCCCATGGCAAGAAGCTCAAAGCCGGCCTGGTCAAGAATCCTGGCACTTAGTGCATCATAGGCTACACCCGCTGCAACCAATCCGGGGCGGTTAAGAAGTTCGCGAAACCTTGCATTTTTTACTGAATCCATCTGTGTCTCCTGTTCTGCCGCATCACGGCGACTCTTTAATTGTGTATACCCAAATGAGTCAAAGGTTACAGACATGGCATCCTTGCCGTTGTTACCCTTGCTCATTTCATGCTCATTATAACTGACTCTTATAAGCACGTCAACTGAAATATCAGATAATATATTAAAATCTACGTTTTAGCTCATTTTCAGTTTAGATATTTGTGTATAAATATCACTTGATATTTCAGCTTGTAGAGTATATAATCAATCGATATGCATCGTGATACATCGTGTTTGTCACCTGCGCGTTTGAGCTCCGCTGTTTTCTCCGCATCTGCGGGTGGGGCAAATGGCGCTTTCAACAGTTTAAAAACACATTCATGGGGGAAAACCAGTGGAAAAGAAAACAATAATTGATTCCAAAGAGAGCCTGACCGATATAATATACAGTGATTTGCTCCACAAGCTTCAGGCAAGCGTATTGGTTCCTGGTACGCTTATCGACCGGAAAGCCTTAGCTGCAGAATATAATGTGAGCATGGCTCCTGTGCGGGATGTCCTACAGCGTTTGACGCTTGAAGGCTTTGTGGAAACGCGTTCCAGAAGTGCCACCGTTGTAAAAGCGATTCAGGAAGAGGATATTTACGGAGCCTTGGTACTTCGTGAGGCTTTGGAAACTCAGGCGCTCCACATGATATGGGGTGATATTATACGGCGAGAGAGGGATAATCTTCATGTGCTTGCAGCAAAAGTCGATTCCATTACCGATATATTGGAGTACTGGCAGGCGGACATAGATTTTCACAGGTATCTTGTTTCTCTCAGCGGCTGCCGCCGCTTGATAGAAACATACGAGCAGGTGATGAATCTTGGTACATTCTATCAAGTCAACAAATATTTTGTCAGGCTTGACACAATTCAGTGTGACAGTCATATGCATCTGCTGAACCAACTGCTTGACTGCGACAAAGATGAGGCGGAAAAAGCTCTTCGCAGCCATCTTTCAAACGGAAAGGCGCTCACCTCCCTGAAGAAGTCGGGTTAGTCCTGAGCAAAATGCAAAAAGTCATTGAGGTGCAAGGCTTTTTTGAATTGCTGACTGTACCAATTCGAAAGGAAAATTCCATAATTAGCAGTTTATTATCATTGCCTCAATAATTCAATCAGCTGCACACCATGGAGCTGTAGCAAAACGAATAATTCTGCTACAGCTCCTATTTTTATGCGTAGGAGGAAAAATGTTGTGAAAAAGACATGCATCTGTTGAAAACAGAGAACGCCAAAGAAGACCCGCCAGTAAAATGTCGAGTCGAATAGGGCAAATATTCCGTTTTGTGGAAAACTAAGCCGTATCTTTTTCAAACAACTGCGTGCCGGTTCGATCATGCTGAATCTTGGCGTGCAGTTTGTTTATGTTGTATGCCATTGCGAGAATAAGTACCTCGGTTGAAA
>Ga0129308_1002869_pt1 | contig 13526 bp, 18 predicted proteins | sample L827metagenome_FD_94440 | JGI IMG/M metagenome (GOLD analysis project Ga0129308, IMG submission 94440) | Ring-tailed lemur group fecal microbial communities from Wisconsin, USA - L827 metagenome | ecosystem: Host-associated > Mammals > Digestive system > Large intestine > Fecal | place: USA...
AAGTATATGAAGAGGTATTCGGACATGATTACGATGAATGATTTGCTTGGATTACTGACTAATCCGGACAGGATAAGAATTTTCAAAGGAGATGAGGAAGTATTTACGGGATTTGTAGCATATCCTGAGATCGGTTTCGGCCAGAACATCACAAACTTCATGGGTATGAATGCAGCAGTATCTGATACCGTATCCGCAAAGAACGAAATTGCGACTCCTTCCAACCTTGAGGGCATCGTAGGCCAGTTCGATGCATTCAGATGGGGCGTACAGAGAAGCATCGGAGCACATCTCATCGAGTATGGCGATCCTGATGGTCTCGGAGATCTCCAGAGACAGAACCAGCTGGCAATCAGAGCCGAGATCGTTTACGGCATCGGCATTCTTGACGATAAGGCGTTCGTTAAGATCAACAAAGGCGCGTAAACCGGAGAATAGAAAATGAAGTACCTGTATAAGCAGACAGGTGTAATCGTAGAGTCCAGCATCCCACTGGACTCTTCGATCTTTACACCAATGAAAGACGAGAAGAAAGCGGAAGCGAAGACAGAGGCGCCTGTCAAGAAACCAGTGACAAAAGCTCCGGCAAGAAAGACAACGGCATCCAAGTCAACAACTACGCAGAGGAAGTCTACTGCCAAGAGGACAACTTCAACAAAGAAATAGAGGTGTAGACATGAGCTATGCAACGATTGAAGATGTCCAGAAAAGGTGCAGGAGGACACTTTCTGCGACCGAAAGGACCGTGTGCGAGACTCTTTTAGAGGATGCAGCGGTAATTGTAGACGCATACAACAAGAAGGCTCCAGAAGACGCAAAGAAGATGGTTTCCTGCAATATGATCATCAGAGCGATAGGAGATGGAGAAAGTGCACAGGTTCCGATTGGCTCCACACAGGGTACAGTGTCAGCACTGGGCTATTCGCAGACATGGACGATGGGCAATGGCTCAACAGGTGAGCTGTATCTCAGTAAACTGGACAAAAAAGTGCTCGGAACGAGCTGTAAAATCGGCTTCATGAGTCCTTTTTTCAGTGGAACAGGAGAAGACGATGATTAAGGGAATCACTGTAATACTTTACGAGAAACAGCAGACAGGGAAAGATGCGTTCAATACACCGATTTATGAAGAAACCGCGGTGCCAGTGGAAAACGTGCTCGTTGCGCCGGCGCAAGAGCAGGAAATACTGGATGTTCTGAACCTGACCGGAAGAAAAGCAATCTACACATTGGCTATTCCAAAAGGGGATATCCACAACTGGGAAGATAGAGAAGTGGAGTTCTTCGGGGAGCGCTGGCACACGATCGGGATGCCGATCAAGGGAATTGAGGAGATGATACCTCTTTCCTGGAACATGAAAGTGAGGGTGGAGCGATATGGGAAAGAAATGGAAAGTTGAGTTAAACAAAGAGAATATCAATGCTCAGCTGCTGAATTCCAGCGAAATCGCAAGTATCTGCGAAGGACACGCGAGAGATATCCAGTCGAGATGCGGATCAGGATATACAGTAAAGACAAACAAGGTAGGAGACCGTGTGAGTTCACTCGTATTCGCAGAAACGCAAGAAGCCAGACTGGACAATCTGAAACACAACACAATTTTGAAGGCGGTGGGCAGATAATGATAGAATTGAGCATTTTGCGCTATCTGGAGAACAAGCTGCAGGTTCCGGTGTCTATGGAAGAATTAAACAAGGCAGAGAATCATGTAGTTATTGAGAAAACAGGAGGGCGCGAAGAAAATCAAGTTTATTACGCAACCGTGGCAATTCAGTCCGTAGCGAAAAAGCTTTTAGAGGCAGCGGAACTGAATGAGGAAGTGAAGAAGGCAATGAGAGAAATTGAGGAGCTGGACGATGTGAGCAGCTGCACGCTCAACTCGGATTACAACTTCACTGATCCGACAACAAAGAGATACAGATACCAGGCAGTATTTGACCTGGTGCATTATTAACGCAAGGAGGAATAAGAAATGAATAAGACTGAAAATGTTTCTACTGGCGCTCCTAAAATCGGCGGATACGCTTATAAAGCCCCGGTAGGTTCGACTCTTCCAACTGACGCAAAGACTGCGCTGGAAGAGGTATTCAAGTCTCTGGGCTTCATCTCTGAGGATGGAGTAACAAACAGCAACTCTCCTGAGTCTGAGGATATCAAAGACTGGGGCGGCACTACAGTACTCAGTGTACAGAGTTCCAAGGACGATACATGGAAGTTCACTCTGATCGAGTCCAAGAACGTGGAAGTTCTCAAGACCGTGTATGGCGATGAGAACGTGGTAGGCGATCTTGAGACCGGAATCACCATCAAGGCCAATGCAAACGATCTCGATTATGCAGCATATGTTGGGTATTTGTCCATCCCTGCCATTGAATTGGAGCTTCCGGTGATGTCCGAATGGGATTATCCCCGGCTGAAGATCGCTCCCTGCCGCTATGCAGGCTCCACAAAGACCGGGGATCTCGTCATTGCCGGACATAATTACACCCGGCATTTCGGGCCGCTGTCCAAGCTGTCCGAGGGCGACCAGGTCATTTTCACCGATATGGATGGTGAAATATGGGTCTATGAGGTGGCTGCGGTAGAGGTGCTGGCTCCTACCGCCATCGAGGACATGACGGCAAGCGGATATGATCTGACGCTGTTCACCTGTACTTACAGCGGAACTAGCCGCATCACTGTCCGATGTGACCGACAGCTGGCGAAGGCGCATCAATGACACGGAGTGTATCTTGGGCATAGAGTGCGTAGAGAACTGCTCCAAAGCGGATGTGCTTCAAAAGGCATCATAGCGTAGACAGTTTTCAAGGAGACTCAGATATGGAAAGGATAAAGAGCATTGAGCCAATTCAAACAGGCGAAACAGTAAAGAGCGTAGTGCGGGGCAAAGATTTGACCGGGCAGCGTTTCGGCAAGCTGGTGGTCCTGGCGCCTACCGATAAACGAATGGATAGCGGAAGCATCGTCTGGCACTGTCAGTGCGATTGCGGTAATACGGCGGAGGTCACCGCAAGGCGGCTGGTTCGGGGAAAAGTGCGCTCCTGCGGTTGCCTGTCCGACCCACCGCCCAGGGACTATATCGGAAAGGTATTCGGCAGACTGACCGTGATAGGTTATGCTGGGAGAAAAAGGAAAACGACAGAGCGTTCTGCCGCCACCATTACCTATTGGCGGTGCCGCTGTTCCTGTGGAAAAGAGATCGTTGTGGCTCAGCCGGAGCTTCAAGATGGCGATACGCAAAGCTGTGGTTGCTTGCAAAAGGAACATGCCAGGGAAGCGCTGAAGCTGGTGGACGGTACTTCCGTGGCCATTTTGGAGCGGAATCAGAAAGTACGAAGTTCCAACACCAGCGGCTGCACCGGTGTGACCTACGATAAGCAGACCAGAAAATGGGCGGCATACATCAATTTCAAGAAAAAGCGCTACTGGCTCGGACGGTACGTGGATAAAAACGATGCGATAAAGGCGAGAAGGGCCGCAGAGGAACTACACGAGGATTTTCTGGAATGGTATTACCGCACATACCTGGAACAGGCGGATACGGGCAGCAGACCGGAAGGAGAAAAAGGGCAGTGTTTGCACGTTTGATAAAGTATGAATGGATAAGCGCTCTTGTAAAGAGGATATTTTTCTGCTTCCTCCATTGTGTTTTGGCGGCGCGGGTTTTATAATGGAGTTACCAATTTGGAATAGACTCGTGTGATATGGATAGGGACAAGGAATGAAAACAAGAAGAAGGGATGTTTTCATAAGAATGAGTTTTATATTTCAGAGATGAGTTTCTGGATTTACGCGTATAGGAGAGAAGAATTATGACAAGAGCAGATAAAGCAGAACAGTTATTCCGGGAAGGATATAATTGCAGTCAGTCCGTGTTCGGGGCATTTACCGACGTGACTGGTCTGGATCTGGAGACGGCGATGCGCCATGCCAGTCCGTTTGGCGCAGGATTCGGCAAGCTCCGTGAGGTGTGCGGCGCTGTCAGCGGGATGACCATGGTGGCAGGATATGCAGCCGGGTATAGTGATCCGACAGACAGAGAAGGGAAGATCGCTACATATCATCTCATTCAGGAGATGGCGGCGGAATTTGAAAAACGGCAGGGAACGATCATATGCCGCGATATGCTGAAACTGAAACCGGGAGAAGACCTTCCGGAGCCGGCCATCCGTACGGAAGAATATTACAGAAGCCGTCCCTGCATCCGTGCGGTCCGCGATGCTGCAGAGATTGTAGAAATGTTTTTATTGAATCGTGAAGAGGGACAGGAGTAAATGGCAAAACAGCAGACAGAACTGGAGAAGTATTACAATAAATTTAACGAAGAAAAGCGCCTGAACAGCCGGCATGGTCAGGTAGAGTATCTGACTTCCATGCGGTATATCCACCGCTATCTGCCAAAGGACCACCCGGTGAAGATTCTGGATATCGGTGCGGGAACCGGAAGGTATTCAGTGGCGCTGGCCGAGGAGGGACATGATGTAACGGCGGTGGAGCTGGTAAAGTATAATCTTGGAATCTTGAGAACGAAGAACAGCAGTGTAAAGGCGTATCAGGGAAACGCTCTGGAGCTTGACAGGTTCCCTGAGGATACCTTCGATGTAGTGCTGCTTTTCGGGCCGATGTATCATCTCTATACCTTTGAGGATAAAGTTAAAGCACTTTGTGAGGCGAAGCGCGTCGTGAAGCCGGAAGGAGTGATCTTCGTGGCATATTGTATGAACGAGTATAGTGTGCTGACGTATGGGTTTAAGGAAAATCATATTCTTGAGAGTATGGAAAAGGGAAAACTGACGGAAGAATTTCACGTGCTTTCAGAACCGGAAGATTTGTATGATTATGTCAGACTTGAAGATATTCATGCGTACAATGAAGCGGCAGGACTGACACGCATACAGATTATTTCCGCCGACGGCCCGGCAAATTACATGCGGCCGGTGCTAAATGCGATGGATGAGGAAACCTTCCGCACATTTATGCAATATCATTTTACTATCTGTGAGCGGCCTGAACTGATGGGAGCGGGCGCACACACCGTTGATATATTGACAAAACATTGATTAAAATATGCGGCTTTTGGAGCGCGGCAGATTTAGCTTCTAGTACCAAAGGTGAAGGTTCGTCTGATATTTATTTAGATATGTCAGGCAACGAAAAAAGGCAGATGCGAAAAAACGCAACTGCCTTTTAAGTGCTTAAGCATATCTGAATGAAAATACAAGGACCTTCATCCGTGTCTGTCTTATCTTCTAAGAGTTTAGCATAAGCCGCTTCTCGTAGTCTCTGGTCAAAATTAAGCCACAGTAACATTTACTGCCTGCAGACCACGGTTACCCTCTGTGATATCGAAAGTCACCTGCTGACCTTCTTCCAGAGTCTTGAAACCTTCGCCGGAAATTCCGGAGAAATGTACAAAGATGTCTTCGTTGGTTTCTGCATTGGTGATGAATCCATAGCCCTTCTGAGCGTTGAACCATTTTACAGTACCTTTGTTCATAAGGATTACCTCCTTCAAAAAATATTGTGATGCGGGTAAAAATAAAAAAATCACGTATTTTTGTAAATCATTAGTCCAGTGGATATTAATGATTTACAAAAATACGTGAAATCTAAATCTTATCCAAAACACTTAGAATATTATAGCATGAAAGTAGTTGGAATTCAAGATATCATTTTGCTTTTTGAAAAAAATATGATTTTGCATATACCGGAACTGAGGAAGAGAAAAAATGGAGTGTGAGGCTCCGGATAGCGGCATCGTATTTGAGGGCGTCGCGTTTAGTGCTGTTTTCTCTCGGCCATCGCTTTTACGGAAGAAGCATATTCGGAGGGGGTCATTCCGGTCGTTTTCTTGAATTGGCGCGAAAAGTAATGGATAGAGGAATAGCCGAGCCGTTCGGAAATCTGCGTAAAATTCAAAGTGTTGGTTCGAATCATTTCTTTGGCAGCATTTATTTTTAAAAAAGAAAAATATTCTATAATTCCCATATTACAGTGTTCTTTAAAAATCTTTTGAATCTGAGAGCGTCCGGCCAGATTATCCTTACAGATTTGATCGATCGTGACGGAAGAGTCTAATCGACTTTCCAGGTAAGTTACAACCCGGTTAAATATTTCGGCATCTCCTTTATTCTTGATGGGCTTGCGGACAGCGGTCTTGGCGGGATGCTTATGGAGAAGGATCGGATTGGAATATCTTCTGAGCATGTGAATTAGAAAATGCTCCAGGTAGATTCGGATCAGTTGCTCGGCTCCGAACATATCCGGTTCCTTCTGCGGCATATTCTGGAGATAGGGATCGTCCAGCCTGCAGTCAAAGCATCGTCGTGCCTCGATGATAATCTCTGCCAAAAGTTCTCGTCCGGTCTCATCAATGCGAAGAATACGTTTCCTGAAAAAATCCATTGCTTTGTCATCACAGTCGAAGGAGATGACTACCAGATTCGGGGCAACGGTGCCGGTTGCCTTTACGTTGTGGAATTCATTGGGCTGATGGAACGCAATCTCTCCTTGTTTCAATATAAAAGAGATGCTTCCGGCAGTCACCTGCACCTCACCTTTGTCCACAAAAATGAATTCCCAGAAATTGTGTGATTCCCCTTCAAAGGAGAAGTCGCTCATATATTCAAAGTAGTGGATGCTATATATTTTATTGATGGATATGGAGTTTTTTAGAGCTGTTCCGTTATATCCCATAATGATTCCTCTCCCTTATGTGATTTGTCTATACAGCGAAAAAGTACTTTGGTTATAATTTACAATATTATAAAATTATTTTTGTGAATAATCAATGTTTTAACGTAAAAAGTGCAAATTAAGCGGAAGATAATACAAAGATTTTTGCACAACTTTGTATTAAAATAAATACAAGATTAAAATCAGTACATCCGCGGCATTCCGGCTGATTTATGATTATCTTGTGTCTCATGAAGAGGATGAAAAAGAAGGACTCTATCCGGGACATTTATGGGAGGGAAAATAATGGTTCAGACATCACCAATTCAGATTGCTGAGGTAATTGCAAATTTTCGCTATGAAGGAAGACTGGTAAAGGGCGATGCTTATGGAAGCGGTCATATTAATGACACCTATCTTCTGGTATTTGAAATCGCCGGGATGGGCAGAATTAAAGTTATTCTGCAGAGGATGAATAAAAGCATCTTCCAGAAACCGGTGGAGTTAATGGAAAATATTATGGGAGTTACGGCACATCTCAGGGAGAAGATCATAGAAAATGGCGGGGACCCGGAAAGAGAGACGTTGAATGTGATCCCATCTCTGGACGGGAAAGCCTATTACCGTGATTCTATAGGAGACTATTGGCGTTCATATAAGTTTATTACAGATGCGACCAGTTATGACCAGGTGGAGAAGCCGGAACATTTTTACCAGAGCGCTGTGACATTTGGAAATTTCCAGTGCCTGTTAGCAGACTATCCGGCAGAGACACTGCATGAGACGATTGAAGGGTTCCATGATACGAAGGCAAGGTTTGCCGCATTTAAGAAGGCTGTAGAAGAAGATGCCGCAGGGAGAGCAGCTTCAGTACAAGAGGAGATACAGTTCGTTCTGGACAGGGAAGATGTGGCAAATTATTTCTCAGATCTTTTGGCGGCAGGAGAGATTCCGCTTCGGGTAACACATAACGATACGAAGCTGAATAATATTATGATTGACAACAAGACCGGGAAGGGAATTTGTGTCATTGATCTGGACACTGTGATGCCGGGACTAGCGATGAATGATTTTGGGGATTCTGTCCGTTTCGGAGCAAGCACTGCCTCAGAGGATGAGAAGGACTTAAACAAAGTGTCCTGTGATATGGAACTGTTTGAAATGTACACGAAGGGATTTATCGAAGGATGTGCAGGAAGGCTGACCAAGAAAGAAATTGAACTTCTGCCGATGGGGGCAAAGGTTATGACTTACGAATGTGGAATGCGTTTTCTGACAGATTACCTGCAGGGGGACACATATTTTAAGGTGCATAGAGAAGGACATAACTTGGATCGCTGCCGGACTCAGTTCAAACTGGTGGAAGACATGGAGAAAAAGTGGGAGCAGATGCAGGAAATCATCAAAAAGTATTCGCAGAATTCATAAAGTAAAGCTGGGGACCGGAGGGTGAAAATCTTATGGCACCCAGTTTTTTTCTTTTTATCTCATAGGAAGATGAGGATAAGTGTTTGATTTTTCTATAAAAAAAGGGTATGATATCGTAATGTAGTGTTCCTTTGCCATCGGGCGCCGTGAGTAGTGAGAAATACCGCTGAATCAGAATACAGTAATAGTTACGTGAAAAATTGAGAGTGAAATTGCGGTATTTGGGAGGTAGTGATTGTGAAAAATGATATGTTGCATGACAGACCGGGCAGATCTTTATTTCTTTTTGCTCTGCCCATGATCATAGGGAACCTGTTTCAGCAGTTTTATAATATGGCGGACACGATCATCGTCGGCCAGTGCGTGGGGGAAGACGCCCTGGCGGCGGTAGGCGCGTCTTATTCTCTTACGACTGTTTTTATTATGGTAGCCATAGGCGGAGGAATCGGCGCGTCCGTTCTTACCAGCCAGTATCTGGGTGCGGGAAAATACGGAAAAATGAAGACTTCAGTCTATACCGCGCTGATCACTTTTCTGGTACTTAGTGTGCTTCTGGCCGTGTTTGGAAGAGTGTGCAGTCCGGCTATTCTGCGGGCGCTGAATACACCGGAAAATATTTTTGCAGATGCAGTGTTATATTTACAGATTTATTTCATAGGTCTGCCGTTTTTATTTATGTACAACATTTTGACTTCGACGTTCAATGCACTTGGAGAGTCCAGAATTCCGCTGTATCTTTTGATTTTTTCTTCTATATTAAATATAGGGCTGGATATATTCCTGATTCAGAAGATGCACATGGGAGTTGCTGGAGCCGCTGCGGCAACCGTATTTGCCCAGGGAGTTTCAGCGGTGATCTCCTTTTTGATTTTGATGAGGCGTCTGAAAGTATATGTGTCAGATGAGGGAGATAGAATAAACCTTTATGATACGGGAATGTTCTTAAAAGGTACCAGGATTGCGATTCCGTCTATTATTCAGCAGTCGATCGTGAGTATCGGCATGTTGCTGGTGCAGTCGGTGGTAAATGGATTCGGCTCTTCGGCGCTTGCCGGGTATTCAGCGGGAAGCCGCGTGGAATCGATCTGTATCGTGCCGATGATCACCGTGGGAAATGCGGTCTCAACCTTTACAGCCCAGAATCTCGGAGCGAAACAGCCGGAGATGTGGGAGTGTATATGGCGGCCAACCTGGTGAATCTGACAATCCGGGTAGTGGTGGCAAATGTGTGTGCGCCGATTTGGGGAGTGCAGGCTGTGTGGTATGCGGTTCCCATGGGATGGGCAGCGAATTATCTCATCTCTTTTGCCTGGTATCTGACCGGACGGTGGAGTAGGAAAAATCTGGTCTCATCATAGATTATTAAATAAATTCTTAATATTTCTAAAGAAATGCTAAGTATTGATACAAGCCGCAAAAACCCTGCTATAATGAGCCTATGTGAAAATAATATCAAGATGCCAAGGCACACGTTTGGGAGACATTTGCTTTGTGCCGGACGAAGAGGAGAAATTCGTAAGAATCGGGGAGCAAAATGTTTTTTGTCTTCGGTATCATAGCAGATGAGGAGCATGGTTCATGAGGAAATGTATAAAATCAGCGGCTAAATTCATACCGTCTTATGCGATACTGCCGCTTTTGACATGTGTGATCGTGAATTTTGGGGTTTATATCGGAACGGAGTGGATTACGGAGAACTGGAAGCATTATGACCTTACCCTTGCGGCGGACAAAATGATTCCGGTGATTCCGGCCTTTACCGTCATATACATAGGATGTTATCTCTTTTGGATTGTGAATTACATTTTAATCGCAAGGCAGGGCAAAGAGCATTGTATGCGTTTTGTCACGGCAGATATTTTATCGAGGCTTATATGTGGGGTGATTTATCTGCTGCTTCCAACGATGAATGTAAGGCCGTTGCTTTCGGGTACGGATATCTGGACAGAGCTGCTGCGCTGGGTATACGGGATGGACGCGCCCACCAGGCTGTTTCCGTCCATCCATTGTCTGGTGAGCTGGTTCTGTTATATCGGGATCCGCAGACGAAAGAATATCCCAAAGGGATACCGTTTGTTTTCCTGCCTGTTTGCTTTACTGGTCTGCATTTCCACCTTAGTTACAAAACAGCATTATCTGGTAGATGCGCTTGGAGGCATTTTTCTGGCAGAAGCTATGTATTACCTGGCATTTCACACGGAGTTGTACCGAAGTCTGGAATGGATCTTTGACCGTATCCGGGTAGGTGGTCTAGGCGCAGCAGCCAGGTTTGTGAAAGGGGAGCGGGGGTAATATGAGCAGAAAGAAAAGAATCGCCAATGCTGTTTTTCTGGCGGTTGTATTTGTCCTTACTTTGTATAGTGTGTTTAAGGGAGAGGACTTAAGAGGCGTTCTTGGCGCGATCACACAGGTGAATCCGTGGTATCTGCTCCCGGGAGTGGCCGGGGTGATCTTTTTCATCTGGGGCGAGTCTATCATCATTCATTATATGTTAGGAACTCTAGATATTTATACGAGAAAATGGACCTGTTTCCAGTATTCCTGTGTGGGATTTTTATTCAGTGCCATCACGCCTTCGGCAAGCGGCGGGCAGCCTATGCAGATTTATTATATGAGGAAGAAGAAAATTCCGGTGCCGGTGGCGACGCTGGTTCTCATGATCGTTACGATTACATATAAGATGGTTCTGGTCTTTATCGGATTATTTGTTGTAATGTTCCAGAGAGGATTCGTACATCGGTATCTGGAAGGGATTCTGCCGGTTTTTTATCTGGGAGTGGGGTTAAATGTGGCGTGCTGCTGCGCGATGTCAGTGCTGGCATTTCATCCGTCTCTGGCAAAATGGATTATATTGAAAGGGCTTGTGTTCCTGGAATGGCTGCACATACTGAAACCTAGGCCGGAGAGGAGTAAAAAGCTCTCATCCTCCATGGATCAGTATAATGCTACAGCAGCGTATTTGAGAAATCATGGGAAGGTGATTTTTTATGTAATGCTGATTACCTTTTTGCAGAGATTTGCACTGTTCTCGGTGACATGGTTTGTATATCGGGCTTTTGGGCTTCACGGGACGAGCGCATATGATGTTGTGATGCTGCAGGCGATCGTGTCAGTATCTGTTGATATGCTGCCGCTTCCGGGAGGAATGGGAATCAGTGAGAATTTGTTTTTGATTATTTTCCGATCAGTTTTTACAGCCGGATTTCTTTTGCCGGGAATGGTTCTGAGTCGGGGAATTGCGTATTATGTACAGCTTTTGTTCAGTGCGGGAATGACAGCATTTTTGCACCTGACTGTGAAGGAGACGGCTGATAGAAGAAAGGTCAAAGTGACCAGAAAAGGTACTTGCAGTTAGATGGGGAGGAAGAGAGATTATGATAGGATTTTATGATTATACAGTTGTTTTGACATATATAAGTCTTGGAATCTCGGTGTTTGGGATGACACAGGCAGTTCACGGCTACTTTAGGACAGCAGTCTTTTGCCTTGCCCTTTCCGGGCTTTGTGATATGTTTGATGGAAAGATTGCCAGGACGAAGAAGAACAGGACCGAGGATGAGAAGGCGTTTGGAATCCAGATAGATTCTTTGTGCGATGTCGTATGCTTCGGAGCATTTCCCGCTCTGATCTGCTATCTCTTGGGTGTACGCGGACCGATCGGAATCGCTGTGATCGTGCTGTACTGTGTGAATTCGGTGATTCGCCTTGCATTTTTCAACGTGATGGAGGCAAAGAACGCGCTTGTGTCTGAGACTGGTGAGAAGTTCTACAGAGGGCTCCCGATCACTTCCATGGCAATCGTCCTTCCACTGACGTTCCTCTCACAGTTTGTGGTACCGGATTTTGTATTCCGCATCCTGCTCCATCTGGCTTTGCTGGTGGTAGGGATGCTGTTTATCACAGATTTTAAGCTGAGAAAGCCTAAGAATTCCACGCTTGCGATGTTGGTTGTCATTGTCGGGACAGCGGTCATCATCATCTTCATGTTCAGCCGTTACCGGATCAGTTTTCATCCGGGGTGGCCGTGGCTTTGTTTCGTCAAGAATATCTAAGTGAAAGCCCGGCAGACTGCTATGTATGCGGTCGGTATGTGAGAAGAGGAATTGAGGAGACAGGCTAATGAAATATATTGACAGAGATGGGAAGATTACGATAGAGAATTCAGCGCAGGACAGACTGCTTAGGTGGCTGTACACACACCGAACGGGCCGCCTGGCGATCCGGATGCTGATCCGGCCGGGCGTGTCAAAAATGGCGGGCCGCCTGCTGAACCAGCGCTGGTCCACATGTCTGATCGGCCCATTTGTGAGAAGCAATCATATCGATATGAGTTGCTATGAAAAAACCAGGTATCATTCCTATAATGAGTTTTTTACGAGAAAACTGAAAGACGGCCAGAGGAATATCGAAGAGGATGAAGAGGCACTCATCAGCCCGTGTGATGGGAAGTTGAGCGTATATCCGATCGGGAGTATGGAAGAGCAGGATGAATTTTGGATTAAAAATACACGATACACGGTGAAGTCGCTTCTTCGCTCAGAGGCTCTTGCAAAGTATTATGAGGGCGGTTATATCTGCATTTTCCGTCTGACAGTAGACGATTATCATCGTTACTGTTACGTGGACGACGGAACGAAGTCGGAAAACCGATATATCAGGGGCGTATTTCACACGGTAAATCCCACGGCAGGCGATGTTTTCCCGATTTATAAAGAGAATACAAGAGAGTATTCTCTCTTACAAAGCAGGCATTTTAAGACGGTTCTCATGATGGAGGTCGGAGCGCTTATGGTGGGCAGGATCACCAATTATCACGGTGCATGCGACGTGAGACGCGCTCAGGAGAAGGGAAGATTTGAATTTGGCGGGTCCACAGTGATCCTGCTGCTGCAGAAAGACGCGGTACGGATAGACGAGGACCTTCTGGAGAATACACGAAAAGGATTTGAAACCTATGTAAAACTGGGGGAGAAGATTGGAAGTAGTGCGCTATAAGAGTCAGCAATAAAACAGCAGAGCATTTCGGAAAGAATCGGAAATGCTCTGCTGTTTTTGACTGTCAGGCAAAGCGGCATGACAGCCAGAGGACTATTGTCTTGGTTAGGGTATGGGTTTATTCCAGAACGGCATCTGCCGGAATGGATAAGGTTTCGGTCTGCCTGGTGAAGCGTTTTCTGAAAACGGCTGCACCTACAAAGCCTGCCAGTGTCCCGCCCAGGATGGCAAGCGCCAGGGCAAGGAGCACAGTGAGTGGCGGATTGAATGCAAACGGGGCGAGAAGTCCCGGAATCGGGGATGCGGTCCCCGGTGCATTGTTTACGATTCCAAGTGCCGCTGCGGCAATTCCTGCCAGTCCGCCGCCGAAGAAGTTGGAGCAGTAGATCGGGATCGGATTGGAAGTAATAATATCTGCCTGCGTGAG
>Ga0129308_1002870_pt1 | contig 13526 bp, 9 predicted proteins | sample L827metagenome_FD_94440 | JGI IMG/M metagenome (GOLD analysis project Ga0129308, IMG submission 94440) | Ring-tailed lemur group fecal microbial communities from Wisconsin, USA - L827 metagenome | ecosystem: Host-associated > Mammals > Digestive system > Large intestine > Fecal | place: USA...
ATAGGAATGTGCTACGCACATTCCCGCGCCGAGCGCGGTCGCTTGCGACATATTACATCTTCGCGCGAGTGCGCATCCACGCGGAGCGTTTTTGTGTCATAGGAGACGAAGTTTCCTATGACATAAAAAACGCCCCTGATAAAATCAGAGGCGAAAATAATATCCGCGCGAAAAGGTACTTAAACGGCGGACAAAATGTCACTTGATTTTATCAGTATCATATAAGTCATTTTGTCCACCTCGCTTTCCTACTTGTTTTTTGTTACTATAGCACGCAAAAACAATCTTGTCAATCAGTTGATCTTTCATACACGTTTTCAGGACAGCCCATTTAATAGTTCAGGACCTGTTTCTCTCCCACCTTTATGATGGAATAGGAGCTTTTCCTGCTGACTCTTTTATTCGTATTTTTCTGCGTAAAAGTCAGTTTTCCCTTTTTGCCTTTCAAATCCTTTGCAGGAATGAATACCCTTTCAAAAGATGAATCCACATATACCTTTTTTATGATTTTGCCCTTGTACTTCACCGCCAGCAGACTGCCTGCCTCCGTATCGATTTCATAGGTAATCCCCTTTTTGGTGCGGGAAATAGCTCTGCACAAAGGCGCCGCCGTTACAAATTCTTCGCTGTGTATCGTTTTATTCTTTGTGATTTTCTCACTGCGGCTGTTCAGCCCGTACAGTTTGATATCTTTTGCCTTTGTGTACTTAAGCTTTAACTGGAATTTCCCGGATTTGACCTCCGCTGTCTTTATTTCTTTATTGTATTTGGCGGCAACCCTGGAAATGCCTTTTGCCTTTCCGGTGATCACAAGCTGATTGTCACGGTATTTTACTTTTACATTTTCCAGTTTGGGAGCGGATACATAGAATGTCCCACTATTCGTCGAAGCAGATGCGGCTGAGACAAACAGTGCATTAATCGCCAAAATACTGATTAGAGTAGCAAAAATAATTTTGTTTTTCATTTTTTTAAGCATTTTTCCTTGTATGATGTTTATAAAAGCTTAACATCAACTTTCCTTTCTTTTTTAATATTGTGGTTTAATACCTTCAGATACTATGGACATTTGATTTTTTCCTGAAACTTTGACAATACACCTCCTTTCTTTGCTTTTTAGAATATTTTGGTTACTTCTATCCTATCACTGATTTCTTAAGCTTCGTCTGAAAAAATCTGAAAAATTCTTAATTATTTCTATACCATTATATTATGATATGATAGTTTTAGTAAGAAAAAGGGCTGGGAATAAAATGAACAACAATATATTAATCATAGAAGATGACAAAGATATACGGGAAAGAATACGATTTTTGTTAGAAAGCGAAAGTTTCGTTGGAGTAAAAGCACAGAATGGTTTAGAAGGGTTAAAGACATGTGAAGAAATTAGATTTCAAGTATGGCAGGCAGCCATATAAACCACCTGCCATATAAAATAAATAATACACTCTCTTTCTATTCCCACTCAATCGTCCCGCATGGCTTCGGCGTCAGGTCATAAAGCACGCGGTTCACGCCCGGCACCTCATGGGTGATGCGGTCGGTAATATGCTCCAGCAGCTCGAACGGTACGTTCTCAACCGTGGCTGTCATCGCGTCAACGGTATTGACTGCGCGCAGAATGACGGGATATGCGAACGTGCGGGCGCCGTTTACTACGCCTACCGAACGGAAGTCCGGGACAGCCGTGAAGTACTGCCATACCTTGCCCTCAAGGCCGTTCTTTGCGAACTCTTCACGCAGGATCGCGTCGGATTCACGCACAATCTCGAGACGGCCACGTGTGATCGCGCCGAGGCAGCGCACGCCGAGGCCCGGTCCCGGGAACGGCTGACGGTATACCATGCCGTCCGGCAGGCCGAGTGCCTTACCTACGACACGCACCTCGTCCTTGAACAGGAACTTCAGCGGCTCAACAAGCTCAAACTTCAGATCCTCCGGCAGACCGCCAACGTTGTGATGCGCCTTCACGCCGTCGCTCTCGATGATATCCGGATAGATCGTACCCTGCGCGAGGAACTCAATGCCCTCCTGCTTGCGGGCCTCCTCCTCGAACACGCGAATAAACTCCGCACCGATGATCTTACGCTTCTTCTCCGGCTCTGCTACGCCTGCCAGCTTGTCCAGGAAACGGTCAACCGCATCGACGTATACAAGGTTCGCGTCCATCTGGTTGCGGAATACCTCAACTACCTGCTCCGGCTCGCCCTTGCGCAGCAGTCCGTGATTGACGTGTACGCAGACAAGCTGTTTCCCGATCGCCCTGATCAGCAGCGCCGCTACAACAGAGGAATCCACTCCGCCTGAGAGCGCGAGCAGAACCTTCCTGTCCCCGACCTGTGCGCGGATCTGTTCGATCTGTTCCGCGATAAAATCATTTGCGAGAGCGGCTGTCGTGATACGCTCCATCGTCTCCGGTCTTTTGTTGTTGTCCATAATTACCTCCCGTAATTTTTGATGATTGAAGCGCCAAAATTACTGTTCAGGCCAAAGTCATGTACCTGCTGCATGGCTGCCGGAAAACATGGTTCAGCCAAAATCTTTCTGACGCTTTCGCTATCGTCTATCATAACAAAATATGGAAACTGCGTCAATCTCCCTGTACATGAAAAATCAAAGTTATGATTCAGGCGGCAGTTGCAGGCTGCCGGTCACGCAAAACAGACAATAGCCGGGATTGATTGAAAAGCTGCAACGCGAACAGAAGCATTCCGAGCACAGAGAGCAGCTTTCCTGCAGCCAGCCCTGGCGCATGGTACACGATCTCGATTTCATGACTTCCAGCCTGAAGTGCAAAGCCGAGAAACGCCGTATTGACCTTTTCTGTGATCACGTAATGGTCGTCCACCTTTACCGTGAAATGCTCATCGTAGGGGATCGACGAGATGAAGCAGCCTGCAGTCTCTGTATCGACTCTGCCGCAGATCCGGCTGCCCTTTGTGCGCGCCTTGTCGACGGTAAATTCAGACTGGCAGAGCTCTCCCATATCCACAGACGGGCCGGTATAGCAGCGGATTCCCGTAAGCTCATACTCTCCCTCCCCAAAGGTAAGCTCCACCTGCGTCTGCCCTGCCTCCAGCGGAACTGCGTATGTAAATACGGTATTCCCGTTCTTGTAGATATGGTACGCGCTCGTGAGCTTGTTCTGTACGCCCGACAGCCAGATCGAGAGATCACGCGACCGTTGCAGGTTCTTCACATTAAATTGCAGATATAAGATGCCGCTTTCGTCTCTTTGTTCAATTTGTGCCGTGACGGTCTGCGTGCGGTCAGCCTTGATATGGTAGCCTTCGTCGGTCTGAAAAATAGTAAGCGCCTCTGCTCCATCCATAGGTAACAAAAAATTACATTTTGCAATTTCCGTATCTTCATATCCTATCGTATCATCCTGTTCTGCCATTACTGATTCGGATCTCTTCTGATCTGTCTCATTCCATCCTGCCAGATTCCTTACGGCTGCTCGTTGTTCGGTTCTCTCCTGTCCTGAAATAACTGTCCTTTCTGCATTTTCATCCGGCTTACTCAGTCTGGCTAACCCAGCCGACCGCTCCGCTACTGCGTACGTTCCGAACACAGCCTGACTGAACGGGAACACAAGAGCATTGTACTGTTCCTCCGAGATCAGACGATTGGTCACGTAGCCGATCGGCGCAGTATTATCATTTTTGTAAATCTTTACATGCTCCTGATGAAGCTCCAGCTCATAGCCTGCTTTTTCAAGCGCAGTTGTCACACTCTGCGGCGCATCTTCTGTGGTGACAATGTATTTGACACCCATAAGCGCCCGGAACACCGGATTTGCAGACGCCTGCTGAACCAGATAGTTGCGTGAGGGCTCCTCGACATCGAACGTGTCCATGCGGAATTTGTGGTATGCACTGTTGTAGGCTGAGGAGTAGACCGAAGTAATGTACTGCCCGGTATCCCAGATCCGGTTTACATTTGCCCCGTTTTCAGCAGAAGTACCGTACTGCTCGATCCGGTAAAACCCGTCTTCCTGTGCAAGCACCTCTCTGACTGCTGCTCCGATCGCCGGATCCGTCTCACGCTCGTACGTCTCCCTGCTCTCGATGTTCTGTACGCCGTGCATGGAGCTCCCGAACACGATCAGAAAAAGGACAGGCGCTGCGAGGAGCGCCGCAGCCCGCTTTCTCCAGCAGAACACAAAGTAACACAGCAGCATGATTCCTGCGTCAATCAGCAGCAGATTGTAACGTTCCGCTGTCGGATCATAACCGCTCTCCCGAAGCAGGAGGAAGATAGTCGAAAGGTACGGCAGGCCCGATACCATATACCACAGATATCTTCTGGCGGAATATCTCCTGCTCCGATCACCTTCAAAAACTGTTCTATTCAAGTTTTTTTCACTACGATACCGTAAACATCCCTTTTTTCGGATCAATAGCCTGTTCTGACAAAATTCACAATCCGCGCCTGCAGACAACACTGCTGCGCTGTCCATCTTTGCGTGCTCCTCCAACCGCCTGAGATAATACAAAATAACATAAACGAGAAGCGGCAGAAACGGAATCAGCACCTTTTCGCGGATGTACAGCCCTCCGTTCAGAAGCCACAGAACCGCCGGGATGGTCAACATGGCGATGCTGCACCAGGCCAGCAGCCGTTCGCTCCACTTTCTCCAGAAGATTCCGGCGGTCAGAGCCGTGATGAGAAGTGTCGTCAGCCCGACGCCGTAGGAGCTGTAGAGCACGCGGAAGACAGAAATCTCCGGCGTCAGCAGCTCAGACACAGAAAAGCCTCCCGCACCGCCCACGGCCTCGCGTCCCGCAAGCGCCTTTGCCGTCGGCAGGAGCAGAACTGCGCTCATCAAAACGGCTGTTCCCATCGGCAGCAGAAAGCAAATGCCATCTCTGCAAAATGCTAAAACGGATCTCAGGCCATGCAGAAGATATCTGCTCCGGCAATTTCCTCTGCCAAGAAGCAATGTGCCGTATACGTTTCTGCCCGCTTTCTTCTGTGCCGTTCCGGCAGCTTCTTTCTTCACTGCTGCCCCTGCAGCTTCTTTCTTCGCTGCTACCCCGGCAGCTTCTTTCTTCGACGCTGCCCTGGCAATTTCGTTCTTCGCTGCTGCCCCCGCAGCTTCTTTCTTCGACGCTGCCCCGGCAGCTTCTTTCTTCGCTGCTGTTCCCGCCAGCTCTTTCCTCTGTGCCCAACAGTGCAGCCCGTAGATTACGAGCGCAAGCATTCCGCCGATGCTGTAATAAAAGCTCGTCAGGATCATCAGGAACACGGCCACCGTATACAGTCCGGTCTTATGCGATTCGAAATACCGGTCCACCCCTATGAACGCCAGGCACAGAAACGGCATATAGTTCACGAACATGACCTGCTTCGACGCGTGATAGATCATTGGCCCGGCGAGCACCAGCATCAGGGCGCCGCCAAACGAGAAAAATGCTCCAAAGCCGCGGCGCATAAGCCACCGGTAAAAGATCAGCGCTGAGGCGGCGAGCCCAGTGATGGAAGCTGCCATCAGGTAATCTCCCATCTTCACAAAGGGAAACAGATAAGAAAGCAGGATAACCGGGCTGTACAGGCCGTAATACGCGTAATGGTAGATATTCTGGCCGCCCCCGAGACTCAGGGCAAACTCCGGGAAAAGCTCTCCCGTCTCATAAAACTGCCTGCGGAAGTAGTCCGGGATCACGCTGTGCTGGCTGTTCCAGTCAACACTTGAACCGAAAATGCCGAATCTTCCCACGAAGAACCAGCAGAAGAACAGCGTCAGAATAACGAGAAGCGCTTCCTTTTGTATTGTCCTGCGCCTCATACCGCGAGCCCCTCCCGCTTCCCATAGTTTTTCTGCCTCCTGTGCCTTTCCTGCTTCGCGTATTCTTCTTCCTTCGTATATTTATCCTGTCCGCCGTAATCTACCTGTGTCGTATCTTCTTCCTTTGTGTACTTATCCTGTCTGATGAATCCTTCCAGTTGCTTATTCTTTCCCTGTCTGCTGTATTCTTCCTGTTCTATATCCTCTTTCTGCGCCGCATGCGCTTCCTGCATCCTGCACGCCCCACTCTGCTCCCGCAGGATATAGACCGGCCTGTGCTTTACCTCGAGGTAGGTCCGCGACAGATACCACGCCGAGATCCCGCTGCAGAGAAGCTGCACGCCGCTCACGAAGAACACGAGTCCGCCGATCAGCAGCAAAGCCGGTACATGGCGGCCTGAGAGCGATTCCACACCGCCTGCCAGCAGCAGGATGAGTGAAAGGACGCTAAAGACCGCCCCGAATGCGAGCGCGAGCATCAGAGGCGCCGTCGAGAAGCCCGTGATTCCCTCCGCCGCGTACGCGAACAGCTTGTGCAGGGGCCATTTCGTCTCCCCGGCAGAGCGTTCCACGTTCTCGTACTCGATCCACTCCGTCCGAAAGCCAACCCACTCGAAAATCCCCTTTGAAAAACGGCTGCACTCCCCAAGCTCGAGCACAGCATCCACCATACTGCGCCTCATGAGCCGGAAATCGCGTGCGCCGCGGGCAAGCTTCGTGCCGCAGATCCGGTTCGCGAAGCCGTAAAACCGGTCCGATAAAAAGGATCGGAAGCCCTCCTCTCCCGTCCGGTCCGCCCTGCGCGCTGCCACGCAGTCACAATCCCCGCGCTGCAGCAGCCGGTACATCCGCGGCAGAAGCGACGGCGGATCCTGCAGGTCTACGTCCATGACGGCCACATAATCTCCCGTCGCAGCCTGAAGCCCGGCATAGATCGCCGCCTCTTTGCCGAAATTGCGTGAAAACGACAGGTAACGGCAGCGCCCGTCCGCCTGATTCAGCCGTTTCATGATTGCAAGCGTCTCATCGCCGGAACCGTCGTCCACAAAAATCAGCTCGAACGACGTCTCCTGCATCGTCTTCATCACTGCTGTCATTTCCCTGTAATAAATCGGAAGCGCCTCCGCCTCATTCAGACAGGGCACAATAATTGAAATTCTGTCCATTCCTTTCGCCTCCTGAATCTCCCATCCATTTTCATTCCCGCAGGTAACAAGCCTGGCAGCCGTGCCAGGTGCTGGCATCCTACCAGAAGCATTCCCATCCGAACGCCGCTGTATTCCACGTCTTTGACATGCTTCCTGCTCCTGATCTTTTTCCATCATAGAACGCCTTTCTTAAGATCCCCCGAAAGCAAACCTTAAGATTTCTTAAGCACTTTCGTTTTTTTGCTGAAATAGTGTATAATGTCCTTATCTTTTGATATGGAGGCTTTTTTCATGAATGAACCGCATATTCTCGTCGTCGACGACAACCCGGAGATCCGTGAGATCATACAGATACTTCTTGGCGGGGAAGGTTTTGACGTGACTCAGGCGGCAAACGGAGATCAGGCGCTCTCGCTGCTTGGAGAACAGCCGTTTGAACTGATTATTCTTGATATCATGATGCCAGGACTTAACGGCTATCAGATCTGCCGGAAAATCCGCGAGACCAGCAATGCGCCGATCCTCTTTCTCAGCGCGCGCACGAAGGACAGTGACAAGACGCTCGGTTTCTCGAGCGGCGGGGACGATTACCTCGCCAAGCCGTTTTCTTACACGGAGCTTGTCTGGCGCGTGAAGGCACTGCTGCGCCGCCGCAATGTTTACGACAAAACAGAAGCCGCGCAATCTGAGGCCTGCCCCGCCAAAATCACATACAATCATCTGGAGATCGACGAGGAATCCGCCGAAGTGCTGCTGGACGGCAAAGCGGTCGAGCTGACGGACACAGAATTCGCCATGCTGCTCCTGCTCGTCAAAAACCGCCGCCAGACCTTTTCCGCGCAGCGGCTGTACGAGGCCGTCTGGGAGGAGCCGTACTATTACGGTGCAAACAATACCGTCATGGTCCACATCCGCAACCTGCGGCGCAAAATAGAGCCGGATCCGTCGAATCCGACCGTAATCAAAACCGTATGGGGAAAGGGGTACCGCTGTGATTAGGAAACTGTACAACCGCCTGCGCTCACTGAAAATCAGCACCCAGCTTCTTCTTCTGCTCGCGGCAGTCGGCTTATCCGCCGTGATTCTTTACGATTTTCTATGGATGCATAAATGGGAGGTTTACGGGGCTTTGAGCGATATTTCCATTCTCCAGAATGATGTGATGGGGCCGGAAGGCTTTCTTGACACGCTTGTTGAAGAAGCACCGAAATATAATCTCCCGGATTCAGAAGAGGATGAAGAGGGAGTCGAAGCAATCAGACCGTTTCTGGAGCTTGCAGACAAATATACCTCCCTGTATCTCTACGATCATGAGAACGGGCTGTACATCACCGGTACCGTCTCAGAGGCACTGCTGGATGACCCGTTCTATGATGCTCCTTTCGACCTGTTCTACCGTCTGACAAACGGAGAAGGAGAACGCAGCTATAATGGCCCACTGAAGTTCCGAAATGGTTATGCCGACGTCTATGTCCTGTTCTATCATTCGGCGCGTTTTGTATTCCTGTGGTTTCTATTCTCTTTCTCCTGCGCCGTAATATATTTCATTGTAGTTTTTCTGTATTTTATCCGGCGTAAGATGAAGGCTGTCCTGCGCATCAAAAATGAAATCCTGCGTATGTCCGCAGGCGATCTCGAGCATCCGCTCCCGGAGCTCGGCGGCGACGAGATCGGAATTCTGGCGCACGAGCTCGACCAGCTCCGCCTCACGCTTTCCTCGACGATCCGCCGGGAACAGGAGAGCCGTCTCGCGAACCAGGATCTGATCACGGCGATGTCGCACGACCTGCGCACGCCGCTCACGGTTCTGCACGGTTATCTCGAGGTCATAAAGCTCGGACGCAACCCCGATATGCAGGCGGAATACCTCGACCGTTGTCTCGCGAGGACCGAGGATATCCAGACGCTGACCGACAGGATGTTTGAGTATGCGCTCGTCTATGAGGAAAATGAGGACGTGCAGCTCGAGGAGATAACGCTTCCGCACATTCTGGACGCTTTGAGGGAGCACTGCGAATATCTGCGGCTGACGGGATTTGAGACCTGCCTGTCGTGTGCGGATGATGACACAGACGGATGTATGTCTTTTGCAAACGATGGCATGAATACCTACCTGGCGGACGCGACGATGCTCGCGCGTGTGTTTTCCAATCTTGTCTCAAACATCATCAAATACGGCAATAAAAAGGAGCCGGTCATCATCACCGGCTCCACAGGACCTGACGGTCTGCATCTTTCATTTTCAAACGCTGTGCGGACAGAGTACAGCGCACAGGAAAGCAACCACATCGGACTAAAGAGCGTAAGCAGGATGGCCGAGCTGATGCACGGCGATTTCCGTTCCACAATAACAGACGGGCGCTTTCTGGCAGAGCTTATCCTGCGGCGTGCAATATCAAACTAAACTGGCTCCTGAAAACATACTTCAGGAGCCCCAAATCCTCCTTACAGGCTCGCCGTCTTCTCAATCGGCGTATACCCGTTCTCCTGCAGCGTGCGGATGATCCGCGCCTTGTGCTCCGTGCCGAATGCCTCGAGCGTGATCGTGAGCTCCACGGCCGCATTGCGGTTCGTGCTCACGAACTGGTTGTGGTCGAGCTTGATCACATTGCCCTGCTGCTCCGCGATCACGGACGCCACGCGCACGAGCTCGCCCGGACGGTCAGGCAGCAGCACCGACACCGTGAAAATACGGTCGCGCTGGATCAGGCCGTGCTGGACGACGGACGACATCGTGATGACGTCCATGTTGCCGCCGCTTAAGACGGATACTACTTTCTTATTCTTCACATCGAGATGCTTCAGCGCCGCCACGGTGAGCAGCCCGGAATTCTCGACAATCATCTTGTGATTCTCAACCATGTCGAGGAAGGCCACGATCAGCTCATCGTCGCTGACGGTGATGATATCGTCGATATTCTCCTGAATATACGGGAAAATCGTGCGGCCCGGCGTCTTCACAGCCGTACCGTCTGCGATCGTGTTGGCGCTTGGCAGCGTCACGACCTCGCCCGCCGCGAGCGAAGCCTTCATGCAGGCAGCCTCCTCCGGCTCGACGCCGATCACCTTAATCTTCGGATTCAGCAGCTTCGCAAGCGTCGAGACGCCTGTCGCCAGTCCGCCGCCCCCGATCGGCACGAGGATATATTCGACGAGCGGGAGCTCCTTGACGATCTCCATCGCAATCGTCCCCTGGCCTGTCGCGACGGCCGGATCATCGAACGGATGGATAAACGTATAGCCGTTCTCCTCCGCAAGCTGGTACGCGTACTCGCACGCCTCGTCGTAAACGTCGCCGTGCAGCACAACCTCCGCGCCATAGCTCTTGGTCCGGTTCACCTTGATTAACGGTGTCGTCTCCGGCATCACAATGACGGCCTTGCAGCCGTATGCCTTCGCGGCGTAGGCGACGCCCTGCGCGTGGTTGCCCGCAGAAGCCGTTATCAGTCCCTTCGCGCGCTCCTCCTCCGAAAGTGTGCTGATCTTGTAGTAGGCACCGCGGATCTTGTATGCCCCCGTCACCTGCATATTCTCGGCCTTCAGATATACCTTATTGCCCGTCTGCGCGCTGAAATACTCGCTATAAATCAGCTTCGTCTCCTGAATCACACGCTTCACGCACTCGGAAGCTTCCTCAAATGTCTCTAATGTAAGCATAATCTTCTCTCCTGCCCTATGCATTCTGCTTCAAATTGAACAGCGCATTCACAAACTCGTCTGCATTGAATTTCTGGAGATCGTCGATCGACTCGCCGACTCCGATGTATTTGACCGGGATCCCGAGCTCCGAGTGGATTGCGACCGCAATGCCGCCCTTCGCCGTCCCGTCCAGCTTCGTCAGGATAATGCCCGTGATATCGGCCACCTCCTTGAACTGTCTCGCCTGCGCAAGCGCGTTCTGCCCCGTCGTGCCGTCGAGCACAACGAGCGTCTCCCGGAACGCCTCCGGGTACTCCCGCTCCAGAATGCGGTTGATCTTGCCAAGCTCGTTCATCAGATTCTTCTTATTATGAAGGCGTCCGGCCGTGTCGCACAGCAGCACATCCGCATTGCGGGCCTTAGCCGCAGCGATCGCGTCGTAGACAACGGAGGCCGGATCGGAACCCTCCTGACCGCTCACGATATCAACCCCGGCGCGGTTCGCCCACTCGGTAAGCTGCTCTCCGGCCGCCGCGCGGAACGTATCCGCCGCCGCGAGGACGACCTTGCGGCCCTGATCCTTCAGCTTGCCCGCCAGCTTGCCGACACTCGTCGTCTTCCCCACACCGTTGACACCGATCACGAGCACGACAGACTTGCGGTTCTCGAACTCGTACGCCGTCTCACCCACATTCATCTCGCTCTTGATGCTGTCAATCAAAAGCTGCTTGCACTGCGCGGGCTCCCGGATATTCTGCTCCTTCACCTTGCGCTTCAGCTCCTCGATAATCGACGTCGTCGCGTTGATGCCGATATCGCCCATGACGAGGATCTCTTCAATTTCATCATAGAAATCATCGTCAATGCTCGAAAATCCGCTGAAAATCGCATCGATGCCGGATACGATATTGTCCCTCGTCTTGGCAAGCCCTGCGACAAGCCGCTTAAAAAAGCCTTTCTTTTCTTCCATACTGCCTCACTCCCATCCACGCTGCCTCTATTCGTCCAGATCTTCTTCAATCAGATTCACCGATACCAGCGCGGAGACGCCCTTCTCCTGCATCGTAATGCCGTACAGGCGGTCCGCGGCGGACATCGTTCCTCTTCTGTGTGTTATAATAATAAATTGTGTATGCTTTGTCAACTTGTGAAGATAACCGGCGTAGCGGTCCACATTGCTCTCGTCAAGCGCCGCCTCGATCTCGTCGAGCAGGCAGAACGGCGAGGGCTTCAGATTCTGGATCGCGAACAGCAGAGCAATCGCCGTCAGGGACTTCTCACCTCCTGAGAGCTGCATCATGTTCTGGAGCTTCTTACCCGGCGGCTGCGCGATAATCCGCACGCCTGCCTCGAGGATATCCTCATCCTCAACAAGCTCGAGCGTACCGCGCCCTCCGCCGAAAAGCTGCTTGAACGCCTTGTCGAACTCCGCCTGGATCCGCGAGAACTGCTCCTTAAACTGCGTGCGCATGCCGTTGTCGAGCTCCTCAATGATCTTGAGAAGCGCCTCCTCGGCCTTCTGCAGATCCTCATGCTGGGCCGACAGGAACGTATGACGCTCCGACAGCTCCTTGTAATCCTCAATCGCGTTGACGTTGACGCTGCCGAGTCCTTTGATCTCGCTCTTGAGCGTCTGGATATTTTTCTTCAGGGCAGCCGGGGAATCGAACGACTCATCCCGCAGCTCTTTCGCTGCGCCGTACGCGAGCCCGTACTCCTCCCAGATATAGCTTGCCTGGTGATCCTTCTGTTCATTTAATTTCTCAAGCTGTGCGTTCAGGCGGAAATTCTCGCGGTCGAGCAGCGTCATGCGGTTCGACAGCTCCTCCCGCGTCTCAAAGAACCGCTTGTGCACGGCGCTTCTGTCCTCGCGGCGCTTCGTCAGGGCCCCGATCTCCGTGCGGACCGCCTGCTCCGCCTCATCCGAGCCTGCAAGCGTCGCTTCGATCGCCGCGATCTGGGACTCCTTCTCCCCGATGCTCTCTGCGGCCTGCGCGATCTCCTGCTCATACTGCGCCTTCTCGAGCGCAAGCGTGCGCTCCTCCTCCTGCAGGCGGTCAATACTCTGACGCACAAAAGAAATCTGCTGCTCCAGCTTTGCTCGCTCAAGCTGCAGCTTCTGCGTATCCTCGAGAATACGGGCCGCATCCTGACGCTTCGCATCCAGAGTGTGCTGCCTGTCCTCCGTCTCCTGTGTGAGCAGCTTCTCCTGCTCCTCGGACTGTACGAGCTCCTGCTGCTCCTTCTCCTGGCTCTCGCGAATCTCCCGGATCTGCCCCTCGAGCTCTCCGGACTCCGAACGGATCCGCCGGTAGCCCTGCGACGTGCTGCCGGTCTTCTCCTGCAGCTCCGACAGACGCAGCTTCGCCGTATTCTGTGCAAGATACTCCTGCTGCAGCTCTTCCTTCAGCCGGACAAGCTCATCGCGCAGTCCGTTCCGTTCCCGGCGCGTACCGTCGATCTCCTGCTGCAGCCTCGCAAGAATCTGGCCGCGCTTGCTGACGCGCTTCTCCAGCTCCTCAATCTCACGCCGCCGTCCGAGCAGGTTGCTGGAATTCTTGAACGCGCCGCCGCTCATGGAACCGCCGGGACTCAGCAGCTCCCCGTCCTTCGTGACGATGCGCAGAGAGTGGCGGTACTTGCGTGCGAGCGCAATCGCGTTGTCAATCTGGTCGACAACGACCGTCTTGCCGAGCAGGGACTGCACGAGCTCCCCGTACCGCTCCCCGGCGCTCACAAGCGACGATGCAAGGCCGATCACGCCGCGCTCCTTTAATGCCTGCGGCGACTGGAAGCTGCCCCGGCCTGAGATGCCCGTAAGCGGCAGGAACGTCGCCCGCCCGAATTTATTCTTTTTCAAATACTCAATCTGGCGCTTGGCCGTCTCCTCCGTATCGGTGACGATATTCTGGATGCTGCCGCCGAGCGCCGTCTCGATCGCGACCTCA
>Ga0129308_1002871_pt1 | contig 13525 bp, 8 predicted proteins | sample L827metagenome_FD_94440 | JGI IMG/M metagenome (GOLD analysis project Ga0129308, IMG submission 94440) | Ring-tailed lemur group fecal microbial communities from Wisconsin, USA - L827 metagenome | ecosystem: Host-associated > Mammals > Digestive system > Large intestine > Fecal | place: USA...
AATATGTAGCTTTAACGAAAGATTTCTATCTGAAAATGTAATTTTAATTGCATAAAACTTGCCTAAATGTTTGGTTGGTATCAGAATTGTTTTTACCTTTGCACTCGCTTTTCAGAAGTAAAGCATTCGGGGTGTAGCGCAGTCCGGTTAGCGCACCTGCTTTGGGAGCAGGGGGTCGTGGGTTCGAATCCCGCTACCCCGACAGAAATTAATAAGCTACTGATTTTCAGTAGCTTATTTTTGTATATATCACTTTTCTACTTATCCAAATAGCAACGTAAAGCAACTCCCTTTTCCCACAGCAGACTGCACCGTAATATTGCCGCCATGCCGATTCATCACTTGTTTACATAAACTGAGCCCGATGCCCGAACCGGAAGGCTTGGTGGTGAAGAACGGTACAAAAATCTTATCCTGCACTTCCGGTAAGATGCCTTCACCATTGTCGCTGACGGTAATAAGGCATTGCCACGAGAGGGCGGGTAGCATCTTCACTTCTATCAGGGGATGTTCCTTCCTGCTACATGCTTCTTTGGCGTTTTTAATCAGATTAATCAGTACTTGTTCTATCTGTGTCCGGTCTATTTGGAGTATGCGGTCGGTCTCCGGAAGCTCTATCCGGATATACTCTTCCGAAAACAGCTTCTGCAAATCCTGCAACAGCTCGCGGACGGCAACCGGACGACGAACGGGGGCGGGGAGCCTTGTCAGCTTGCGGTAGTTCTCCACAAATTCCAGCAAGCCCTTGCTGCGGCGGTGGATGGTCTGCATTCCCTGCCGCATGACGGGGTAGTTCTTTTCCGACACTTCCCGTTCGCTCAAGGTCTCGGAGAGGGAGATGATAGGAGTAATCGAATTCATTATTTCGTGCGTCAGCACACGTATCAGCTTTTGCCACGCTTCCATCTCATTACGCTCCAGTACGCGGGTACGGAAATTCTTCATTGCTTCGGAAAGCTCGTCCACCATATCTTCCATAGAACGGTTCTTGTAGGGAGAACGGAAGGACAACATCATATCATCATAGCGCAGGCTCTCTGCCAGGTGACGCATCATGCGCACCTGCATCATCTGCAGACGGTACAGATGAACGGCAATCGCCAGTAATATCAAGAAAGCCATCAGTGCGCTGAACCACAGTCCGGCATCTACCAGCAGATAAACGCCGACCGAAAACAAGGCTATGCCGATGATGTGCAGTGCTACAACTAATGAATACCGTTTCATAAGCCTAACTTTTCAAGTTTCCGGTACAAGGCGAAGCGGGTAATGCCCAAGTATTCGGCTGCACGGGTCACATTTCCTTCACTGAGCCGCATGGCGCGTTCCACGGCCTGCCGTTCCAGCTGTTCCAGGTTGAGGACTTCCTCTTCCTTCTTCTGACGGGAAGCCGAAGCCTGGAGCATGAAGTTCTCCGGACGGAGCATGGAACCGTCTCCCAATATCACGGCACGTTCCATAGTATGCTGCAGCTCGCGTACATTGCCCGGCCAGGCATACTTCAATAGTTTGTTCTTTGCCTCGCGGGTCAGGCCGCGCATCTCCTTCTGATATTTGCGGGCATAGCGTTGCAGAAAATACTCTGCCAGCAGGAGGATGTCGTTTCCACGTTCCCGTAGCGGGGGGATATGGATTTCGATGGTGTTGATGCGATACAGCAGGTCCTGACGGAATTCTCCCTCGTCCACCAGACGACGGATGTCCGCATTGGTGGCACAGATGAGCCGCACATCAATGGGCATAGCCTGCGTGCTTCCCAGGCGGCTGATGCATCGTTTCTCGATGGCAGTCAGTAGTTTGGCCTGCATGGGTAGGGAGAGATTACCTATCTCGTCCAGAAAAAGCGTGCCGCCGGTTGCCACTTCCATACGCCCGGCTTTCGCTTTCCGTGCATCGGTGAAGGCGCCCTTCTCGTAACCGAACAATTCACTTTCGAACAACTGCTCGGGGATACTGCCGAGGTCTATCGTGACAAACGGCTTTCCATAGCGGGGAGAATTGCGGTAAAGCAGGCGCGCTATCACATCCTTTCCGGTTCCATTCTCACCCAATATAAGTATGTTGGCGTCCGTGTCACGCAGCTTCTCCACGGTAGAGAAGACCTGCTGCATGATAAGAGAATCACCTATAACAACCTCTTCTGAACCTCCCGCTGTAGCATTGCTCAGTACTTCCACCTGCTCCTTCAGCAAATTCACTTCGGTCCGGGAACGGCGCAGCTTCATGCCCGAAGAAAGGGTGGCCAGCAACTTTTCCTTCTCCCACGGCTTGGGAATAAAATCCGTAGCCCCCGCTTTGATGGCGCGTACCGCCTTATCCGTATCGGCATAGGCGGTCATGAAGATGACCACAGCTTGCGGGTCGATATTTAGAATCTGCTTCAAGCTGTCGAAACCCTCCTGCCCGCTAATGGCATCACGGCTGAAGTTCATATCCAACAGAATAATGTCCGGACGGAAAGTAGTCATAAAATGCTCTATGCGGTCGGGCGTCACCGCCACCTTTATCTTCTCGGCGTAGGGTTCGAGAAGCAGGTTCAGAGCAAAGAGGACATCCTCATTATCATCTACAATCAATATTTTACCTAACTGTTCCATATGTACAATTTGCTTGATGGCAAAGATAAGTATAATATCCATGTGTTGTGCGTGCATTATCGCACTATTTTTGTGCGTAACTGCACATATATAGAGCACTTGCAATCCATTCAATCATCTATAATACAGATAATTATGTTTATGGCATGGAATTTGAACCTTTTAGAGCAAAGAAAACGACTATGCATCAGAATATATTTGTATTACTCATCACACTCTGTTTGGTATCGGGTACCGCCGCCCAGGACCACATGCTGGAGCTGACTTTGGAAGAAACCATCGAGCAGGCCCGCCAGCAGTCTCCCGACGCCCAAAATGCCCGCCATAGCTTCCGTTCCGCTTATTGGAATTACAAATACTACTGCGCCAACTACCTGCCGACACTTAAGCTTACTTCCACCCCCTATCTGGACCGTGCCATCAACAAAGTGACTCAAAGTGACGGAAACGTCAAGTTCATAGAGCAAAACCTGCTGAGTACCGACCTGACACTGAGCCTGACACAAAACGTGCCGTGGACCGGAGGTACCGTCTTCATTGAAACGGCAGCGCAACGCCTCGACCTTTTCAGCAGCGACACCTACTCCTGGCAGACTTCACCCGTCAACATCGGATACAGCCAATCCTTGTTTGGCTATAACAGCCTGAAGTGGGACCGCCGCATCGAGCCCATCCGTTACCGCGAAGCTAAAAAGACGTATGTAGAAACCCTTGAACTTGTTGCCGCCAATGCCACAGAGAAATTCTTCAACCTGGCCAAAGCACAAAGTAATTTCGAGATAGCCAATGCCAACTATGCCAATGCCGACACCTTATATATATATGCGCAAGGACGATATAACATCGGCACCATCAGCGAGAACGAGATGCTGCAACTTGAGCTCAACAAACTGACCGAGGAAACCAACTGCATGAATGCCCGCATCGAAGTGGAGAACTGCATGCAGGAACTCCGTTCCTACCTCGGCATCCAGGAAGACCTCCATATAAAGGTAAGGATAGACAACCGGGTGCCCGACCTGCACATCGACCTGGATGCCGCGCTGATGCTTGCCAACGAAAACAGTCCGGAGATGCAGAACATGCTGCGCCGCAAGGTGGAGAGCGAGAGTGCCGTGTCCCGTGCCAAAGCCAATGCCGGACTGAAAGCAGACATCTACCTGCGTTTTGGCTTGACACAAACTGCCGGCAAACTGAAAGATGCCTACCGGAAACCTCTGGACCAGCAATACGTCAGCCTGGGCATCACTCTCCCCATCCTGGACTGGGGGCGTGGAAGAGGGCAAGTACGCGTGGCACGTTCCAACCGCGATCTTGTCTACACGCAGGTGGAGCAGGACAAGACGGATTTCGACCTGAACGTGCGGAAACTCGTAAAACAGTTTAACCTGCAAGCACAGCGGGTGAACATAGCCGCCCGCACAGACCATACGGCACAACGGCGTGCCGAAGTGGCCCGCAAACTCTACCTGCTTGGCAAGTCCTCGGTACTGGACCTCAACGCTTCTATTACAGAAAAAGATACAGCACGGAGGAATTATGTCACAGCTCTTTATAATTATTGGAGTTTGTATTATACACTGAGAAGCATCACACTATACGACTTTGAAAAAGAGGAGTCACTGGCAGAAGACTTGGAAAGAGTCATTGATGAAAAAAATATACAGTGATAAAATAACGGAATACGTTTTAGTAAAAGCAGACCGGAGATTTACTAAAACTCCGGTGACAATTTACTAAATCTCCGATAAAGTTTTAGTAAAACTCGGTTCCCATATTCAGAAGTACTTCTGAAGGGGGTATATCTAAAAAGAAAAAAGTACATAAAATATTACATTATGGATATAAAACTTGAAAAGAAACCCTGGTACATCCGTTACCGCTACTACCTGGCGGGAGGTGCTGCCTTCCTTGCCTTCCTGGTCTATGTAATCACCCTTTCGCTCGGTCCCAGCAAGCTGCGCATCGAGCAAGACAACATACAGATAGCCGAAGTAAAAAACGGCAAGTTTATGGAATATGTAGACGTGGAGGGATTGATTCAGCCCATACTCACCATCAAGATCAATGCACGCGAAGCCGGAAGTGTGGAGCGCATCATAGGAGAGGAGGGGAGCCTGCTACGGCAAGGAGACACCATCCTCGTCCTTGAGAATCCAGACCTGCTGCGCAGCATCGAGGACCAGCGCGATGACTGGGAAAAACAGCTCATCACCTACCGCGAAAAAGAGATTGAGATGGAACAGCAAAGTCTGAACCTGCAACAGCAAGCCTTGCAGACCGACTACGACCTTAACCGCCTGCGCAAGAGCTTCACCCTTGACCAAGAGGAATACCGCATGGGCATCAAGAGCAAAGCACAGCTTGAAGTTTCTGAAGACGAGTACAACTATAAAGTGCAGAATGCCCGCCTACAACGCGAAAGCCTCCGTCATGACTCTGCCGTCACCGTCATCCGCAAAGACCTCATCAAGAACGACCGCGAACGCGAGCGGAAGAAGTACGAACGTGCCTGCGAACGCTTGGGCAATCTGGTAGTAAAGGCTCCCGTCGCCGGACAGCTTAGCTTCGTCAAAGTGACTCCGGGGCAACAAGTAACCTCCGGCGAAAGCATTGCCGAAATCAAGGTTCTGGACCAATACAAAGTACATACCGCTCTAAGCGAATACTACATCGACCGTATCACTACGGGGCTGCCTGCCACCATCAACTATCAGGGACGAAAATACCCGTTGCGCATCACCAAAGTAGTGCCCGAAGTCAAAGACCGCACGTTTGATGTAGACCTCGTCTTTACCGGCGACATGCCCGATAATGTACGTGTGGGCAAAAGTTTTCGGGTACAGATTGAGCTCGGACAGCCGGAAGAAGCACTTGTCATCCCGCGCGGTAACTTCTACCAAAGTACCGGTGGGCAATGGATTTATAAACTGAACGCTGCAAAGACAAAAGCCGTACGCGTTCCCCTAAGCATCGGCCGTCAAAACCCGCAACAATACGAGATTACGGAAGGTTTGCAGCCCGGAGATTGGGTAATTACAACGGGATATGATACCTTTGGGGAGGCGGAAGAATTGATACTGAAATAAAACCGACAAAACATGAAAACACTGAAATACGCTTGGCGCTTCCTGATGCGCTCCAAATCATATACGATTATCAATCTGCTGGGACTGGCTTTCAGCCTTGCCTGCTGCATCATACTGATGCGATATATTCATAGGGAAATGACAGTGGACACACATTGCATAGACCGGGAGCATGTCTATGGAGTGGTGCAAGACATGGAAGGAAACCGGCATCTGGGATATGTTTCGCATGTAAAAGACAGTGTCTATATAGACAAACGCAACATTGACAAGCAGACTTCAATCATCTTATTGGAAAAAGATTATGTAGTTTACGATTATAATCGCTATTCTGCCCGAGTATTGGTGGCAGACAGTTGTTTCTTCCAATTATTTCCTTATCAAGTAGTTCGAGGAAGTGCTTCGCTCAATGCTCCCGAGTCGGCTTTGTTGACAGATTCTTACGCCAAAAAGCTCTTTGGAAAAGAAAATCCGATAGGGAAGGTGCTGCGCTATACAAATGGAATGGATGTCACAATATCGGGCGTGCTGGCTGTTCCGCACAACAAAACATCCCTGCAGTTCGATGTCGTTCTTTCCTCTTCTTTGACCCGGCGTTGGGAACGCCTCCCTATAGAGTTCGTCAAATTCATGCCGGGAGTCAGCATCGACCTAATGAATGAAATAGGCAACCATCCCCGGTGGGTAAATCCCAATTATAGGGAATATGACAACAGGCAATATACATTTTCTTTTATCCCCGTGGGCGACATCTATTGGAACGATGCAATCGTAGAATCAGCAGAATGCCCTATGATGTTATCTTCCGGCAACTCTTCCCATATTTATATCCTTTCGGGTGTCTGTGCGCTTTTGTTATTGGTAGGAATTATCAATTTTGTAAACATCTACCTGATATTCATGATGATGCGCAGCAAAGAATATGGCATCAAGAAAGTCTTTGGCCTGAGCAGAGGCACACTGTTTCTCCAGATATGGACAGAGAATTTCCTGATAGCCTGCCTTGCATTATTGATAGCTTGGTTTATTATAGAAATCACATCCATACCTATTGCAAAGTTGCTCAACGCTCCTTTCCCATACACATCTTTCGATGTATGGCTGTCATTGACAATAGTAATGATGTTACCGCTGTTGACTTCGCTCTTTCCGTTTATAAAGTATAGTTGCACACCGCCTACGGTTTCTATCCGCAATATCAGTACAAGTTTTCGTTCTGTACGAATCCGTATGATATTCTTATCTGTACAGTATATACTTACTTTTTTATTGATAACACTTTCGTTATACTTCAACAAGCAACTGTCCGTATTGCTCCATACCAATCCGGGATTTCGCACAGAAAATATACTGATAGCCAAATTGATATATGAATCCAGCGATATGAATACTTACAGAGGCATGGATGCCCGCGAAGCACAGCGCAAACGCAGGCAAGAAATCGGAAGCGCCTTGTCCCAATGTCCTTTCATAGAATGCTGGTATTCCAATTACGAAAATATACTTTCGCCTTCCTTCAATGTCACCTACCAAAACAGCAAAGGAGAAAAGGCGACATTGAAACACGAGTACGTTTCGCCAGATTTCTTTAAACTATACGGCATCAAGGTCGTGGAAGGGGATATGCCGGAATATGAAAGTAATGAGAATGATAGAAAAAAAACAATTGCTGTCAATCGTTCGGCACTAAAGGCATTGCACTATGACAATTTAGATGGTGCCATGATTATAGAGAACTACAAGGAAAGGAATAGCACGGATGCGGCCATGATTCCTATCTCAGCCATAGTGGAAGATTATTACAACGGACATCTCTGTTCCGGCATACAGCCTACCATCTTTGAAATCTATCCGATTCAAAGCGGTGATCTTTTTCAGATAAGTTACACTCCGGGACGGTTAAACGATTTACTGAAGTTTCTTCGCGACTTGGAATACAGAATTTATGGTAGTGAGACATTCGAATATTCGTTGCTAGAAGATAACGTGAAAGCGATTTATCAAAAAGACAAACAAGTGGCCACTATCTATTCCATATTTTCCTGCACAACCATTGCCATCTCCTGCCTCGGGCTGTTTGGCATTTCATTGTTTGACATCAGACAACGCTATCGAGAAATCAGCATTCGTAAGATTAATGGTGCACAACTAAGTGGCCTTTACCCTTTACTTTTCCGAAAATATATAATAGCATTGGGCATTGCTTTCCTTTTAGCTGTTCCTCTTGCTTATTATATCATAAATGAGTATACAAAAGAGTTTACAGTAAAAGCGTCTCTATCTATCGGAATATTTGCTATCGGTCTGGCTGTCGTTACATTCATTTCGTTGGGTACACTGTTTTGGCAAATCCGTAAGGCAGCAAATATCAATCCGGCACAAATCATGAAAACCGAATAATAAACACATACATTATGTTACAACATTATCTAAAAATAGCAATCAGAAATCTGCTGAAATACAAGACACAGAGTTTTATCAGTATCATTGGGCTTGCAATCGGCTTTACTTGCTTCGCGTTGTCAGCAATGTGGATTCGTTATGAAATGACATACGATAATTATCATAAGGATGCAGATAGATTATATTTACTTTATAACAATAATGCTCTTAATGATATGGGCTATTCAGTCGGAATGCCTTATCCAACATCCAATCTTTTGAAAAAAAACTTTCCGGAAGTAGAAGATGCTTGTGCATACATGATATGGAATGATAATGAACTAAGACTTGAAGGTAGTCCTACTATAAAAACACCTATGCTACTGGCTGATTCATGTTTTATAAAAATGTTTGGAATCACTCTTCTTGCAGGAAACATGGACTTTTTACATAACGATTCACAGATAGCTTTAACAAAAGACATTGCAATGAAGCTCTTCGGAAATATTGATGTATTAGGCAAAGAATTGACTATTGCAGACAATATTGTAACCATTGGAGCCATATTAGAAGGACTAAAACATAGCAATCTTACTTTCGGTTGTTGGGGGCAAGGGGCTTACTTCCATCAATGGCTGGATAGTTGGGATTATGGAAGTTTTCAAATTTGTACAAAACTGAAAAAAGGTAGTTCAGTCGAAAACTTCCAAGTAAAACTTAATGCCAGCGAGTACAAAAAAGATTCACGCGACCCTCATTACCTTTTTGAAGATGTCAGACTAATACCTCTCACCAAATATCATTATTCTGAAATTAATGAGACGAAGTCCATCAAATTCCAATATCTGATATTTTTCTCCATCATAGGTGGATTGGTCATTACATGTTCTCTTTTCAATTATCTTTCTTTGTTTATAACCCGTATAAATATTCGTAATAAAGAACTGGAATTAAGACGAATATGCGGTTCATCTATCGGAGGAATTTTTACACTTCTCATAGTTGAGTATAGTACCATGATTTTGCTTGCAGGAATAATAGGCATGGTATTGATAGAGATTAGTTTACCTACATTCAGAGAAATGTCCGGCATTATAGGCAATATCTATTATGAATCACTGCTATATTTTATTAGCCTTTTATTATTGTTACTTATTCTATTACTTCCCTTTACACTACGTCGTACAATAAAACAGAAAAGAGACAAACGTTTCTTTATTTATCGATGTAGTATACTGTTTCAGATATTTATAAGTATACTCTTTCTCTTTTGTATGAGTGTTCTGTTGAAACAGATGTATCACCTCACTCATACAGATTTAGGATGGGAGCGTCATAATATTGCAGCTTTTTCTTTTATTTATCCTCATGACAACTATGACGAAATATCAGAAAAGGTAGCTCAAATCTCTTGTACCTATGAAGTTCTGAAAGGACATCACGGGCTCCTTCCACGCACAATCGGTTTAAGTTTGCATATCAACGATTGGGATGGCAAAATTGAAGGAGCAGAAGGAATTGATATACAAAGTATAATCGAAGGAAAAGAAATTATAGATTTTTACAATCTTAATCTTATTAAGGGAGAAGTTATGAAAGAAGAGGAGACGGATAAAGTAATATTAAATGAAGCTGCTGTAAAGCAGTTAGGTATGTCTGATCCCATCGGAAAAAAACTTTATTTAAGTGAAGGAAATACTAAAACAATTATTGGTATCGTAAAAGACTTTCATACAACAGCTCCTACTATACCCGTAAAGCCAATAATGTTGATTGGGAAACACGGATTTTCTCAGAATTTTTGGGGTGGAAAAGGGGACATATTAGTGAAGTTCCATGAGGGCAAATGGAAAGAATTAAAACATGAGATAGAGAATTTATTCAGTCAATTCTACCCCAATACAAGATATAAATTCGTAAATGTAGAAGAGGTATATGAAGAATATCTAAAATCAGAAAAAGTATTAATGAAATTACTCCTTTTCGTATCAATAGTATGTATTCTAATTACCCTATTCGGCATTTTCTCTTTAGTCACCCTGAGTTGTGAACGCCGACGTAAAGAGATTGCTGTACGTAAAGTAAATGGTGCAACAGTTAAAGACATCCTGACAATGTTTATCAAAGAATATATGTCATTATTGATATTTGCTTCTATTATAGCATTTCCAATGGGGTATATACTGATGAAACGATGGTTGGAAAATTATGTCGAACAAACTGTTATCAGCAGCTGGATTTATATGACCATTTTCATAGGTATTGCCATCATCATAGCATTATGCATTGGCTGGCGAGTATGGCAGGCCGCAAAACAGAATCCGGCAGAAGTAATCAAAAGTGAATAAAAAGGTAGAAGAAAAGTTTCTCGCAGTTAAGCAAAAACTTTTTGCCAATTAAGGAAAAACTTTTCGCAATTGAGGAAAGGTTCCGTCCCAAGCTTGAAACAAATGATAATGCACAGCAAGTGTATATAAAGTGAATAACTTATTTAGCCCCAAAAGACCATGAATTTACTTGCAATCCTGAAAATAATCACCCGCAGTTGGTGGAGAAACAAAGTATTCTTCTTCATCTCTATTGTCAGCCTGGCTATCGGACTGGCATGTACCAATCTGCTATTCACCTATTTTGTGCATGATTATAATATAGAGAGTAGCAATCGGGATAAACACCGTATTTTCTGTCTGCGTCAGGATAATCCGATGCAGGACGGAAACAAGGTTGCCTATGCCGGAGCCAATATTCCCCCCATGCTGAAAGAAAAGTATGCAGAAGTGGAAGACTACCTGCGCATCAATTCTATGGCCCCGCAATACTGTAAATATGGAGAAAAGATTTACCACGACATAATCTTTATATCTGCTGACACCACTTTGCAACATTTCTTCCACTATCATTCTATTGCAGGCAGTTTAAGGCAAGTACTGGAACAACCGGGCAAGGTAGCACTCAGTGAAGCCTTTGCACATAAGCTGTTTGGAGATAAAAATCCCTTGGGGGAATTGCTGGAAGTAAAAACCATGACTGACACCCAAAACTATGAAGTGGCAGCCATACTGAAGCCACGGTCACAATCATTGCTCCAATTCGATATGATTACCGGAAACGGCAAAGACTTCTGGGGTGGAGTGACGCTTTTGAAACTGACTTCCAATACCGATTCCCAACAGTTCGCTGAAAAAATCAATCACGACAAGGTTCCTACCTTGCTTCCGGAAAAGACACAATATTACGTCGACCCTCTGTCCGACATCTACTTTACTACACCGGGCAGCAATACACAGCAACCTCTGTCGTATATCCAGCAAAGTAACGTACAGTTATTGTATATCAGTCTTGCTGCCGCCTTATTGGTACTTATCATAGCCTGCTGCAACTATACCAACATGGGGCTGAGCCGGGTACTGCAACAGCTCAAAATGATACATGTGGAGAAACTGATGGGAAGCAGCCTGAAAGATATCCGCATCCAACTGTTTGGTGATGCATTCCTCACAGTACTACTGGCATTCGGATTATCTTTACTTATCATCAACGACTGTCTGTCTTTTTTCAATGGATTATTTGCATCCCATTTAAACGTACATTTCTTTTTCAGCTTGCAGATGCTACCCTTGTTGGTGCTCTTTGTACTGGTTATGGCCATTGTACCCGCCTGGTATATCAGCCATAAACTTTCACAACTCTCATTCAGTGAATACAAGACACTTTACGGAGGTAAAAAGAAACAACGTTTCATTGCACTGCTGGTCGTTCTTCAGTTCTCTATTTCCATAGGGCTGATATTCGCAACTCTCGTTGCCAATGAACAAATCAATCTCATCAAGAAACGGGCCTACTGTTACGAAAACCGGATTGAAATAGGAGGTATCAATGCCACACCGGCTGCGATACTTAAAGAAGAGCTGAAGAAACATGTACAAGGAATAGAGTCCATCGCTCTGTCACAAGGCTCCATATTGAACTCATGGATACGTGAACTATCCATCAAACAAACCGACGGTACGGAGAAAAGCTCCTATCTATTAATGCTATATAGTGATGCCAATCTGGTAGAAACGATGGGATTCAAGCTATTGTCCGGCAATGTTCCCGAACAGCTGCAAAAGCAATATGCCTATCCTGCATTGGTCAATGAAAGCTATATCAGAACGCTGATTCCTGCAGGGGCTAACGCTATCGGAAGACCTTTGAAAGAATTTGACCAGTCTGCCGATTCTTTATACATCATTGCTGGAATATTGGAAGATTTTCCATTCAACTCGTTGGAAAATGAAATCACCCCGGCCATACTTTACCTTCCACCCGCTGAGAACATGTCGGGTGCCAACTATCTGCAGATTAAACTGAATGAAAGCAACAGACAAGAGACACTGCGCAAAATAGTCCAAGTATGGGAAAAGATGAATGAAGGGGGAGTATTTCAATACACAGACATGCACCAAGACTTTATGAAACGCAATGATAAAGTATTGTCTCTCTCCAAACTTCTTATCGCCTATTCTCTGATAGGCCTGGTTTTGACCAGCTTCGGCCTATTCGGTATTTCATGGTATGCCACCCGCCAACGTATCCGCGAAATCAGCATTCGCAAGATTCATGGAGCAACATCCCGACAAATCGTGCTGTTACTGAATAAACCATTCTGCCTGCAAATTTTACTTGCATATATTCTTGTTGTCCCCATTGTCTATTGGCTCATGCAACATTGGCGTGAACAGTTTGCCTATAAAGCTCCCCTCACCGTCATGGACTTTCTATTACCACTATGCATTGTCTGGATAATATCTGCTGTCACTGTCTGTCTTCAAAGCTATTTGCTGAACAAGACAAATCCGATTGACTGCATCAAATCCGAATAAGAAATGAAATATTTATAAACCATAAAAACCAAGCATTATGATTAAGACCGTAAACTTACAGAAGATTTTCAAAACCGAAGAAGTACAGACTTTGGCTCTGAACGACGTAAACATTGAAGTGAAAGAGGGTGAGTTTGTCGCCATCATGGGACCTTCGGGCTGTGGAAAATCCACTTTATTGAATATCCTCGGCCTGCTGGACAACCCTACATCCGGAGAATATTATCTGAACGGAACCGAAGTTTCCAAATATTCCGAAGCCCAACGCACCAACCTGCGAAAAGGAGTCATCGGCTTTGTATTCCAAAGCTTCAACCTGATTGACGAACTGAATGTGTACGAGAACATAGAACTGCCGCTACTCTACATGGGCATCCCCGCCGCCGAACGCAAGCGCCGGGTGGAAACCGCTATGGAGCGTATGGCAATCATGCACCGCAGCAAGCACTTCCCGCAACAACTGTCCGGTGGACAACAGCAACGCGTGGCAATCGCCCGTGCAGTCGTATCAAACCCTAAACTGATACTTGCCGATGAGCCTACCGGTAACCTCGATTCAAAGAACGGAAAAGAGGTAATGGAACTACTGAAT
>Ga0129308_1002872_pt1 | contig 13525 bp, 11 predicted proteins | sample L827metagenome_FD_94440 | JGI IMG/M metagenome (GOLD analysis project Ga0129308, IMG submission 94440) | Ring-tailed lemur group fecal microbial communities from Wisconsin, USA - L827 metagenome | ecosystem: Host-associated > Mammals > Digestive system > Large intestine > Fecal | place: USA...
ATTCATCGGCTGCACCCTTTTCCGTGTTTATTTCAATCGATAAAAAAGCATTATCCTTCCCTCGTAAACACAGTAGTATCAACGCGGAAAGGAACCCTGCTTGTTCATTTATATGTCCTAAAATCCGAGATATTCCAGGATACCGTTGAACCAGTCCCTGATACCTACAAATATGTTGCCGTTTTCTTCTCCGGCCTTTTCTGTCATTGTGCCGGTATTCATCTCAATGTACTTTTCCTGAGAAGCGTTTATCTTCTGCATACCGAGATTGTTTGCCGCATACTGCTCGACATTATCCAGCGATACCGAGCCGCTGAGCTGATTGTTAAGCGCCGTATTTATGCTCTGTGCGCTTCTGAGCGCTTCGGTCTCATTTGCAATTCTGAGATTTACCTCGCTGAGAGTAGCCTTGCTGTATAAGAACAAAACAAACACCGTAAGAAAAACAGCTGCAATAACTGCAAGCACTACAGGTCTTCCTGCCTTTGCCGCCGATGATGTTGCCACCTTTAATTCGGGCGCTTTTTCAGCACGGGGCTCTTCTTTTTTTCTTGCAGATGTATCGAACAGCGACAGATCGTATGCCGTGCTTGTTCTGTTGTGTGGTACTGTCATTGCGATTCCCCCGTTTTATAATTTCTCTATAACTCTGAGCTTTGCACTTCTTGAACGGTTGTTCATTTCAAGTTCTTTTTCGCCTGCCGTGATTGGTTTTTTGAAAACCAGTACGCCTCGGGGCTTCTTGCCGCACACGCATACCGGAAAGTCCGGAGGGCAGGTACAGCCTGTGCAATAGTCTCTGAAAGCATTCTTTACTATTCTGTCTTCTATGGAATGGAAGGTTATAACTGCGAGCCTGCCGCCTTTGCCAAGGCGTTCAAACGCTTCTGAAAGTCCTTTTCTGAGTTCATACAGCTCGCCGTTTACTTCTATTCTTATTGCCTGAAAGGTCTTCTTGCAGGGATTTTTCTCCTTGCGTACCTTTAAAGGCACATTTCTTTTTATTATCTCGGCAAGCTCGGCAGTTGTCTTTATCGGCTGCTGCTCTCTTGCCTTTATTATACCGTTTACTATTCCGTAAGCGAATTTTTCTTCGCCGTATTCAAAGAGTATCTTTTCGAGCTGTTCTTTGCTGTATTCATTAACAACATCATAGGCGCTGAGTCCGCTTTTGCTCATACGCATATCAAGAGGAGCGTCCTCATGGTAGGAAAAGCCTCTTTCGGCTGTATCAAGCTGATATGATGAAACGCCGAGATCCATCAGCACACCGTCAACCTCGTTTATCGAAAGTTCGTCAAGGCTCTCGTCAAAGGTGGAAAACCTGCGGTTTATCAGCGTGTGAGGATAATCACGGAGTTTTTCATCTGCCGCTTTTACGGCGTCTGGATCACGGTCAAAGCCGATGAGCCTGCCGCTTGTAAGCCGCTTTGCTATCTCGGAAGAATGTCCGGCAAATCCTGTGGTGCAATCGACATATATGCCGTCGGGCTTTATGTCAAGAGCTTCTATCGTCTCACTCAGCAGAACAGGTATGTGAACAGGTTTATCGCACATATTTCCTCCCGATTATATACCGAGTTCAAGAGCAAGAGCTGTCAGATCGTCATTGTTTGTAGCTTCGTTGAACTTTGTCCATGCCGCCTTGTCCCATATTTCCGCAGTACCCGCAAGTCCTACGACTACGATATCAGCAGTCAGCGACGCATATTCTCTCAGCGGCTGGGGAACGGAAACTCTGCCCTGCTTGTCCGCCGATATCTCGTAAGCGCTTCCGAATAAAAAACGCTTTATACTCTGAGTTTTAACCTGCGGAAGCTCGTTTATACTGGCAACCAGCTTCTGCCAGTCTTCTTTTGAATACACTTTGATACACGCTGTTCCGATGGTCTTTGCAAGGACAAGATCGTTTCCCATCTCCTCACGGAGCTTTTGAGGTATATTCATTCTGCCTTTTGCGTCAAGCGTCGATTTGAATTCACCTATCACGAGCCTGTCCCTCCCTTCATCAAAACTTAATACGCCCATTCGGTGGATTTTTTAAGTGAAAACCACCCGAAGTGAAAAGTAAGTGGCAATAACACCACCAAAGTGTCTAAAAGTGTACATTTATATTATACCGCCCACAGCAAAAAAATGCAAGTGGAAATTTTATCATTTATTACGAAAAAGTATCTAAATACTAAATTTAATATTAGTGGAAATTGCACAAAAAAACGCCCTTTAAAAAGGGTATAAAATCAGTATTTCATTCTATTTTTCTATATATTGTGCTTATCCGAAAACAAAGCACATAATGTTGTTGAAGTGGCGGAAATGACACTTATTTTTGAAAAAAAACATAATTTATCACCTATCGAAAAAATCCGACAAAAATTCCGCCGTGCAGTAACTCCCGTTTTTCAGGAGATAAAGCACGGCGGTAAAAGTTTAGCTTCACCGTAAGTGACCGCTTGATATTCAATTATCGGTTCATATTGTATATCAGTTCATACCGTTATCATAAGGATTATTCTGATTCTGACCGGGAGCTTCGTCATACGGAGGCATCTGCTGACCATAGTTCTGTCCGTAGTTTCCGTTGTCGTACGGCATCTGCTGTTGCTGAGGCTGTACGGGAGTTTCGGGCTGTACGGGAGGTTCGGACTGAACCGCAGGCTTTTCTTCGATAGGCTCGCCGTTCATCAGCTTGCGGAAGTCTTCGCCGTCGATCTTTTCGTGTTCCATCAGATAATTTGCAACGAGGTCAAGCTGATCTCTGTGGTTTACCAGTATCTGCTTTGCATTCTCATAGCCTGTATCGATAAGCTCACGGATCTCTCCGTCAATCTCGGCGGCAACATTCTCAGAGTAACTTCTGCCCTGCGAATAATCTCTGCCGAGGAATACTTCTGAGCTGTCGTGTCCGTATACTATCGGGCCGAGCTTTTCGGAGAAGCCGTATTTTGTCACCATGCTTCTTGCAAGGTCGGTAGCACGCTCGATATCGTTGCTTGCACCTGTGGATATCTCGTCAAGCACTATCTTTTCGGCAACACGGCCGCCAAGCAGTACGATTATCTCTTCTTCCATCTGAGTCTTGCTTCTGAAGCTTCTGTCATGCTCGGGAAGAGACATCGTATATCCGCCTGCCATACCTCTGGGTATGATAGAAACCTGGTGTACGGGATCCTGAGTCTTGCAGTAGTAGGTACAGACTGCGTGGCCTGCCTCATGGAATGCGGTAAGGCGCTTTTCTTCCTCGCTCACTACCTTTGACTTTTTCTCGGGTCCTGCAACTACCTTTATCGTAGCTTCTTCTATATCGGGCTGTGTGATAGCCTTTCTGTTGTATCTTGCCGCAAGCAGAGCCGCCTCGTTCACAAGGTTTGCAAGGTCTGCACCGGTAAAGCCTGCCGTACTCTTTGCAATAGTAGCAAGGCTAATATCGGGAGCGAGCTTCTAGTTTCTTGTATGAACACGCAGAATTGCTTCTCTGCCCTTGATGTCGGGATATCCGACTGTTATCTGTCTGTCGAATCTGCCGGGACGAAGCAGTGCGGGATCGAGTATATCACGCCTGTTTGTAGCCGCAATTACTATTACGCCCTGATTGTCCGAGAAGCCGTCCATTTCAACGAGCAGCTGGTTCAGCGTCTGCTCACGCTCGTCATGACCGCCTCCGAGACCTGTACCTCTCTGTCTGCCGACAGCGTCTATCTCATCGATGAATATTACGGAAGGTGTATGCTTCTTCGCCTGATCGAAAAGGTCTCTTACACGGGACGCTCCGACGCCGACGAACATCTCAACGAAGTCCGAACCGCTTATAGAGAAGAACGGAACATTTGCTTCACCGGCTACCGCCTTTGCAAGCAGAGTCTTACCTGTTCCGGGAGGGCCCAGAAGAAGTACGCCTCTGGGTATCTTTGCGCCGAGTGCCTGATACTTTCCGGGATTTCTCATGAAATCGACAATCTCGCTCATTTCTTCCTTTTCTTCTTCAGCACCCGCAACATCCGCAAAGGTTATCCTGGGGCCTGTGGCAGGCTGAGTCCTTGCGTTTGCCTTGGAGAACTGAGACATCTTACCGCCGCTTGCCTGGCGCATGATAACAAAGGTAAAGCCTATCATAAGCGCTACCATCAGCAGATAAGGCAGGAAGCTTAAGAGGAATGAATTATCCGATATGGGATAGAAGTCTTCTACCAGCGGATTATCGGGGTTCTTCTCATTGTATGTCTTTCTGTAGTCAACAGTATCCTGTAAGAAAAGACTTACATTGGGTACAGTGTATGCGTGCTTAAAAGTATTCGCATTGTTGTCAACATTGTCGCTTTTCAGATTGTATCGCAATTCACCCGATCCTAAATCAAGCGTGTATTTTGATACATTATAATTATCAAACTCGCTTATCACCTGTGAATATCTCACACGCTCGCCGGGTGTGGCGCTCATCTGAAGCATTGTCACCATACCGATGATAAGAAGAACTATCACCGCAATGTAAATGAAAACGCCTTTGAATTTGTTGTTCTGGTTCATGTTTGACCCTTTCCGTCCGACCGTTTGATCGTCTACACATATATATTTACATCAGATATTCTCAGCGTGCCTCGATTTTAAGCTCGCCTATGTACGGAAGATTTCTGTACAGCTGTGCATAATCCAGTCCGTAGCCGACGACGAAAACATCGTCAACATCAAATCCGATATAATCTGCCTTTATTATCTCCGACTTTCTGACCTTCTTATTGAGAAGGGTACAGATTTTTATAGAAGCAGGCTCTCTTTTTTCAAAAAGATCCTTGACGAATTTTAAAGTTTTGCCGCTGTCGAGGATATCTTCGACAAGGATAACATGCTTTCCTTTTATATCCGCCGTGATATCCTTTGTGAGAGTAAGCTCTCCCGACGAAGTGCCGTTTCCGTAAGACTGTACGGTTACAAAATCAAGCCTTGTATAAAGGTCGATGTTCTTCATAACATCCGACAGGAACATAAACGAACCCTTAAGTATCCCTATCACCGTTACTTCTTCGCCTTTATAGTCCTCGGTTATCTGCCGGCCTATCTGCTTTGCTCTGTCTTCGAGCTGTTCGCTCGTTATCAGCACTCTTTCGTTGTCGCTGTGTATGTTATTTCCCACTTTAAATTCTCCGTTAAAGATTATACATCGCTTATATTAAATAAATGTTAAGAAACTGAAACTAATCGTCAGCCCGCTTAACGCAAACAGTATACCACAAAAATGTGCAAAAATCAACGGCTTTACACACTTTTAAGAAATCCGTCACATTGATTTCTCCGGTATTTCTCATAGTCTGTAACTACAAACAGCTTTTTCTTGCGTATCTGGACAAACTTGAACTGGCACGGATTTATCTTGCCCTGCTTATTCCTGATGATCTTTACGCATGAGTCGACCGCCGACATACTGACGGGTATATCATTTTGTTTAAACAGCATAGTGACAATGCGGCGCAGTATACATTCATCGGCATCGCAAAGCTGATTTACATCATATTTTCCATCGCCGCAGTCTGCTTTTTGCATAAGCTGTGCCGCAACGCCGTCAAGATAGGAATCGTCAAGAGAAGCGGCGTCGGAAAGACGGCTCATTGCGCCGTACAATGCGGGATTTATCTCTCTTAGCAAAGGAACTATCTTGTGCCTTATCTTATTTCTCGTGTAATCGTCCGACAGATTTGTGCTGTCGGTGACAAAGTCAAGCTCGTTTTCACGGCAGTAGCGCTCCACATCCTCACGGGTGCTGTAAAGCAAAGGTCTGATGATATTGTCACGCCTTGCCGGTATTCCGCAAATGCCCGAAAGAGCTGTTCCTCGCACCATATTTATAAGGATCGTTTCGCAGTTGTCCGAAGCGGTATGGGCGGTGGCAATCAGCTTATTTTTGCCGATATCCTCAAAAAAGCCGTATCTCAGCCGCCTTGCACATTCCTCAAGGCTGTCGTGCTTTTGTCTCAATTCGTTTACTTTTATGCTTGCAACATAAAGCGGAATATCCATCAGTCTGCACATTCTGCGTACAAACATCTCATCGCCGTCGCTCTCTGCGCCCCTGAGATTATGATTGACATGGCACGCCGCAAGCGAAAACGAAAGCTCGCCCTGCAAAGAATACAGGACATGGAGCAAAGCAACGCTGTCAGCGCCTCCGCTGACAGCCGCTATGACCGTGTCCCCCGATTTTATCATAGAGTAACGCTGTATTGTATTCTTTACATCATCTCTCAGCATGCACATACTCCGTATCCGTAAATCTGGTGTACTGACCGTCCCACATCATATTGATGTCGTTTGTCTCGCCGTGACGGTTTTTAGCAATGATACACTTGCAGGCACGCTGATCCTCTGTATCTTTGTTGTAATAGCTGTCACGGTACAGGAAGAGAACTATATCCGCATCCTGCTCGATAGAACCCGAGTCACGCAGGTCCGAGAGCATAGGGCGCTTATCATCCTTCTTCTCTGCCGAACGGGCAAGCTGTGAAAGCGTAATAACAGGAACATTCAGTTCCTTAGCCATTATCTTTAAGTTTCTTGTCATCTCACTTATCTCGTTTACTCTGTTTAAATCTCTTCTTCCCGAAGATATAAGCTGAAGATAGTCGATAACGACAAGTCCGAGATTATCAATGCGCCTCAGCTTTGCCTTCATTTCGTTTACCGTTATTGCAGAGCTGTCGTCGATATATATATTCATATTTGACAGAACAAGCGACGCATCGGCAAGGTTTCTCCACTGAGCAGGATCGAACTTTCCCGTTTTCATAAGATCGCTTGATATTCTTCCCTCGGAAGAAAGCATTCTCGTTACAAGCTGTTCTTTCGACATTTCAAGGTTGAAAACGCAGACTGCCTTTTCGGGATGATATTTTGCAACATTTGTGGCGATATTCATCGCAAACGATGTTTTTCCCATACCGGGACGAGCCGCAATGATGAGCAGATCAGAGCTGTTGAGTCCGTATATATACTTATCAAGAGTAGGGAATCCCGATTTAAGTCCCCTCTGCCCCTGTTTATCGGGGTTTGAGCACATATCGGATAATTCGTTCAGGATACTTACCACTATTCCGTTTATCTTGGTGAGTCCCCTTACCTGATTCTCGTTACGCACTTCGTATATGCGCTTTTCCGCAAGCTCTAAAAGCGAAGATGTGGAGTCTGCTCCGTTGTTTGCATTGTCAAGAATCTCTTCGGCTATCGTTATTAGCTGACGCCTTGTATATCTCTCCTCGACTATCTCGATATATCTGTCGATGCTTGAAATGCTCGGCACCGTTTCCATCAGCTTTACAAGATAGGTACGGCCTTCCTCGGGCGACTCGAAAACGCTCTTTTTCTTATAGCCGTCTTTGCCGCTGTCTGCTCTGTTAAGGCAGTTTTCAAGCACCGTAACAATGTCTATCGTCTCGCTTCTTGCGAACATCTGCGACATAACCGCAAATATATCGCTGTGCAGCTGGACATAGAAATGCTCCGCCGTCAGTTTTGCCGTAGCTTTAGGCATATTAGCGGCGCTGTCAAGCAATATTGCTCCGAGCACTGACTGCTCGGCGTCAAGACTGTACGGAAGATTTGCTCCCGTAATATCAAAATCAGCCATTTTGTTTTCTTCCTTAAGTAATCGGTATTATTCTTCTGTTACGCTGACGCTGAACTGCGCTACGATTCCCGTAAACAGTCTTGCCTCTGCTTCAAATGTACCGAATGACTTGATATCGGTCTTTGTGGAGATCTTTCTCTTATCGACATCAAATCCGAAATCACGCTTTATAAGTGCGCTTATATCCTTGCCGGTAACAGAGCCGAACAGCTTTCCGCCCTGACCTGCCTTGGCTTTGATAACAAGAGTCTTGCCGTTAATGGTGTCCTTTATCTTCTGTGCGTTTGCCGCTTCTACATCCAGCTTGTGCTGTGCGGAAGCCTTCTGACCTTCAAGGTGGTTAAGATTCTCGTTTGTGGCTTCTACCGCAAGTCCCTTTTTGATAAGGCAGTTTCTTGCGTATGCGTCCTTAACCTCTTTTACTTCGCCCTTTTTGCCTGTTCCTTTAACATCCTGTATGAAAATTACCTTCATATTATATCTTCCTTTCTGTTGTCAGCTGCGCTGTGCAGCTTTGTTTTCATTTGAATTTACCTTGATAAGGCTGAGATAATAGTCGTCAATCGACTTTTTCAGCTGTGTAAGAGCCTCGTTTACCGATGTGTCTTTAAGCTGAACGCCTGCCATTGTCTGATGACCGCCGCCGCCCAGCGATTCCATAATAAGCTGAACATTGAGATTTCCCATGCTCCTTGCGCTTATCGAAATCTCGTTGCTCATCGTCTTGTAAAGAACAAACGATGCGTCAACATTGGTTATGGTCAGCAGTTCGTCTGCCGCCTGCGGAGCAACTATGCGAAGATCGTCTGCATAGAAGTCGCAGGGAGCAATAGCGCACTTGCGGTATATCTCCGCCTCTGCCACTATCTGAGTTTTTCTCTTGTAGCCGTCTATTGAGCTTGCGAACATCTTCTTGACGGTAATGGTATCCGCACCCATCTTTCGCAGTACCGCCGCCGCCTCAAAGGTTCTTACGCCTGTTTTCATTACAAAGTTCTTGGTATCAAGCATAATTCCGGCAAGCAGACATTCCGCCTGCACCGCACGCAGTTTTCCTGCTTCGCCGAAATACTGGATAAGCTCTGTTACCATTTCCGAAGCTGATGAAGCATACGGCTCGTGATGGAATATCACGGCGTTGTCTATGTAGTTCACCATCTTTCTGTGATGATCGATGATGACTACCTTTGTTGCTCTCTCATACAGCTCTTTGCTCTCGATTATCTGAGGATTATGCGTGTCGCATATTATCAGCAGTGAATCGTCGGTTATATCCGCCATTGCGTCATCGGGAGTCTTGAACAGCGGCTCCTCGCCTTCAACATGTGGGAAACGGTCTATCAGCACCTTAGCAAGAGAAGTGCCGTAATCGCAGACTGTCCACGCACTCTTTCCGAGATTCCTTACGGCACAGGTAAGTCCGACGGATGAACCCACGCTGTCAAGGTCGCTGTACTTATGACCCATTATGAATACCTTATCGGCATTATCAACAAGCTCCAGCAGAGAATTTGCGATTATTCTCGTCTTGACCTTGTTGTGACGCTCAACACCCTTTGAAACGCCGCCGTAAAATTCAAAGCCGTTATCCGTCTTTACCGCCGCCTGGTCGCCGCCTCGTCCGAGCGCCATTTCAAGCGCCTGCCGTGCAAACTTTTCGCTCTCGCTGAGATTCTTACCCGTTCTTCCTATGCCTATGGACATAGTAACATTAAGGTGGTCGTTTACAAATATCTCACGGACTTTATCAAGTATCTCGACTTTATCCGCAAGTATCTTTTCAAGGTGTCTTTCTTCGATTACCGCAATGAATCTGTCGGAAGCGTTCTTTCTCAGCACTCCCGTAGTCTGTCCCGCAAAATCCTCAAGCAGCTTGTCTATCTGTACCGAAACATGAGCCTTTTCGCTCTCAAGGCATCCGCTGATAAGCTCTTCGTAGCCGTCTACCATAAACAGCATAACAACAGGCTGTGACAGCTTCTTCTCGGTTTCAAGCTCTGTGATATCGGTAATATTCTTGAAGAACAGGAGGGTAAGCTCTTTTGCTTCTTTCTCATCGGGGACTTTCGCAAACACCTGATACACGCTGTCACGATAAGTTATCGTAACGCCGTCATCGGTAAAGAACTCTGCCGCAGGAACATCAGTGATATTGGACAGCTCCATACCGTATTCACAGCAATGCGGAAACTCTTCGGTGAATTTCTGATTTGTCCATACTATTCTGCAGGCGCTGTCGATGATGACCGCCGACATAGGAAAGCTCTGTACCGACAGATGCATCTTAGATTCAAGCTCATCGTCAACACGGGCATAATACTGAAACGTCTTTCTTGTTACCTGTATCAGCTTGCCGATGGCAAATCCGCCTATCAGCACAACAAACGGCGCAGATATCCAGAATATTTTTATATCTTTTGTGTAGATATATCCCTGCAATACTGCAAGTGCCACAACAAGTGCGGCCACGGAAATTACAAGTCCGCCGTCACGGTAAAAATTCTTCACGGCTGCGCCTCCTTACCCTTTATACTTCCATTATTATCGGCAGTATCATAGGACTTCTCTTGGTCTTCTGGAAAATGAAATTGCCAAGCTCGTCCCTGACGCTTGATTTGATATTTCCCCATTCACGAATGTTTCTGTCACAACAGTTCTGAAGAGTCTTTGCGACAAGCTGTTTTGCTTCTTCCATAAGCTCTTCGGATTCTTTAACATATACAAATCCTCGTGAAACTATATCCGGTCCTGCCGCTACAGCGCCTGTCTCACGGTTTATCGTAGTAACCACAACTATAAGGCCGTCTTCCGCAAGGTGCTTTCTGTCTCTGAGGACTACCGAGCCGACATCTCCTACGCCCAGACCGTCTACAAGTACTCTTCCTGCCTGAACCTGTCCTACCACCTTCATCTCAACGCTATCCGTCTCTACTACCTGTCCGATATTGAGCAGGAAAATGTTCTCTTCGGGGATACCCATCTTTATGGCAAGGCTCTCATGCTTTTTCATGTGCTTATATTCGCCGTGGATAGGTATAAAGAACTTGGGCTTTGTAAGCGCAAGCATCATCTTAAGCTCATCCTGGCACGCATGGCCCGAAACATGAACTTCGTACATTGCCTCATATACGACCTCTGCGCCCTGCTTCATAAGCTCGTTTACAAGCTTGCCGACAAACTTCTCGTTGCCTGGTATGGGAGTTGCGGAGATGATAATAAGATCATTCGGCGTTATAGTTACCTGTCTGTGATCTCCCGACGACATCCTTGAAAGAGCCGAAAGCGGCTCGCCCTGGCTTCCCGTAGTGATAATAACCATCTTTTCGGGAGGATACTTGTTGACATCTTCGATATCCACAAGCATACCGTCGGGTATCTTGATATAATTAAGCTCTTTTGCAGTTGTAAGCACATTTAGCATGCTTCTGCCCGATACGGCTACTTTTCTGTCCCACACCGCCGCATTATTGATTATCTGCTGTATTCTGTGGATATTTGAAGAGAAGGTTGCAACGATTATTCTCTTGCCCTCTGCTCCTGCAAAAAGGCTCTTGAAGCTCTCGCCGACCTTTCTTTCGGTAGCGGTATATCCCGGGCGCTCTGCGTTTGTACTCTCCGACAGAAGCGCAAGCACTCCCTTGTTGCCGAGCTCACCGAATCTTGCGAGGTCTATAATTCCGCCCTCGATAGGCGTGTAGTCAACCTTGAAGTCGCCCGTATGGACGATAACGCCTGCAGGCGTATGCACAGCCATAGCGCACGCATCGGGGATAGAGTGGTTTACTCTGATGAACTCAACGCTCATACAGCCCATTCTTACATTCTGTCTCGGAACTACTACATTGAGTGAGCACTGGGAAAGTATACCGTGTTCACGCAGTTTCCCCTCTACAAGACCGAGCGTGAGCCTTGTGCCGTAAACGGGCACATTTATTTTCTTCAGGAAATACGGCAGTGCGCCTATATGATCCTCGTGGCCGTGAGTCAGCACAATGCCTCTTATCTTCTCTTTGTTTTTTTCAAGATATGTGAAATCGGGGATAACAAGGTCAACGCCGAGCATATCGTCATCGGGGAATGCAAGACCGCAGTCGATGATGAAGATATCGTTACAGCACTCATATACATAGATATTCTTGCCTATTTCGTTTACGCCGCCGAGCGACATAATTCTGACGGGCGTTTTTCTGCTCTCCTTTGAAGCGTCCTCTGCAAAGTAAGAGGGGTACTGCATACTCCTCTGTCTGCCGCCTTTTACCTGCTCCGAGCCTCGTTTTGCATTATCGCCGAGAACGGTTTTTGCCGCTGTGTTGCTTTCTCCTGCAAGAACAGGCTTCTTCTCGTTTTTTCTGTTGTCAGTAAGCACAGGCTTTTTCTCGGCAGAGCCGTTTGTGCGCTCATTTGCCTTATTGCCGTCTGCCGTCAGGTTATTCCTTACGGGACCTCTTTTATCGGTCAGTACCTTTTTATTGTTCAGCACCGGCTTACTGCCGAGTACCGGCTTGCTGTTCAAAACAGGCTTTGTCTGCCTGCTTTGTATGTCCTGCTGTTCGGGTGCATTTCTGTCGGACAGCTTGAACTGCTTTGCAAACGGGTTTTTCTTACGCCGTGAAAAAGGCTTGGGATTCTTTGCCTTTACACTCTCCGTTGCCGTAAGCAGATTTTTTGAATCGATAACTCCCATTATAAATACCATTCCTTCCGTCAGCGCATAAAAATGTATGTACTGCGCCGTGACCGGCGGAAAAACGACAATTCATTATAAAATTGCCCATAAAACCCACGAAAACCGTATGGCATATACCTATCCCTTAAAAGTCAAAGCAAAGCTCACCCGTAGCTGTACGGGCATAGGCGTTTTCGTAAGCGGCGATGAAAAAATGTCGGTATCTGCGCTGCCGTCATCCTGCATATTATGCCGGTAATAAACGGCAAACCGCTGTATTGCTGAAATAAAATTAAAATGCTTAGTCTTTTGGAAAATATATAATTTCTGCAGCCGCTTTTCCGCTATTCTCTTTTTTATATAATTTACTTAAAATAAATCCGTTATTCATTGCCGACGCTATCCTCACAAAAAATGAGGTAAATTGCCGTTAAAATGTCGGCGGTGATGTGTAATACATTTAACATATATTTTACAACATTACGGGCAACTTGTCAAGAACAACAAGTACCTCTCTGTGCGTTTTAGGTCGAAATATGAAAAACCGCCTGATAAAATCAAGGCGGTTTCAGACAGTAAAAAACTCTTTGTAAAAAAATGGGGTTTGGGGCGAAGCCCCAAGCAAGGTCGCAGGGGCGGCAGCCCCCGATAATAAGCCCCTTCCCGAGGGGAAGGGGTTGGGGGTTAGGGATAGAGAATTTGCTCTACTTATTAAAATTTAGACTTTTTCGACAAGCTGAGACCGCCTGTTGATATCAGAGGCGGTTTATAATCTTATTTATTATTCTTGTTAAGATACTCTTCGCAGAGCTTCAGTATACGCCTGTCCTGCTCCCAGTTCAGCTTTTCCATTGCGTTGTCGTAGCTCAGCAGCCAGTCGCCTATTACTTCTTCCTGCTGAATCTTTACTGCGGCGTTTTCATCGAAACTGCCTGCAAAGAACACGCTTGTCTTTTCGGTGTCGTCAAGCGTATGGAAGGTGTATTCTTCCCTGAAATGTTCGTCAAGCGAAACTTTCAGTCCGCACTCTTCAAACACTTCACGCAGTGCCGTTTCACGCTCGCTTTCGCCGTATTCTATATGCCCTTTGGGAAAGCCGATATGTCCGCTGTTGTTCTTGATTAGGAAATAGCGTCTGTCTTTGCCTTTTCCGGTATATATCACCGCACCGCAGGTCTTTTCGTACTTTGCAAAAATCTCCGAGTGATAATACTGCTCCTGAAAATGCGTATTATTGATTATATTGC
>Ga0129308_1002874_pt1 | contig 13524 bp, 8 predicted proteins | sample L827metagenome_FD_94440 | JGI IMG/M metagenome (GOLD analysis project Ga0129308, IMG submission 94440) | Ring-tailed lemur group fecal microbial communities from Wisconsin, USA - L827 metagenome | ecosystem: Host-associated > Mammals > Digestive system > Large intestine > Fecal | place: USA...
CAGTTTGCAGGCTCCTCTTCCGTCCCGGCTCACGTGGAAATGATGGGTTTCCTGGGCATGGGCAACAATCCCATGGTTGGCGCAACTGTCGCCGTGGCTGTGGCTGTAGAGGAAGCTCTGAAGGCGTAATTTATTCATCGATATACGCCCTTCTCCCGAAGGGAACAGCACACTAACCAATCCGCCGGCAGGAAGATTCGCTTCCTGCCGGCATTCCTATTTCGATATTCCGTCTCCCGCCGGCAAAATGTCAAATTCTGTCTTTTTCTGTCCAGTTCTGTCCAATATACGGAAATTCGTTGAATTTTGTCTTATAGTTCATATGTGCGTGACCGCAAAACGATTTCATATAAAAAGGGAGCGATTAATATGGGCCCGGATCGCATTGCCTCTGTTATTACGGAACTCAGCGGAAGACGCAGCCAAAATTGCTATCTCGTTTTGTACCACGCCATACAGGTGGCAATAAAGTATACGCCGGAAGAGCCGCAAATGAAGGTCATCTGTTCGGAAGTCATGATCCGGCTGAAAAAGAAGAGTCCCGCCGCCGTTTCAAAAGCATTATCCCGCGCTGCGGACGACATCTGGCAATATGGAAACCGCAAGCTGCTGGAGGAGATCTACCGCGGTCCCATCTATGAACCGCCCGCGCCCAAGGACCTGATCTACCGCCTGACGGACTACCTCGGCCGCTCTGTGGAATATTGCATGAAGCTGGATCCATTTTTGCAGGGCTACAGTATTCTGGCAAAGCAGAGTACCAGGGAATGGATCATTGCAGCCATTCTCAACAAGGATCAGGATTCCATTTGCCATCTGGTCGATTCTCTGAATCAGGCCCAGACATCTCTCGAGCAGTTCCGCCATACGCTTTTAAGCGGAGATATCTCTTCGCTTCTGAAATGAGAGGTTCCAGCCGCCTGCCAGAGCCGCGCAACGTCATTTGTGCATTTTATCCAGAATTATTTTGTATATCAATCCGTTAATTGGCCGATTTACTCCTTGATTTTTGAATATATATTCTGTACAATCTGAATATAAATTCAATCCGCATGGAGGGACCAAACATGAAAAAATGGATCGCACTTCTGCTTGCTCTGATGCTGACGCTGAGCATGGCCGCCTGCGCGGCAAAGTCCGAAGCGCCGAAGGAGGATACTCCCGCAGACGAACCGGCAACGGAAACCACCGACTACAGCTCGCTCAAAACTGTCACGCCCGGCAAATTGACCGTCGGCACCAGCCCGGACTTCGCCCCCTATGAGTTCTATCTGGTCAAGGATGATGGTTCTCTGGAGCTGGCCGGCTTTGACATCGCCCTGGCGCAGGCCCTTGCCGATCATATGGGTCTGGAGCTGGAAATTGTCCCGCTGAACTTCGACAGCATTCTTCTGGAGCTGCAGACCGGCAACGTCGATCTGGGCATCGCGGGCCTTGGCACCACGCCGGAACGGGCCGAAAATTTCGACTTCTCCACGGTCTATCATGAGACCGGTCACTGTGTCGTAGTCCTCGAGGACAACAAGGACGTCTACACGGACTTTGCCTCTCTGGCCGGTAAGTCGGTCGGCGCGCAGAACGGCTCCATTCAGATCGAAAAGGCGCAGGAATACTTCCCGGACTCCAATATCGTGGGCCTGGCCAAGGCCACGGACGTCATCAACGAGGTGCTCAACGGCAAGCTCGAGGCGGCGGTTGTCGAAGCGCCTGTCGCCCGCTGCTATCAGATGACCTATTCCAACCTCTATATTACGGAGATTGAGATTCCCACGGATGACGACGGCAACTCTGTCGCCGTGGCAAAAGGCAACGACGAGATGCTGGCCGCGGTCAACGCGATTATCGAGGAGCTGCTGGCGGACGGCACCATGGACCAGTACATTGCAGACGCCAATGACCAGGCAGTCGGCAATATCTACGAGGGTCTGGAGAGCGATTATCCGGGATAAGAAAATTTTCCCATCGCCCCGAAGCATTGCTTCGGGGCGACCTTGTTTTTTTCCAGAAATAAAGTTATAATAATGTCTACTGAATAAACCGCTTTGCGGTTTATTTGCGCGGCAAGGGCCGTGCATTTTCGCAAAAGCAGTGAATTTTGGCTGTTTTTTTGAAATTCAGACAATGTTACAATGCCGATTGGCCTTGAAAGCCTTGGCTTTCAAGGCTTGCGGCTTTGTTTAGTACGCATTATAATAAAGTATTCATCCTACAGACAGCACACGGGAGGCAGCGCAGATGCAAAGAATGATTCCGTTTCAAAAGAATTGGCAGGAAGCCTTTAAAAATCCCGCCTTTATCCGCAAACTGCATACGCCGGAATTGGCCGGAAGCTGGGCAGCCTCGGACTTTTATTCGGTCTTTTTCCCGGTGCGGCAGCGGCTCAACTGTCAGGAGGTTCTGGCGGCCGCCTCTTCCCTGCTCTCGCAGGCGCCGGAACCGGACGAGGGCTGGCCGAAGTACCTTCTGAATGAAGCGGTATCTGCAAACTACCCGAATCACCGTCGGCCCTCGGAACCGGTCCAGCAGGATATGGCCCGGTGCGCCCTGCTGGCGCTGCAATTGCTGCTCCGGGAGGAAGGGCGCGCCCTGCCGTTTGACTGGCATCTGGATTTTGCCTTTTTGACGGAAGAGGACCTGGCCGGAGATGCCCATGCGCCGGAGTACCGCCGGTTCCTCTCCGCGTGGGGCTCCAGCCACCTCTATGAAATTTTACGCCTCTCCGGCGAACTCACCCCCTACAGCACCCTTCCCCACATCGCAGGCGTTCATTTTGTCGCCACGCAGGTGGCCCGGGAGCTGAAGGCCGGCGGCGGACCGCTGGACCTCAGCCTGGTCTCTGCCGCGGCGGCCGGCCATGACATTGGAAAGTTTGGCTGCATGCCCGGCGAACGGGTGCCCTATCTCCACTATTATTACACGGACCGCTGGTTTGAGGACCAGCACCTCTCCGGAATCGGTCAGATTGCCGCCAACCACTCCACCTGGGATCTGGAGCTGGAAAACATGTCGGCGGAGTCCATGATCCTGATCTATGCCGACTTCCGCTGCAAGCAGCAGCGGGCGGCAGACGGCAGCGAGGAGGCCGAGCTCTACAGCCTCGACGATGCGTTCAGCATCATTCTGAGCAAGCTGGACAACGTCGACGCCGCCAAGCGCCGGCGCTACGAATACGTTTACCGCAAACTCCACGATTTCGAGTCCTATATGATCTCCAAGGGCGTCGATGTCACGCTTCAGGGCCGTCAGGTCCCGGCGCAGGCGCGGAAGGATATCGCCCTGCTGACACCGGCGGAAACCCACTACACCTTCCGCATGATGGCCGTCGGCCACAACCTTCGGATGATTCACCACTTCAGCCAGGAGCGGCTTTTCGCGCAGGTGCTGGAATCGGCCCACAGCGAAAAGGACTGGACCAAGCTGCGCACCTATCTCTGTATCTTCGAGGAATACTTCACGTACCTCTCCTCCGGTCAGAAGATGCAGACGCTTCGCTTTCTCTATGAGCTGCTGCTGCATCGCGAAGGCGACATCCGCCGGCAGGCCGCCACACTGATGGGCCGGATCCTGGCGCGCTTCAACCTGCGGTACAAGAAGGAAATTCCCGCCTCGGCAGCCCCGGACCGGCTGGAGCAAACGCAGTTTTCCCTCTGGTCCCAATATCTGAATCTGCTGATCTACCCGGACAGGAAGCTGACGCCGCAGCAGCGCAGCAAAATTCACTTCACGCTGAAGCTGGTGCTCTCCTCCGTGTTGGAATCCTGCAGCGCAGGCGACGTCCGCAACTTTCTCCGCGGACTGATGCCCTACTATCGAAAGCCGGAGCTGGAGGACGACGACGCGGCGCTGGCGCTGACAGACACGCTGCTCTATCTGCCGCTGCGGGACCTGGAGCCGGACGATCTCGGCGCCGTGCTCGACTTTGCCTCCCAGCAGCTACAGCGGGACAGCCTCCCCGTGCAGACGGCCGCCCTGCGGTTTTTCTGCGGCGCCGCCCAGGAGCTTCCAAAGGATGGCGATGCCTATCAATTTCTGGCGCGCCAGAAATTCCAGGATTCCCAGGTCCCGGCGCTCCGCTATTTGCAGAGCAATTTCCGTAAAATTGTCGGCGGCGGCTGTGGCCCGCAGCAGGACGCCCTGTCCACTGCCGATATCTTTGTCGACAATCTGAAAACCGCCACCCCCTGGATGGTCAAGCTGGTCAACGTGGAGCTTCTGGCCGCCCATGTGGCAGAGGGCCATCAGGACAACCTGCTCCACGTGGGCGCCCACTTCTCCAACCTCGTCAAGGCCAGCGAAACCGTCGTCGTCCGCTATGCCGCCGCCAACGCCCTGCTGACCATCGCGCCCTTCATGACCTTTGACCAGCGCAACGAGATCGCTGTCGAGCTGGCGAAGGGGCTTGAGGTCGGCCAATACGAATTTTCCAAGTATATCCCCCAGTGCCTCGGTGAATTTTCGCTGCATCTCAGGCCCATGGAGCTGGATGAAACGCTGGACTCCATGCAGAGGCTCATCAGCCACGGGAATGACAGCATTGTAGTCGGCGCGCTGGACACGGTCGGCGTGATGCTGGAGCACTATGCCGATTATCCCGCCCGCTACCCGGAGCCGGCAACTATTTACAACGCCCGCCGCGAACGGATGGCCGGCATTCTTTTGAAGGGCATGGCCTCCTACCGCGAGGCCGTCCAGCAGGAGGCCATGTTCGTCTTTGGTGAAACGCTGTTCAACTCCTCTGTCTTCTCCTCTGCGGACAAGGCCTGGCTCTACCGGCTCTGCGGTCACAAGCTGCTCTTTCTGCTCAGCGAAAACCAGGGGCGCGGCCTCAACTATCTCTACTGCTCCGCCGCCCTCTATCACATCTACCGCTTTCTGCTCCATCGCGAGGTGGACTGCGGCGGCTTCCAGTTCGGGGAGCATCGGAAGATCGCCTTCTTTCCCGGCACCTTTGACCCCTTTACGCTCTCTCACAAGGGCATTGTGCAGGCCATCCGCGACCTGGGCTTCGAGGTCTATCTCGCCATCGACGAGTTCTCCTGGTCCAAAAAGGCCCAGCCCAGTCTGATTCGCCGGCAGATTGTCTCCATGTCCGTCGCAGATGAATTCCACGTCTACCTCTTCCCCCACAACATTCCGGTCAACATCGCCAATCCCGACGATCTCCATCGGCTGAAATCGATGTTCCAGGGCTGTGAGCTCTATCTGGTCGTCGGTTCCGACGTCGTCCGCGGCGCGTCGGCCTACCGGAAGCCGCCGGCAGCCGACTCGGTTCACACGCTGAACCACATTGTCTTCCGCCGTGTCTCGGACCTGCACGGCGGCGGCTCCGCAGACGATACAAACCTCGCCGTCATTCAGGGCAACGTCATCGAGCTGCAGCTCCCCTCGCAGCTTGAGGACATCAGCTCCACCCGGATCCGTGAAAATATCGACCTCGACCGGGATATCTCCAACCTGATCGATCCGGTCGTCCAGGAGTACATCTACCAGCAGCGGCTCTATCTGCGCGAGCCGCAGTACAAGCCCGTGATGGAGGCCGGTTCCCTGCAATTTGTGCCCATTGAGCAGCCGGAAGCCGGCATGCTGCGCATGGCGCTGGAGCAGACCGGGCTCAACGCTGAAGCCGCCGGGGCCACGGCCGCCTCGATTCGCCGCCGCGGCGACGCCATCATGCTGCTGCGGACCGCCGAATACGGCGGGCAGATCCTTGCGCTGGCCTCGATGCAATACGTCCGCCTGACAGAGCTCTACCCGATCTTACAGAACACGGCCCAGGTCAACCTGGTGCGGGATCTGGCCTCCGGCCGCATTCTGCTGCTGACGGGCCTCTATGGAAAAAACGAGGAGTCGCTCCAGTATCTGCTGACCGAGCTGTTCACCCAGGCCATGGCCCGGGACTGCACCGACACGCTCTTTGCCGACCTCGACGGCGAGCTCAGCGAAATTGCCAGAATCACCCTGGACTGTCAGGGCTTTTATCAGGTTGGAGATGAGCCAACGCTGCGGCTTGTGGAGATGAATTCCCCGGTGGTCTTCCTGCAAAACGTGGAGACCGCCATCAAGGCGCCCTTTTCCAATGATTCCTCTGTGCTCCGGGTCATCCGCAAGGCCCGCCGGAACCTGAAAATGGCGCTGGTCGCCATGTATCCCGGCAAGCTGATCCTCTCCATCAGCACCCAGTTGGTCCACCACCGGCTGGTACAGAAGATCACGGCCCTCAACGACGTGCCGATGACGCCGACAAATCCCCGCATTCTGGGCGAATGCATGTGCGTTCCCTTCGGCAAGCTGCTCCGTGGCCATGCCGTCCCCAACACCGTCACCAAAACTGTCCACACCGACAAGGTCTTTACGCCGGACACCCGTAGCCATTCCATTGAGGCTTTCCCCTACTACGCCCCTTTGGAGGACCAGATTCGGACCATCAAATCCTTCCGGCGGCCCGTCATTCTTGTGGACGACTTGCTCCACTCCGGCCGCCGCATCCGCGTCCTCGATCCCCTTGCGCGAAAAGAAGGCGTGGAGATCAAGGAGGTTCTGGTCGGTATTCTGTCCGGCCAGGGCAAGGACCTGATGGAGCAATGGAACCGGCCCGTGGACTATGTCTACTTCGTGCCAAATCTGCGGGCCTGGTATGTGGAGTCCACGCTCTATCCCTTCATCGGCGGCGACACCGTCCGCCACAGGGCGCTGCCGGAATCCGGCCTCCGTCCCTCTGTCAATTTGATCTTGCCCTACACCTATCCCACCTACCTGAAAAAATGCGGCCCCGGCCCCTCCTACCGGTTCTCGCAGACCTGTCTCCAGAATACACTGGAGATCATGGTCGCGCTGGAGTCGGCCTACCGGCGGCGTTTTGCCAGGAATCTGACGCTGTCCCGGCTGTCCGAGGTCATTGTGCTGCCCCTCTGCCCCGACAAGGGAAATCTCCAGTACATCACCAATCTGCCGGTCTCCACCTATCTGGAAAACGATCTTGCCGCCTTAAAGCGGATGGAAAATCTGTTCTTGTGAGGGATCTCCATGTACTACTATGAAAACGGACGCTTTGCCGCCCTGGCCCCCCTGCCGCTGCAGGAGAGCGGCCCTTCCGGCAATCCAACCTTTCTCTTCCGGCGCAATCCGGAGAGCTGCCGCTCCTCCTTTCTCGTGACGGAGCCGGCCCAGCTCGTCGCTGAGGGCGAGGATATTTCCTGGCTCGACCCCGCCCGGATGGTTCCCTGCGCCGGGGCGCTTCCACAGCCGCTTCTGGATGCGATACAGAGCCGCCGTCTGCGGGCCGTCAATTTTGACCATCCCCGCTTCCGGGAAATCGCCGCGGCGGAGCCGCTCCGCCGGAAGCTGCGGGTCCACATTCTGGCCCTGGGCGACGTGGGCAGCACCATTCTGATGGGGCTCAAGCTGCTGGGCGGCGACTGCATCGACGCCATCGGCATCTGCGACATCAACGAAAAAGCTCTGCAGCGCTGGGAATTTGAGATGAACCAGGTCGCCTACCCCTGGGACTATGACGCTTTGCCCCCGGTCGAGATCGTGGACCGCCGGGACCTCTTCCGCTGCGACTGCTTCCTCTTTGCCGCCTCCAAGGGCATTCCGCCGGTCGGCTCTGCCGTCAGGGACGTGCGCATGGCCCAATTCGAGGCCAACCGGGGGCTTGTGGAGCTGTATGCCCGGCAGGCCCGGGAGGATGGCTTCCGCGGCCTGTTTGCCGTCGTCTCTGATCCGGTGGACCCGCTGGCCAAGGTCGCCTTTCTCGCCTCCAACCGCGACGAGAGCGGACGCTTTGACGGGAAGGGCCTGCTGGCGGAGCAGATTCAGGGCTTTGGTCTCGGCGTGATGAACGCCCGCGCCGCCTATTATGCGAAGCAGGACCCCCGCTTTTCCTCCTTCCTGACGGAGGGCAGGGCCTTTGGTCCCCACGGCAGCGGTCTGATCATCGCCAATTCCATTGCGCACTATGACGACGCCATTTCCCAGGAGCTGACAAAGCTGGCCCTGACCGCCAACCTGAAAATGCGTGAGCTCGGCTTCAAGCCCTATGCGGCCCCGGCCCTGTCCTCCGCCGCCATTTCCGTTCTTCTGACGCTGCGCGGACAGTGGCACTACAGCTCTATCTTCCTGGACGGCGTCTATCTGGGCGTCAAAAACCGCCTGACGCCCTTTGGCGTCGAAACAGAACGGCTCGTTCTCCCGGACGCGCTCTATACGCGGCTCGGAGAAACGGTATCGGCCCTGCGGGCCATCATTTGAAAAGAGGCAATTAATTTTGGAATCCCTGCTTGTAATCTGTCCCCGGGATGGAGAAAGTCCGCGTTTGGATGCTGCGCTGCACGCGGCGTTACATGGCATATCCGCAGAATTTATTACGACGGCTGAGGGGCTGGACCGCTGCCGCGGACGGCGTGTTCTGTTTGCGATCTCGGTCTGGGATGCCGGCGTCAATCTGGCCTACTATGCCATGCTGGGCTATATCCGGCGCAACGCAGGCTGTCTGGAGGGCTGTGTCGGCGCATTGATCGTGGACGGGAGCTGTGAGCTCTATACAAAGGCCATCTCCCGGGAGTTGGTTTTCGCCGCCAATCAGGCCGGCTGCGCCTTTCTTGGCAAGCCGCTGGTGGAGGCCACCGGCTCTTTGCAAAATTTCGCCGTCCGGGCAAAGCTCCTCGGCACGGATTTCGCCGGGACCTACCACGCCTGCGTCCGGGAGCTGATCGAGCGGCTCCTGAGCTGGCAGCCGGTCCGCAAGGCGCGGCCAAAGCTGCTCATGCTTCACGCCTCCAACCGCAAAACCTCCAACACGCTGGCGCTCTGGGAGCGGCTGAAGCCGCAGCTCGAACCGTCGCTGGAAATTCAGGAGATCGGCCTGCGCAACGGCACGCTGGCAGACTGCAACGGCTGCGCCTACCGGGCCTGCCTCCACTTTGGCGAGCAGGGCACCTGCTTCTACGGCGGTATCATCGTCGACGAGGTCTACCCCGCCATCAAAAGTGCCGACGCCATCCTCTTTCTCTGCCCCAACTACAACGACGCTTTGGCCGCCAACCTGACAGCCTGCATCAACCGGCTGACGGCCCTGTTCCGGACCACACCCTTCTATGAGAAATCCCTGTTTGGCCTCATCGTCTCCGGCTACTCCGGCGGCGATTTGGTCGCGCAGCAGTTGATTTCGGCTCTGTGCATGAACAAAGCCTTTGCCCTGCCGCCCCGCTTTTGCATGCTGGAGACGGCAAACGACGCCGGCAGCGCTGTCCGCCTGCCTGGCATCGACGGACGGCTGGCCGCTTTCGGCGCCAATCTGCTTCGCCAACTGACCTGAAGACAGCAAAATGCGGCAGGATTGCTCCTGCCGCATTTTTATGTTTTTCATCAGACCCAGAGGGGATTCTCCCAAAGGTTCAGCTTCGTGCCGATGCCCATCTGCTTGGCATTTTCATAGATCCAGTTGGCAACCGTGATATCCACCGCGCCATAGCCCAGGGTGCAGCAGCAGATCAGCTCGTCGTCATTGGTGCGTCCAACGGCCTTGCCTGTCACAACATCCTGCAGCTCGACGACGCCGTCGCGCTCAAGGCCGCAATTGTCGTGCAGGTGACCGATCAGGGAGTTCTTGAAATGGGAGAGCTGCGCCCAGGAGTCCACATACAGGCGGGCCGCATCCTTGGCAATCTGCTCGTCGATTTCCCAGCCGCTCATCTGGATGACCGTGGCGTTGTCCTTGACCCATTCCCGCTTCAGGAAGGGCTTTGTGCAGGTGGTCTCGGTGACAATCAGGTCGGACTGCTTGGCACAGGCCTCGGTATCGCTGCTGGCAATGACGTTGTATTTTCCTTCAAATTCCTTCGCGAGAGCCTCTGCCTTCGGCAGATTCAGGTCGCAGAGATAGATGGTCTCCAGCTCCGGCAGAGCTGTCATAATCGCCATGACCATCGTCCGGCCAATGACGCCGGCGCCCACCAGGGTGGCAACCTTGGAGTTCTTCCGCGCCAGGTACTTCGCGGCCATGCCGGCAACGCCGGAGGTCCGCATCGCCGTGATGATGGTGCCGTCCATGATCGCCCGCGGATAGACCGTCGTCGGATCGCTCAAAATCACGACGTCCAGCCCCAGGGGCATGCCGGGGTGCTTCACATTGTCCTTCGATTCGGCCGCCCACTTAAAGCCGGCCACATCCAGGGGCTTGATATAGCTGGGCATGCTCATAAAGAAGGAGTTCCAGGGGCCTTCCTCGGGAATCTTCAACTGGATCTTGGCGGGGTTGACAACCTCTCCTTCCCCCATAAACTGGTAGGCATTTTCGACCTGCTCCATCACGTTCGGCATATCCAGCACACCGGCCTCAACGACATTTTCCTGACTCAAAAAAAGAATTTCGGGCTTCATAATCATATTTCCTCCATTTATTTCAATTATCTTATGGTTTTTATGCTTCTTTCAATACGGCGGCCAGCTTCCCCAGTCTGGACAGCGCCTCATCCAGCGTCTCCTTGCTTCTGGCGAAGTGAAGCCGGATCAGATTGTTGACCGGTTCGCGGAAGAAGCTGGAGCCGGGAACGGCGGCCACGCCGGTTTCCTGGATCATCCATTCGCAGAACTTGAGATCGGTCCAGCCGGCAAAGCGCGGCAGCGCAAGGAAATCAGAGATGTCCAGCAGGACAAAGTAGCTGCCCTGCGGCACCGTATGCTTCAGGCCCAGCTTATCCAAGCCTGCGCAAAAGTAATCCCGTTTTTTCGTATAGAGCGCGGCCAGCTCCTGATAATAGCTCTCCGGGAAGTCGACGCCGACACAGGCGGCCTCCTGCAGCGGCGCCGGAGCGCCGACCGTCAGAAAATCGTGGACCTTTTTGGCACATTCCACCACATGGGCAGGCCCAATCAGATAGCCCAGCCGCCAGCCTGTGATGGAATAGGTCTTGGAAAGGGAGCTGCAGGTGATCGTATGCTCATACATGCCCGGCAGTCCGGCCATATGGACATGGTGATAGGGCGGGAAGATGATATGCTCGTAGACCTCGTCGGTCACGACGAACGCATCATACTTGACGGCCAGCGCGCCGATATATTCCAGCTCCTCCCGGGTGAACACCTTGCCGGTGGGATTCGAGGGGTTGCAGAGGATGAGCGCTTTGACGCCCTGCTGGAATGCACGCTCCAGAACCTCCCGGTCAAAGTGGAAATCCGGCGGGACCAGCGGCACATAGATGGGGTCCGCGCCGGAGAGAATGGCGTCGGCTCCATAATTCTCATAGAAGGGGCTGAACACGATGACCTTGTCGCCGGGGTTGCAGATCGTCATCATGGCGCTCATCATGGCCTCTGTGCCGCCGCAGGTCACCAACACCTCCGTCGCCGGGTCGATTTCCCGTCCAACGGCCTTGCCATGCTTCCGTGCAAGCGCTTCCCGCAGATTCTCTGCGCCAAAGGTCACACTGTACTGGTGGGGGCCCTCATGGGCCACCTCTGCCAGACGGTCCAGGATCGCCTTGGGAGGATCAAAATCCGGGAAGCCCTGGGAGAGATTGATCGCGCCGTATTCATCGCTGATGCGTGTCATTCTTCGGATCACGGAATCCGTGAACAGGGAGACCCGCTTACTCAATTCAGGCATTTTATTTCTCCTTCCTGATTGACAGTTCTTCGTTGTGCTGTTATCATAAAGTATAACGTAACGTCACAGTCAATCGTCAAGGTGAATAAAAATGCATAATTATTCGAATAGTTTTGCAACAAATATCCGAACCGCTGAATTTGCTCAGATGTGCGGCACCACAAAACGCACGTTGGTCCACTATGAGAACATCGGCCTTTTTTCTCCCGCGCGGCGAGATGAAAATGGCTACCGGTACTATAGCGAGCAGCAATATGAAGTTTTTCAGATCATTGACACGCTGAAATGCCTGGGCATGCCGCTGCAGGAAATCAAAGCCTACCTGGAGCAACGAAGTCCGTCCGGACTTCAAGCCATGCTGGAGCAGCAGGCGCAGCAGGTGGAGGCCGAGCTGGAAAAGCTGCGCAGAATCCAGAGAATTATCGCGACGAAGCGCGCATTGCTGAAAGAGGGCAGCCAGGTAAGCTGCGGTACTGTCACCTTCCGGCAGGTTCCGGAGGAATATCTGGTTCTCAGCGAGCCGGTTAACAGCGCCGAGCAAGCCTCTGCGGTGCTGTGCCGTCATCTTGCCGCCTGCAGCCGCGACGGCTATTGCTCCGGCCATCCCTTTGGTGCTATGATCGCCAGTGAGGATGTCTGCCATGGCTTCTTTTCCCGCTATGCATATTTTTTCACGAAATTCGATGCGGATATCGCGCCGGCGAACTGTTACCGCAAGCCCGCCGGTCTCTACGCCACGCTCTATCTAAAGGGCGACTATCACCGCTGCGAAGCGGCATACCGGCAGCTTCTTGGCGCAATCGACGAACGCGGCCTGCAACCCACCGGTTATTCCTATAAGGAGGGCATTATCGACGAAATCGCCGCCAAGGACGCCTCGCAATTCATTACCAGAATTTCCATAGCGGTCTCGTAGCGAAATCCGTCATATTCCCAATTTTGTCCGCTGCTTTTTGTTGAAATTGTCCGGGTCTTTTCGCATATTTTGCCGTTTCCTCGTATATTCCACCAAAAAACTGAAATTTGCAAAAATGCCATTGCATTCGCTTAAGCAAAGTGATAAATTGGGATACATCATCAAGGGAGGGAACCCACATGGGCATCGTCCGATTTACGGCTGCATTCCTGCATTACTTTCGACTGGGTAATGCTTGTTTGTGCTGCAAATAAGACGAAGCTCCTCTGGATATTCGCATATGTCTGCTTGCCGCACAGATTTGCATCTGTGCGGCATTTTGCTGATTTGGCGTCTCCATTGATGAAACTGTAAATATGGAGGAAAAATCATGAAAAAACTGATCGCTCTGCTTCTCGCGCTGACCATGGTGCTCGCTCTGGCGGCCTGCGCCGCCAAGACCGAGGACCCCGCCGCAGAAGAGCCTGCCGCGGAGGAACCGGAAGAGCCCGCTGCGGAAGAGCCCGCGGAAGAGCCCGCTGAGGAAACGCCTGCCGAGCAGGAATCCACCGAAGATACACCCGCAGAAACCTATACTGTCGGCATCTGCCAGCTCGCGCCCCATCCGGCGCTGGATGCCGCCACCCAGGGCTTCAAGGACGCTCTGACCGAAGCCCTTGGCGACGCCGTCACCTTTGAGGAAGGCAATGCCGGCGGCGAATCCCCCAACTGCGTCACCATCGTGGACGGCTTTGTGTCTGATGGCGTCGATCTGATCCTGGCCAACGCCACCGCTCCCCTCCAGTCTGCTGCTTCCGCTACGGCGGACATCCCCGTTCTCGGCACCTCTGTCACCGACTATGCCACGGCTCTTTCTATCGAAGGCTGGACCGGCACTGTCGGCGGCAACATCTCCGGCACCTCCGACCTGGCCCCTCTGGACCAGCAGGCAGCCCTGCTGAACGAGCTGTTCCCGGACGCCGCCAACGTCGGCCTGCTCTACTGCTCCGCTGAGCCGAACTCC